>Ga0256410_1000419_pt1 | contig 43647 bp, 38 predicted proteins | sample PhyWR1_FD_185983 | JGI IMG/M metagenome (GOLD analysis project Ga0256410, IMG submission 185983) | Leaf surface microbial communities from wheat plants in UC Gill Tract Community Farm, Albany, California, United States - DLSL W.R1 | ecosystem: Host-associated > Plants > Phyllosphere >... | reverse complement strand
AGCACAAAGAGGGAGGAAAGTGTTTCCGTGAAATTAAAATCCACCACCACGAAGGTCTTTGGCGGCAGGCCTGCGGCGGTTAAGGTGAACTGCAGGCCGCTGGGCTGTGCGCCGCCCAGAGCAGCAGCAACTTCTCCGGCCACTTCCGCAACGCCACCAACGCTCAGCGATGGCGTTGCCCCAGGGGCAACGCTACTCTTCGGCAGTACGCCACTCCGGGCGCCGGCCTTTTTATCCTCTGCAAACATAGCTTCTCCTTCCTGGATGTTAACGCACAGCGTCTGCCCGCAGCGTTAAATTATGATACCGACCAAGTAACGCATTCCAGCGTTCATCTATTTGTTTAATCAGCACCGGTGAGGCGGGCTGATGACTATCCACTGCCACCGACAGCTGCCGCAGTAATTCTTCCAGCGGCACTTCTCGGTTGAGTTCGGTCTGCATCTGGTAGACCGCCGTTTTCAGATAAGAAATCGTCAGACTACCGCGTGCCTGCTCCTGTTCGATCAGTTTTGCCGACAGTGCCTGTAACCGCTGCTGTAGCTGGAAATAGCTGCTATCGGCAACATCGCTACCGACCCGCGCCTGCATAAGTCGCTCCCAGCGCTGACTGTCCGCGATCTGATTCGAGTCCGTCGGCCACAGCTGGCGAGCCGCTGCGACCGATAAATCAGCAGTACGCAACCCGGCCAAAGGCGAAAGATTTTCCAACGTGCTTAGCTGCTGGCCGTAGGTCGCCGCATCGGGCTGAGCCAGCCATAGCTGCACGGCACCCTCCGGTTTTGCGGCCAGCGCCGTCAGCTGCTGCTGCATCGGTTTGACGTACGTCACATAGACTACCGCCGCCGCCAGCAGGCTAAACAATACGCCAGCGCCAAAACCCCATGCCATCGACAAACGTTTAGCCGGTGGAGGCGCTGTAAACCGTACCTCTACATTGGGTTGAGATGCGTCTTCCCGCCGCGACTCATCAGACGGCAATGGTGTGCGAACCGGTTCGGTTTCCGGAACCGACAGGTACACCATTGACGGCATTTTCAGGGATGCGGAAGGCGGTTGCTTTGCGGCCTCGTTGACCGCCTCAAGCCTTTTCGCCGTGTTCTGCATGAAATACAGCAGGTTTTCAATGCGGGGTACGCGTTTTAACTCAACCTGCTGTAGCTTGTCACAAAGCAACTGCAACGCCCGTTCGGCGCGATACAGCAGCCGCAAGTCGTCGCTGTCAAATTCTTGTTGCCGTAGCAGGCTACCCACACGGGCATTGAACCACTCCAATATCTCCGAGCGGGCCTGCGGTTGTTCTGGCCACAGCTGTCCCCACTGGCTAACCACCATGCCGGAAATCAGCTCGCACCCTTCGGTAAACCCCGCCAGCCCCTGCTTTTGGGTACGCGCCAGGGTGTAATACACCGCGGTTTGCAAGTCCACGCCGTTGGTACGAAACAGCGTCAACGCCAGCGACTCGATCAATCGCCAGTTCACCTCTGGCCGTGCCGGGTGATTTATTTTATTGATTTCTTCACGCAGGGCACTGAACTCCGGCCAGCGTCGGGGATCGCTACCCGTTTGAATCACAATGTTTTCTGAGTTTTCGCTCATGGGTGCTTATCCTTAGCTCGCCGCTCTCACCGTCAGGTGAAAGCGGCGGTATAACAGCTTTAATACAGCGTGTCGGGTAACGTGAACTTACTGAACAGACCGCCGACAAATGGGTTATCAGACTCATCCACGTAGATACGATAAGTCATCTCACCGCCGTCAACGCTGAAACGAACGTCGAATGAATTGGTGCCAACATTAGTCAACTCACCGGCATTAATCAGCCTCAGCTGCGCCCACGGACCGCTATAACTGATCGATCGCGGTGATTTATTGTTTTCATCCGGCACCAGTGTCAACTTGCTTTCCACCCCTTCACGCATGGAGTTTGGCCAGACCAGATGCACGGTATTGCTGTTGCCATGCGCATAGTCCAGCAGCTGCCCGTCAAGATTCAGAACGCTGCGGCGTTTATTGCCACTCAGCATGACCGGCTCTATAGCAAACTGCGTCCCCAGCCCATTTTGTGCCGAGAAGAAGGTGTCGCGGATCCGCTGAGCTTGTGCCAGCTGCTGAAGCACGTCAGGCCGGATCAACAACTGACCATCGTCACCGCTGCTCAGGTTGTTCTCGACGAAAGGTTTCAGGTTTTGCTGGTAGAAAGTATCGAGCGTACCCTGCGGCTTGAAGAAGCGCTCAAACTCGCTTAACGGCACATCCTGTTTCGCGTTAGGATCAAACGGATAACGGCCTGCCAGGTAGGTTTGATACTGTTTCACCACCGTTTCATTCCACTCAACTTCTAACGATCGTACCGCCTCCACCATCACAACCCGCCAGGCCTGTTCAGCCAGATCGCTTATCCAGCGGTTAAGCGGTTCTGGTAGCCCCTTGGCCATCTGCTGAACTTCAAAGATCGGATCGCTGTTATTTTGATCCAGACGTAGCTGAACCGCCTTCATCGCCGCTTTACCCGGCGTAGGCGAGTTCTGGATCGCCAGCAGGTAGCGGTGCAGATTGGTCAGCTTCAGGTACACGTTTTGCAGCACGCTGTCTTTATCACTGTTCTCTGCCAGCACGCCGGTTTGCGGGGCAAACTCGCGGTTAATTCGCGTCAGTAGCTGGTAGTCCGTTTTTTGCAGCAGCGAATCGCGCTCTTTACCTGTAAGTGCATCCGGCGTGAACGGTGAGCGCGTATTGTCACTCAGCGTACGCAGCACTCGGCGGAAAGGCTGATCCCCGTTGACCACCTGCTCAATCGCACTGATAGCCTGCGGCAAATCGACAAACTGATTCACTGAGAGGTTACTGATAGCGGCGCGCCAGGTGGCAATGTAATCCCCGATGTACTGCTCAGTGACCTGCCGCTGTATCTCTTTACGGTCAGCCTCGCTGTACTGGACATTCCTGGTAAGATTCAATACCCAGCTGTCCATGACCGTCAGCTCAACCAACTGGTCGTTTTGTTTTACAAAGTAGTTCTGCAAACCATTACGCGTCAGGAATTGTGGGATCACCAGCAAGCGATCGTCGCTGGCCACAAACACCTCATCAAAGCTTGCGCCGACCTGGTCACGCAGATTGAGCGCCGGAGGTAGTGCATCCTGCGCTTTGATCCGCAGGTTGTGATAAACCCGCTGATAAATGGACAACCTGCTCAGCTCTTGCTGTGCCAGCTGGATCGGCCTGAGATAAGGTACGAAACTCTTGATGGCATACTGATCGCCCTCTTCCCGTGCCGCATGCCAGTCAGTGTGCTTCAACGCATAATCGAGATGGCCCATCAGCTGCTGCTGCAACTCACGCTGTCCGTTGAACTTTTCACTCCAGCGGTTAGCCATATACTGCTCAACCAGTGCAATATTGCGACCGCTGCCATCTTCCAACATGCGCATTATTCGCAGGATCTCGAGTTTTTCCTCACTGCCCTTCGGGGCGGCATTCAATTGCTCAAGCAGGCCACTCATCAACGCAGGGACAAAGCGTTGCCGCAGAAGCTGTAGGTAAGTGCTTTCAACGTAAGGACCGATGTTACTGCCCTGGTAAAGCCCCATATCCGCCAACAGTGAGTTTCTGTCGTGATAATTACCGTAAGCCAGAGTAGCGTCGCGGATCGGGTTAAGCAGCGGTAGTTGCAAGTCGCCATAGCGGTCGTCACCCTTTGGCGTTGGGATTGAGAGAAAGGTTTTTGCCTGGGTTAATACTTCCTGCCCGGCCCGGTAGTTAACCTGGTAGTAATAATGCCAGTAACCCCATAAAACCAGCCCAACGACCGCACCGACGCTGGAGAAAACGAACAAGTTTTTTCTGAAGCTGCGTAGCCAGATACCGTTTTCACCCGCCAGATTTGGCTCAGCGAATAACACCTGATTAAATAGCGTCCTGGTGAAATAAGGCGCAGTATCCGCCACCGGCCAGGTAGGAAATGCCTGCGGTGCCAGATGGTATTGCACCGCAGCAGACTGGGTAAACACGTCATCCATCTGCCCACGCTGCTGTGCAGAAGTAAGATAGATCCCGCGTAGCAGGAGCTGAGCGCGATCGGCGCCAGACAAGATATCTTCCAGCAGCGAGATGACGTAATCCAGCAGGCCCTGCATCTGGCGGGTAAAGCTGAACAACTGGCTACGCTGCCCGGCATCGACGCTATTCAGCATCATATCCGGCATAGCCCCGTTCAATTGCGTGATCCACTGCTGCCAGAACTGCTGCAGTTCTTTACGCCAGGCCTCTGCATCAGCACTATTCAGACTGAATGTCACCCCTAATACCGCCTCTCGCTGCGCTTTATCCAGCGACTGATACATGGCCTCAAAGCCGTATAACAAATCCAGCTTGGTGAAAACCACGTACAGAGGGATTTGGCTATGCGTGCTTAAACGCACCTCCTGTAAACGCTGCTGAATATCAGCGACCGTGTTTTCCCGTTGGGTCTTGTTCGCGGTGATCAGCTGATGGAGATCGACGGTGAGGATAATTCCATTGAGCGGCTGCCGTTTACGGTGATCCACCAGCCAGGACAACAGACTCTGCCACAGACGGCTGTTAAGCGATGCCTTGCCCACTAGCGGCGTGGTGGGTTGCTCTATCAGTTCGCCGGCGGGATCAATAATCACCGCCTGCTCACCCAGCCAACAACGAACCCGCAGATCAGCATTATCAATCGCTTCAGAACCCGTAACATCAGTGAGTTTATAGCTTTCTTTGATTAACGCGCTTTTGCCGCTGCCACGTCCACCTATCACCATGTACCACGGCAGTCGGTAGAGAGAGGACGGAGTGTTTATGTGCCTCTGTAGTTGGGATTTCCACGCGTCCAGATACTGATTCTGCCGCTCAATATCCTCAAGGATCGGATCATCAACCTGCGTCTTAGCCTGCAATTGCAGCTTTTCCAGCTGCTGCAAACGCTTCACCACCCGCAGACTCAGCCAGCAAACCGCCACCAGCACAAAAATCGCTGTCACCAGCCAGCGGCTCAACAAGGATTCAAACGGATGATGGCCTTTCCACTGCCACTCAGCACCGTAAACCCATACCCAGAGTAATGCTACGCAGGCCAGCAGGGCCAGTACTACTGGCACCGAGGCTTTAAGCCGCGGGATGGCGGGCTTTGCGATACGAATAAAAGACGGCAATTTCATGCGGTAATACTCCTGTTCCATTCCCTGGCTATCACGGTGTGAGCTGCCGCTGTTTTTCCGTCAACAAAGCCATCACCGTGGGCTCCCATTCGCTTAACCGCTGCTGCTGCCCCATTTGTAACAGGCTGTGGTACTGCTGCTGCGCCAGCACGGTGAGTCCGGCTTTCTCGAACAGCTGCGCACTGAGCAACTGGTGGTAAAAGCGATCTCTGGGGTCGGATTGCTGCTGTTGCTGGTTGAGAGTCTGTAACGCGGCTTCCAGTCCTTGCTGTTGATAGCATTGCCAAATTTCATCCTGTTCAAGAGTAGTGCCTCCCCCCTGTTGTCCTGCATCCTGCTGTAACCAGTCTGCGGATTCAGAAGAGAGAAACGGCGTCATATCGGTAAAAAGGAGCGTTCTTAATGTCGGTATTCGCGCTAAAAATATGTTGAGTTCATCGCGGATGGCCTGTGCCACAACGTCATAGCCCAGCCTAACGGCGATCTGGGCAGAGAGCGCATGCCCATCGAGCCAATAGGGGGCCAGCGTCAGGCTCTGCTCCACCTGCTGCCACAGAGACAGATCGGCATTGCTCATCCGCGCCAGATAATCTGCAGTACGATCGGCAGAGACGGCCGCGAGCGGCGTGCGGCCATCGGCCTGCGCCATTGGCGGAGCCGTCAGGGTTCCCCAAATAGCGTGGCGGCGCAAACGAAAGCCCATCGCCGCGTCAGGCTGAAGTTCGCACAAAATATCGGCCATCTTCAGCAGCGTTTGTCGCCAAGCTTTATCTGTGGAATTGTCGATGGTCAGGCTGGGATTGAATGTCGTCGCGGACGCGGTTCCTTCAGCGGTGCCTGATTGAGGGGTATCCTCAGCCTTCGCCACCGGCGTAACAATGCGCTCGGGCTTGCGTGCATAGCTGATGCGTAGTCCATCCACCTCCTTGGCCAGCGCGGGTTCACTGCCATGCCAGATCTGCGCTAAATGCGCCAGTAAGCCCTGCACATTCTCACGCTGAGCATCGCTGGCTTTCTGGCTGAAGCTGCCGCTGGCACTACCAAAACGCTTCAGGATTTGTTGGGCGAAGCGCCGCTTATGCAGCAAATTATGTGGCCATGCGCTGGTCCAAAAGTGCTGCACATAGTCAGCTAACAGCGAAATAGCCAACATGAGTTCGTCGGGTTCACCGCCATGCTGCAGGGTGCGCAGCAGGTGAACCATCAGGCGGAAGTCTTTGCTTTTCTCCGAAAGCAGCGCTATTGCCTGCTGCTGGATCTCATTAATGTCCAGCGTGGAATGGGCCAGTGAGCCAAGCTTAACCATCTGGCCATCAATGAACTCCCACTGCGGATCGTCATCAGACAGCGCCAGTCCGATCTGTTCAGGCGTCAGCGGAGACAGCAGTAGCTGATGCCAGGGATGTTTTGAGGTCATATCCATATATTTCACCAGTGGCATGCATTGCGTAGCGGTTTCAACTCCTCCGCCAGCTGAGAAAGCGTAAAGGTCAGACGCGGAACGCCGCCGGGTGAGCCGTTAATCGTCAACGTTTGTGCTGACATCAGCCGTTTAATCTCAGCAATACCGGCCAGGCCGCGGCTGGACTCCAGTAAATAGCCGTTTTCGCGTAAGAACCACTGCACATCGAAACGATCTCTATCGGCGGTTAACGTCACAGATCCATCTTTTTGAGGCGCAACCAGCGCGATCTGCAGGCGGGTAATATTATCGATACAGCTCAGCATCAGCACGGGTCTGGGCGGCGGTACACCAATGGCAGGTGTAGTCAGGACCACCATCGGGTTTTCGCCCTCCCCTGCACTCACCAGGAAGGTTGTTGAATGGTCAGTGCGCCCCTTTTCCTGCTCCATGGCGCGCTGCCAGGCCGGGCCTGCACTCATCTGCTTATTCTTTTCTCCGGTCACTTCAGACAGTGTATTGTCATAACAGTCCAGGCGAGCCAGCGGTGAGGCTTCACTACGACACCCCATCATCCGTGCCAGCTTAAGAGCATCACCATCCGCATGAAGGACTGGCGCCCCTGTTGTCCACAGAAGCGCAGAGTGACCGCCAGAAAACAGCAGCGAGCCGATCAGTAACCACGTATTCATAGCTAACACCTATATTTCGCTAACTTGTAAGCCAGGGTACGTGGCGCAATGCCCAGACTGGCAGCGATACGATTTTTGTCCCTACCGTACAGACGCTGTCGCTGCGTCAATACGGCACATTCGAAGGCTTCTACGGCTTCAGTCAGATCGTCTACTTTGCTGTAGTCGTGGGATACCCCGGATAACGCGTGTCCGTTAGACGTGCTGAGAGAGACCAGCAATTCGTCAAGCTGCTTTTCGCGCTGCCGCTGAGCTTTAAACACCGAATGGATCTGGCTTAGCTGCTGTCTCAGATGATCCATCTCTTGCAGCTTGTTGAGACGATGCTGAAAAACATGACAATAAATACCGAACATGCCGCGAATATCGGTATAACGCGCGATATTCTCGGCAAAAACCGCAATGACGCCGCAGGCCCGACCTTGAAAATCAAACAGCGGCATCGCATACAGTCCACACCCGATCGGCAATTCCTGGACAAAACCGCGAAAATCATCGTTTTCGATACGCACTCCCTGATACAGGGAATCCCACACTTCGGGCAGACCGTTTCGCAGGACCCGGATCAGCGGATGGTTGATATCTTCGATATTGGCATCCAGCCGGGTTGCCGTTCGCAGGTTTTGATCGGGCTGGTGGTAACAATCAAGACGCCGTTCACTGGCATTAAACATCGCTACTATCAGGGCGCTAAACCGTTGACGCTGATGATTAACCGCCAGAAAACAGTTGATCAGTTGTTCAATCGAATCATTCTCCAACAGCGTAAGAACGCTTTTCAGCCGCTGCCTCATGGCGCCTCCTCAACCCGTGCGGTAAACACATTTTCCTCCGCCGCAATCCGGATATGACTGATAGCCGCCCCGACTGCCATTTTTTGCAATAACAATAAGGAGAGTGGCGGCAACAGTGCGCCATCGATAATTGACTCCAGCATGCGCGCGCCATTTTCCGCACGGGTGGCACGCAGCAGGATCTCGTCAACGACTTCAGGCTCAATCACCACCTCAGCGTTGAAACGCTGGCTCAGCAAGCTATCCAGACGGCCCAGTTTGCCGTGGATAATGGTTCTCAGCGTGCCTTTGTCCAGCGGCAGATAGGGCACGACTTCCATACGTGCTAACAAAGCAGGTTTAAAGAAAGCCGCCAGCTCCGGGTAAAGCAGTTCGTTGAGCTGCTCCGGCCGTTCTGTATTATCGACAATGGTCTGGTATCCCAGGTTGGACGTCAGGAAAAACACCACGTTTTTGCAATCGATAATACGGCCTTCACCGTCAGCCAACTCGCCTTTATCAAAAGCCTGATAAAACAGGTTCAGTACATCGGGATGCGCTTTTTCCACTTCGTCCAGCAGCACGACTGAATAAGGTTTCTGGCGGATAGCCTCCGTTAATACACCGCCTTCGCCATAACCTACGTAGCCCGGCGGTGAACCAATCAGGCGGGAAACGGTATGTTTCTCCTGGAATTCAGACATATTGATCGTGGTGAGATACTGACGCCCCCCGTAGAGCAGGTCAGCGATTTGTAACACCGTCTCGGTTTTACCCACACCGCTTGGCCCCACCAACAGAAAAGCCCCCATCGGCCGGCCGGGTCGCCGCAGATCGGCTCGTGCTGTCAGCAAATGCTGATGCAAACAGTGGATCGCGGTATCCTGCCCTTTTATCTGCTGGTCAAGGTAAGAAGGTAGCTCGGTTACCACGGCCAGTTCGCTTTGAGAAAGGCGGTTTAAAGGTACGCCGGTCCACTCTGCGATCACCGCAGCAATCTGGTGTTTATCCACATGCGGAGAGACCAGAGTCTGCTGTTGTTGCAGCTGCTCCAGTTCATCGTCCAGTGCCGCCAGGCTGCCCGCCTGCTCATCCGTTGCGGTTTCCTCCTGCGTTAACAGCTCCGCCCTCAGTGCAATAATCTGCTGCACTAGCTGTCGCTGTTTTTCCCAGTTGGTACTTAGTTCTGCCAGCTGTTGTTCAATCTCTTCACGCTGTAGCTTCAGCGTCGATAAGCGTTCAGCAGGTTGGCCTAAATTGAGCCGTTGTTCTCGCTCAAGCACCTGAATTTCCATTGCCTGCTGACTCAATTCAGTCTTTAGCGCGGAGACCTGACGTGGGGCAGAGGTCAGGTTGATCGCTACGCGGGCGGCGGCAGTGTCCAGAACATCAATGGCTTTGTCCGGCAGCTGCCTGCCAGAAAGATACCGATCGCTAAGAACTGCCGCAGACTGTAAGGCCTCGTCATCAATCAGAACGCCGTGTGCCTGTTCGTAAATGGTACGCAGGCCGCGCATGATCATTGTCGCTTCTTCCGCGCTCGGCTCAGAGACTTTGACGAGCTGGAAACGGCGCGAAAGTGCTGCATCTTTCTCAAAATACTTTTTGTACTCGCCCCACGTTGTGGCCGCGATGGTTTTCAGCTCACCACGCGCCAGGGCGGGTTTAAGTAGATTGGAAATATCCAATCCGCCCTGCTGATTGCCTGCGCCAATCAGGGTATGCGCTTCATCAATAAACAGGATAATCGGCGTTGCTGACTGGGCAACTTCCGCCATGATGCCTTTGAAACGTTTTTCAAATTCGCCTTTTACCGCCGCCCCAGCCTGAAGCGCCCCAAGGTCCAGCGTCATCAGCTCACTGTTGCGCAGCTTGTCTGGCACCTGATTAGCAACAATGCGCAGCGCCAAACCTTCGATCAGGGCACTTTTCCCTACCCCCGCTTCGCCAACCACAATCGGGTTGTTTTTACGGCGGCGGCAAAGAATATCGATCATTAGATCGATCTCCTCATCGCGGCACAACACCGGATCCAGGGCGTTATTACGCGCCTGTTCCGTCATATTGCTGGCATAGCGGGCCAGCAGACTTTCCCCACGGGGGGCTGTCGCCTTGTCCGTCCCGGCGCTTTTGTCCATCTGCGGCGATTCGGCTGAGTCGGCCGTCCACTCGGCAAAGTTCTGGCGGAGTAATTCGCGGTTAATCGGCGATAATAATTGGCCTGCCGCGGGTGTCAGATAACGAAGTGGACTCAGTAGCAGGGTTAATAACATTACGCCACTGCGTAGCTGGCTGTGTTCCATCTCAGTCGAGGCCAGTAGCCAGCTGTCCTGTAACCACTCCACCAGCAAGGGAGAGAAGCTCGGGTAAGCCTGGGCCACTGACTGATAGCCCGAAATACACTGATCGAGCAGTTCGCTTAGTTCATCATTATCCACTCCGGCACGGCCGAGGATTAGTCGGACATCGCTTAACGGTGTGGCAAGTGTTTGCAGCAGTACCTGCGAAACCGTAATTTCGGCCTCCTGCTGACTAACACAATGTGCTGCTGCCGCTTCCAATGCGTGACGGGCGATCGGATTCAGGCGTTTTACCAACGCCGGTAAGTCAATCTGGATCATCTGGGCTTCCCTAGCTCAATAAATTGTTTAGCTGTTGCAAAATATCCTGAGTCTGATTGTGCAGGTGGACGGCATAAAACAGATAAATGAGGGCCAACAGACTCACGCCGCCCCACAGCACATGCTTGATGGTCAAACGTTTACTTAAGTGATAACGATCGCCGGGGCGACTTTGCTTTTGATGCAGAACGGTCGGAGGGGCCTCTCCGCGCAACTGATGCAACTGATGATGTAAGCGGCGGAATAATCTTTCAAAATCATCACTGTTTTGAACGGTCACTTTATAGCGACCGCGATAGCCTAAACAGAAACAGAGATAGATAAACTCTAATAAATCCTGATAACGCTTGGGTTCTCCCATTAAACGCTCCAGTAGGACATACACTTTCTCTCCGCCCCAGGTTTCATTATGGAAATGCACCAGCAGCGACTGCTGTAGCCAGCCATTCTGGGTGTTCCAGCCGTTCCCTAACGCGGTTTCATCAATGAAAGTACAGAGCACGTAGCGAAATGAGACAATCGCGCCAGGTTCATAACCTTTGGTCTGCAAAAATTGCTCAATCGCACGAATATCCGTTACCACCTGCTGATAAAGCTGGTCAGGTAACGGCTGGTTTTCCATGTCTTTCAGACGCAGCACCATGCCGAGTAACGGCGTGGCGGCATCGACCATAGCATTCAGGCTTTCGCCACGCAGCGGAAGCTGATATTGCCGGTAGGTCGTTACAGGCTCCTGCGCAGGAAGCCGGGTATTGTCAGTGGCAGCATCCATTTTTACTAACTACTCCTGATGGCCCAGAACTGCATATCCAACTCAGGGAAATCCCCCGAAACGTGGAAGGCAACCGCATTACTCTGCTGGATTTCTTTCCAGGCCGGGCTTTGCAGATCCAACATAAAGTAGGTATATCCCGAATGGTAAGGCAGCTGGCGCGGTGCAGCGGAAAGCGCCTGCAACGGCACGCCGGGCAGCTGGACACTGACGAGTTCGCGTATTTTTTCCAGCGTAGTGATTTTTGTTTGCTGAACAAACTGCCTGCGCAGCTGTTCCTGCGGGATTTGCGCACGAACGGCCAGCACAAAGTCGGCGCTGCGCAACAGAGAGCGATCGTTGATGGTCGCCACACGAATACCATGAGCCTGCAAATGCAGCTGAATAGAAACAGCACGCGGTGTGAGCACCGTGCTGAGCACCTGACGCAGCGCCGAAAACAGCGGCTGGAAACTTTCGGTCAGGTCGTCATGGTTATACACCGGAAATACCCCAGCCAAACGGGATTCATCGGTAAAGGTGCGCAGTTCACCGCAGGTTTGCACCAGTTGACTGTAAAATGCCTCCGGGTGCATCACCGTCTGATGGGCCAAATGCGTGAACAGCGGCTGAGCCCGGTTGAAGACCTGTAGCATCATAAACTCTGCGACGTCTGCAATGCCTTGCTGACCCGGAGAGCCAATTCGCGTGGCCAACAGGCGAGCACGTTCAACCAATGTACCCTCTACTTCATCCATAAAGCTTTTCAATTGGGTGGAAACGCTGAGGGTGGTACAGGTAGGGATGAAATCTTCATCCAGGACCAGTGACCCATCGGGGCGTTTTTCTTTGATCCGGCAGAGCGGCAGCACGGAATAGGCACTGAGATCGTCCGATCCCTGCATCAGCCGCGGCGACAGCTGGGCCAACATCAACTGGCTTACATCGCCACCGTCGGTATGTAAATCCCGTACATCGTCAGTATGTTCGCGATAGCGAATGGCGCCCGGCTGCTGGCTCTGCTGACCAGCCACTTCATTAATCACATCGTTAAGCATCGGCAGCGCCAGATAAATATCCCGGCTGGCTGCATCGTTGCAGTTCAGTACATCCAGCGGCTTGGGAACGCGATCCTGATAGGGAATATCAAACACGGTGCCGTCGGCCATGCTGCCGCTCGCCGTACTCAAACCAATACGGCCCAGCTTCAGCAACTCCTGATTCAGGATCAAAGAATTAAAGCCATAGCTATAACATTGCAGTGCGGTTACCCGGCGCTGTAGTTGGTAATCGTTATGCCGTTGTTGCTGCTGAAAATGCTGCGGCTTGATGAACAATCCTTCGCGCCAAATCACCCGATTTTTGCTCGGCATGGTTATTCCTCCTCTTTCCTTAACTCAATCTCGTTCGATCTCAGATGAATCAAAACGTGATAGACATGACCCGTTCCATTGATTTTGATGATCTTTTTCCACTCAGTGCGGTTAGCGTTGGCATAGTAGGCGACGACACCGAAGTAGCTATTTTTCTTATCTAACTCAACGGGTAATAGCGGTTTGTACTGATCGGGTAACAGGGTATATTCCTGATGGTCGATGTAATTTTTACTCAACGTTTTTTTCAGCTTTTTACTGTCAAGCAGTTCATAGTCAGCCGCTAACAGTTTGGAGTCGTCACTGAGATACATCACCGCAATCTCGGTTGGCGTCGGCTCCCCTTCTTTATTCGGGTTGATGTCTGGTTCCGCTAACAGCGTCAGCCGCATCGTAGAGGGCTGGTCAGCAACACGATCCGCATTTTTGTCATCCTTCGTTGATGAGCATCCCGACACCCCCAGTACCAGGCACAGCACGCTCGTCAGAAGGTAGCCAGTGCTGTTGCTCATTGTTCACTGTCCCTCATTCCCTGACGCAGGGCCTGGTCATAGGCCTGTTCGTAAACTTCACCAAACAACTTTTCAAATCCTTGCTGCCTGCTGGAAGAGAGTTCCTGATAATAGTTTTTATACATTTCCCAGGCCCAGGCAGAATCCCTCTCCTGGCGTTCATTGCTGCGCAAATAATGCGTAAAACGCGTTAGTAATCGTTCCGGTGAAAAAGCCTCCAGCATGGTATTCAACGCCTGCGTAATAGCCTGCTGATTGGCCTGATGATGCAAACGCAAGTTATGCAGGCTCTCGGCAACAGCGGCAGGCGCGGAAAGATGAACCGGGCTTTTTTGATCGGCAAACAGCAGGCTGAGCGTGGTGTCATAATCCATGTTCAGCCGCAGTGGATTATCTTCAATCGGGCGTAAATGCTTATCCCGTAAACCATGTTGGCTGCGCTGTAGTGCTAACAGACCTTCAATGGTGGCTTTCAGGGTTTTACCGGCCTCTTCCAGAAAATCATTGGCATCCTGGCTGTTGCGGATGGGCAGCTGCGCATCAAAACCCCGCATCAGTGGCGTGATCGCGACATGCTGTTGTTCCATGTTGCCGTCATCGGGCTGGTCTTTTTGAGCGGAAAGAAGGCTGCTGATTTGTGGGAGATCGATAAACTCCTGATCCATTGCACTGCCCCTGGCGATATCCGAAAGTGGTGAAGAGAAGAGTGGATTACGGTAGTGATCCTGCTGAAGCGCGTGGTCGGCCTCAAATCCGACGACAAGCGGCCCCTGCGTCGTCAGGCTTTCCGTTTCCAGTACGCGTAAGGGATCGTGGCTGAAGCCGTTGACAACGGTAGCGGCCAATCCGCTGTCCTGCGTCGGAGGAGCCGAAGCCGTAGTGCCCTCCATCATGGCTTCCAGGGGATTGCTGTAGCTGGAGACCAGCGATTCCGGAGACACCGCCAGCGGATCGTGTACATCAGACATTGAGCGGATGATATGGCTCTTGATGGCCAGATTACCCAGCGTAATTTCATCCCCTTGCTGAATACGGACAAAACCAGAGTTTGCCGTTAAGACGGATTCGTTGATATTCACAGAACCGTTCAGCACACGCAGACAAAAAGACCCATCACGCCATTCGATGGCAAACTGCGACGGGCTGATATTGCCGCCCTGATCCTGAACAGACCAGTGGTGGCTACCGTCACTCCCCACGATCCCACCCTGTGCATGAAACAGGCTGCTGGCCTGTTTACCACTTTCCAATTTATCGCTGTTAATGACGCGCAATGAGAGTGCTGGCTGCTGTTTATCCATGTTGTTATTCCTGAATCCTGATTGTCATTGCATAACGCTGATGATGACGTGGGGTTTATGTTCGGGATCGCCGAGGAAACTGGTCCAACCCAGCAGATTATTCTGTTCTGTACCCAGAATCATTCCACCAACCTGTTTTTCCGCCAACCCAAGACGTAAATCCCAAGCGAACTGATCGCGCATAATGAAGGCAACAAACATCACTAACGGTGCATAGTTAGGACCATTAGGTAAAAATGATAAAAACTGCTCACGTGTCAGTTTGTTAATGCACAGCAAAAATTTTCCACTGCGATCTGCAACCCGTGAACCAATCGAAAAATTGACGCCAAGCACCGATTTTTCCTGGTATTTTTTTGCGCGAATTTTAACCCGGCTTCCCAGACGATTTTGCTGTTCAGGTTCAATAGCAACCTTGCGGAGCTGCCAGGGATGCAGTGTTACATCAGACAAATTGAAGCAGTGCGAAACCAGGCTACAAATCACTTCTGGCGCTCTGCCGGGGCTGGCCAATAACCCGGCATAGGCCAGCATTTTCCCGTGATTAATTTGCAGCTTGTTACGAAGCACCTTGCTGCCTAACCCGACTAACGCGAACATACGTTGCGAGAAAGCGTCGCTACCTCCGTTTTCAAAGCAGATGTAGTAACGATATTTGCGCCAAATCTGATGCAGCAGCGTTATCAGCCGGTGGTTGAACACGTTGAGAAAATCCGTCAATCGATTTTCATTCTGTGCATCTTCCCAGGCTAAAGAATCGAGGTAAAAACCGGGCAACGGTGACTGACTGCCGTGCAACCCAAGGAAAGAAACCTCAAGTTCAAACTGACCACGGGCAGAAGTCTCCAGCGCAATCACATCCCGGGTAGGAAATGCCAGGCTGGCGGTGGATTTAAAACGGATAGCTTCATTCGCAGGTTCAGCCGTATCGCCGGAATTTTGCCACGCTACCGCCAATTGGTTGAGAAGCTCAACCAATTGAAAAAAGTTAAAACGTGAAACATCCAGCACCTGTTCGTCCGGTGCTCCCTCAACCACGCTTACATCAATGCATGTTGACCCGTCTGTACCGCCCATTCGTAACATTCCTGATTATCAAGATTGATGACTTTTAAAAGATGGAACGCGTTCACACTGGCATACAGAGAAAAGAAGCGTGCCAGTATCGTGCTGAAGAGATAAAGCTCTCCTTCAGAACTGAAAGCTTCTTGCTCCAGCCACAGCGTGGTTTGCAGACCCCTGATGGGCAATCCACGGAACAATCTGTCAATTGGTTTTGTTTCAATGCGCTGAATAGCATCGAGTTTTTTTTGTGATGCCCGAGCAGATTGACGGTTGTGCTGACTGGGAAAATCGTAGGTTTGTAAGATTTGCTTTAGCGCGTCTTTATCCAGTAACGACATGTAGTTCAATGACATATTGGACAGTAACGACCAATGCAGACTCCCATCTAATACCGGATAAAGCGGTACGGAAGGCCGGGTAATATTGCGGAAAGTCGCAAATGAAGGGCTATCTTTCGTCGGATGATTTATATCACCTACCCGAAGTAACAGGGGTAACTCACGGTTAGTGCATGTCAAACTGACGGACACGTTTTCCTCCGCCAGCGCCTGCTTCGACTCATCGCTGCGGACAAAGGAAATGTAGTGCTCAAAACCTTTGCGGAATAAAGAATTTTTTACTCGCAAACGGTAGTACAAGGTATTGAGATCCCCTGCATTTTCAACCTGATGATGGAAGCTTTCAAACGAGGTATACGTTCTTGCATGCCCCCGAGAACGGCCTTTGACGCCGTTTTTTTTGCTCAGCCAACTGTCAACGCGATCCACTGAGAAAATCTCGTAATGCTCAGGATGAGCATAACTGGCACACAGCGGATATTCGGTTTGCGATCCATCAAGCTCTATCGCCTCGCTGTCGTGCTGGAACAGATTTACCGCGGGCGTGCAGTTCAGCCGCAACGTAGTTGATCGTACTTTTACCTCTGGAGGCAGCGCTTTGGAGAAGTACAGGTTTAGAGTGAATTCCTGAGCGTTTAAATGGGCAGGAAAATCAGTAACGCCCGTCACGTCAAAGAACATGAAACCTTCCGGAAAACAAAAGTACTCTTGCAGTATGCGATAGCCTACATAGGCATTTTTCGGATAGGGGAGCAGCGCATCTTCGCGCTCAAAACCCACGGGATTAAAATCAAAATCGGGCATTGGGATGGTGATGCCGTTGACAACCAACTCTGCACGCTCAAAATAGTGATGGATCCAGAAATAAAGCTGCGTACTGGTGTAAGTGTCCTCAGCCAAATAAAAACGCAGTTTACCCAGCTGCAGGTCTTTCAGGTTCAGATCGGCTTTTGCAGCAAAGTGGATGCCCACTATTCCTTGTTCATTGCTATTGTTTACTGAAATATCACGAATGGACATCGGGAACAGCCAGACATCCCGACACAGGGTGAAGATACACTGTGGTCCGGCATAATCGTTATCACTACGAAACGAGTCAGGCTCCGTTCCCTTGGCAACAGGCACACTCATCACCTGACCACCGCGTTTAACCAAAGTAGCTTCAGTTACCACGCTATCATCTGGCGTATATTCAATGATGGTCATGCCAGGCACCGGCCGTAAATAATTCGGCCACAACATATTGAGTAACCCATGGGTTAACTCTGGAAAATGGTCATCAATCTTTTCACGCAGATTGCCCGTCAGAAAAGCAAACCCTTCCAACAGGCGTTCAACATCCGGATCCGAACCCTGTTCGGATAAAAATGCAGCAAGATGTGGCCGTTCGACTGCGGCATCCCGTCCTAATTGCCGGAGGTAATCCAGCTCATCCCTGAAGTACTTTTCGAACGACATTATGCATCCTGGTTAAGGCAGTAACGGCGGTTATTGTCCAACTGAATATTGAATTCGACGACATCACCGATATTGTCGAAATTAATATGAGCACTGATATGGAAACTTAATAATAAGGGGTCTCCATCATCCACCAGGTATTGAACACTAACGGCAGTAATCCGCGGCTCGTAGCGCTCAATACACTCCTTGATGGCAAGCTCAATACTCTTTCGAAAGTCAGATGTCGCCACCGTTGCATCGTTGAGATCAATAACGCCCAGTTCTACGGCACTTTGACTGCCGCCAGGACGCGAGTTAAGGACTTCATTCAGATGCTGTTTGATTGAATTTAATAGCTCCTGCATACGGCTATGTGAGGAAGGGCGTAAGCCCTTCCTTTGAATCCGTTCAAACAGGCTGGCAGAACTTCCTCTCTCCCAATTGAGAAGCGCAGCCATAATCCGCTATTCCTTATCCAGACGACCAACCAGCGACAGTTCGAAGCTCGCTCCCATATACTTAAAGTGAGGGCGCACCTGCATCGCAACCTGATACCACCCCGGATCGCCTTCAACATCCAGCACCTGAATTTGAGCCGAGCGCAGAGGGCGACGGCTGCGAACATCAGTTGGTGGGTTTTCCTGGTCAGCAATATATTGCTTAAGCCAGATGTTCAGCTCACGCTCCAGATCCTGACGCTCTTTCCACGATCCAATCTGCTCACGCTGCAGCACTTTGATGTAATGCGCCAGGCGGTTGATGATGAACATATAAGGCAGCTGTGTACCCAACTTGTAGTTGGTTTCTGCCATTTTTCCTTCGCGGGTGTTGGGGAATGTCTTCGGCTTTTGTACCGAGTTTGCAGAGAAAAATGCCGCGTTATCGCTACCTTTACGCATGGTCAGGGTAATGAACCCCTCTTCCGCAAGCTCAAATTCCCGGCGGTCGGTAATCAGGACCTCGGTAGGAATTTTCGCCTGTACCTGCCCCATGGCTTCGTAAAGATGCACCGGCAGATCGTAAACCGCACCACCGCTTTGTGGCCCAATGATATTCGGACACCAGCGGTACTTGGCAAAACTGTCCGTCAGGGATGCCCCTAGCAGGAAGGCGGTATTACCCCACAGAAAATGCTCATGATTTTTGCTGACATCTTCGTAGTAATTGAAATTTTTGATCGGGTTTTCAACGGTGGAATACGGTAAACGCAGCAGGAAGCGCGGGGTAGTCAACCCCAGATAGCGGGCATCTTCAGTCTCGCGCAAAGCACGCCATTTAGTGTGTACTGGCCCTTCAAAAACCGATTTCATATCTTTGATCGCAGGCAACTCGGTAAAGCTGCTGAGACCGAAGAAGTCCGGCGCAACGCTGGACAGGAACGGCGCGTGAGCCATGGCACCAACGGCACTCACATACTGCAACAGTTTCATATCCGGTGAAGTGTTGCTGAATGCATAGTTGCCGATAATCGCAGCGGTAGGTTCACCACCGAACTGGCCATAGCCTGATGAATAAACATGCTTATAAAAACCTGACTGGATGATTTCTGGCGAGAACTCAAAGTCCTCCAGCAGCTCGGCTTTCGTTGCATGCATGATATTGATTTTGATGTTTTCACGGAAATCGGTACGATCAACCAGCAGCTTCAGCGAGCGCCAAGATGATTCGATTTCACGGAATTCAGGCGCATGCAGGATTTCGTCCATCTGAGCACTGAGCTTTTTATCCAGTTCAATGAGCATTTTGTCGACTAACAGTTTGTTAACCGGCTCTTCGTGCGTTCCCGTATCCAGAATTTGGGAAATAAATGCCGCCACGCCCTGCCTTGCAACATCATAACCATCGTTGCCCGGCATCATTCGCGTCTGTGACATGATTTCATCGAGCAGGAAGGTATTATTGGACGCGCTGGGGGTGGCAGACCCTGCTTCTAAAACAGCATTTTCTTCGTGTAAAGACATACGTAAAATTCCCTTTTGACCAACTCAATTACTTTTGGTTAAGAATGTCGAGTTCTTTCAGCAACTGCTCACGCACTTCTTCATTGCTAAGTAAGTCCTGGAGACGAGTCCGGAAAGCAGGAATGTTACCCAGCGGACCTTTCAGAGCCACTAACGCCTCTCGCAACTCCAAAAGTTTTTTGAGTTCTGGGACTTTTTTCGCCACATTATCCGGTGAGAAATCGTTCAGAGAATTAATTGACAGCGCAACAGGCATGTCCTGCTGCTCTTTACCTTCCAGGCGATTGGGTACGCTGAATGTCAGATTGATATTGGCTTCATTCATTACCGCGTTAAAGTTGTTCTTATTGATAGAAACGACCTGACGTTCTTCAATTGGAGTCTCTTCACTGACACCCCTGAGGTCGCCAACTACCAGCAAGTTTAATGGCAGCTCAACTTCAGCAATTTGATCGCCCGTATTAGGAACATACTTGATGTTTATCCTTTCCTTGGGCGCAACGCTGCTTTGATACTTCTTACTCATAACTCATCCTTTTTAGTCACTATGAGGGATGCCAGCCAATGTGTTCACTTTTAGATAAGAAATTTCTTACCAAAAAATGAAGTACGAATATCCCCGAAATAAAGGCTAAACGCGTCCAGCGGATATCCATCACTACTCAGGCCGTAACTTCTTTATTTCCTGCGCTGGATGCAGAAAACAGGGCAATGATAAAAGCGTCTAACCAACACCCCACAGATTTTACAGGAAAATTCCCACTTCATTCTTGCTTCACCTAACATATCGTCTACGATCTTTAAGGTAAAAGTCCATAAACTTTTCTTTATCTTCGGTTGCGATACTTTTTTGTAATTTCTGCCACCCCACGGTCTATGATCACAAAAAGAAATTTCACTAAAATTTAATTTTACCTTAAAAAATAAATAGATACAGATTTAAAAATATCAAAGTATCATTATTTACAATGCCAGAGAGTAGCAAAAAAATTCATGTACCAGCATAAATCTCTAAATTTGCAAATATTATAATTTTTAATTCTTTCAACGTTCCTAATGAAATTTAGATAATTGTCGATGGCTTGCACTATTAAACTGGCTGTTTATAGTAGCCCCTGTAAAGTGAAGTTGTAGAGCGGGTTACATTCAGAACTGGTTAGCGTGAACAGTGGAAGTGACTAACGCATGGTCAATGTGAAGGAAATTATCAAGGATATTTAAGATGCCAACTCCAGCTTATATCGCCATTACAGGGAAAACACAGGGTAATATTACCGCAGGGGCGTTCACTGCAGAATCAGTCGGGAACATCTTTGTTGAGGGCCACGAAGATCAAATGTTGGTCCAGGAATTTGAGCATATCGTTACCGTACCAACCGATCCTCAGTCGGGTCAGCCTTCAGGTCAACGCGCGCACAAACCATTCCGTTTCACCGTCGCGTATAATAAAGCCGTCCCGCTAATGTATAACGCATTAGCATCCGGGGAAATGCTGCCAACGGTTGAATTGAAATGGTACCGCACATCGATTGAAGGTAAACAGGAGCACTTTTTCACGACTAAACTTGAAGATGCCACTATCGTCGAAATCGACTGTAAGATGCCACATTGTCAGGATCTGACAAAGTCTGAGTTCACTCAGTTGGTGCGTGTCTCTCTGGCCTACCGCAAAATTACCTGGGAACATACCATCGCTGGCACTTCAGGTGCTGACGACTGGCGTGCGCCGATCGAGGCGTAAAACATTATCGACTCAGCAGCCAACATCCTCGTTGGCTGCATATTAATCTCCCTTCGCTAAGTTCACTGTCTGCAGTGATTCTCGCTGGGTAGCCTCCCAAAGAGGCAGTATTTAACCTCAATCGCTTCTCCGACTATAACGTTATCCAATCACTGCCCCAGCTTTGTATGACATTTCTTCGTGAAACATATTACAGACTGTTAGTACTTAGAATCGTCGGGATCCGATGGAAATAGAACAGCAAGATTCGCTATTGGACCACCACGTCGGTCTTACAACATTATTGAAAGATTGCCTCGATACCAGAGCATCGGTGGGATATATCGCCTGACTGGATTCCTGTGAAGCGGATCATTATTGCCAAGGGATAGCTACCAAACTGCTCGAATGCGGCCGAATATTACTGATAGCCTGTGAGTCCGGCCATATCGCGGGAGCAGTGCAAATCAATTACTGCGAGAATAGAAATGGCAGTCTGTAGTGGCATTCTGAATTTGACTACCTGATAAGGGGTGACTTCATCACCTCAGCACAACAAAGGTGACCCTAAGGCCGGAGGTACCAGAAGAACTTTTAGCCCATAATACCGTCTTAAAGCAGCACAACTCGTGCTTGACCAAAATTACTCCGTGGCTAACGCTGCCAAGGCTATGAAAGTCGGTGTTTCAACGATGGATAAGTGGGTTCGCCAGCTTAAGGATGAACGGGAGGATAGATCGCCCATTGTAACGCCCACGACGCCGGAACAACTCGAGATACGTGATCTTAAAAAACAGAAACAACGTATTGAAATGGAATACGATATTCTAAAAAAAGCTACCGCTCTCTTGATGTCAGACACCCTGAAAAATCTAGTTAGTTGAGAAACTCAGGTAGCGGTTTTATGTTACCATTCTATACAACGTGTTCGGGGTTCATCGCAGTGCTATAAGTATTGGTGTAAGCCAAAAACACCCGATGCCTCCCGGGTGGCATTACTGAGCCTTGTTCGGGAAGTTCATCAGGCAAGTAATGGCCCCGCCGGGGCACGCAATATCGTAGCTATTGTCACGACGAAAGATATCAATCTTAGCCGCTGGCGTGCGGCACAGTTGATGATAGAGCTGAATATTATCTGTTAACAGCAACCTGGACACCGTTATAAAAGGCATCTAAAGATGCATGTTGAAATCCCGAACTTTCTGCAACGTCAGTTTGCCGTGACAGAACCCAATCAGGTCTAGTGTGGCGATGTGGCTTACATCTGAGCGGGACAGAGGTGGGTATATCTGACCGCTATTCTGGACTTGTTTGTACGTAATCCCTTTGGTTGGGCGGTGTCGTTTTTCCCCGATTGATCGCTGACAGGCAAGGCATTGCCGATAGCATGGGAGCGCAGAAATAAACCGGCAAACATCATCTTCCATTCGGATCAAGGAAACCATTATACAAGTACTCAGTTAAGGCAACTATTATGACGATACCAGATTGAACAAAGTTTAAGTTTGCGGGGTAACTGCTGAGATAACAGCCCAATGGAACGCTTCTTCCGCGGCCTTAAAACAAAATGGATACCCGATACCGATTACAGTAATTTTCCTGAGGCCCAACACAGCATTACGAATTACATTATGGGATATTACAGTCAGCTCCGAGCTCATCAGTATAATGGTAGACTAACACCGAATGATTCAGAACAGTTGTTCTGAATAAACTCTAAAACCGTGGACAGTTTTTGTTGACCACTATAACCTGCTCATCAAGGAAGATAAGTTGCAAAATCAATAGATCGTCTCTACATACAGCAACTTACTTCCCACCGGTTAATTGACGAGAGAAAAAAGGCAGGCAGCTGAAACATGAAAATTACTGATATGAGTAAGTTATTCCTATGAGTGATTTAGCCGAGCCCGTTTTGATGGTCTCTGCAGGTTTGCGAACATAGCTAAATCCTAAGCTGTGTGAAATAGGGTTGTTCTGGAAAGCCGTTCCGGCATTACCAATAAAATATTTTATCTGACCCGGTATACCCATTGCGGAACCATCAGGGCCAAACTGCAATCGTGCTCCGGCCGGTGAAGTAATCGTGAATCCAACTCCTGCAGCCGTTGAATCGCCAGTTAGCGTTGAGGTAGTGGTGTTATTACTGGGGTCATTAAGATCGACGACCGAAACAGAGAGTCGAATATTGGAATCGCATTTCAAAGAGAAGGTTTGCTGTTTCGTATTGATCAATGTTGCCGCATTGGCATTTTCAATTTTGCCTACCGGAACGCCCTCCATATTAATAATGGCAGATTTGGCATCAGGCGTGCAGCTTGTAACATTGACATTGACGTTAATGGCAGAACTTACAAAGGTATTGGTTTCCTGAGCAACATTGTTACGATCATAGCAGACAAACCTGAAGATTGGCTGCTGCGCTATGGTTGTAGCGCTCTCCAGCCTTTCCGGCCCTTTATAAACATACATCTGTGTCCCCACTGAAAAGCCAGAAGCGATCCGGTTTATATTTGGAATGTTTCCTGTCCACACGACCGTTTGCTGAGGAGGCATTGGACTAAACCTGGGGATATTTCCATTCATCCCCGGCAGTCCTCCGTTAAAGGCATCGCCACGTATTTGCGGAGAAAGATCCAAACCTGTCACGCCGCTTTGGTATAAATAGTAAAGGGGAAATGCAGGGCCAGAATTAAAAGTAGCGCCGGTCCATACGGCAAGTGGAGAATACTCAATCCTTCCCAAATTATAATTCAAGCTGCTATTTCTACATATCGAATGCATTCTGCTTCCGCTATTGTAGATAATAGTACCATACCGCTGGGCGCTATCCGCCGGGCCGGATATATTAACGCTACCTCCAAGGTTATAGTGTGTGTACAGGGTATCAACTGCCGCCGATGACATTGATATTCCGAATAAGACATTAATAATTAGCGCTGTAGGTAAAATATATTTCATAAGACAATTCCTTACTTAGCGGTCAGTTTTTTCTGTACGATTAAATTATTTTCTGAACCCAGAAAGTTCGCCCACAGTGTACATTTATCTCTGCGGCACAAATCCTTTAACACCAGAGTCACTCCTGGTTCCAACAACCTTACTCGTTTTGAAACGCTATCTGGTTCAGTAGTAAGTGAAACTAAAAATACTCGATCGGTCGGATTAACAAGCTGCCACTCACCTGAGGATGATTGACTCAAATTAATCAAATCATAATCATTTTTATTCGGACTACCATGATAATAGATAAGATTGAAATGCGACCTGACAGCCAAAGAGACCTTATTTTTATCAAAGTCTCTTGCCGACTTAGGTATGGTAGTAATTGTAAGAGAATAAACCTTATCTTTATTACTATAAGAATAAATCTGGGGAATGATTGATACGATATTACTCATATTTTTTTGCAATACAAACAAAGGAGGGGAAATAATAAAATCCCCGCCATCGATATTGGTCTTAATCAAATAATCGCTCTCATTATCATTCATCAATTTTATATTCAGCGATTTGGTATTATCATTAATAAAGAAACGCGTGCCCAATACTGTTACGCCAGCGCATACTGAATTAACAACGCAAAGAAAAAGAATAAGGCATCCAATAAAATTAGTCATAGGATATATCGAAGTTAGCAAAGCTGGTTATTTTTCCAGCAGAAGCCGTGTCCTTAGTTTTTACATACGCAGCAAAAAAAGACAAAGCGGTTTCGCTTCCGGCATGATTAATGGCAAAAGAGGTCGTGTTGTCCCTGATATCAATTCTTTTTTTATCCTGGTTAAACAGTGCCAGTGCAATCCCGTCAGCCTCAAGTCCTGTTGCTCCAGAGTTATTAAGTAGATCGGGTAAAATTGCATCGCTCTCACCACTAAAAGAAAGATGTGCCGTATTGATATTAAGCGAACAATCTTCCAGTTTGACAGTGAATGGTGAGTAACTAAACGGAACGCCTACTTGTGCTCCGCGCAAATCTCCACTGTCAAGATTAACTAAAAAATTCCTGGATTCGGATGCAACCGTACATGTCTTCGCCATCACTTTTGCTGTGATATTTATCTGAACCTGGTCAGAGATCGATACTGTAGGGATAATGCTTATGACTAAAATAAATACGGTTGTGTAGATTCTATTCATAATAAAAGTCCAGATAAAGTAATGCCGATGCATCTCCAGCATCAATATTTTGACTTGTTGATTTGTATCTGAGATAGAAATCAAAAGTAAAGAAAGATGTATTAATTTCCTGTGAGAAATTTATTTTTTTATTGAGTGATAACGCTTTTTTACTTGCATCAAGGATTTCAATAGCCAATCCGCGCGCGTTTGCCTCAGGAGATCCACCGGCTTTACCCGTTATCTTAAGGAGCTCTGGATAGGTATCATCTCCAACACCTGAGAACATATAGGACATATTGGCGACATTACCTGTACAGTTCTCCAACTCAATAGAAACTTTGTTGACTTCCGCTGAATATCCTGAGGAAACCAGTAATTGAGGGTCGATATCATTGAAGATAATATTTTTATTTAAGTCGCCGCTTTTTACATTACAACTTTGCTTCAGCACCGCGCCATTTATTTGCACTCTAACATCTTCAGCATAAACTGATAGGCAGAATAGACTTGAAAGCAGAAGTAAAGAAAAACGTAATTTATTCATATCAATACGATCTCATATGCAGTCAGCGTCAATTTTATTCACTGTTTTCATTTTTGTTTCATCATAGCTAACAGTGAAATGACAAAGAGTATTATCATCCCAGGAAACAGTATAGGGGGTATTGTTTTCAACGCCGGTTAAGAAAACAGTCCCGTCATCATCGGCAATCGACACTGTATTATATTTAGTGTTTTTCACTAAGGTGCCAAATTTCACAGGTTTATTTTTCTTTTTCAAATTGACAAGGAAACTATATCCTTTTTTAACTTGAAATGTGACTTTAGCGATAGCGCCACGGGTTGGCGCTGATTTTCTTATTTTGTTATCAACATCATAATTATTAGAGAAACTGGATGGATCAAGTTCAATGTCATTATAATGATAAGGTGTGGCATAAGGGATCAATGCATAGCCATTTTTATTTATTGAAATATTTTCACCTGCACGGCTTACCCTTGCACCATTAGCCCCTTTCGCTTCTACTAAAATCGCAGTATCATTGGCTTCACGGGTTAAAATAACGCCATCCTGAGAAAGCAACACGCCACCATTAATACCGTAATCTACTTGTCTGGATTGATCTGAGTATAATATACCCGCACGCATTTCAGCCGAATTAGCTTTATAGCTTAAATTTGCACTAGAATTATTGTAACCAGAGTTTTTGTTTAAACTCTGATAAATATTGTAGTTTACTCTTCCGTCTGACATGTTCCCGTACAAACTGGTAGCATTACTGTAGTCAGTCTGACTATAAGTCGAACTATTTGAAACATACATTGAATTTTGACTTGACGATGTCGACAACGGCATACTTAAAGAAAAATAAAAAATATCATCCGTCATTGTACCATACGTTTTTTTATTATAGTTAACAGAAAGCATAATATTATTCAGTTGACTAAAGTTTTTATTCCAACCAAACTGAATATTTTTACTCTTCATATCACTTCCCCAGTATGAACTGACGTTTCCCCAGACAAAAATCTGGCCATAATCATTCAGACTTTGAGAAATGTTTAGCTGAAAACTATCTTTCCTGCGACCATAATAATAGTTATCAAATCCATCCGCAGAGTAATCCTGCTTACGTGACGCCTCGCTAAGTGAATAATAATCTGATGTTGAGTATCTATACCCTGTCAATTGTAAATTAGTACCCGTATCATTGAATGATTTAGAGTATAGCGCGCGATAAGACTCACCGGAAAACGCCTCTTCATTTATACGGGTAGAAGCATGCAGCGCATCAACAGATAATGCACCTAAACCACCAAAATCTTTGCCCATACCTAAACCAACGGATTTATAATCAGCTGATAATTGTGAACCAACAAAAATGGTTGACTCATAAGGTACTCCGATGGCTATCGTAGTCTGTAAAAAATTGGTATCATTCGCAGAGTTTAAATCTAATTTCCCTAGCGTTAATGCATAATTATATTTTCCGCGCCGTAGTAAATTAGGTAGCGAAGAGTATGGCACGGCAAATGTCTGCACCACCCCTTCGGCCGAAGTTAACTCAACCTCATAGTCGCCACTGGTGCCGACCGAGTTGAGATTATTAATGTTGTAAGGTCCCGGATTCACATAGGTTTGATAAATGATACTGCCATTTTGTTTAACCGTTAGCTTAGAACGCGACTCAGCAATCCCCCTGATTGACGGGCTATAGCCACGGTCGCTATCGGGGAGCATTTCATCGGAGGTGGCTAGCGTTATTCCTTTATAGGAGTTTGCGTCGAACAAACTTGATCCAATGGTGCTTTGACCTACTAATAACTCACTTTTCAATCCGTCAATTTTTCTGGAAGCAAATATTCCATTGGTATTAATATCATGGTTACTTACTGGACCTGATTTGTATTCGTTATAGTAAACATTGGCATTTAGACGCCATGGTCCAATATTGGCTCTATTGCGCAAAAACAAGTAGTTAGAGGAGTAGTCCTGACTATTATTATTCTTTGAGTATGACCCATTGTAGTCATAATTCATTATAAAAGCAGTAATCCCATCATCCCACTCACTTTCTGGAGCCATAGTAGTCAGTGTGGAATCAAGGTATATTTGAGGGATGGACAGCCTCAGAGTTAACTTAGCCAGATCAACTTCATAGTCGAACTCTTTGATGAACTTCCCAATATCTACACATGTATCCTTATCTGTTAAGATATTTTTTAACTTTTTCTTTACATCCTCATTGAACGGGATCGCGTTTACGACCTCGTGAGTAAAGCAAGGTTGAACCACCCCATTAATTGACGAAAAATTAATTTTTATATTTTTTAGGAATTGCTCGCCAGAATAAAGGTAAAGATAGTAGTTTCCTGGTGACAGCTGGCTTCCGGACGTTATATAGGATAAGTCTTCAATTGAAGCGACATCACTTCCTAAAAATTGAGGATTGAAATAATCTTGTCCAAAAGTATCCTTTATGTAAAACAATACTAAAAACAAGCAAAGTCCATTAGCTGCTCGCATAAAAACTCCAAAAAACAATTATAATTTACATTTTCGCTGCTTGATTTGAACACCATAGTCATTAATAAAATTAAACGACAAAAAATCTCCATTGGTTGGCGACTTTAAAGACACCGAAGATTTTGGCGGTATTGTTTCCGCCTCAGACACTTGTTTCCCGTTGACAGATAGCGAAACCAGGTTCATATAAAAGGGAGTAGGATTTGACACATTCACCGCTCCAGAATCATACTTACAGATCAGAGATTTATAGGATTCAATAGGATCCTCTTTTAAAGAGTCTGGCCTGATAAAAACTTTAATCCTTGTCGTAGTTGATATTAAAAGTGCATTCTCAGCTTCTTTTTCCTTCTCAGAAAGAGATGGAATGACTTTCGTGTTTAAAAAATACAGCTTTTCTCTATCCTTAGGTAAACTTTCTTTATCGCCTGTAAAGACGACTTTAAGCAGATTATCCACTCCTGATTTTATGACAAAGAGTGGAGGTGTAATAATAAAGTCCGATACCTTTTTATTATTTTCGTCAGAAATCCAAGACTGGACCAAATAGTTACCTTTATCATCGGTATTATAGATCTTTAATGTCACCTGATCTTTAGAAGTAGGATAAACTAAGCGCGTTGCCCCTAAAGATACGCCGCCAGCATAAGCCTGTTGAGTAAGTAGACTTAGAAAAAAGAAATATAAATATTTCTTCAACATCAATAACTCCTGGAATTTTAATAACGATTGGCCACAGAGTAGCCAATCGTTAAAATTAAATTAATTATAAGTCAGCTGGAAATTTGCTACAGACTGCACTTTACCTGCGGTCACTGCAGCAGCTGTCGACATGTAGTCAACTGAAAGCGGGATCGTGGCAGTGGTATTCAGTTTGACAGCTGAACTTGCTTCACCAAGGTTCAATTTGGCACCGTCTGGACCATAAATCTGTAAACCAACGTTTTGCGCAGCACCTGCACCAGCGGTGTTCTGAAGCAGGGTAGGATTCCCATCCATGGCCTGGCCATTGAAAGTAATTTGCACAGTTTCACGCGTAGCGGTGTCACAGTCTTGCAAAGTGATATCGAATGGTTTTTTCGCATTGCCAGCCTGATTAGCTGCAGTGAACGACGCTGCGCGTACGGTGTCCAGATTTACAATTTTGTCAGTGTCCGTACCTGATACTGCACAAGCGCCGGCCGTTACTTCACCATTGAATGTCACTTTACCGCCGTTTACTGTCACTGGCGTTACTTCGTCTTCAGCATGAGCAAACTGGCTAATAGTGAGTGATGCTAAAATGGCGAAAACGACTTTCTGCTTAGAAAAATTCATATACATTCCTTATATTTAAATTACAACTCTCAACCTATCGTTCAAGATAGCTCATGACCACTTCTCTAAGAGGGCATTGGTTATCCTGCGACAAAAATCAATTAATTAATTCATAGTGCTGTTGCATTTGCATTATTAAAACCAGGCCAAATGGCCATCTTAAAAAATAAAATTCATGGTTCAACCCGAACAGATTTTAGAATGTTAGCCATAGAGGGTATTTATAGCAACAGTATCGAATTAAGTAGATCTCTAATACTCCACCTAAAATTTGAAAACTCTTAATATCTAAGATAGAGAGGGGCGTCAATAATAAGATAAATCCAAGTAAACTACGGCGAGAGGTCTTCATTTCTGCATCATCAACGTTGGCCCAAATAAAACATAAGATAATTCCAGACCTATGGGATTTATGACTTTCAGACAATTCATTCTTTCCCATTACTGGTATTGTGTAAGGAAATGTAACGCCAATGAATTACAGATAATTCATTGCTGGATATTGTCTTTATCCAATTTCGAAAAGTAGGATTTGATGGGAAACAAGAGAAATCTTGACTGAAAAAAGGTATAGATTTGAGGACTAAATATTTAGCCTCTCTCCGGATAGAAAATGTTTAAGGATGATGTTAAATTGGGGTCAAACCCCTTCCGCCTGTAAAAATGATTCATCAGTCGCGTAACGTATATGCTCAGCGGAAGGAGCGTTTTATTGAAGAATTCTAGCTGCTGGCGTGTTTTAATTCATTGGTATGACATGCGCATGGGCAGGCAGTGCCATGAAGATTTACTCTTTTTATAATTTATCTCGGTAAATAATTCATGAATTTTAGTCATTTAACTTAGCGTATTTCATCTCTATCACATAATTTAATTTCACCCGATACTCCATTAAGGTGTTAACATGGTACTTTGTCATAGCCGAACGTAAGTGATGGCTTACGACTTTAACAGTCATTTTTGTTACTCTACTTATCTCTTGTTGGTTCATTTCCTCTTTAAACAATCTCGTTACCAACTTCTCCCTGTCAGTCAACTTGCTAAGAACGGTCCCCCTGAACATTGACCTTCTACTGTCGGCCCTGCTGCTCAGAATATTTTTAAATATACTCTTGACTTCATCTACTCCTCTATCAATAGATATAAATATCGCATTTTCATATCCCTCCAATCCCTTGATTACGTGCATCATTTTTTCAGTACAAAATACAATCACTCCAGTCCTTTCATCATCGAATAATCTCTCCCTTCGAGGAAGCTTTTCTGAAATACTTTTTGATGATAGCGCAACGATGTCAATCCAATCATAAGTATCATCATCTTGACTTCCTTTACTAATTAATTCGGATTTACGATGATGTATATTTTCACCCACTTCTTTTCGTGCTTCATCTAAAATTTCAATCAGGCCTTTCTTGAAAAAAATGTTATCACAATAAAATGAGAACATTACGTTTTCATAAGCTCGCATAAACCAAGTCCTTTTCTTCTGCATTGCAATATTTCAGGGATAAACTCCACCCTCCCTTTGACTAACGGATAACCTGAAGAGCTGGTTGCCTTTAGACTAAATTTAAACCCAATGGCACAAAAAATTTACAACCTTCTCCTTAATGAAATTTGGAAAAGCAGCACTCTCGTTCTTGAAAGCATCTTCCTGATTAACATTTTTTTTAGCCTGTAAATGCTACACCGTTACAGGTTAGTTGCAGTAGCAGTAAGCCGTGCTAATAATTAAGTTAATCTTAAATAAGCTCTTAAGTAGATAAAGCTTCAGAATTCAAATCTCAGGCTTAGACGTCGTCATTGGGATGTTTAATCTCCCCCGATATCAATGGCCGACGTTATCACTGTAATTATTTTATAAAAAGCGTCTGAAATGTTTTTTTTCACTAATCCATAAATCTATGAAGAAAGTTGAAAAAATCATAAGTTTGATGACATCCATTTAATTAATTGATTAATTTCGTTAAAAAACAGGGTGACAATTGATATCAAGATCATACCTTTTCGTTGTAATACGATTACAGCCTGCTAAAAAAGATACTAGCGCGCATCAATTTTTAACGCAAATGGCGGCCCGGTTTCCCGCCACCAAAAATGACTTAATCCTTGGAATAATCCTACTACCATTAGCTTGGCTAATTTATTACATTTGGGATTATTCCCAGCATTACCATTTTATATCGCACAGAAAGCGGCCATCCAGCCGTGTTTGTTAAAAAAATCTAAGAATAATCCAATCAGCCGATGAAGCTAAAACCAGGATAATTTTCTTCATCTTCATGAAAACTATGCTCTATTTAGTTATCGAATTGTGAAATGCCTGTTATGGACTCACGTCCGATGGGGTCTGGTTTTCCCTACTTCAGTGCCATGATGTTTTTCATATTGAGGCCTGCATTAATTAATGAACAGTATTCATCTACCTTACACATTCCATCAGACGCACACTTTTTCTTTTTTATGTTCGATAGATTTTTTTAATGCAAAGTCATCAAGCGGCCTGAAAGGTCGCTTAATCAACACAGATGAGATGCAGGAAAGGTGGGAGAATTTTATTACCGCTAGATTTTAGCTAAACACCACATTTAAATAGGGTCACGTTCTTTATACTGACCGTTTTAATCAGCGCGATGTCTTTATCGACAAAATCTCTGTAGCAACGTCTCAGCATGACGTTGACGGTCATCGGATGCGATTACGATCTCTGAAGCGGGCAATCTCACCCGGCAGCTGATGCATCGAAGCGATAGTGCTCCAGGCTCCTGCCGCCAGCAGTTTCTCTGCGTGCTGCGGATACGTATGCGCGCCGCCGGTAAAACCAATGACCGTCATCCCCGCTCTACTGGCCGCCGTAACGCCATGCACGGAATCTTCGACTACCAGCGTATGCACCGGGTCGGCGTGCAGGACTTTTGCAGCGTGCAGGAAGATATCGGGCTGCGGCTTCCCGCGCCCCGGCCCCAGATCGACGGCGGAGAAGATGCGTTCAGGAAAGAAGTGTTTCAGCTCGACCAGAGACAGCGAATAGTCGAGCTGGCTGGCGGAGGAGTTGGAACAGATGCAGTAGGGTATATCCAGCGCACTGAGTACCTCCAGCGTGCCGTCAATGCGCTTCAGCGAAGTGGCAAAGGCTTCCAGCAGCGCCGCATGGAAGCTGTCTCTAATTGAAGCGGGTAGCGCAACGCCCTTCTGGGTGCGGATGCTCTCAATCAACTCGTCCCAGGTCAGGCCGCTGAACCGGCTGCTGAATTCATTAAAATCAATATGTACACCGTGCTCCTTCAACAGTTTAAGCGTCAGCGTAATGCCAATAATTTCCGAATCAATCAGCACGCCATCACAGTCAAATATTACCAGGTCCAGTACACTGCTCATTTTTCTTCCTTCAGCTTACGTCCGGCCGCCACCGGCTGCGGCGGCCGACCGGACAAACTCAGATTTACGCGGCCTGCACCTGCTGCTTTTTATATTTTTCCAGCAGCCGCTGGATATCGCGCAGGCGTGAAACCGCGACCGATGACAGCTTCTCTTTTGAGATATCACGATCGAGCGATATGCAGTCTTTCCACAGCGAACGTCCGGCGATCACCCCGGAGGCGCCGTTGCGCAGCGCGCTGTCCACCTGGGTAAGGAACGTGGCATGATCCACCCCGGCAGACAGTACGGCCCATGGAATATCGCCACAGATTTCAGTTACCGCAGCGCAGGCCTCTTCAGTACCCGGATAAGGAATTTTCAGCACCTTGGAGCCGCAGTCGATACAGAGTTTACAGCCATCCTGAATCAGCTCAGGAATTTTACGCTGATAATCTTCCTTACTTTCGTTCTCCAGTTGATAGGTCAGGAACTCTACCACCAGGAACAGGTCTTCACGGGCGAAATCGGCAATCACCTCGCGCAGCGTGGCAAGGTTCGCGGTGTTGGCATCCGGCGTATCCGAGCGCAGATAAATCATAATTTTTCCGCCGGTTGCCCCCAGCTCACGCACCTTACGCGCATTAACGCCCTCCACCATGGTAGAGATGCGGTATCCCTGTGGCGAGGTCTCCCAGCCGGAGGCATCAAGACCGACCAGCAGACCAGTATTACGCGGCAGCACGCCTTCATCCACAATGCCCGGCACGGCGCAAAGAGGATCGACCAGTACACAGCCCGCTTCGGCAGCCAGATACTGAGTAATATCATATTTAGTTTTACCCAGCGTTTCATTGCTGATCGCTTTCTGTTCATCCGGGGTTGCGGCTAATAACGTTCTCATTCCACCACGCTGATCGCAGGCGACAACCATCATCGAACCCGTAGCATCACAAATCATTTGATATCCGCGACGCTCGGCGGTAGTCATAGTATTCATCATCTATTTCCTCATGCAGGATATTAACAGTTTAAAATTAAAGACAGTTCAGGCGCTGGCTAAGCCAAGTCATCAGGTCGGAATCGTTATTCCCTTTATCCTGGTCAACAATATAAACTTCACTTAATTCCATCGGCCTTGCTTTATCGGCCAGGGCCATAAGCTCAGGAATATATTCTTCACCCGGATGCCCCTTAACCCGACAGGCACAGCGTGATTGATATCGCCCGGCTACGTTTTCCGCTGAAATCTTATTCCATACTTCAATAACGTTCTGGCACCCCGCCATAGCAAGATAGTCTTCCAGCACCGCTCTTTCCCGAAAACCAAACCAGGCATCCAGAACAAATAGCGTATTCTCTGGCGATGTCCTTACGATTCTGAACATCGTTTCATAAGCCGCGTAGCCAAGTTTACGATTTAATGGCCGGTCGATAATATCGGCAAACTGAACCATAAAAGGCTCTTTAATTTCATCGATACTTAAAACCGGCGCATTAAAGTGGTCTGCAATTTTCTTTGCGACTGAACTCTTCCCGGATGCAGGAATACCGTTCACTAAAATCAGTTTTCTCATAGTAACCTCAGCACTTCATCTACAGAGGTCGCCTTCCTTATTTGTGCCAGCGTCGCCTCGTTTTCCAGCAGCGCCACGATCGATGCAATCCCTTCGGTGATATGGGCATTGCTGTCTACTCCGCCAAACATCACCACAATATCTACCGGCTCACTGCCATGGATCGACACGGGTTGTTTCAGTGTCGCCATGCTGAAGCAGTTTTTTATTACCCCACACTCCGGTCTTGCGTGAGGAATAGCAATACCTTCGTCAAACACATAATAGGCACCGTACTCCTTTGTATTATCAATTACCGCTCTGGGATAATCGTGAGTGACAAACCCGCCTGTAATTAATGGCGCTGCCACTATTTCAATTATCTCGCCCCATGAGTCGGTATCAACACCGACCTGAATACACTGGTTTTCTGAGAGAAAATCTTTAATACCCATACCACCTCATATATTTTTTCGAATAGTGTTCCTTAACTCATCGATCTTGACAAAAACTTCATCAACGTCATTTCTGTGATTTTTACTGGCAGCATAAACTTTAATGGCCTGGTTATATTTCACCATTAACTGTTTCTGCGTGGCGTTATCCGCCGGGTTTTCATTCAGACGGGCCTCAAGCACCGACAGCTCCTGCATAATGTTCTCTGCCTCAGCGTCATTGTTATTTCCCTGCGGCTCACTTGAATGAAAGAGTTTTTTTAATGATGAAAACATATTGTCCCCTGCCTCTTTATAACGTTGTTTCTGCCGGACGATATCGGATACGGTTATGAATAACTATTTGCTCAGCTTTCTGTTAGCGAACCAGACAACTGCAACAACGAAGACAATAAAGCCGATAACAAATGACCAGTCATTCTGGAACGCATGGCCTAATACCAACCCCGTACTGATCACATCAGAGTCGCTAAAGGTCACGCCTTTGAAACCGAAGGTTTCCAGCATCGGCACCAGAATAGCCGGCAGCAGGGTAATAAAGAGTCCGTGCACCACGCCGCCAATAATGGCGCCTTTTCTGCCGCCCATCGCGTTACCAAAGACCCCGGCGGCACCGCCGGCGAAGAAGTTGGTCAGCAGGCCGGGCAGGATCATCGCCAGACCGAACAGCGGAAACACTATCATGCCGATAATGGACCCCACCGTGGTGGCCAGGAAGCCAACGATGACCGCATTGGGGGCATAGGGGAACAATACCGGGCAGTCCAGCGCGGGTTTCGCGTTCGGCACCAGGCGCATGGCAATACCGCGGAAGGCAGGTACCAGCTCGTTCAACAGTAAACGTACGCCGCTGTACAGCACGAATACCCCGGCCACAAACTGCATCGACTGCATAAAGGAGTACATGATGTAGTTGGTGCCACCGGAGAACTGGCCGATATAGTCCGAACCGGCGAAGATGGCGGGGATGATATACATCGGCACCATAATTACCGCCATCGACAGATAGGTGTCCTGGAGAAACTTAAAGTTATCGGGCAGCTCCAGGTCTTCGGTTGAGCGCGAGTTTTTACCCACGACCTTCGCCACTGCCGCCTGTACCAGATAGCCAATCGTACAGAAGTGCCCCAGCGCAACGTCATCCGAGTCGGTAATTTTACGCACGATGGGCTGCGCGATTGCCGGCATCAGTACCGCCATAATCCCGCCGAAGATCCCGCCGGTCAGGATAAGCGTTGCGCCCGTCAGCCCGGCCTTATAGCCAATAACGGTGCCGATTGTTGCCATCCATAGCAGCGCCTGGCCGGTCAGGAAGATGTATTTAAACGGCGTAATACGGGCAATAATGATGTTGACGGCAAAAATGACCAGCAGGGTCAGCGCGACTTCCGAACCCAGCTCGCGGTTAGCAACTCCGGCAATCGCAGCCACATCCGTGATGTACCCCTTCATGCCAAAGCCTTGGGTGAAGATATCATTAAGGAAGGTTAGCGCTTCGACAATGATATTGATTCCGGCCATCATGATCAGGAAGCCAAGCAGGGTTTTGAACGTGCCTTCTACCGTTTTCCCCACCGACTTTTTCTGTAAGATCAGGCCAAGCATAGCTATAAGGGCAATCAGTATTGAAGCCTGGCCTAAAAAGTCTTTCACAATAAAATCAATAATAGCGTCCACTTAACACCCCACGATTAATTGTTTTTCATATAAGCAAGGATTTTTTCTTCGATCTCATTCTTATCCGTCAATCTGTTTAAAATAATGACTTTTTTCTTTTGCTCCTCGCTGGCATCGGCATTTAAAATATCGGCAAACATTTTTTGCGTCAGAATAAAATCATATTTAAATGATGATGCTTCAGAAACCGTGGTGTGATCGATATCGGCATCGATCTCGAGCTTTTTTAATACTGCCTTGGCGCTCATTTCAATGGCAAAACTTGAACCCAGGCCACAGCCACATACGCAGAGTACTTTAAGCATTTTGGATACCTCAGATAAGTTGAGTTAGTTTAGCAAGTTTGTAGATATCACTTTCTTTATCGACTAAACGTCTTTCAGAGTTTTCAAGATCGATCGGAATGGCTTTGTTGTTATTATTAATGACAATCACTTTATTAATCAGACCGCTGTTGATACATCTCACAACCTCTTCAGCTAATATTGCACCCTGGATAATTTCCTCTCCGGTTGGCATACCGCTCCTTAAGCCGTATCCCAGAATCGTTTTTCTGATGCGAATGCCAATTTTGTGTTCTAATTTTCCAATCATGGTATCAATCGCTCCCTGAAAACCGGGGGTATACTCTTTGGTATAGCCTTCCGAGCACAGGACGATAACGCTATTCTGCTGTTTTATTTTCTTTTTAACTTTGTTAGCCAGACTGTCAATATCCCATATCGCTTCCGGGATCAGAGCAATGTCGGCGTTACTTTTCAGCGCGGCCTGGAGCGTTAGTTCACCGCAGTAGCCGCCCAGCAGCTCAATCATAAATACGCGCCCCGGCAGCCCTCTACCGGTATTTCGCAGCTTGGCAACTTCGGCGATAACCTGTTCACAGGCGGTAGAAAACCCCACCGTATAGCTGTTGCCGGCAATATCATTATCAATGGTCATGCCGATACCGTAACAATTAATGCCGTAGCCGCTAAGTATTTTCAAAAACTGAAATGAACCGTCGCCGCCGCCCATAATTAAACAGTCCAGTTTTTTACTTCGAATATTTTTGACTATTTTTTCATAGTCAGCTTTCCTGCACTTCTCTTCTTTTCTGCCGGAAGAGATTAACGGAACGGGAGAGATAGACAGATCGACCAGATCTCTTGCAGATATTTCCTTTGCGCAGTTCTTGATCAGGCCATTAATTCCACCGTCAAAAATAACAATTTCAGTTTCAGTGAGCCGGTTAATCTGAAACAGAAAATTATTCATGCCGCTGACGTCGCCACCACTAATTACCAGTCCAATTTTCATGGTGCTCTCCGATTATTAACTCAGCCCTTGGTATGAAATTGATTCTAACGGTGGACGAATTCCATTTTTTGAAGCGCGTCACATGTCTGGAAGGTTTAAGACCGAATGAGGGTATTGACACGTTAAAAACAGGCTGATCTTTGTGATGCAAATCACTTAATATTCGCCTGTTTTATCATCACATAGACATAATATGATGTTTTAATTGAATTTTTATTACACGCTTAATTTGTAATATTTTTAGCGCGTGGCTTTAAAATCGATATGTTATTTTTGTGAGAAGTTTCACATTAAACAGGAACCGCGTGGGAAAGAGGGGGGATTGCTCCACTCATCACCGGCATTACCTCTCGCATTAATGCCAGAAACATACGGAGCCGCGCCGGGTAATAGCGGGCGTGGGGGTAAACCAGGTAAATCGGCAACGCCGCCGCCTGCCACTGCGGTGCCAGATGCAGCAGTCTTCCGCTGGCGATATCCTCCTGCACCACCCATGACGACGCAATGCCGACCCCCATACCCGCCAGCACCGCATTGCGCAACGCATACAGGCTGTCCGTCAGCAGGCGGGGCTGGATATCAAAACGCTGCACTTCCTGACTTTCGCCGTGGGTCAGCGTCACGCTGTGTCGATAAAAGGTGCTCAGCGCCAGCCACGGTAGATCCTGAAGCCCCTGCGGATGCTGCGGCGACGAAGATGCCCCCGGCAGCGACGGAGAGGCAATGACGATGCGCGGCACCCGGGCCACCGGCACCGCCACTACCGACGGTTCCGTCACCGGTCCGACGTGAACCGCGCAGTCGATGCCTTCCGCAATAAAGTCTGGCATGCGGTCATTAAGTATCCATTCGACGGTCATTTTCGGATAGCGCTGTAAATAGCTTTGCAGCGGCGCAATCAACTGATCCTGGCCAAACGCATGCGGCGCCAGCACCCGCAGAACGCCCTGCGGCTCTTCGGTCACGCCCCGCAGATCGTCTTCAATCACCTGCCAGCTCTCCAGCAGCGTGCGGGCGTGGGCATAGCAACGCTCGCCGTCCTCGGTCAGCTTCATCACATGGGTCGTACGCTGTAGCAGCTTCAGGCCCAACAGCTTTTCCAGCGTTTGCAGACGGCGGCTGACGGTGGGCTGAGTGGTCGCCAGACGCAGGGCGGCCGCAGACAGGCTGCCTGCTTCGACGATGCGGACGAAGGTCTGCATCAGTTCTATACGATCGATACCGGGTAATTGAGTTTTGTTCATACGTACAGCGTATAGCAGTTCTTCAGGTAAGGCGACTACCAACCCCAATCATAACAGGGAAAAATGGCGCTCTCTTCCGCAGACAAACCTGACAGGTAAAACCATGTTCACACCCGCTTCTGTTCCCCAGGCCGAACACCCGCCTGCCGCCGCTACCGTCATCATGCTGGCGAGCGGCGCCGGCTTCAGCGTTGCCTCTATCTACTACAGCCAGCCGATGCTGGAGATCCTTGCCGGCCAGCTGCACGCCAGCGTCACCACCAGCGGACTGGTGCCGACTCTGACGCAGATTGGCTACGCACTGGGGATCCTGCTGCTGGCCCCGCTCGGAGATCGTCACGATCGCCGGACAATCATCACCCTCAAAGGGCTGATGCTGACGCTTGCCCTGCTGCTCAGCGCCGCCGCCGGAAACATCACCGTACTGCTGTTCGCCAGCCTTGCGGTGGGGATCGCCGCAACCATGGCCCAGGATATCGTTCCCGCCGCCGCGCACCTGTCACCGGCAGCGCAGCGGGGCAAGACCGTCGGCTCGGTGATGACCGGCCTACTGCTGGGGATCCTGCTTTCCAGGGTGGTCAGCGGCGTTGTGGCGCAGTACGCGGGCTGGCGGGTGATGTTTATGCTTGCCGCGCTGCTGGTGCTGGCCATTACGCTGGTTCTCTGGCGCCGGCTGCCGCACATTGTCCCCAGTACCACGCTGAGCTATCCGGCGCTGCTGGTTTCGATGCGCCATCTGTGGCGGCGTCACGGCGAGCTGCGTCGGGCTACGCTGGCACAGGGTCTGCTGTCGGTGGGCTTTAGCGCCTTCTGGTCCACGCTGGCGGTGATGCTGCATGTCCGCTATGGGTTGGGCAGCGCCACGGCGGGCGCATTTGGTCTGGCCGGGGCCGCCGGAGCGCTGGCTGCACCGCTGGCGGGAATGCTGGCCGATCGCCGCGGCCCGGAGAAGGTAACCCGGCTGGCCACCGCACTGGCAACGGTATCGTTCGCCGCGCTGTTCCTGCTGCCGCTGCTGCCGGTTCCCGCTCAGCTGGTGCTGATTGTTGTCTCTGCGTTGGGTTTTGACTTTGGCGTGCAGGCCACGCTGATTTCCCATCAAACGCTGATCTTCGGACTGGAGCCTGCCGCCCGCAGCCGTCTGAACGCGCTGATGTTTACCGGTGTCTTTATCGGCATGGCCACCGGCTCCGCGCTGGGGAGTCTGATGCTGGAGCGGGCTGGCTGGCCGGGCGTCGTTGCCCTGCTGACCCTGGCCGGTGCAGCAAGCTTTGTAGTAAGAATGCAGGGTCGTGGCACCGCACAGAAAGCATCGCTTAAGGCGACGGAATAAAAGTCAGCAGGGGGAATGTCTGACGATGCACGCGCCGTATTACCTTCAGCGCGCCACGTTTATCGACAGAATTTCACTGCCCGTCGCCCTGCCGTCAGCGTCAAAATTATAGCCAATGCTGAGCAAAGCCCGCGTCTCACAGGCACGGCAGCGTTTTATCGGCAGCGTATACACCAGGCGCTGTCCTTTCACAGTCGGCTGGGCTTCCAGCATCTTAGCCGGGGGAAACAGCATGCTGTCGGGATGAACGGACAGGAAGGTTTTCCATACCGCATTGCCTGCCAGATCAACCGGGGGACGATCGACATCGATCGACTTACCGGATGAGGGGATCAGCAGCGTACCGCTGTGAGTATTGGCCCGAAAGGGCCAGGTAATGTTGGCTATGCCCACCCGTCCCTTCTGCTGCCAGCCTGACACGTAGCCGGGCTCATAGTTAGCCGCCAGATATCTGGCGGCGGTCTGCGCGGCGGGCGTTCCCCCGCTCACTTTTATCTGCTCAAACAGACAGGTTTCAGGGGACGCATCGGCCTGCGGATCACAGTGGCTGATGTTACCTTGCCATACGGCATCGCGGGCTATCGCCGGACCGCCTTTTCCGCTCCTGGCCTGCGCAGCATCGCCATCGCCTTCGCAGCCGGTCAACAGCAAAGCACAAAAAAACATCATACAGGCGGGTTTCATCGCACGCTCCTTGTCAAGTAATGGCCGCTCCGCCGGGTTTGCACACGAACGTCCAATCCAAATCTACTGTTTTCCAGCACCGTCGTGTCAGGCTAACGCTGGCTGCGTAGCCGACGGGCTAAACAATATTAGTAGCAATATATTACCTCTTATTTCTTAGGGTTTTTCCGGTTATTTCCTTATATAGCTTAAAAAGGTCAGCTGCCCGCCTCTCCCTCTGGCACAAAAGCCGTTCCAGGAGCGCCAGCGGCTATTTCAACACCGCGGCAGACCGTTATCATATCGACGACGCCCGTTCACCGTCTAAAAGAGGAACGCTGATCTTAAAATCACCTCTTTTTATCTTCATCTTTTCCAGTGAGAATAGACCCTGTTTCCACTTTTTACCCAGGGGCGGCCACTGTGATTAAAATGATTGCTGTCGATATGGACGGCACCTTTCTTTCCGATAAGAAAACCTACAACAAAGCACGCTTTTTAGATCAGTATCAGCAGCTTAAACAGCGCGACATCCGCTTTGTTATCGCCAGCGGTAACCAGTATTATCAGCTGATCAGTTTTTTCCCGGAGATCCGCGATGAGATCGCCTTCGTCGCTGAAAACGGTGCCTATATCGTCGATCGGGGTGAAACGCTGTTCAGCGGTCAGCTCAGCGATGAACATCTGCGGCGGGTATTGGCAGTGCTGGCTGAATTCCCCGATGTCCACGTGGTCGTCTGCGGACCTGATAAGGCCTGGATGCTGAACTCATCACCGGACAAGCTGGTTGCGCTGATGTCGAAGCACTACCACCGTCTGGAACTGTGCCAGAGCTTCGATACAATCCATGAAGCCACCTTTAAATTCTCGCTGAACCTGCCCGATGACAGGATCCCCGAGCTGATGGCCCACGTCGGCCACGCGCTGGACGGCATCGTCACGCCCGTTTCCAGCGGTTTCGGCTTTGTTGACCTGATTATTCCCGGCGTTCACAAAGCGCACGGCCTGGCGCTGTTACAGCGTCAGTGGCAGATTGAGGATGCTGAGGTCGTTGCCGTCGGCGACGGCGGCAACGATGTGGAGATGGTGGCGCATGCCGGCTATGGTTTCGCGATGGCCAACGCGCAGCCCGCTCTGAAGCAGGTAGCCCGCTATCATACCGACAGTAATAATGAAGAGGGCGCGCTGAATATGATTGACCGGGTGTTGGATCACAGCGCTCCGTTTAACGTCTGATCGCTGATGCCGCCCTCTCGGGCGGCACCGTTCACGCCAGTTCCTCACGCAGCCGGTCAAGCGATGCCTGCTCCAGCTGCTTATAAAGTTCAAACTCATCCTGCACCGCACAGCCCAGCGCCTGCTCAAACGCCGCCTGGCTGGGGTTACCGCTGCTGACGCTGCTGGTATCAGAACCCAGGTTCGACTGAAAAATTCCCGCCGCGCTCACCGGCAGAAAATCCTCATAGACGATCGGCTCGGCAATCACCGCTCCGCTGGCAATCAGCGCTTCGAGATCCTGCCCCGGCTGCGCGGCAACCTGGGGATTACGGCGATAGCGATACCAGGCCAGCTGCTGCTGACGCAGCGTGGCGGCATCATCCGGGAAGGCGGCGAACACGGCGCTCAGATGCTGCTGATGAGCGGCATTATCGCTGAACTTTTGCCCCGAGGCCTCGCGCAGCAGACGGTCGTACAGCGCCCGCCCTTTCCGGGTCAGCGCCACGCCACGCTGCTCAATTTCACCAAAGCGGGCGGTGTGCGTGCCGTGCTGCCGATCAGAAAAATGGATCTCCTCATTGAGCGCCTTAAAACTGGTCTGCCGCAGCAGGATCGGGCATCGACGGCGCGGCGGCCCCTCAATCGTCTCCTTCGGCGTAATGCCATACTCCCGCATCAGCTGCTGGACACGATCAATATCCAGCGTGCGCGGCGTCAGATGGTTGATATGCGGTCCACGGAAGCAGGCAACGTCGGCAATCAGCCGGTGCTGGGCCAGCAGCGCATTATAAGTTTCCAGCCCCACCGCCGCCTGCTGATGCCAGCGGAAGGTTTCCAGCGCCTCGCTGACAAACTCATCGGCCTCGCCTTCGCTAAAGCCCCCCTGCTGCTGCCACAGCGCCAGCAGTTCGCGCAGGCGCGGTGTGTAAATATCACGCTGAGCCAGCACGTCGGCCACCTGCTGACGCAGCGCCGGATCCTCAATCAGCTCCAGCCGCAGCAGCGAGGTAAAAACGCGGAAGGGGTTAATCAGCAGCGACGCCTCACTGACCGGACGAAACGCCGTGGAGTGGACCGGCACGCCCGCCTCAGACAGGTCGTAGTACCCCACCGCCGACATGCCCATTACCACAAAAAGCTGGCGCATCGTGGCCAGCTCCGCCGCCGTTCCCAGCCGGATGGCACCGTGGCGCTCCACGCTAAGACGGTTCACCTCTTCCGGCGACAGCGCGCTACACTCCCGGGCCGA
>Ga0256410_1000413_pt1 | contig 43858 bp, 48 predicted proteins | sample PhyWR1_FD_185983 | JGI IMG/M metagenome (GOLD analysis project Ga0256410, IMG submission 185983) | Leaf surface microbial communities from wheat plants in UC Gill Tract Community Farm, Albany, California, United States - DLSL W.R1 | ecosystem: Host-associated > Plants > Phyllosphere >... | reverse complement strand
GCGGGATATCACCAGGGTAGTAAAGTCCCAGGCAAACGAAGAGAGAATGTGGCTGGCGATGAACAGGGTAAAAATCACCATCAGCAGCAGACGGCGCTCAACGTTTCGGGTCAGCAGCATCATCGGCAGCGACAGCAGGGCCACCACCCAGGCGTATATGGTCAGCATCAGGCCGACCTGCGCCGTCTCCATGGCGAAACTTTCACCAATATCCGACAGCAGCCCGACCGGAACAAACTCGGTGGTATTGAAAATAAACGCCGCAATAGCCAGCATCACGACGCGTAGCCATGCGGTTTTACGGGAAACAGTTTTTGAATGCATTATTGACGTTAACGAAGTGTTGAGAGAGTGTTAATCCATATTAGGGATCACAGCGAGAGTAGGGATATTGTCTTTTATTTATTCGCAGGATGAAATAAAAAAATCAATTAAATTGTAAATCAGAATTCATATATAACTTAAGCGTATCAATCGGCCGGTTACTATTACGTAACGTCACTGTTGTCGGGCGCGTAGCCGGTTGACGTTCAAGGGACATAGCGGCAGAATTGCTTCGAAAATCAGTCTGCTATCGCCATCCATTAGAGGAAGTAAAAACGTGAGCATTCTTGACAATGCGCTGTTGGAAGAGATCCTGCAACAGGTGCGACCGCTGATTGGTAAAGGAAAAGTGGCCAACTATATCCCGGCGCTGGCAGACGTTCCCGCCGATCGGCTGGGCATGGCGATTTGTACGCTGGACGGTACGCTTTACCAGGCGGGCGATGCCGGTGAACGCTTCTCTATTCAGTCCATTTCAAAAGTGCTTTCCCTGACGCTGGCGCTGACCCGCTATCAGGACAGTGAAATCTGGCAGCGGGTGGGTAAAGAACCCTCCGGGCAGCCGTTTAATTCGCTGCTACAGCTGGAGCTGGAGCAGGGAAAACCGCGCAATCCGTTTATCAACGCGGGGGCGCTGGTGGTTTGTGACATGCTGGAAACCCGGCTGACCGCACCGCGCCAGCGGATGCTGGAGCTGGTGCGGGCGCTGACGCAGCAGCCCGATATTCATTACGATCGCCGCGTTGCGCACTCGGAGTTTGAGCATTCGGCACGCAACGCCTCGATTGCCTGGCTGATGAAGTCGTTTGGAAACTTTTCCAATCAGGTGCCGACGGTGCTGCAAACCTATTTCCACTACTGCTCGATGACCATGACCTGCGCTGAGCTGGCGCGCTGTTTTCTGTATCTGGCCAACCAGGGGCGGGGGCTGGAGCAGAAAGAGGCGCTGTTAACGCCGAAGCAGGCGCGGCAGATTAATGCCCTGATGGTGACCAGCGGTATGTACGACGGGGCCGGAGAGTTTGCCTGGCGGGTCGGGATGCCGGGTAAATCCGGCGTCGGCGGGGGGATTATCGCCGTGGTGCCGGGCGAGATGAGCATCGCCGTCTGGTCCCCGGAGCTGGACACCTCCGGCAATTCGCTGGCGGGCACCGCGGCTCTGGAGCTGTTGGCAGAACGCATCGGCCGCTCGATTTTCTGACGCGGCGAGGGGCGTAGCAGGTTCTCACCAGTTTTGAATGTTGATGACGTTAATTAGTAAATATACGGTATTAAATGTTGATCCCGCTCAATCTACAGAACATTGTAACTCACTAATATTTCGTGCTGTAAATAAATCATACATTCTGTGTGGATGTGTAAAGTGAGAAGCGCGATGACCATTCCGGCAAAACAGTTAACCCTCAATCATCAGCTGCTTCAGCTTGGCGGGCTGGTCAAACTGGCGATGATCCGCACCACGCCCCAAAGTGTTGAAGTGTGGACAATGAACGGCAACCACCTGCGGTTTCGCCCCTCGCAGCAGGTCGAGGCGCAGTGGGTGGCCTGCTGAACGTCCAGGGTTTACGGGGTGCCGTGCCGAGCGTGCTGGCCGTTACCTCAGTCAGTCAGAGAAACTGCGGGGTTTAGCCGGGCGCGTTGACTGCCACGCGCTAAGTCCCCCGTAACGCGCCGGCCAGCGGGCGGTGCCGACTCACTAACCGCGTCAGTACAGCTGACCTCGCATTTATTTCATTTCGACGGCTCCTTCATCCGCCAACGTTGACAGAAAAGTACACATTTCACCGTGGTTTGCGTTACCCTGGACGGGTCAGGCGACATAAACATGTTGCCGTTTTACACTGAACAGGGAGCAACACTGATGAATCAACTTCCTACGGTTGCCGTGCTGGGCCTGGGTGCGATGGGCCACGCTTTTGCCGCAAACCTGCTTAAAAAAGAGTTCAGGGTCAGCGGCTGGAACCGTACCCGATCGCGCGGCGAAGATCTGTTGAGTAGCGGCCTGCGGCTGTGCGACAGCCCCCGGGAGGCGGTTGCCGACGCTGACGTGGTTATCGTGATGCTGTCCGACGGCGAAACCACGCTGGCGGTGCTGAACGCGCTGCTGCCGGACCTGAAGGCGGGTGCGATCGTGAGCCAGATGGGAACGATTGGTCTCACCGCCACCGAACAGCTGGTTGACACCTTCCGGCAGCGCCGCCCGGACGCGGTGTTTATTGACGCTCCGGTTTCCGGCACCCGGGCACCGGCTGAACAGGCGCAGGTGCTAATACTGGCCAGCGGCGATCGTGCACGCGCGACGGCGATTGAACCGGTGTTCGCCGCCATTTCAAAGGGCGCGAAGTGGTTGGGAGAGGCCGGTGCCGGTTCGAAGATGAAGCTGGTGGCCAATGCCTGGCTGGTGTCGCTGATGCAGGGGCTGGCAGAAAGTACCCGTCTGGCCGATCGGCTGGGCTTTTCGCCGGACGATTTCTGGCAAATTCTGGACGGCGGCCCGCTGGCCGCGCCCTATGCCAAAGGTAAACTGGCGATGATTGCCGAAGGCGACTATCCGCCGCAGATGCAGCTGACCTGGGCATTGAAAGACGCTCGTCTGGCGCTGGAGGCGGCCGGAGACAGCCCGATGCCGGGCCTGGAAACCATCGCCGAACTCTGGCAGCAGGCGGTAGAGGCGGGCTACGGCGAGAAAGATCTGTCGGTCATTTATCGTTATCTGGCGGAACGCCACGCCTGATATTCCGGGGATGCCGCCCGGCATCCCCAATAATAATCTGCGTCAAATCATCGTGATAGCGTCAATAGCCCATATCGCTTACCGGGCGGCTTCAAAAGTGTAACTGTATTTGTTATATTAACAGTCTGATACATTTTATAGTTTACTGATTTAGAAGGGTTTTTATCGCTGTGTTTGTTTCACAGATCAACGGCAAAAAGCCAGGATTACATCATGCTTGATAATCGTTTTCCCACTGCCTTACAGATGGTGCTGTGCATTGCCAGGGCGGATGGCGAGGATAAACGCTGCACCAGTAAAATTCTCGCAGACGGACTGGCGGCGAACCCCAGTTTTGTTCGAAAATTAATGGTGCCGCTGACCCGCGACGGGATCATTGTCTCAACGCTGGGGCGCACCGGAACCATTCGCCTTGGCCGCCCGGCGGAGCAGATAACGCTGTGCGACATCTATACCTCGGTGACCGACGATAAGCCGCTGATGGCCAGTCGTCCCGAAGTTCCGGCCCGCTGCGTGATCAGCGCCAACGCCTGCCGCTTCTTTAAGGCGCTGGCGAAAGAGGCGGAGCAGGCTTCGCTGGACGTGCTGGCTAAGCGCACGGTTGCCGATGCGCTACATGAAATCATGCAGCGCGACTGGTCAGATACTCAACAGCAGTGTGCCTCCTGATTTACCTTTCCTGATGCCAAACTACCCGCAGGGAGTTTCCCTGCGGATGCCGCAACTAAAAAAATTTCGCGTTCAGAACCGCGCCGCGCGCGTGACGCAGCGTATCAGGCGTGTTTAGTGCAACAATAAAACTTGCATTAAAAAGCAGGTTGCCTTAACGTAATTAAATGCATTCATCAAAGTTACCTTTAAAACCCAGGGAAACGGACGGATGTATCGACAGGTTAAAATATCGCTGCACTAAACCATATCAGGGGAAGGGGAAGACCGATGAGCCACGATGATTTTATTAACGATCTGGTCCAGTGGATCGATACGCATATCGAAGGGAAAATGGATTTAGACACGGTGGCCGACCGCGCCGGTTACTCCAAATGGCACCTGCAACGCATGTTTAAGCAGCACACCGGCTATGCGCTGGGGGAATATATCCGTGAACGTCGCCTGAAAAAATCCGCTGAACGCCTCGCCCGGGGCGGTGAGCCGATTCTCGATGTCGCCATCAGCTTTGGTTTTGATTCTCAACAGTCGTTTAATCGCAGCTTTAAACGTCAGTTTGGCCAGTCACCGGGTGCATGGCGCCGTCAGGTGCAGGTTGCCTCACACGCGCAGTAGGCATTAAATAGTGCAGGCGGAGCGATAATCTGCTCCGCTGCTTCAATTCTCCACGCCGTCCTTGATTACCACTTCACCGTTCCGCGCTGCCAGGCCAGCGAGCGATCGCGGACAGCGAACAGCAGCGTGATCAGCGATGAAAAGAGCAGGGCCATCACGATAAGCGCGCCGTACATATTGGCATAAGCCGCCCAGCCCTGGGCCCACTGCAAATACCAGCCCAACCCCGACTTCACCCCCATCATTTCTGCGGCCACCAGCACCGAAAAAGAAGCGCCAAGCCCCATAAACAGCCCGACGAAGACCTGTGGTAACGAGGCCGGCACCGCCACGCGCAGCACCAGAAACAGCGTGCTGGCCCCGAGCGTCCGCGCCACGTCGTAGTAGCGTTCGTCAACGCTGGCCACCCCGGACCAGGTCAGAACAGTCACCGGGAACCAGGTGGCAAGGGCGATCAGAAATACCGCAGCAGAGAAGCTGGAGGGGAAAAAGTAGAGGGAGAGCGGTAGCAGCGCGGTTGACGGCACCGGGCCGAGAAAGCGCAGCACCGGATGTACCCAGTAGCCTAATCCTCTTGACCAGCCAATCGCCACGCCGGTAATAAATCCGGTGATACTGCCGAAGAGGAATCCCAGCGCCAGCAGGCGCAGCGAATTGAGCACGCTGTCACCCAACCGGAACCAGTCCGTCGCCCAGGCCTCGATCAGCGCCCGCGGCGGCGCGAAAAAAGGCACGGGCAGCAGCCCGAGCTTGGCGGTGACGGCTTCCCAGATTGCGATCAATATAGCGAGGGCCACCAGCCAGCGCCCGCCGCGCTGAAGAGGCGCAAGCAGCGCGGGCAGAGAAAACAGGCGGCCGCTGACCACCACCAGCGTCAGGGCCGCGGCAAGGAAGACAAATACCCGGTGCGTTTCCGTAACAAAACGCGGCGGGGTGAACCCCACCGGTTTATCCGGCCAGAAGATCATCAGCGCGGCCAGCCCCCACCAGGCGACCACGGCGATAAACAGGGCAGGGGTCAGCCGCACCGAAGCCCGCAGGCTATCCGCCCGGGGAGGCGTCAGGGTTTCGCTGGACATACTTACTCCTTATGCGGAATGGTGGTGTGCCGTAGCGGGTAACAGATCCGGCACGTAGTGGGCGGCAAAGCGCTGGGCGTCGGTATCGTCGCGGATCACCTTGATGGTTTTCAATTCATTAATGTAGGTCGCCACTTCTTTCCGCAGCTGTTCACCCGAGGAGTGGTGGCCGTGCGTGTGCTCGCGCAGCATGGCGGTGATATCCTCGGGTGCAACGTTGCCCGGCACGAACGGTGCGAAAATCTGCGCAGTTTCAACCGGATGATCCGCCGTCCACTGCTGCGCATCGATGATGGCTAGGGTAATTGCACGGGCCACTTCCGGGTTGTCGCGCACCAGCGATCCGCGCAGACCCAGCACGCAGCAGGCCAGGTTGCTGTATTCGCCGTTTAGATTGTTATCCACTTCGATCAGGCCATCGTTTTTCTTAATCAGCCAGCCCTGCGGATCGTCAGCCGCCAGCGCCTGAACCTCGCCTTTACGCAGCGCCTCGCCGAACAGATCGGCCGGATACTGTACCCAGTTCACCTGGGTATCCGGATCGATCCCCTGTTTGGCCAGCTGAATAGCGAAGAAGTTGCGCAGCGGGCTGGCCTGATCGGTGACCGCCACGCTTTTCCCGACCAGATCGCTAACGCTGTGGATGCCGCTGTCTTTCGGGGTCAGCAGGCGCATACAGCCGCCGTGTGTACCGACGGTGAGATCAACGTCAAAACCCTGCTCCAGCGGCTTCAGCCAGCGCAGCGCCATACCAATGCCCCCGTCGGCCTGACCGGTGGCAATCGCCTGAAGCAGGGCATCCGTAGGACCACTAAAGTTGACGGGTTCAACATTAATGCCGTACTTTTTAAAGAACCCCTGCTTCAGTGCGACTGAAATCGGTGACTGACAGACCGCCGTCTGGCCCCAGGCCAGTTTAACCGTGGTCAGTTTATTGCTGTCCGCGCCTGCTGCCCATACCGGTAGCGCCGGTGCGACCACCAGTCCTGCTCCCACCTTACCCAGAGTCTGAATAAAACCGCGTCGGGAAATCCCGCCAGAAATTGTCATGCCTGTTATCCCTGTTGACTGAATTATGTCGGCACTATGGCAATGTTTTTCCCGCCAACAAAATAACAATCCCGCATTTCTAATTGCAAAACAGCCTTATTCACCAGCCTGTAAACCTTTGCCACTATTGATATTTTACCTGGCGACTGAAACGCGGAATAGTCATCTCAACTGTGTATTTACGAGGTGAACCGATGTCACTGGCAGAACAAACGGATACGTCAATTGGCCTGGCGTTAACCATTAACCAGGTCAGCCATGCGTTTCATCTGGACGGGCAGAGTCTGGCGGTACTGGATAACGTATCGTTACAGGTTGACTCCGGTGAATTTGTTGCGCTGCTGGGGCCTTCGGGCTGCGGGAAGTCCACGCTGCTGCGGCTGGTGGCCGGGCTGGATCGTCCGTCGCAGGGCGAGATCTTTGAAGATCGTCAGCCGCTGACCGCCCCGCACCCGAGCCGGGTGGTGGTGTTTCAGGATCCGACGCTCTATCCGTGGCGTCGCGTCTGGCGCAACGTGGCGATTGGCCTGCAAACCCAGGGTCGGCTGACCCCGGAAGGCCGCAGGCGCATCGATCGGACGCTGGAGAAGGTGGGGCTGAGCCAGTTTGCCAACGCCTGGCCCCATCAGCTCTCCGGCGGAATGGCGCAGCGTGCGGCGCTGGCCCGCGCGCTGGTCAATCATCCTCGCCTGCTGATCCTCGATGAACCGCTCGGCAAACTGGACTCGCTAACCCGCATTCGTATGCAGCATGAGCTGGTGGCGCTGTGGCGCGAACAGCGTTTTACCGCGCTGATGGTGACGCACGACGTTGAAGAGGCTCTGCTGATGGCGAATCGGGTGGTGGTATTCAGCCCGCGTCCGGCACGCATTATTGAAACCATACCTGTCGATTTGCCCTATCCGCGCCGCCGCAACGATCCCCGGCTGATCGCTCTGCGTTCAACCGCGCTGGCGCTGCTGGGTGCCGATGACACTGAAATCTTTGAGGATGCGGAACATGACGATTAACAATTCGATCGCTGAACTGGTTGGCAATACGCCGCTACTGCGTCTGTCGCGTTTTCGTCAGCGGTTTGCACTGCCTGCGGAGATTCTGGCCAAGCTGGAATACTTCAATCCAAATCACAGCATCAAGGACCGCATTGCGCTGTCGATGATTGAAGAGGCTGAACGCAGCGGCAGGCTGAAGCCGGGCGATACCATTGCTGACTCCACCAGCGGCAATACCGGCATTGGTCTGGCGGCGTTGGCGGCGGCAAAGGGCTATCCGTTTCGCGTTTATCTTCACGACAGGCTGAGCGAGGAGCGTTTCCAGATCCTGCGCGCGCTGGGCGCGGAGGTGATCCCGTTCAGCGAAGTTGAAGGCTTTGCCGAGGTGCTGGAGCAAAGCGACGGCGATTTTGTTGCCGCCTCGCGCTGGCTGGGTGAGAACGTGATAACCCGGCAGCCGAACGTTTTTCATACCGCCCAGCTGGAAAATCCGGCGAACCCGGCGGCGCACAGCCTGACCACCGGCCCGGAGATCTGGCAGCAGACCGAAGGCCAGCTGGATATTGTGATTGCTGCCGTGGGCACCGGCGGCACGGTATCCGGTATCGGCCGCTATCTGAAGGAGCAAAATCCGGCCATACAAATCATCGCTGTCGAGCCGGGCCCGCACTCCATTCCCACCGCTGAAAACCCCGAGGCGCGTGAGATCACCGGCGTTCACGCCTTTAGCCAGGTGCTGCCCGAGCGCGTCCCGCCGACGCTGGATCGCCGCGCCGTTGATGAGGCGATCGCGGTGGAGCTGTGGCAGGCCACGGCCGCCGCGCGGGAAGTGGCGGTCAGCGACGGGATCCTGATCGGGGAGTCCGCCGGTGCGGTGCTTCACGCCGCTCGTCAGGTCGCCCTGCGCCCGGAAAACCACGGTAAACGTATTGTTGCCATCCTGGCGGACAGCGGCCTGAGCTATCTCTCAACCGGCCTGTTCGACGCCAGCATCACCCCCGGCCAGCTACAGGTTGCCGCAATTTATAACCCTAACGAGAGTCATCATGAGTCAGATTACGTCACTACCCATTCTTGATCTGTCGCAGCTGGACGGCGATGAACAGCAGCAGCAGGCTTTCCTCGATAAGCTGGGCCGCTCCGCACGCGATGTCGGCTTCTTTTACCTGATAAACCACGGCATCGACAGCGAGCTGTCGGCGCAGGTACAGCGGCTGTCGCGGCAGTTTTTTGCGCTGTCGGAGGCGGAAAAGCAGCAGGTGTCGATGATCCACTCGCCGCACTTTCGCGGCTATAACCGCGCCGGATCTGAATTAACCCGCAGCCAACCGGACTGGCGGGAGCAGTTTGATATCGGTGCCGAGCGCGGCGCCATTGCGTTGCAGTCCGGCGAGGCGGGCTGGAAACGTCTCCAGGGGCCCAATCTGTGGCCGGAGGCTCTGCCGGAGCTGAAACCCACGCTGCTGGCGTGGCAGAAGGCGATGACCGCCATGTCGCTGCGGTTGCTGCGTGCGTTTGCCCGCGCGCTGGCGCTGCCGGCGGATGCGTTCGACTCACTTTACGGTGAAAAGCCCAATGAACATATCAAGCTGATCCGCTATCCGGGCCAGACCGCAGATGCCTCCAGCCAGGGCGTAGGCGCGCACAAAGATTCCGGCTTCCTCACCTTTCTGTTGCAGGACCAGCAGCGGGGTTTGCAGGTAGAGGTCGAGCCCGATAACTGGGTGGACGCACTGCCGTTAAACGGTGCGTTCGTGGTTAACATCGGTGAGCTCCTGGAGCTGGCCAGCAACGGCTATCTTCGCGCGACCGTGCATCGGGTGGAGGCACCGCCAAGTGGACAGGATCGTCTGTCGATCGCCTTCTTCCTCGGCGCTCAGCTGGACGCGGTCATCCCGATATTTCAACTGCCGGAGTCCATCGCGCACCTGGCGCAGGGGCCGGCGAGCGATCCGCTCAATCCTCTGCTGCGCGACGTCGGCTGGAACTATTTAAAAGGGCGTCTGCGCTCTCATCCCGACGTGGCGCAGCGCTGGTACGGCGAATTACTACAACAACAAACTCAACACACGGCTTAACTCAGGAACCAATAATGAAAAAATCGTTTAACGCATGGTCTCTCTCAGGTGTTGCTCTCTCGGTGGCGCTCTCCTTCAGCGCCAGCGCCGCGGACGCGCTGCGGATAGCCGCCGATCCGGTGCCTCACGCTGAAATTCTTAACTTTGTGAAAAAGAGCGATCCGTCGCTCGATCTTAAAATCATCGAGCTGACCAGCGGAGTTAACGCTAACGAGCTGCTGGCCCACGGCGACGTTGATGCCAACTATTTCCAGCACGTGCCGTATCTGCGCGACCAGGAAAAAGCGCTGGGCCAGAAGTTTGTCGTGGCCGCCACGGTTCACATCGAACCGCTGGGTATTTACTCCAGTAAAGTTAAAAGCCTGAAGGACGTGAAGGAGGGGGCCACCGTTGCCGTGCCGAATAACGTCACCAACCTCAGCCGTGCGCTCTATCTGCTGCAAAGCCAGGGGCTGATCAAGCTGAAGCCGGGCTACAGCGATCCGGCGAAAGATCAGGCAACGCCGAAGGACATCGCGGAAAATCCGAAAAAGCTGAAGATCCTGGAAGTGGAGTCTCCGCAGATCCCGCGCGCGCTGGGCGATGTTGATCTGGCGGTTATTAACGGGAACTACGCGCTGGAAGCGGGCCTTACCCCGTCGAAAGACGCTCTGGGCCTGGAAAGCGCCGAGCATAACCCGTATGCCAATATCCTGGTGACTACGCCGAAGCTGGCTAACGACCCGCGTATTCTCCGGCTGGCGAAGGATTTGCAGTCAAAACAGGTCGCTGATTTTATCCAGCAGAACTATCGCGGATCGGTGATCCCGGTAGCGGGTCAGTAGCATGATCCGTCTGGAGCAGGTCAGTAAATTTTACGCCGGGGGGCACTCCCCGGCACTGGATAAGGTCTCGCTGATCGTTCCCGACGGGGCGATTTACGGCATCCTTGGGCGCAGCGGGGCCGGTAAAAGTACGCTGATCCGCTGTCTTAATCTGCTCGAAAGGCCGACATCCGGCCGGGTGCTGATTGATGACAATGACATCACGACGCTAACGCCGCGCGCCCTGCGCCAGCAGCGTCAGCGCAGCGGGATGATTTTTCAACACTTCAACCTGCTGCATTCGCGTAACGTCGCGGCTAACGTTGCGGTGCCGCTGGAGATCGCCGGGGTTAACCGGCCTCAGCGGGAACGGCGGGTGAGGGAGCTGCTGGCGCTGGTGGGGCTGAGTGATAAAGCGGCCGCCTGGCCCTCGCAGCTTTCCGGCGGTCAGCAGCAGCGGGTGGGGATTGCCCGTGCGCTGGCCGCACAGCCGGACTATCTGCTGTGCGATGAAGCCACCAGCGCGCTGGATGCCGCGACCACCGCATCGGTGCTGGAGCTGCTTCAGCAGATCAACCGTCAGTTTGGTCTGACCATTGTGATGATCACGCATCAGATAGAGGTGGTGAAAGCCATCTGCGATCATGCCGCCCTGCTGGAGTCAGGCCGTTTACTGGAGAGCGGGCCGTTAAGTACGCTGCTGCGCCAGCCGGATTCCCGCCTGCGATCCGCGCTGCTGCACGATCCGCTAAGCGAGCGTCGTTTCCTACAGCGCCACGGGATTGAAGGAGGAACGCTATGCGCGGTAGCCTGAATCTGGATGAACTCTGGCAGCTGCTGTTTCAGGCCACGCTGGAAACCCTTTATATGGTGGGCATGGCGGGGCTGTTTACCCTTGCCATCGGGCTGCCGCTCGGCGTGCTGCTGTTTATCAGCCGTCGGGGGGGCATTGTGCCGCTGCCGCGGTTAAATGCGCTGCTGGGGACGGTGGTCAACGTGGGCCGCTCTCTGCCGTTTATTGTTCTGCTGATTGCGCTGATCCCGTTTACCCGGCTGATTGTCGGCACCACGCTGGGCAGTAATGCGGCCATTGTGCCCATTACCCTCGGCGCGATCCCGTTTTTTGCCCGCATCGTTGAAAGCGCGCTGGATGAGGTGGCAAAGGGGCGCATTGAAGCGATGCTGGCGATGGGCGGCAGCGACTGGCACATCGTGTCTAAGGTGCTGCTGCCGGAGGCGCTGCCCGCGCTGCTGGCGGGAATTACGCTGACGCTGGTGATGCTGATAGGCTTTTCATCCATGGCGGGGGTGATTGGCGGCGGCGGATTGGGCGATCTGGCCATTCGCTATGGCTATCAGCGTTTTAATCAGCCGGTGATGATTGCCACGGTGGTGATGCTGATCGCGCTGGTCCAGGCGGTACAGATGATCGGTGACCGTCTGGTAAGAAGGCTGGCGCATCGTCGTTAATTCTCCAGCAGAGTGCGCTGGCATAGTATACTGTCTGAATTCGCTCCATTTTTTCTATCAGACAGGGTAAGTCATGGAAATACGTCATGCCAGCAAGGCGCAGTGGTGCCAGGCCGCTAGCTTTGGGTTAATTTTTATCGCGCTTTTTGCCATTTTCCCGCTGCGGCTGCTGCCGTGCTTTCTGGCGGGGTTTATCGTTTATGAGCTGATTCTGGCGCTGACGCCGCTGATTGAGCGTCTGGTGAAAGGACCGATTGCCCGCTGGATCAGCATTCTTTTCCTCAGCATGATTATTATTATCGCCCTGGTCACCGGCATCACCAAGCTGATAGGCTTTCTGCTGCATGATTTCCAGAACTCCGCCGCGTTTCACGCCACCGCCTCTAAAATTCTTGAGGACGCGCAGCACACGCTGTCACCGGTCATCACCCGCTATCTGCCGTCGGATATCGACGATCTTCAGCACCAGATCATCACCTGGCTGCGTGAGCATCTGGTGGTGGTGCAAACCTTCGGTCGCAGCGCCGCGCACACTTTTGCCACCATGCTGATCGGGATGCTGCTGGGCGCCATTGTTTCGCTGCGAAACAGCAGCGGTAAAGTCGACGGCGCGCCGCTGAAAGAGGCGATGCTCGATCGCCTGACTAACCTTGCTGAGTCCTTTCATAACGTGGTATTTGCCCAGATTAAAGTTTCGCTGGTCAACACGGTCCTGACCTGTGGCTTCCTGTTTGGCATCCTGCCGATGTTTGGTTTGCACCTGCCGTTTGCCAAAACCGTGGTGGTCCTGACCTTTATTGCCGGTCTGCTGCCGATTATCGGCAACCTGATTTCCAACACGGTGATCGTGCTGATAGGCCTCTCCATCTCACTGGAGGCGGCGCTGATTGCGCTGGTCTATCTGATCCTGATCCATAAGCTGGAATACTTTATCAACGCGCGGATTTTCGGCACCCGCATTAGTGCCAAAACCTGGGAAATTCTGCTGGCGATGCTGGTATTTGAATCCGCCTTTGGCCTGGCGGGTGTTATCGCTGCGCCGGTCTATTACGCCTATCTTAAAAGCGAACTGCGGGCAGCCCGGCTGATATAACCGCATAAAGGAGTTTTATGTTAGCGCTGGGCAGTTCGCTGTGGCATCAGATCATGATTGCGATGCCGCTGTTTGTACTTATTGGACTGGGCTGGCTGCTGGTGCGCTGGCGCAAGTGGCCGGACAGCATTACCGAGGCGATTAACCGTCTGGTTTTTCGCGTGGCGCTGCCGGCCATGCTGTTTCGTCTGATGTGCAACTTCAGCAGCGGGCCACCGGTTGATGCCCGGCTGCTGCTGGCTTTCTTCGGCGGCTGCCTGCTGGTGTTTATCCTGGGCAGGGTAATTGCCGCCCGCATTTTCCATCTTGACGGCGTGGCCGGTTCGGTCTTCGCGCTCGGCGGTATTTTCTCTAATAATGTGCTGCTCGGCCTGCCGATTGCCCGTGTCATGCTGGGCGACGCGGCGATCCCCTCCGTGGCGCTGGTGCTGGTGTTTAACGGCCTGCTGCTGTGGACGCTGGCAACGGTTTCGGTGGAATGGTTTAAGCACGGTTCATTCAGCATGAAGGGCTTCGGCAACACCGCCAAAAGCGTGCTGCGCAATCCGCTAATTATCGGCATTCTCAGCGGTACGCTGTACAGTCTGACCGGCCTGCCGCTGCCGCCGATGATAGATGAGCCGGTCACCCTGCTGGGGCAGATTGCCGTGCCGCTGGCGCTGGTGGCGCTGGGAATGAGCCTGGCCCGCTACCGGATCAGGGAAGGGCTGGCAGTCGGCGGCGCGCTCAGTCTTATCAAGCTGATTGTGCATCCGCTGGTGGTATGGGCGCTTGCCTGGCTGCTGGGGCTGCCGCCGCCGGAGAGCAAAGTAGTGGTGCTGCTGGCGTCGATGGGGGTAGGGATTAACGTCTACCTGATGTCCCAGCAGTTCAACGCTCTCACCGGACCTGCCGCTACAGGCATGCTTTTGACTACGCTGTTTTCGGCAATTTCCACGCCAATTCTGATGCTTACGATGAACCAGGTGTACGGTGGTTAATAGTTGAACCCTTTAATACAAAAAGTTGTTCTGCAAAAGAGTATTGTCGCTACCAACTTGATGACAACTGAATGACTAAGCTAAATCCATGAGTTTTATGTGACATTGATCTGTTTGACCGATCGATTAAGGAAAATTGATCTGCGAAAACGATTATATTTTGTTCGAACATCGTTGCACCATTGATCTCAAGGAGGTGGTGCAATGAAAAAGGACTATAGTCTCAGCCTGGGTGGCAGTCTGTTTTGCTTCTGTCTTTCAGGCGTAGGTATGCTCACTGTGATTGGACTGTACAGGCTTGTCAGAGACCTTCCTTTGTGGTGATAACCGCTATATTTTTAGTGCCAATGCCAGGTTTTTACGTTTAACATATAAAAGCAAAAGTGAACATGCGGCCCGAAAGGGCTGCTTTTTTGGTCGTTACTCAGCACATAAGGGATAGGGTGTTCAGGTGTTCAGGTGTTCAGGTGTTCAGGTGTTCGTGGGATTTCGATTTTGTGTTCCATAATAAAGTAGCTACCTTCACACTTAAAACTACTACCGCAATGAATTCATCCTGTAAAATTATTCTAAAAAGTGCTAATGGATATTTAGTTGGGGCGGTTTGACACGTTCTGTCTAAGGGGAACATTTATAGCTGCTGTTAGCAGCGGCTATAAATGAGGCTTAAGTGGACTTGGCTTGTGCCTGATTTTTCTTTCAGTTCCTATAATTTGCAGTTGACCTGATGGCAGGCCGCTTTGTGCCAGCAACGGACTTTGGCAAGTCCACATTTCGACGCGAAAAAGAGATACTAGAGGAACTTTATTTGAACACTTCCAAGCCAGAACGTCTATGAAGTTTCGAATAACACCCTTTATTTGTATCGCCCATGCATACGATCCAGATTATCGTTAATACGAAGGTCAGCCAGAATAATGTCTATGAATATCTCATCGAAAGGGGAATCTCCAACTGATGAGGAGGCTATGAGTCGGTAATAGGTTGAAGATATTTTTGGCCCATCAGTAAGAGTAAGTCCGGGCTCATTTTTAAGATCATTTATAACACTATAAATCTGGTCACGTATTTTCTTATATTCCGCATCGTAAGCGAAAAGCACAAGGTAGAGTCTGGGCGGGAATAGTAACTCTTGATTAAGAAATGGTGAATACTTAGTGAAAATTTGGTAAAATCCTTTCTGGAGGCTTTGTTTTATGTTGTTCCTGTCACTCTTACTATGTATCAACTTTGACTCAATTATGGCAACTCGGGATGATTTATAAAATATTGAAATATCAGTTCGTCCATTACCGACACTTTCTTCGCTTCTGGCTTCCAAGTCATGTCCCACAAAACGGCCATTTAACCAGTTGTTCAGTGCAGCGCTAAGGTTATTTTCTTGGAATCGAGTTTTTGCATCAATACGATACAGGTTAGCATCTTCTCGGATGCATTGAATGCCAGATGTGATTATTGAAGGTAGCTCATAAATAATATTTGACTGATCAAAGAAATAAGATAAAGCATCTGCAACATCATTTAATTCTTGTTCTATAGCATCTAAATCTCGATAAAAATAAAATGAAGTCGCGTTAGAAACTCTGTGCGAATAGTTTTTCATGGCGATAATTAAAGCTGTGAAAGCACGCTTCTTTATACGTAACTCATAATAGTTATTAAAATAGCTCTCAATTTTACTGGTCGTATATTGAAGCCATTCCTTAAGAACAAGGATAAATTGTTGAAGTTCAGAATCAATCTGTTCTTTTGATTTCAGGATTTTTTCGCACCGAACTATAATTTTGTTAAACCCTAGCCTGAAACCGCTGCGGCTATCCAGCCGTTTTTTCCATTTACCATCCTTTACGGTGACTATTCTTATGGGTAGATATCGGATGAAAATTTCAGATAGTACTGTCTCGTCAACATCATAATTAATGATGATTACGCATTGGCGTGTTGCCACACTCGCGCCAGTGGCCGCCTCACAAAACTTGCCTAAGTTATCACATACATAAAAACTCATGTTTCTGTCGAAAAATGCATAGCCAAAGTTGAGCTTTTTCGCTTTGCGAAACCTAGTACTGTATGAAGCATTGAGAAGATTTCCGTTGGATGCGTTAATTTCTTCAATAATGCTATCTATTACATAATCCACTATATTGATATATGAGGGTGTGATCTCCAATTTTCCCGATAAGATCTTAATAAATTCTATCAAACGAATAATGTAATCCGGGCGAGGGAAATTATTGAACTTATAACCAAGATGCTCTAGCTCATTCTTTTTCAGAAATGTTATCAACCTTACACCTTCGTATTTTCCTTCATTGTAGATAGAAATGAGATAATTCAGGCGCTTACAGTAAAATGAAAATGAGAAGCAAACATTAATATCTTGGGTTATTAATATATTATCAAGTCTTTCTTCTTCACTTAGATCACGATTAAAAACATCTAGCTTTTCAGCTGAACGCTCAGACTCGTTGAAAAAATCGAAATGGTATCTCATATCTTCCTTAATTTATTTTATATTTCTATAATAATCATTATACACTGGCACATTCCAATTGAACACTCCCTATAACAACCGAAATCTACAAGCCTTAAAGTTATCTTCCGATATTGTAAATTTCAATTAATGTTACGAATGTTGACTACGCGCCTACTATTTTACTGGGTTTATATGCTCATCGACGATTAAAGAACCACGATGTTAGTAATGTCCTCTTTTCGCTCAAAGCAACCCTGGCCCTCACCAGGATTGCTTTGAACTCCATTACCTGCGCATTTACTTAATTATCGGAAAACTGCATCCTCCTGAAGCTGCCAGCGCCTTCAGGTCATCCTGATGGATCACAATATATCCCGCTTTTCCTGCCAGCTCCAGATACTCGGCAAGCGTCAGCACATGCTTGTTCTCTGGCAATGTTTCAGAACACATAAGACAGCCATCTTTTACTGTCAGCAGCAGCTTGCCATTGAACCGGTGACCAACTGTCGGGTGCTGGTAACTGCCCGATTTACGAATTTGCGGCAACACTTCATTGGTGACCCATTTATGGTACCTGTGGGGAAGGGTGCCAGGCTTAACGGCGTCGCGACAACGGATTGTGAGGAAGTATAGGCCGGATTCTGAAATGATTGAAAGATCCTGAGGACCACCCGGGGTCTGTATTGAATACAAGCTGCAAAACTATTTTTAACTTCATGAAAAATGAGGAAGTTTGCAATTATTTTCTTAAGGTGTTTTACCTTGAGAATCGCTCTTTAAGTTCGATAAATCATGGGGTTATCCTTGAATGGTCAGGCTACTGTCCCAGCAGTTCAACGCTCTCACCGGACCTGCCGCTACGGGCATGCTTTTAACCACGTTGTTTTCGTCAATTTCCACGCCAATTCTGATGCTTACGATGAACTGGGTGTACGGTGGTTAATAGTGTTAGCTGGATGCCGCCTGATAACAGGCTTCCATTTCATCGAGTGCGGCCTGATTTTCTAACCCCCACTGGTACATTTGCTCAATAGGTTCGGCAAATGTTCTGCCCAGTGGGGTCAGTCGGTAGTCGACTTTGGGTGGGATCACGTCGTATACATGGCGGGCAATCAAACCTCGCAGTTCCAACTCTTTCAGCGTCTGGAACAGCATTTTCTTTGAAATCCCCTGCAAGCTACGCTGTAGTTCCCCGGTGCGTGCGCGTTCGTCCGGCCAGTGATACAGCGCGTGCAGCACCATGGTGCTCCATTTAACTGAAAAGAGTTCCATCAGTCGGCGCGGCGGCGAGTCCGCGTAAAAATAAAGTTTACCTTCAACCCAGGCTGGCACTGTTCTGTCCTCTTCTTATGGTTACCAAATGGTAACTACTATCAATATGGGATCCTGTTGACTATAGTCTGCCCCCTTGAGTTAGCCCAAACCAGCACATTCTTGAGGTGAGATGAAGATCAACGCATTAGTCGCACATGACGCGACACAACCCTTAATATCAGGCGAGATTTCGTTGCGCCCGTTACAAAAACAGGATGTCAAAATTGAGATCCTCTATTGCGGCGTGTGCCACTCCGATCTCCATATGGCGCGTGACGAATGGGCGGTAAGTCAATATCCACTGGTGCCGGGGCATGAGATAGTCGGGCGAGTCACAGAAGTTGGAGAGGAGGCCACCCATTTTAAACCCGGTGATATCGTCGGTGTGGGCGTGATGGTCGACTCTTGCCGCGAGTGCCATTTTTGCAAGAAGCATGAAGAACAGTATTGCGAAGCAGGCTTTACGGCGACTTACAATGGCATGGATAAGTATACTGGCGAAAGAACCCGGGGCGGTTATGCGCAGAGCGTGATTGTCGATCAACATTTTGTTGTTTCTGTACCGCGCAACCTGCCGCTTGCCGGGGTTGCACCGCTGCTGTGTGCGGGTGTGACTGTCTGGTCGCCGCTGCGCTATTTCAACGTTACTGCTGGCGATCGCGTTGGTGTAGTGGGCCTGGGGGGATTAGGCCATATGGCCGTGAAGCTGGCCAGTGCGATGGGGGCGGAAGTGACGCTATTTACAACCTCCCCGGAGAAGGGGGAAGATGCCCGTCGTCTGGGGGCAAAACGGGTCGTGGTATCGCGCGATGCTGCGCAAATGGCGGCCTGCCAAACCTCGCTGGATTTAATCATTGACTGCGTGGCGGCACCTCACGACCTGAATCCTTATCTGGCTACGCTGAAAACCAATGGCCGCCTGGTGCTGGTAGGTATTCCGGACCAACCACACGATTCGCCGAATATCACTTCCATGGTCTTTCGGCGTTTAAGCATCAGCGGATCGTCGATAGGCAGCATTCAGGAAACCCAGGAGATGTTGAACTTCTGCGGCGAGCATAATATTACCGCCGATATCGAAATGATCGCTGGCGAGGATATTGAAGCTGCCTTTGCCCGTATGCATAACGGAGACGTCAGGTATCGCTTTGTCATCGATATGCAGGCCACGCGCTGGTAGTGGATCGACAGGCCCTTAGCCGTTCCTGACGGCCATTTCTGTCCGCTCTGTGCCAGGAGCGGACACTAACATCTTTTATCGTCAATTATTACGCAGCAAACTATTCGCGTCCCAGGCCTTCATCGCAAAAGATACCGCGGAATTAAGTTCTTCGCCTGTTGCGCCATCACGGGCTTCAGTAGACAGACCTAACTCAAAGCTGTGCAAATATATGGCCAGCGTCCGTGCATGGGTGTCTGCGGCCAGTTCGCCCGAATCAATTGCTCTAAGGACGCACTTAAGAAACCCTTCACGGGTACGGGTGCGTCGTGCTTCAAGAATCTGGCCAATATGCTCGTGCCCGGGCGAACAGGTATTGATGGATAAAGCGATAAGGCAGCCGCTTGGATGCCCCTGTTCTGTCTGCATTTTTGCTGAACGGCGTAACGCCAGTTCAATAGCCTCACGCGGGTTGAGGCTGTCGTCCCAGAGACAGTCGTTAACCTGACCATACGTTGACGAATAGCAATCAACAACTTCTGCAAACAGCGCCTCTTTCGAACCAAATGCTGCATAAAAGCTCGGTGCCGTTATGCCGTTACCGAGATTGGCTTTAAGCAGGGCAAGCGAAGTGGACTCATAGCCATACTGCCAAAAAAGGTACATCGCCTGACGAATAGCTTCGTCGCGATCGAATGTTCGTGGACGTCCCATCTTAGCCATACCTTCTCCTCGTCTGGCAAATGATACATAAATACTAATCGATACATATGTTCTTGACAACCCGTGAGGTGATCTATAGCTTCGATCAATATATACCAATCGGTATGTATATGTTCGCAAAATGATTTGCGAATCTTTCTGCTATTTCATTAACCTTAGACAAAGGCTCAACGTGCACGCTAACACAGAATTTTCGACCTCCACATCATCACGCAGGCTGCCTCTGGCGCCCTTGCTGGCGTTTGCCATGACCGGCTTTATCGCCATCCTGACCGAGACACTTCCGGCGGGCCTGCTTCCGGCCATCGGCGAGGGTCTTAACGTTTCACAGGTGATGGCGGGTCAACTGGTGAGCATTTACGCGCTAGGTTCGCTGCTCGCAGCGATCCCGTTAACGGTGCTTACCAGCGAATGGCGTCGTAAAAAGGTGTTGTTGCTGGCGGTGGGGACCTTTGTCGTTTTCAATACGATTACGACCGTTTCAACCAGTTACTCGTTGACGCTTGTGGCTCGATTTATGTCCGGCGTGGCGGCAGGGCTGGCATGGGGAATTCTGGCTGGCTATGCGCGGCGGCTTGTTCCGGCTGATTTACAGGGCCGCGCGCTGGCTATTGCTATGGTCGGTATTCCTGTTGCTCTGGCACTGGGCACGCCGGCAGGTGCATGGTTGGGCGACATAATGGGTTGGCGGGTGTCGTTTGGTCTCATGGCTGTGTTGGCGGTTATTTTGTTTATTTGGACGTTAATGGCAGTTCCCGATCTGCCGGGACAAAGGGCAGAGCGGCGTTTGCCCGTATGGCGTGTTTTCATGATGCCCGGCGTGCGTCCGGTTCTGGCGGTCATCTTTTTATGGATGACGGCCCACAACATTCTTTATACGTTTATCGGGCCGTTCCTGGCGTTGTCGGGCCTGACAGGGCGGGTCGGCCTCATCCTGCTTGTTTTTGGTCTTACCGCACTTGTTGGCATCTGGATCACCGGAACGCTGATTGATCGTCACCTCCGTAAACTGGTGCTTCTTAGTCTTGCGGCGCTGGCTGCTGTCTCAGTGGTGCTGGCTGGGGGCATGCGGGATCAGAGCCTTGTCATGCTGGCGGTCATTGTATGGGGATGGTCATTCGGCGGCGCGTCAACCCAGATGCAGACAGCTGCGGCTGACTCAGCGGGCAATCATGTCGATGTTGTTCAGGCGATGGTGACTACCGCATGGAATCTGGCTATAGCAAGCGGCGGCGTTTTAGGTGGCGTGCTGCTTAATACTGCCGGTGCGGCATCCTTTCCCTGGGCACTGATGGTCTTGATGGCGGTTGCTTTTGTCATCGCTTACATCGGGAAAAGACATGCTTTCAGACCAGGTGCCAGAAATCAATAAATGGGCTGAATACCCATTAATTTTTCCCGCCTTAATACAGTGTGGGTTGCGCTGTAAATTATGACCAGTATGTCCGCTTCTCGCTCAAAGCGGACGCTATGACCGGGCTTTCTGTCCAATCTCAGCCAGGAGCGGACACTATTAAAACGCCTGAACATCAACACTGAGAACAAATAATTTCGAAGACGATCGCTGATTATCGTTCGTTAAAATTGTCCAGAGAGCGCAGCAGCTCGGCCAGGTGCAGATCCAGCGCCTTCACCCTGTCGGAAGAAAGTCCCGACAATATCTTTTTTTCGTTCTCGATATGTTTCTCTACGGCCCTGTCAATCAACACCATTCCATCGCTACTTAACTGTACCAGCATACTGCGCGCATCATTCGCGTTTACCCGCCGATGCACTAAGCCGCGGGATTCAAGACGTTTAAGCCTGTGTGTCATGGTGCCCGAGGTAACCATCAGGGTTGAAAACAGTTCTGTGGGGCTCAGGCAGTAGGGCGCGCCAGCACGGCGCAGCGTCGCAAGCATATCAAACTCCCATCCGCTTAATCCGAACTCCGCAAATGTCGACTCAAGCCGCTGTTCAAGAAGCGCAGCGCAACGCGTGAGCCGGCCTATTGGCCCCATTGGATTGGGATCCAGGTCCGGACGCTCACGCTGCCACTGCTCAAGGATGACGTCAACGGCATCTTTAGGGGGGTTAATCAGATTGCTCATTTATCTTGACTTCAAGTTAATTGCTGGACACACTGATTTTATCTTGAACTGAAGGTAAAATCAAAGTTATGGACTCTTCCTCTTCTCTCTCTTACTGGCGAGATGTGTTCCTCACGGCACTGGCTCCGGCTATCTGGGGCTCAACTTATATCGTGACAACACAGCTTTTACCGCCAGACCGGCCTTTTTCAGCTGCGCTAATCCGGGTTCTGCCGGCAGGGATCCTGCTATTGCTGTTTACCCGCCGCCTGCCTGCATACCAGGATATGGGGCGATTACTGATTCTTAGCGCACTGAATATCGGTCTCTTTCAGGCGTTGCTTTTTGTAGCGGCCTACCGGTTACCCGGCGGTCTGGCCGCAGTGTTAGGCGCGATTCAGCCGCTGCTGGTGATGGTGCTGAGTTGGACGGTCGATCGCCGTACGCCACTAAAAATAACCCTGTGGGCAGCACTGGCAGGCGTGTTTGGGATGGCAATGTTGTTGCTGTCTCCACAAACACTATTTGAACCTGTCGGGATTGCTGCGGCTTTGCTGGGGGCGGGCTGTATGGCAACCGGCGTCTGGTTGACCCGCCGCTGGCAGATCAACTTGCCGGTAATGGCACTGACCGGCTGGCAACTGGTGTTAGGTGGAGTGATGTTAGCCCCAGCGGCATGGCTAATTGATGCCCCATTACCCACGCTGACTACCTTACAGTATGCCGCTTACACCTATTTAAGCCTTGCAGGTGCGGTTGTGGCCTATGGTTTGTGGTTTCGTGGAATTATCCGTCTTCCCGGCGTGGCTGTTGCTTCGCTCGGGCTAATCAGCCCGCTAACCGCCGTAATGCTCGGCTGGTTAGTACTTTCTCAAACCATCGGCGGCACGGCATTAATCGGTTTCGCCATTGTGGTGGTCAGCGTAGTGGTTGTACAGCGCACATCTGCCCGCGGTCATTAACTTTTACTTCTAACCTGAACAGGATACAGAAATGACAATTTCGGTATGTAACGGGATAGGGGGGCCTGTTTATTTTAGCCCCACGCATCTGATTGCCTCATAAGCCGCCAATAAAATAAATTCCAGCAACCGTTACCGTTACGCCCATGACATGAAGTATTTCCATCATTTTTTTGACCTCTTAATTGACGGGGTTGATGACTCTTCAATTCAAGAACCTGATGGCAAGTCTGTCAAGTTATGTCAATATTTTTGTAAAATAATGTTTCAGTCAGGCGGCTTTAGTGGCTGCCGGATAGGGCTAACGTGCGGATTTTATAGGCTGAATTTAAATTCCTTTGCCCAAGAGATTACTTTTAATTTCCGTCGCTTTCATGCTGAAACTTTAGAAGGTTTTATACAATGTGGCGAGAAATTTACTGCAAGGGGTATTAATACAAAATGCATTGGTGGGCAGGTTCGGCAATCAGAAGCGTGGGCAAGAAAAAAGCTCTGCCAAAGAGGAAATCCTAACCAAAATCTTTGGCAGAGGATGCAAGGCATCTTCGTTACGCGCCGAAAGATGCCATCTCGGGGAAGAGGGAAAATTGCCTCAGATCAATTTACGCTATTTATAAAGTTAACTTTACCCTGAGAAACAAAGCTAAAGAAAACTTACAAAGGGTGATGACGAATGATCTCGACAGCGTGCTGATATTACGGACCACAGTGAAGCAGTCTTTTGCGGCGGATAGTGTGGCAGCGGCACAGCTTAATCACGTTCCGGCGGAAATCTGACCGTAGCAAAAACCAACTCGTCGCCGGCATGCTGTGGCGTGCTATGCCTTTGGTGTTCTGCGGGAGGCGGCATGCTTGCCGCAGCTGTCGGGGAACTCATCGCTGACAGGGCGGCAATCAACTGTTGAGGTAAGCCGTGGTTAATGGCGTAAGTCACAGATTTCGCTTCCCGCGCCGAGCGTAGAAGCCCCGCCTCACGCAGCACCGCGAGATGTTGCGAAAGATTAGGCTGCCGTACTTGCAGCAACTGCTCCAGGTCAGACACGGTGCGCGGTTGAGTGAATAGCAGCAGCGCTGTCTGCAAACGAATCGGATGTCCCAGTAGCTTCAAATAACTGGCGAGGATCTCAAGGTTTTCCGTCATGGCCGATCCTTGTTGCCTGCCAGTGGGTTATGACAGGTTTTGTAATACCAATCCGGTGCGCTGCTGTCTTTCAACCGCGCACGCGCGCCTTCAATAGTGCGCGGCGGTGGAACGATGGTGTCTTCACCCGGCTGCCATTCAGCCGGGGTGTAATAGGGCACTTCATAGCTCAGTTTGATGGCTTCGAGTTGACGTAACAACTCCTGCACGGAACGACCGGTCGATATCGGATACCAACTAATTGAGCGAATAATCCCCTCAGGATCTATCAGGAATGCTCCGCGTACCGTGCCGGATGAGTGCGAGTGACGCGGCAACATGCCGAATGCGCGCGCTACGGCCATCGACGGATCTTCTATCAGCGGGAAAGGGATATCGATGCCGAAATTCACTTTGATGCTGTTGAGCCAGGCAAGATGTGAGTAAAGCCCATCGACCGACAGTCCTAACAACTGACAATTCAGCGCCTCAAACTTTTCAGCCTGCCGGGCAAAAGCGATTAGCTCACTGGTGCAAACCGGCGTGAAGTCAGCGGGGTGGGAAAATAACATCACCCAGCGCCCCCGAAAGTCGCTCAGCGTAATGTCGCCGTGAGTAGAACGTGCGGTGAAATCGGGCGCTTCTTCATACAAAAACGGCGGCGGTGTGTAGCCGCCATTATCAGATGCAGCTTCAGTTACTGACATAGGGTTTCCTTTAAATGACCTGTCATATGCAGTTTTGCATAACTGAACTGGCCTTTTCCAGCGCAATCAGTACAACTTATATGCGATTTTATGCATTGAAAAGCTGATATTGATCCTTCGTTTACGAGTATGACTAAGTGATAGTGCGTACATATGCCGTTTAGCCTCGCAAATGACACCTCACCTATCATCACATAGTCATTTGCTTAAGTGAGATTGAATCAATATGAGCGCAAGTGTGCCGCAGCTGATTGTTCCACCTTTGACCCCGTTCAATCAGCAGCAGCAGATTGACTCGGCCCTCCTGTCACGCCAGGTTGATTATGTGGTGGAGAACTGTAACGCGACGGTGGTGATTGCGGCGGGGGTTGAGGCACAAGAATATAGCTGCCTGACGCTGGAAGAACGTAAGTTTCTGATCTCGCGCACCATTGAACTGGTAGATGGCCGCCGTCCTGTCTATGCCGGTATCTCACATCCCTCGTTTAAGGTCGCGATTGAACTGGCCAAACATGCTTCGCACGCCGGGGCCAGCGGTTTACAAATTCTGGCGCCGCTGCGCCCGTTTGGTGGCGCGCCCAATGAACAGGATCTGTTGGGCTACTTCAGCCGCATCATCAGCGCGATTGATTTGCCGGTGATGCTCTACCTCAATGCCGGACCCGGCGCGGATGTCTCAATTGAAACCACCATTAAGTTGGCACAACTCGATGGCATCCACTCAATAAAAGAGAGCTCACGCGATTTGTCACGCGTTTCACGTCTGATTATGCAGATCGATAAAGCCGGACTCGCTTCTTACTACACCACGATGCAGATGCTGCTGATCACGCTTGAACTGGGTGGCTCCGGCGTGACGATGCCACCGCCTGCGGCGGAGATTGGCCGCAAGCTAATTGATGCCTGGCTACAGGGCGATCTCCAACGCGCACGAATGCTGCAACAGCAGTTTTCGTTGTTTCCGGGCCTGTGGATGAAGCACGGTTTGACGCCGGTGATGAAGGCGGCGCTCGACTATCTGGGCGTCCCGGCGGGAGATCCATACCCGCCTTATGCGGCACTTAACCTGCAAGCGCGCACCACCTTAGAACAATTTTTGCAAACCAGCGATCTCACGCATCAGGAGAAAAAACATGCTTAATATTAAACGCTTATCAGTCGAAGAAGCCGATGTTCTTATCGAGGGTGCGGTGAACCACTCAAATACCCTGAATATTCCAATGTGCATTGCCGTCACGGATGAGTCAGGGCATGTCATCAGCTTCCGTCGCATGGATGGCGGTAAAATCACCAGCATCTCCATTGCGATCGACAAAGCTTTTACCTCCGCAACCGCGCGCAAACCGACCCATGTTTACAACCAGCTGTGCGTTTCCGGCCAACCCACCTTCGGAATTCACGTTACCAACAACGGCCACTTCTCGATTATTGGTGGCGGGATCCCGGTGACGGTAGAAGGCGAGATTGTTGGCGGCATTGGTATAAGTTCCGGCACCGCAGAAGAGGATCGCATTGTCGCGGAAGCGGCACTGGCGCACTTCTATCAACAGTTACGGTACGCGCCATGAGTCAAAATCCCGCCGCTCGCGTGACGCCTGCGCTGAGCGTGGACAGCTTGAGTTTTAGCGTGCGCCACAGTAAAGCGGGCCAGCCCGATCAACCCATTCTCAGAGACCTGACGTTGCAGGTCAAAACCAGGGAGTTTGTCAGCATTGTCGGGCCAAGCGGCTGTGGCAAAAGCACGCTGCTCAACTTCGTTGCGGGCCTGCAACACGTGCAGTCCGGTAGCATCACTTTCGCCAGTGACTCTCGCGACGGGGTTACGCCGCTGGGTTATATGTTCCAGCAGCATGCATTGTTGCCATGGCTGACGGTGCAGAAAAACGTGGAGTTAGGTTTGGATATTGCCGGTGTCGCAGCGCCAGAACAACGGCAGCGCGCGGCGGCGACAATCGCTGATATGGGGCTGGCGGGCTATGAAGATCACTACCCGTCGCAAATTTCGGGCGGGATGTGTCAGCGCGTATCACTGGCGCGCACCCTGGTCACCAATCCCGATCTGATTTTGATGGATGAACCCTTCGGCGCGCTGGATGCGCAAACCCGCATATTTATTCAGCAGATGTTTAGTCGCTATTGGGAAGAGCATAAGAAAACCGTGCTGCTGGTGACACACGATCTTGCCGAGGCGATTTTCCTCTCCGATCGCATTCTGGTTATGGGTGCTCGTCCAGGCCGTATCGTGGCCGAGTATGCTGTCAATATTCCGCGTCCCAGAGACGCTGACTCGTTACGGACATCGCCAGAATTCAATATCTTACTGAGTGCGCTGTGGCAGGAAATTAAGCGCTATTCACAGTTTGGAGGGGGGGCGCATGACTGATAAACAACGCATACGCCTGTTTCAGTGGTCGCTGCTGCTGGGTGGGTTAGGGCTATGGGAAACTGGCGTACGGCTGAGCTGGATCAACCCGTTTTGGGTTAGTAGCCCACTGTTGTTAGCAGAGGCTTTCATTGTCTCAGTCAAAGCTAACAGCATCACTTTCCATCTTGGCGTCACGCTACTGGAAGCGCTTTCGGGGCTGCTGGCGGGCGCGATTGTCGGGATCTTACTCGGGCTGTTGCTGGGTATGAGCCGCCTGCTGGGGCAAGTGTTAGAACCTTTCATTATTGCCCTGAACAGTTTACCGCGCGTCGCGCTGGCCCCGCTCATCGTGATGTTTGTCGGAATTGGTTTTAGCTCCAAATTCTTATTAGCTTTCTCGCTGGTGGTCGTACCGATGATGATCAATACCTGGGAGGGCATCAAATCTGTTGATCCAATACAGATCAACCTGATGAAAGTACTGCGTGCCAGTCGTTGGCAGCTTTTCAAAAAAGTGTTGTTACCCAACTGCGTACCCTGGCTGTTCTCGGGTCTGCGCATTTCGCTCAGCTTTGCAATTATTGGCGCGATTGTCGGCGAATTTATCTCCGCGCGGGCAGGCATTGGCTACCTGATGGATGAAGCGGCGGGTGGTTTCGACACCACAGGCATGCTGATGCCGCTGCTGGTATTGATGTTGGTCTCGTTCGCGCTGGATAGGGCGATCCTCGCGATATCTGTTCATTTTTTACATTGGCGACAACCCGTTCGCTGACTTTTACCTGTTCCATTTCTGGGAGTGAAGATCATGTTTAAATATACACAACGGTCCACCTGGTTACTCAGCGGCCTGCTGCTAATGAGCAGTCTAGCCAGCGGTTATGTCAGCGCCGCAGAGCAGATCCATATAGGGATCTCGAACCGCTCACTGCTTGGTTTGCCCGTGCTGGTGGCCAAAGAGAAGGGATTTTTTGCCGAGCAAGGATTGGATGTCTCGCTCGACTACTTTGCCGGTGGCGTGCCGGCTACTGCTGCGCTCATTGGCGGTTCGGTGCAGTTTATCGATGCTGCCTTTGAAAATAATCTTAAGGCGGTAAAAAAAGGGCAGAACATCGTCAGCATTGCCAATTTGCAAACCGATTTCGCTGGTGCGGTAGTCGTGCGTAAAGAGGCCGTTAAAGACAAAGCGCGTCCGCTGAAAATCGAGGACTTAAAGGGGCTGAGGGTAGCCACGCTGGCGCGCGGCGGGTTTGCCGATGTGTCGATGCGCTATATTGCGGCGGATGCGGGGCTGGATGTGGAAAAAGACCTGACGTTGATCCCGGTGCGCGGTGCCGATCGTCAACTGACCGCTGGTAAAGCGGGTGAAGTGGATGCCGCTTTCGTGATGGAACCCTGGAACGTGATTGCCACTCAAAATGGTGGCGACTGGGAATATGTGTTGGATTTGACCCAGGGCCAGGGCCCCGGTGTCTTCCAGGGACTGGGCTACACCACGCTACAAACGACCCGTGAATATCTCACCGCGCACCGGGAAACCAGTGAAAAAGTGGTAAAGGCGATTGTCGCAGCACTGCATTACCTCTCCGCACCTGAAAATCTCGACAGCGTCGCCGCCATCGCCAATAGCGAATACGGTAATCCAGGCGTTGCCATCATGAAATCCTCTATCCAGCGCCAGATCCACACTTTCTCACCGGTGTTGACTGAACAGGCGCTGGAGAAAACCGGCCATTTACTGATTGAAAGTAAATCCATTCAGGCACCGTTACCGCGTTGGCAGGATGTGGTCGATACCTCATTCCAGCCGTTGTGGGCGCCCGCTGCGCAGTAAGGAGAACGATTTATGTCTGTAAACGACAAACCTGATTCAACGTTCGCTTCGCCGCTGAATTTTCCCGACAGTCCATTGAGTCAGATTGCGCGTCAGCCGCTGATGCTTGGCCTGTTTCTACCGACGCAAACCGGTGGATTTTCACAATCGACGTATCCGCGCGATACGGATTGGTCATTTGCCTACAACGCCAGGCTGACTCTACAGGCGGAAAGCTATGGCTTTGATTTCGTCTTCAGCCTGCAACAGTGGGTGCCCAAAGGGGGATTTGGCGGCGAAGCGCACTACCGCGAGAACTTCCTCGACCCGTTTATTACTACGGTAGCCCTCAGCTCACTGACCAGCCGCATCGTTACCATTTCAACGGTGAACGTGCTGTATGGTAATTTTCATCCGCTATATCTGACACGCTTTGCGGCGACGGCCGACCACATCGCGCAGGGGCGTTTTGGTTTGAATATCGTTACCGGCTATGACGCCAAAGAACCGCTGATGTTTGGTATGGATCGTTTGGATCATGATGCGCGCTATCAGCAGGCCAGTGAGTTCTCTCACATTATGGAAACACTCTGGGAAGGCGCGGAAAACCTCGATTATCACGGTGATTTTTACCAGTTGCAACAGGCTTACATCTCGCCCCGGCCAAAATATGGTCGCCCGATCATGGTTTCAGCCAGTGCCTCCGCCGCTGGCTTTGATTATGCGGCAAAGCACTCCGATATCGTCTTTACCTCCAGTCCGGCTGGTGCGGTATTCGAACCCGCTATCAAAGCGTTGCCGGCACATACGCAGTCGATACAGGAGGCTTATCAGCGCGCAGGCAAAGTCGCCAAAATCATTATCTTCCCTATGATCATTTGCCGTAAAACCCGCGAAGAGGCACTCGCTTACCGCGATGACATTGTGGCAAAGGCTGACACGGAGTCGATTGTGGCATATACCGCGCGTCACAAGGGCGGCGATGCACAAGGCTGGCAGCAGCATATTCCGGCAGACCGGGTGTTAGGTGGGCATATTCAGATCGTTGGCGACCCACAGGATGTGGCAGACGCGCTACAGCAGTTGTATGACGCCGGTATCAACGGCGTTCAGCTGGGCTTCTACGATTACGAGCCTGAGCTGGCGTTCTTTGCAAGCGAAGTGCTGCCGCTACTGGAAGCACGCGGGCTAAGGATTAAGGCATGAGTGAGGGTTTGATCCTCAATGTCACGCTGCTGGGGCTGGGAATGCACCCTGCCGCCTGGCGTTATGGTGAGCGGCGCGGTGATGCCTATCTTGATCTCGATTACTACCGCGAAATCGCGCAGGTGGCAGAGCAGGGCAAACTCCATGCGCTGTTTCTGGCAGATACGCTGGTCGCCAGTGAAGAGGCTTATCAGCGGCCAAATCTTGGTGCCATGGATCCGCTCAACGTGCTTTCGGCACTGGCTGCTATCACACGCCAGATAGGGTTGGTTGCAACCGCATCCACTACCTATAACGAACCCTTCAATCTGGCACGCCGGTTTATGACCCTGGATCATCTCAGCAAGGGGCGTGCAGGCTGGAACGTGGTCACAACGTTCGTGCCCGCCGCAGCGGCAAATTTTGGTACCGATGCGCTGCCACCGGGCGAAGCGCGCTATCGGCGGGCTGAGGAGTTTACGGATGTGGTGCAGGCACTGTGGCAGAGTTGGCAGCCTGACGCCATTCTCGATGATAAGGCGCAGGGCAGATTTACCGATCCGGCAAAAATCCATGACATCAACCACCGCGGCGCACATTTCAGCGTGCAGGGACCACTGACGTTACCGCCGTCAAGACAGGGCCAGCCGGTGTTATTCCAGGCGGGGTCGTCTGAAAGTGGCTTACGTCTCGCAGCGCGCCAGGCTGATGTGGTGTTTACCGCTCAAAACACGCTGGCCGGTGCGCAGGCGTTTCGCGCAAACCTCCATCAGCGTTTGCCTGCGTTTGGCCGAATCCCCGGTCAGCTCAAAGTACTGCCCGGCCTGATGCCAATTATTGGTGCCACCGAAGCCGAGGCGCGTAAACGTAAAGCGACGCTGGATCGGTTAGGTGGCGATAGCGAGCTGAAAAAGCTGGCATTGCGGCTGGGCGTGAATGTTGCTGACCTGCCGCTCGATCAACCTGTACCCGCCGAATTGATCCGCAGTAATGCCCATTTTCGGGGAGCGGAAGGCTTCCGCGACGCCGCGCTGCGTCTGGCTGAGAGTGAAAAATTATCTGTGCGTGAACTGCTTTACCACAACGGCGGCGGCCATCTTCAGGTGATTGGCACCCCTGTACAGATCGCCGATCGCATTGAACAGTGGTATCGCGCAGGGGCGGCCGATGGCTTCAATCTGATGATTGATGCACTCCCTGATGGGCTGCATCGCTTTGTGGGATCCGTGGTTCCACTGCTGCAACAGCGCGGACTGTTTCAACATCAATATGCAGGTCAAACCCTGCGGGAAAATCTTGGACTGGGAGTACACAATGATTGATTATGCTTTTAACGACGGGGTTGCCCGCATCACGCTGAACACGCCGGAAACCCACAACGCATTTACGCGCCAGCTGATGCTGGATTTCATCGCGGCGATCGGACGTGCGCACGAACAACAGGCGGACGTACTGGTCATTTCGGCAACGGGTCAGGATTTCACTCTGGGACGCGACCAGAAAGAGCGTTTACCCGATGTGCCGCTCCGTGACAATCTCGGTCTTATTCTGCAAGCCAATGCCGCGCTGCGCGGTTTTCCCGGCGTCAGCGTTGCGCTGATTCAGGGCCGGGCGCTGGGCTTTGGCAGCGGCGTCTCGCTGCACAGCACCATTTCCATCGCGGCGGAGAGCGCAGAGCTGGGCTTTGATGAAATTGACCACAACCTTGCACCGTTAATTGTTGTTGCGTATCTGCCGTGGTTTATTTCGCCGCGTGTGGCAGAAGACCTGGTGCTGAGCGGTCGCCGCGTGCCGGCCGATGAAGCGCTGCGAATTGGTTTGGTGTCCCGCGTGGTGAAAGATGATCAGTTGCATTCCGCGGCTGAAGCGCTAGTGCAGAGCCTGCGACACTCCGCACCGGCCGCGCGCGTGATTCGCCGCTACAGCCAGCAACTACCGGGATATCCTTCAGAGTCATTGAGTCAGCAGGCGATTGAGCAGTTAGCCAATTGGGTGGAACAGGGCAAACCCTAACCCCGTTCATCATTATATCTGTCGGTTACTGACTGACTTTTATGACCCGGCGGGGACCGGTTCTCTGCACAATTTTATAATTTCCCGCAGTGACAGGTCCGGGGCGTTGCAATGGATCGGAGGAAACTAAATGAAGGCGCTATATCCATGAACATAATGTGGCATTGATCTGTTTGACCGATCGATAATGCCAAATTGATCTGTCAAAACGATTATATTTTGATCGGTGATTGTTGCGCCATTAATCCAAAGGAGGTGGTGTAATGAAAAAGGATATCAGTTTTAGCCTGGGTGCCAGTCTGTTTTGCTTTTGCCTTTCAGGAGTGGGGATGCTGACGATGATAGGCCTGTACAGGCTTTTCAAAGGTCTTCCTTTGTGGTGAGAGCCGCGTTATTTGGTGCCAATGCGGGTTCATCGGTTTTACATATAAAATCAACTATGATCGTGCAGCCCGAAAGGGCTGTTTTTCGGGCTGCCAATCTTAATTATTGCTCAATCAAAATTAATACGATATGGATCTCATCTAACCCAATTTGGTATCCATAAAATCTCATGATTGAAACCCGACTGCTTGTCCAGTTCGTTGCTGTTGCAGAAGAGCTACATTTCAACCGCGCTGCGCAGCGACTCCATATGGCGCAGCCTCCTCTTAGTCAGGCCATCCGCAGACTTGAACAGACGTTAGGTGCTTCGTTGTTTGAACGTACCAACCGCAGCGTGGCGCTGACGCCGGCCGGTGTAAGTTTTCTCGAATCAGCGAAAGAGGTGTTACGTGCCCTTGATGAAGGTGTTGAAAAAACCCGACGCGTCTCACAGGGAATTGAGGGACACCTCACCCTGACCTTTATCAGTATCGTCGGTTATGCTCCTCTTTTACGCGCACTGAACGCGTTTCGAACTGATTTTCCAGCCGTCTCCTTTACGATGATGGAGGCCACGACTCAGGAGCAAACGGAAGCACTGGAACAGGGACGTGCAGATCTGGGGTTCTTACGCGCACCGGGCAGGAGCGCCCCGGGATTACATTTCGACACTCTACTGCGAGAGCCGTACATGCTCGCTCTGCCTGCCACGCATCGTCTTGCGCATTCAGAAACCCTTCATCTCTCAGCCTTCAAGAATGACAGCTTCGTTTCAGCACCGCGCCATCTTGGTCAGGGTTTTCACGACCAGTTGATTCAGCTGTGCGGCGCTGCGGGATTTATACCTCATATTACCCAGCAGGCCCGACAGCTACAGACGCTCGTTGCCCTTGTGGCCAGCGGTTTTGGCGTAGCGCTGTTACCCGCCTCGCTGGCGCACGAAGCCCGGGAAAACGTGGTATTCAGATCTTTCAGTGTCGATGCACCGACTGAACTACAGTACGTGGAACTCCTGATGGGGTGGAATGGACATACGACGTCTTTAATCCGCGATAAGTTAATTGAAGTGATACGCAGAGCTATGCCGACCAGTGCAGATTGAGACGCCACAGATATTACCGGGTTATAAATAAAATATTTTACCGGTTGCCGGTGGAGCGCCATCATCGTGACATTCATGATGACGGAGAGCCAGTATGAGAGACTTAAAACAGCCTGAAGGCACGCTTTTAAAAGATAAGGTTGCCATCATCACCGGCGCAGGCCAGGGACTGGGGCGCGCCTACGCGCAGTCGTTACTGGACAGCGGTGCGCGGGTTGTTATTAGCGACCCCGGAACTAACCGGGCTGGCGAAGGTAACTCTGAAGATGTTATCGCAGAAGCTGTACGCACCCTGCGTGCTGACAAGGGACAGCTGCTCACACACAGTGGCCGCCTGGATAGCGAGGAAGCGTGCAGGGAACTGATTGAACTGACTATCTCCCGTTTAGGTAAGCTCGACATACTCATCCACAACGCGGGCTGGGTGGACTACCAGCTTATAGAAAATCAGGATAGGGAATTCCTTGAGCGTGCCATTGAAATCAGTATTCGTGCGCCGATCTGGCTGAGCAAATATGCCTGGCCATATCTCAAACTCTCTTCCTCGCCCAGGATAGTACTTAATACGTCCGATCGCGCCATGTTTCAGCGTTATGCGCAGCCTGGTCTGGTGGCCTATGCAGCAACCAAAATGGCTCAAATTGGGATCATGAATGCCCTGAGTCTGGAGGGTGAAGAGCATGGCATTCTTGTCAATGCTGTCTCGCCAGTCGCCAGAACGCGCATGTGGGGGACCACACAGCCACCTGATGACCTCAAACCAGAGTGGGTAGCGCCTGGCGTCCTTTATCTGTCGAGTCCACTCTGTCTGGATACTGGCTACATCCTGCGAGCCAGCAATGGTCAGTTCACTGCCACTCGTTTTTGTGAGAATCCGGACGTGGTTTATCCGACTGACCTGAAGCGAGTTGAATGTGCAAGCGTGACGGATGTCGCCCGACTATGGCAGCAGATAAAAGAGGCCTGATATGCCTGACGATGACGATATGCATCGAGTTGCAGAGGTCCGCGCCGAACTTGGCGAAAGCCCTGTCTGGGATGAACGGAAAGGCGTGCTGTATTTCGTGGACATCACCCGTGGAAAAATTCATGTGCTGCTGCAAAATGGCGACACAGAAACCGTTTACCAGTCAGCGGCGCGTATTGGTGCTCTGGCGCTGACCGACAAAGGCAATCTTATTTTCACAGAAGATACATGCGTTGCCTTGCTTAAACCGCGGTCAGGGGAAGTGAGCTACATCAGCCCCGCCATTCACGATAGCACAGGGAGTCGCTTCAACGATGGAGCCTGCGATCCGCAGGGCCGTTTTGTTACCGGACTTATGTATGAGGGCCCGGTTCGCTACCCTGGCGCGCTTTACCGGTTTACCTGCTCAAATGAGACGCTGCTAATTCAGCAGGATATCGCACTGCCTAACGGGCTGGCATGGTCGGAAGACGGCAATACTTTCTATTTCGTCGATTCAATTGCCTGCTCGATTTTTCAGGCATCCTATACCGCAGAGGGTATACCGGAAAATGTCAGATTATTTATTAGAACACCCACCGGGCTTGGACGACCTGATGGGATCGCTCTGGATAGGGAGGGAGGCTTATGGGTCTGTCAGTTTAACGGCGGATGTCTGTTACGCTATGACAGAAACGGATGTTTAAGCGATCGTGTCGTTATGCCCGTTCCACGCCCTACCAGTTGTTGCTTCGGTGGAGAAAATCTTGAGACGTTATTCATTACCACTGCGCGTTTTGCTATGAGTGAGCAGGAGTTAATTCAGTATCCAGATGCCGGCGATCTTTATGCATTCAAACCCGGCATTGCGGGCAATTCGAAGTATAGTTTCAAGGAGTAACTGCCTCTTCATGGGCCACGTTCAGGCCATGCTCATGAGTTGTCAGCAGGATTACGTAAGGTCAGTACGATCCCCCCGTGTTGTCGGATGCGAAATCACAATAAATTCAACGGGGCTTTCCGAGTTGTTTCTGGCCTGATGCTTTGACCCCGGGGGAATTTCTATTCCCTGGAAGGCCGTAATAACATGCATTACACCTTCTAACTCCATTGACAGAGCACCCTTTAGAACAAAGAAAAACTGTCTGGATACGGAGTGCCAGTGTCGCTTTTCAGAAGTATTTGGCGGCATTCTCTCATGTATCACCAGCATATCCTGATGGTTTGCCAGATACCAACCGTCGCAATTGTCGCCCCAAAAATAATGTTCTGCATTCTCCTTTGATATCATCATTCTCTCCTGTTACGTGGGTTCTGGAATATCTTAATAAAGTTATACCCACAAAGATCCTTGATTCACAGAATATTATGTATAGCTTTAAAATTGGGAATAATTAATCAAGTCACCGGCTAACGACCTGTGCGCAGATAGGTAGATTCAGCCGTATTGAATAATATCAAATCCTTCATCAGCTTCCGGTTCTGAGAAATAACGCGTTATGATTTCAAATTGTTGATCTGAGGCTGAAAATTCATGTGCTCCTTCTGCATTACGGGTGCGTAAGCGGGATTTACATACTTCATCAGATACTTTCAGATAGTGCAGCCGATGACCGGCACCTGACTCCTTAATGATGCTCATCATCCATTCACGATTTGTTTTCGTGTTTGCCGGGAAATCAAGAACGACGGTTAAACCCGCTTTTAGCAGTGACACAATATGGGGTTTCATCGCATTTTTCAGTCTTAATGAACACCGCACATAATCAGACAGGGATTGCATTTCATCGGCAAAGAGGGCAGCCAGCCAGAGATCCTCGCTGACAATTACGGTGCCGGGTGATGCGCCCAATTTTGCTGACAGTGTGGATTTCCCTGATGCAATTTTTCCACATAACAAGTGCAAAACAGGTTTTTCAGGCGTCGTTACTCGATTTGTGTCCATTGTTTACCTCACTTACTGATCTCTTACAGGAATTTCAGCAGCTACTGACTACAAGCCGATCGGCATTTTTCCAGCTGATTCTGAATACAGGTGCATTATCTGATGAAGGCATATCGGAGACGGTATGCTCCACTATCTCGCCACCCAGATTTTGGTAAAAATGGATTGCTCTGACGTTATCTTCGAAAACCCACAGATAAAGCGGTGACTCAGAATCTTCGCTGCGTACCCATTCCGCTGCATGGTGAAGCAATTTTTTTCCAGCCCCCTGACCCCGCAGTGCGGAACTGACATGCAGGCTGTCAATATAAGTGCCCCACTGAGCGTCCTTCTTTAGCATTACACAGATAAACCCTTCAACGTTTCCTTCTTTCTCTGCGACAAAGACAGCCATATCCCGGTTTGATTGATTCAGGAGAGTCTGCCAGTGGGAAAAACGCTCATTTTGCGCATGATTTTCAAGAAAATCTGAAGACATCACATTTTTATAGGTATCTCGCCATCCGGCTGCGTGCAGATGTGCAATTGCCCTGGCATCACTGTACTGAGCTTTTCTTAACTGAATCACGCCTGTCCCTTTTTCTAAAAACAATATGAGGATAATACGATTTTGCCTTGGCTACCAAAGGGATACTTCGTAGATGACAAAAGGGCAATTTAACAGATTGCTATGATTCTGGAAACATCTGCGCCTGCGACAAAGTGGGATCGTCCGGACTGGAACGCAGTTTATAGCCGCTGCCGATGTCCCGGCAGCAGGTGAGGCGGGCTGAGTGAGCGCCATCCCGGATAACCTGACGGATATCCAGGACAGCGTTAATGCTCAGAGTACCCTGGTCGGGCTAGTGATGACGGTTAAAACCATCACCACTCGGCGACGGAGCCATCGGCGTGTCGCCACAGTGGGTTGCGCCAGTCGGGGGCATTTTTACTGAGGGCAATGACCTTTTCCTCATCGATTTCGACGCCCAGACCCGGCTTGTTCAGCGGTTTAAAGAAGCCGCCTTCCATATTGAAGTCTTCTTTATTTTTAACAAAGTCGAGCAGTTCCGCCCCTTTGTTGTAATGAATCCCCATGCTTTGCTCCTGAAGCACCGCATTGTGGGAAACGAAGTCAACGTGCAGGCAGGCTGCAAGCGCAATCGGGCCTAATGGACAGTGTGGGGCCAACGCAACGTCATAAGACTCAGCCATTGCAGCGATTTTAAAGCATTCCGTGATCCCACCAGCATGCGATAAGTCAGGTTGCAGAATGGCCAGCCCGCCGGCATCAAGCACACGTTTAAACTCAAATCGGGAGAACATCCGTTCACCCGCGGCAATAGGGATGTGCGTTTGCGCTGCCAGTTTTGGATAGTATTCTGCCTGTTCTGCCAATACCGGCTCTTCAATAAAGAGCGGGCGATACTGCTCCAGCTCTTTGATTAACACTTTCGCCATAGGCGCACTGACGCGGCCGTGGAAATCCAGGCCAAACTCAATGTCATTACCGAAAGTTTCGCGGATATGCGCGACGGTATTGACGGCCGCATCAATTTTCTTCGAGCTGTCTATCAGCGACAGCTCTTCGCAACCGTTTAATTTGAAGGTATCAAAGCCAATTTTACGCAGGGTATGGATGCCCTCAACCACATCGGCTGGACGATCGCCGCCGACCCAGCTATACGCTTTGATTTTATCGCGTACCAGCCCGCCCATCAGCTGCCAGACCGGGGCATTAAGCACCTTACCCTTGATATCCCACAGTGCCTGATCGATACCGGCGATCGCGCTCATTAAAATCGGACCGCCGCGATAAAAACCGGCGCGATACATCACTTGCCACAGATCGTTAATGCGCGCAGGATCCTGGCCAATCAGGTAGTCACCCAGTTCGTGTACCGCTGCCTCAACGGTGCGCGCCCGGCCTTCAATGACCGGCTCTCCCCAGCCGACAACGCCTTCATCCGTTTCTATTTTTAAAAACATCCAGCGCGGGGGTAAACGATAGGTGGTTAATTTAGTGATTTTCATTTTACTGCCTCTCGATATGCCTTAACGAATGCGGCGGCCTGCCGTGCCGTTTGTTCAACGGACTGACCCGCGCGATAGAGATCGCTACCTAAGCCCGCGCCAATGCAGCCTGCATCAATCCACTGCTTCAGGTTTTCCGGTGTCACGCCACCGACGGCAAAGACCGGGATCTCCGGCGGCAAAACGGCCTTCAGGGCTTTGATATAGTCCGGTCCAAACGCTGAAGACGGGAAGATTTTTAGCGACTGGGCGCCGGCATTAATCGCATCAAATGCTTCTGTTGCCGTGGCGCACCCCGGGCAAACCAACATGCCGTGTTCTACTGCCCGGGTGATCAGCGCGGGTTGAATATTCGGCGTCACCATCAACGTGCAGCCCATTTCAGCCAGTAAATCCACCTGCTCAAGCTGCAATACGGTGCCCGCACCAATCAGAGCCTGATGACCAAACGCCTTGACCATCGCGGGTATACTGGTTTGCCAGTCGGGGGAATTAAGCGGGATTTCAACCGCTTCAAAACCTGCTGCAATCACTGCCTCCACGTGGGCGTGTGCTTCATCGGGTTTAATACCGCGTAAAATGGCGATAAGCGGAAGTTTATTTTGCCACTGCATGAACGAGACTCCTTATGCCTGCCTGAAAAGCGATGTCACCACTGACGCTCTGCACTTCACGACCCAACAGGGAAAAGGCCTGCTGATAGCGTTCAGCCAGAAAGTGACTGGCGACGAGCGTGATAGCCTGCCCGGCGCTATTGTCACGAGTCATACTCGCTACCTCAGCGCCAATCAGCAGGCCGGAAAGAAATTCACTGACCTGTTCACGGTCAAGCTTGCCAAGAACATGGGAGGCACGGACCTCAAAGAGTCGCGCTAACACATCAGGAGAGTCTAAACCGCGTTCCAGGCCAGCGTTGAAGGCCAGGGATGACTCAACCTGTGCAGGCAGTCCTGCACCGATAAGCGAGTGTTCGAGTAGTAAATAATGGAGTTCGCCGGTCATTACCGTGCGAAAGTCGCGGATATACTCACCCTCTACGCTTACCCATTTGCAGTGGGTTCCCGGCATAACATAAAGAGAGGACGGTGCCAGTTTGCGGGCGCCGAGTAGCTGAGTCTCTTCGCCCCGCATCACATTGTGATTATCATCTTGCGTAACGCACAGGCCCGGGATAATCCAGATATTCTGGCCAACGGCCGTTAACTGCTGACCAATAGCGGATAACGGAGTCGGGCAGGGTAGATAAGGAACAGTGACCCATCCCGCGTTGCTCCCCACCATACCGGCCATTATCACCGGCGTTTTTTCTGGCTTCCAGCCTGCAGTGATCTCTGCAAATACCGCTTCGAATGTTCGTCCACCCAGGCGTGTAACGCCGGCTTCAGACCGTCTGCTTTCTAAGCACGCTTCGCCAAGATATAACCATGCGCGAAGATTCGTGGAACCCCAGTCGATAGCGATATAGCGTGATGTCATGTGATGTCTTTTAACCTTCGTGTAGAGCTGGCAATCATAGTGAGTGCCGCCTGTTCTGCTGCGTGACTGTCCTGGTGCCGGATCGCATCAAACAACGTTTTATGTTCCTGTAGGGTTTTGGGCATATTCGCCTCGTCCCCCCTCCAGGTCCGTTCAAATACCGCCTTCTGCAATGAGCTTATTGCCACGCCCAGCTGTGCAAGTACCGGGTTATGTACTGAATCTAATACCGCCTGGTGATAGCGAATATCCGCTTCGTTAAAGGCAGCGCGGTCCTGATTATTCGAGACCATATCGTTGAGCGCAGACTCTATCTGAGCCAGATCGCTTGAGGTTGCGCGCTCTGCGGCCCAGCGGGCGATGGCGGGTTCCACCAGGTTACGGACTTCACTCATTGCGCTTATCAGACGCGGGTCATAGTCATGCTCCAGAACCCATTGCAAAACGTCCGTATCGAGGTAGTTCCAGCTATTGTGCAGGGCGACAAACGCACCACGATAGCGCTTCATTTCGATCAGCCGCTTTGCCATCAGAGAGCGGTAGACCTCACGAATAATATTTCTTGATGTTTCAAATTCAGCACACAGTTCGGCTTCAGACGGCAGCGATTCATTGGGCACATACTTGCCACTCACAATCTGACGCCCGAGGGTTTCAATGATGCGGTCGGTTTTAGTAATGGTCATAACAGGATCCTTAGCGTGGTTTCACTTACCATTACTGTATCTCGAATGAGGTAAAAAGCCTCAGCATTGAAGTACGTTCAGATCATCTTTCAAGCATTTGATGTGTTCATTGTAGTACGAAATTATCTGATTGTACTACAATCTGGATCACAAAAAAGACAATTTCTAGTGTTTAAGGGGAGTCAGGGTATCCCGCAGCGTTCACCGCTGCCAAAGCGCCGGGCAGCAGGTTCTTGCCGATGTCGGAGCGGCGCGCTGATGCTGATATAAAGCCTGTATTCATCCCCAATGAAGAAAGCACACCGTATGGCGTGCTTCGATTAGGGATAAAGAGGTCAGAAACGGGGGATAGAACTGTACCCTTCCAATATTCTGTCAATGCGCCGGTTTAGCCGCGCTATTATTATCGCGGGTGAAATATTGCAGGATAGCCGCGATTAACGCCGCCACCGAGCCTACGCCAAACCCGATTAAATAACCCTGAGCGCTGTTCCAGCCGCCAAAGTTATCGATCAGCCAGCCGGCCAGAGGCGATGCCGGCAGCGTGCCGAGGAAGGTCAGCATTAACAACAGTCCCATTGCCGAACCTGACGCTTTGGGGGCGTGGTCTGCCATCATCGCGTAGTAAACCGGGAATACCGCATTCAGGCCGAGACCCCACATCAGTAACACCACCCACAGCATGCTAATACCTGAAATGAAAATCAGGGAGAACACGCAAATTGCATACCAGAATGAGAGGAAAATTAACGTTTTTCTACGGCCAATATGGTCAGAAATATACCCGAAGAATAACTGCCCGAACCAACCGGTGATATAAGGAACAACTCCGATGATTGCGCCAAACGTATCCTGCTGGTTCATGGTGAAAACAACATAGGGCGCTAAGAACCACAGGCCAACAGTCTGGGAGAAGTTAATCAATCCTGCGCCAATAACCGTGAGTAAAATATTTTTATTGGCTAAAACCTGTTTTGTCTCTGCTAACTGCTGTCTGAACGTGAGAACTTCTTCCGGCTCGTCCGACGGTGCCGTCAAGCCGTGAGCATGAGCGTAGTCATTCACCTCCTGATAGCTTTTAGGGGTGGCGAACATCCAGAGCATCAGGGCAAGGACATAGCCAATAATCGGTGTTAACAGGAACACTAAACGCCAGTTTTCACTGCCAAAAGTGGCCAGGATCCAGCTGGCGGCCAGGCCACCCAGCAATGCGCCAACCGGATATCCGGTATGATGCAGGCCCAGGGCAAAACCACGGTGTTCTTTTGGCCAGTACTCGGAACACTGGGCAATATTGGTGACCTCCGCGCCCCCTGCGGCACCCATTCCCAGCACGCGCCAGAGGATAAACTGCCAGAGGTTCAAACAGGTTGCTTTAATACCAATCAGGATAGAAAACGTGGTGAAAAAGACCATGTACCACACCTGGCTTTTCTTTCTTTTCCAACCGCGGCCTATTTTATCTGCAATAATCCCGGCGGGTAGGGCGACTAAGGCATAAGCCAGGAAAAACAGGCTGACAATATATCCCCACTCAACGCCGCTAAGATTAAATTCATTAATTATAGATGGCTGGACACGGAACATGATTTCACGGTCGTTTGCATTCATAACCCACAGCAGCCAGGTCAGAAAAAGCATAATCCAACTGGCGCGGGCCCCTTTCGGTACTTTAAATCCAATCATAACACCCCCTGTTTATTACTTATTTTTTTACATGCCGTAATGTTTTCACAATACAGGCAATGATATTTAATGACACTATGATGGCACTGGAATAGCAAAGTCGGATAATAAAAGGCTTGTCGACAAGACCGACGGTTGCCCAGGCGATTAATATACTGATCATTAATCCCGCGAATAGCATAAAGAAAAACTCACGACGGATTAATGCGTTTACCGTGGCACTGTCAGGGAACGCTGGCTTTGTATTGCTCATTGCATAGACCTATTTCATATAAATGAAGCGCTCTCCTGGGGCCATCATGTGAAATTTATTTCCAGGATAGGCAGAAAGCATATAATCAACAAAATAACTGGGGTTATCTGTATTACAGGTAAACATATCATAATGGAACGGTAGCATGAGATCGGCTTTAATATGCTGATTTAAATCAGCGGCATCTCTGAATCCCATGTTGGGTATAATTCCACGCTTCTCGCGGCTGTAATCACCACCATTAATTGGCAGGACGGCGATATCCGGCTTTATCGCGCTGAGCTCTTCTTTCAGTTCATCTGTGACTAAGGTATCACCACTGTGATAAAACGTAATGCCATCCGTGGTAATTAAAAAACCAAGGTAACGATCATATCCTTGTTCATTTTTTTCATATTCACTGTGGGCGGAGGCAACAGGCCTTATCCGGAAGTGACCGACGTCAAACTCAACCCCGGTCATTGCCCGTTGAATGTTTCCCTGAAGATGGGGATAGGCTTCATTCAACGCTAAAGCATCAACCGGTGGGATATAAAAGGGCATTTCTCTTTTGACGGCTGAAAGTGCCTGTAGCGTAGCAAGATCCATATGGTCATCATGATGATGAGAAATAAGGATCGCATCCGCACAGGCGATATCTTCTGGCTGTAACACCGGGTCAAAGGCGCGCACAAATTCTGTGCCGGGGTTATTGAGCTCAATAGCGCGGGTTAAATAGGGATCGATAGCCAGTATATCGTTAGCGCTGTTTTTGAGCACAAACCCCGCCTGCCCAAGGCTCCATATCGCCAGAACACCAAAGGGGACTTTTGTCGTTTCTATTTCTGCACGCAGCACCGACTGTGCTCTTAATTTATACGCCATCGATTTTTTCTCACTTACCTAAAGTGTGGCTATCAGACCAGGCTCAGTGACGGCCCGACCCGGAGCGTGCCAAAACTGTCCTGGCGCCGCTTCATGTTGATTTATACTCAAACGGTATACGCTCATTGTAGTACAAACTTAAAATTCAGTACTACAATCCGGATCACAAAACCAACATGCGAACAGAGCAATAACGTTTTGTTCACAACTATGCCGTGCAGGAAAGGGAGCTTCCTGTTACGCCGGATCAAATGTTCTGATGACAGATCGCAGGTATGAGGCTGGGGAGGTGTGCGGCAACGGGGCTGTCGTAACCGTGGTCCTGCCGACGGGTGGGGGCCTTGGGCAAGTCAGAAAGAACTTGTTGGATGATTTCCTTTGCTACGGATGATTTGAAAGACCACACGCCATACTATTCCAGGCGTGTGGTTCGTCGTGCCCTGCGATTTTACGCAGGCAGTTGAAGTACCTCTTTGGATCGCAGAATAATTTTTACCGGGGTCGATTTATAGGCCGGCGTTCCGCTCTCTTTATCAAAGTAACTCAGAGGTATCAACCGGTTGGCTTCAGGATAATAAGCGCCAACGGATCCGGCAGCGATGTTGTAGGCGACGAGGGTAATATCCTCCAGGCGTAAGACTCTCTCTTCACCCGGTATTACCGATTCAATATCAACCCGGTCGCCATGCTCCAGTCCTCTGTCTGCCATGTCCTGTTCGTTCATAAACAGA
>Ga0256410_1000410_pt1 | contig 44055 bp, 42 predicted proteins | sample PhyWR1_FD_185983 | JGI IMG/M metagenome (GOLD analysis project Ga0256410, IMG submission 185983) | Leaf surface microbial communities from wheat plants in UC Gill Tract Community Farm, Albany, California, United States - DLSL W.R1 | ecosystem: Host-associated > Plants > Phyllosphere >... | reverse complement strand
AAGTTTCCTCTGTAACATCAACCACTTGCGCTTTCGATCTCTCGTTAGCGGGAGGCGAATTCTACAGCGTTACACGCTGCTGTCAACACCTCATTTCCTGCTTCGATGACTTGAAGCTGACACCGCCAAAAACCATCCAACTCTTTGAAACTCAAGGAGTTTTCCGTTTCGACTGCGCCGGAAGAGGTGCGAATTATAGGCCGTTTGAACCTCGGGTCAAGCACTAGTTTCACACTTCTGTCATATAGCCTTGAAAGGGGCCTAAAAGCAGAGGCCAGCCTGACGGCTGGCCTCTTTTCTTCTATAGGCTGCTATCGCCTGCCTTACAGACTCGGAAAGGCAAACTGAGAGGCTTCATGGCTGGCACGTTGCGGCCAACGTTGTGTGATCGCCTTGCGACGCGTGTAAAAGCGCACGCCATCCGGGCCATAGGCATGCAGGTCACCAAACAGCGAACGTTTCCAACCGCCGAAGCTGTGGTAGGCAACAGGTACTGGCAACGGTACGTTAACCCCCACCATACCCACTTCAATCTCGTCGCAGAACAAACGGGCCGCCTCTCCATCACGGGTGAAAATGCAGGTACCGTTACCGTACTCGTGATCATTGATCAGTTGCATGGCCTCTTCCAGGCTCTTGACCCGCACGATGCACAATACCGGCCCGAAGATCTCTTCTTTATAGATACGCATCTCAGGTGTCACGCGATCAAACAGGCAGCCCCCCAGGAAGAAGCCTTCTTCATGCCCCTTGATACTCAACCCGCGACCATCGACCACCAACTGCGCACCTGCTGCTACGCCATCATCGACATAGCCACTGACCTTGTCCCGCGCCTGACCGGTAACCAGGGGGCCCATGTCCAGACCGCACGAAGTCCCCGCACCAATTTTCAGCGCTTTGATTTGAGGAACCAGTTTGGCCACCAGGGCATCTGCCACCTGATCACCGACGCACACTGCAACCGAGATGGCCATGCAACGCTCGCCGCACGAACCATACGCTGCGCCCATCAGTGCACTGACTGCGTTATCGAGATCCGCATCCGGCATCAACACTGCGTGGTTTTTCGCCCCACCCAGTGCCTGCACGCGCTTACCGCGTTTGGTGCCTTCGGCGTAGATGTACTCGGCGATCGGGGTCGAGCCAACAAAACTTAGCGCTTTCACTTCCGGCGCCTCGATCAGTGCATCAACAGCTGACTTGTCGCCGTGCACCACGTTCATAACCCCCTTGGGCAAACCAGCTTCTTGCAGCAGTTGAGCAATCAACAGTGTCGAGCTTGGATCACGCTCCGAGGGCTTAAGAATGAAACAGTTGCCGCACACGATCGCCAACGGGTACATCCACAACGGAACCATGGCCGGAAAGTTGAACGGTGTAATCCCTGCAACGACACCCAGTGGCTGGAAGTCCGACCAAGCATCAATATTCGGGCCTACGTTACGACTGTATTCGCCCTTCAAGATTTCCGGAGCCGAGCAAGCGTATTCGACGTTCTCGATCCCGCGCTTCAGTTCACCCGCAGCATCCTCCAGAGTCTTGCCATGCTCTTCGCTGATCAACTGCGAGATCCGCGCTTCGTTCTGCTCAAGCAACTGCTTGAAACGGAACATCACTTGGGCGCGCTTGGCAGGCGGGGTATTACGCCATGCCGGGAAGGCGGCCTTGGCTGCATCGATCGCCTGCTGGATTGTTTCACGGCTGGCCAGGGGAACCTGGTGGATCACTTTACCGGTGGACGGGTTATACACATCTGCGGTGCGCCCGGAATCGTTCAGCAACTCGCCATTGATCAGGTGTTGAATAGTGCTCATGGATGCTCCAGAAAGTTGTCCACAGGCGCGAACGCTGCGCGCCTGGGTGAATGCATTAAGTGTCGCTTCTATATAGAAGGATCAGTCGATCTGATTCAGCGCTTCGCCGACCGCATCGAACAAGCGATCCAGGTCCTGCGGTTTGCTGTTGAACGTTGGCCCGAACTGCAGGGTGTCGCCGCCGTAGCGCACGTAGAAACCGGCTTTCCACAGTTTCATCGCTGCATCGAACGGGCGCACAATTGCATCACCATCACGCGGCGCAATCTGGATTGCACCCGCCAGGCCATAGTTGCGAATGTCGATGATGTTCTTCACGCCCTTCAAACCGTGCAATGCATTCTCAAAATGCGGTGCAACTTCAGCCACGCTCTGTACCAGGTTCTCTTTTTGCAATAGATCAAGCGCAGCAATACCCGCAGCACAGGCTACGGGGTGAGCCGAATAGGTATAGCCATGAGGGAATTCAACCGCGTACTCAGGCGTCGGCTGATTCATGAACGTGTGATATATCTCGCTGGTAGCGATAACAGCCCCCATCGGAATCGCGCCGTTGGTGACTTGTTTGGCAATACACATCAAGTCAGGTGTCACGCCGAAGCTGTCAGCACCAAACATTGAGCCTGTACGACCAAAGCCAGTGATCACTTCATCGAACACCAACAGGATATTGTGCTGGTCGCAGATTTCCCGCAGACGTTTCAGATAACCCTGAGGCGGAACCAATACCCCAGCCGAGCCTGCCATCGGTTCTACAAAAACGGCAGCAATGTTCGACGCATCGTGCAATTCGATCAGCTTGAGCAGTTCATCGGCCAGGGCAATCCCGCCCTGCTCGGGCATGCCGCGAGAAAATGCGTTGCTTGCCAACAGGGTGTGCGGCAGATGATCCACATCCATCATTGCCTGGCCAAACAGTTTGCGGTTGCCGTTCACCCCACCCAGGCTGGTGCCTGCAATGTTCACTCCATGGTAGCCGCGGGCACGGCCAATCATTTTGGTTTTGCTCGACTGGCCTTTTAGACGCCAGTAGGCACGCACCATCTTCACCGCCGTGTCGGCACACTCCGACCCCGAGTCGGTGAAGAACACGTGATTGAGGTTGCCCGGCGTCAACTCGGTGATTTTTTCTGCCAGCTTGAAAGACAGCGGATGGCCGTACTGGAACGCCGGCGAGTAATCGAGGGTGCCCAATTGTCTGGCCACGGCTTCCTGGATTTCAGTACGGGTATGCCCTGCGCCGCAGGTCCAAAGACCTGACAGCGAATCGTAAATCTGCCGACCCTTATCATCCGTCAGATAACTGCCCTTGGCCGCGACGATAAAGCGCGGATCGCGATGGAAGTTACGGTTGGCAGTGTAAGGCATCCAGTGAGCATCCAGCTTGAGCTGGCTGGTCAGGTTCAATTCGGCATTTTCGGGCATGTTCATCAGCAAAACCTCGCAAGGCAAAAGCGGCGTGGGATGTTGAAAGCGTTGTTGCGCCTAAATTGCCACGGCTATAAAGTCCATGAAATCCAACTCTTCTAACCTTTAGTCAGGCATACACTAAACTATGAGCAGCCGTCGCCCCGATGCACTGGCCCAGGTCAGCGACTTTGATATTCGACTGCTGCGTATTTTTCGCAGCGTCGTGGAGTGCGGCGGCTTTTCGGCAGCAGAGACGGTACTGGGCATTGGCCGTTCTGCCATCAGCCAGCAGATGAGCGATCTTGAACAGCGCCTGGGTTTACGCCTGTGCCAACGTGGGCGAGCGGGTTTTTCACTGACAGAGGAAGGTCGTGAGGTCTACCACTCTGCGCTGCAATTACTCGGCGCACTTGAGAGCTTTCGTACCGAGGTCAACGGCCTTCACCAGCATTTGCGCGGCGAACTGACCATTGGCCTGACCGATAACCTGGTCACCCTGCCCCATATGCGTATCACCCATGCACTGGCCCAACTCAAGGAGCGTGGGCCTGATGTACAGATTCATATCCGCATGATCTCGCCCCATGAAGTTGAACAGGGTGTGCTCGACGGCCGCCTGCATGTGGGTGTGGTGCCCCAGGCCAGCACATTGTCCGGGCTTGAGTACCAGCCGCTCTACAGTGAGCGTTCACTGTTGTATTGCGCCGTAGGCCATCCGCTGTTTTATGTCGACGACAGGCAATTGGAAGATGCACGGTTGAATGCGCAGGATGCCATTGCCCCCACCTTTCGCCTGCCCTCGGATATCCAGGCCCACTACCAGGCGCTCAATTGCACCGCCAGCGCGTCGGATCGCGAAGGCATGGCCTTTTTGATTTTGACCGGGCGCTATATCGGTTACCTGCCCGACCATTACGCCAGCCTGTGGGTTCAGCAGGGCCGCTTGCGGGCACTGAAGGCAAAAACACGTTTCTACGATTTGAGCCTGGCATCGGTGACACGTAAAGGCCGGCGCCCGCATCTGGTCCTGGAAAGTTTCCTTGAGAGCCTGGAAGCGACGCGTTAACGTGAAAAACTTCGCTACACAAACAGGTTGCCCGGAGCGCCCATGACCCTTGAAGTTCCTGCCCATGACGGCAAGCCTCCCAGCCGTATCCGGCAGAAAAACGAAGAGGCCATTCTCAAGGCCGCCGAAGATGAGTTTGCCCGTCACGGCTTCAGAGGCACCAGCATGAACGCCATCGCCCTGAGTGCCGGGCTGCCAAAGGCCAATCTGCATTATTACTTCACCAACAAGCTAAGCCTGTATATCGCAGTACTGAGCAATATCATCGAGCTATGGGACCGTACCTTCAACGTTTTGACCGCTGACGATGACCCGGCCCAGGCCCTGACTCAGTATATCCGCGCAAAAATGGAGTTTTCCCGGCGACAGCCCCAGGCTTCGCGAGTGTTTGCGATGGAAATCATCAGTGGCGGGGCCTGCCTGACCGAGTATTTCTCACAAGACTACAGAGCTTGGTTTCAAGGTCGTGCAGCTGTGTTCCAGGCCTGGATAGATGCAGGCAAGATGGACCCGGTCGACCCGGTCCATCTGATTTTCCTGCTATGGGGCAGCACCCAGCATTACGCCGACTTTTCGACACAGATTTGCCGCGTAACGGGGCGCAAGCACCTGACCAAACAGGATATGCATGCGGCCTGCGACAACCTGATCCGTATCATTCTCAAAGGCTGCGGCCTGACGCCCGCAGTCTAAGCCTGGAACCGACATGCCTTCGACCCTCACGGGGCTTTGCGAGTACCGCGAAGAAATCCGTAAAAGCCGCTTTATTACTTTTGCTGCCCCCATCACCAGCGCCCAGCAGGCCCTCGAATTTATCGAGCAACACAGCGACCTGAATGCCTCGCACAATTGCTGGGCGTGGAAACTTGGTGGGCAGTACCGCAGCAGTGATGATGGCGAACCTGGCGGCACCGCGGGCCGCCCGATACTCTCGGCCATTGAAGCGCAGGACTGCGATCAGGTCGCGGTGCTGGTTATCCGCTGGTATGGCGGCATTCAACTGGGCACCGGCGGCCTGGCTCGGGCCTATGGCGGTGGCGCTAACAAATGCCTGCAAAACGCCGAAAAACTGCCGTTGGTCAGCCGTATCGCACTCAACTGCTCTTGCAGTTTCAGCGAGCTGGCATTGGTCAAACTGCGCCTGGGTGAACTCAACGGCCTGATCACCGGCGAAGCCTTCACTGCCAATGGCGTTGACCTGCAACTGGCGCTGGTCGAAGAACAGATTGCTCCCGCGCGACAGCTTTTAGCGGACCTTAGCCGCGGCAGGATCCTGCTGCATCGTGACGCTGTCGAGCCAGCCCCATAAAAATGCTATTTTCCGACATCCATAGTTGCCCACAGTCACTGTGCACCCACCTGTGGATAACCTGAGCACATGCGGCCACAGCCCTTGTGTGCTGGGGGCTTGAAGCACTTGTACGATTTTTAACCAACTCATATCAACTTTGTAGAGGACGCTACTCATGACCGCAAAAAAAGCACTGATCATCGGAGCTTCACGTGGCCTGGGCCTGGGTCTGGTCAAGGAGTTGCTTGCCGATGGCTGGGACGTAACCGCCACTGTGCGCCACCCACAAAAAGCCGATGCCCTGAAGGCATTGGGGCCGGTGCGCATCGAACAACTGGACATGAACAATCAACAGGCGATCAAGGCATTGGGCAATACCTTGCACAATGAAGTCTTCGATCTGCTGTTTATCAATGCCGGGGTCAAAGGCCCGGACGACCAGCTGTCGGGCAATGCAACGCTGGCCGAGGTGGGGCAGCTGTTTTTCACCAACAGCGTGGCACCGATCAATGTGGCCCGGGAGTTTGTCAGCCGGATCCGTAAGGACAGTGGCGTACTGGCATTTATGAGCTCAGTACTCGGCAGTGTCACTCAACCTGATGCCCCCGAAATGGCCCTCTACAAGGCCAGCAAAGCGGCTCTCAACTCGATGACCAATACCTTTGTACTGTATGAACTGGGCGACAATAACCCGACTGTGCTGTCCATGCACCCGGGCTGGGTAAAAACCGATATGGGCGGCGAAGGCGCCGACATTGATGTCGAAACCAGCACCCGTGGCCTGGTGGCACAGGTCAAGGCATTTGCCGGAAAAGGCGGCCATCACTTTATCGACTACAAGGGCCAGACGATTCCCTGGTAGGCAGCCTGCGACAAATGGCGGGGGAATTGTGCCCCCTCCGACCTGTAGAATGTCGCCATCTGTACCCGATTTGATGAGAAAACCTTTTATGTATGACTGGCTGAACGCCCTGCCAAAAGCTGAACTGCACATGCATCTGGAGGGTTCCCTGGAACCCGAGTTGCTGTTTTCGCTGGCCGAGCGCAACAAGATCGCCCTGCCCTGGAACGACGTTGAAACCCTGCGCAAGGCGTATGCCTTCAACAACCTGCAAGAATTCCTCGATCTTTATTACAAAGGCGCCGACGTACTGCGTACCTCCCAGGACTTCTACGACCTGACCTGGGCCTACCTGTTGCGCTGTAAAGAACAGAACGTCATTCACACCGAACCCTTCTTCGACCCGCAAACCCACACCGATCGTGGCGTGCCGTTTGAAGTCGTGCTCAATGGCATTGCCAGCGCACTTAAAGATGGCGAGCAGCAACTGGGTATCACCAGCGGCCTGATCCTCAGCTTCCTGCGCCATTTGAGCGAAGAAGAAGCAGAAAAGACCCTCGATATGGCCCTGCCATTTCGCGATGCCTTTGTCGCCGTTGGCCTCGACAGTTCAGAAATGGGCCACCCGCCGAGCAAGTTTGTGCGCGTATTCGACCGCGCCCGTGATGAAGGCTTCCTGACCGTTGCCCACGCGGGTGAAGAAGGCCCGCCGGAGTACATCTGGCAAGCCCTGGACTTGCTCAAGATCCAGCGTATCGACCATGGCGTGCGCGCCATTGAAGACGAACGTCTGATGCAACGCATCATCGACGAGCAGATCCCGTTGACCGTATGCCCGTTGTCCAACACCAAACTCTGTGTGTTTGATCACATGTCGCAACACAACATTCTCGACATGCTTGAGCGTGGCGTAAAAGTGACCGTCAACTCTGATGACCCGGCCTACTTTGGCGGTTATATGACTGAGAACTTCCACGCGCTATACACCGATCTGGGCATGACCCAGGACCAGGCCAAACGCCTGGCGCAAAACGGTCTGGATGCGCGGTTGGTCAAGCCGTAACACGCGGTCTCCCCTGTGGGAACGGGCTTGCCCACGATGGCATCAACTCGATCAGGCAGACACACCTGATTGTCAGCATCGCGCGCAAGCCCGCTCCCACAGACATTTGAAACTGCAACACCGTCACTACCACAGCAGTTTTACTGTTTCCCCGGGTACAACTTGCTCAACATCGCACAGCGCTCACTGAGCATGTCGCGCAAGAGCCGCACCGGTTTACTCAATTGCGCCCGGTGACCACACAGCAGATTCAGCGGCGCCCGCTCGCACATCAGCCCCGGCAGTAACACCTTGAGCCGCCCGCTCTGCACATCTCCCGCCACATCCAGCCACGACTTGTAGGCAATGCCCTGCCCGGCAACCGCCCACAAGCGCACCACGTCGGCATCATCGCTGAAACGATTGCCGCTTACCGTCAGCCCCAGTTCGCGCTTGCCGTCATTGAATTGCCAATGGTCGTGAACCCGCGTGCCGAGCATGTACAACAGGCAATTGTGTTGCAGCAACTGCTCAAGCTGACGCGGCTCGCCCTTGCGCGCCAGATAGTCGGGGGACGCACACAGCACCCGGCGGTTATCCGGGGCCACCGGCAGCGCCACCAGGCTGGAGTCTTCCGGCTCGCCGTAACGCAAGGCGATATCCACAGGCTGGCGGAACAGGTCGGCAATCCGGTCACCCAATAACAGGCGCACGGTGAGTTGCGGATGCTCACGCTGGAACTCATCCAGCCAGGGCAGCAACAGATTACGGCCGAAGTCTGAAGGTGCCGACAGTTGCAACACTCCGCTAACCTGATCTTGCCCACGCGCCAACAAGCGTCGCCCCTCATCGAGGCTAGCGAGTGCCGTACGCGCATATTCAAGAAAGCCTTCGCCTTCGGCCGTCAGACGCAAACTTCGGGTTGAACGCGCCAGCAGGCGCGCGCCCAGTTGAGCTTCTATCCGTTTGAGAGCAGCGCTGGCCACCGCCGGGGACATATCCATCACCCGGGCCGCCGCAGACAAACTGCCCAAGTCAGCTGCGTGAACGAACAATTGCAGATCATCGAAACGCAGCATTCACAATCCACCCGACCATTATCAATAAAAAATTGAAAGAGACTGCTGTTTTAGCCGGTTTTATCGCGCGGTGAAATAGCCAATTATCACTGCCAGTTTCTTAATCATCTTCAGGACATGTCCCATGAAAGCTGTCGCCTACTACCACTCGTTACCGATTCAAGACCCGCTGGCCCTGCAAGATATCGAGTTGCCAGAGCCGGTGGCCGGCCCCCGGGATTTGCTGGTCGAGGTCAAAGCCATTTCCGTAAACCCAGTGGACACCAAAGTGCGCCAGAACGTGCAGCCCGAGGCCGACACTGCCAAGGTACTGGGCTGGGATGTGGCCGGTGTGGTCAAGGCCGTCGGCAGTGAAGTCAGCTTGTTCAAGGTCGGCGACAAGGTCTTTTACGCAGGCTCCATTGCCCGTGCCGGGGCCAACAGTGAACGTCATGTGGTGGACGAACGCATCGTCGGGCATATGCCCAAAAGCCTCGATTTCGCACAAGCCGCAGCGTTGCCGTTGACCGCCATCACTGCCTGGGAGTTGTTGTTTGAGCGCCTTGGCGTCAACGAGGGCAAGACCGACGAGCAACAAAGCCTGCTGATCGTCGGCGCGGCGGGTGGTGTAGGTTCAATCCTGACGCAACTGGCCAGCCAACTGACTGCGCTCAAGGTGATTGGTAGCGCATCTCGCCCTGAAACCCAGACCTGGGTCCGTGAACTGGGCGCCGATCTGGTTATCGACCACAGCCAGCCGCTGAGCGAAGAACTCAAGCGTCACGGCATCGACGCCGTCACCCATGTTGCCAGCCTGACCCAGACTGACCAGCATCTTGATCAGTTGGTAGAAGCACTGGCACCACAGGGCAAACTGGCGCTGATTGATGATCCCAAGGCGCTGGATATCACCAAACTCAAACGCAAGAGCCTGTCACTGCACTGGGAGTTCATGTACACCCGCTCGCTGTTCCAGACCCCGGACATGATCGAGCAACATCTCCTGCTCAATCGTGTCGCCGGGCTGATCGATGCGGGCACCCTGCGTACCACGGTCGGCGAGCACTTTGGCAGCATCAATGCCACCAACCTGCGCCGCGCCCATGCACTGCTGGAAAGCGGCAAGGCCAAGGGCAAGATTGTGCTCGAAGGCTTCTGAGAGGACGTCTGACGGGACCCATGTGGTCATTTTTTAACCGTCAGTCAGAGACTTGATTCCGGGCATTTTAATCAAAGTTTTTCGGCATACACTGGCCTCCTTTGCGAACCGAAGGAGGCCAGTCATGAAAATCCTGATAAAAGCGCTAGCAAGATCCCGCGACTGCAAATGGCAGGTGCAAATCGACCAGCAAGCCGTCAACTTTCGCAGCGAGGCCGAGGCCCGGGCCTTTGTCGACAAGCTGCAATCGCGCCTGCATGCCCCGCACCGTCTGCCCGAACGTTTGGCTGGCTGAATCAGACCGGCTGCTGAGCGGCGATCCGTGCGGTGTACAGGCGCCGGGTCGCCACTGCCAGGCCCACTGCCACAAGCCCGCACAGGGTGATGACCATCGCCATTGGCATTGCGCTGCCGTCGTGCAATACCCCCACCAGTGATGCCGCCCCCGCCGCCACGCTGAACTGTAAGCAACCCAGCATCGCCGAGGCACTGCCGGCGCGCGCGCCCTGCCCGCTCATGGCGCAGGCCGAGGCATTGGGAATGATGCAGCCCAGGCTGGCAATGCAGATAAACAGCGGCACCAGCAGCGGCCACAGTTGTTCGGTATGCAAACTGCTGACGCCCAGCAAGACCAGACCCGCCGCCAGATACACCCACACCATGCGCGACAGCAAAAAGGCCGGGCCACGCTTGGCCAGCAGGCGGGCGTTCAACTGCGCCACCAGGATAAAGCCGGCCGCGTTGGTACCGAACAACCAGCCGTAATGCTCGGCAGGCACGCCATAGAGTTTGATAAATACGAAAGGTGAACCCGCGATGTAGGCAAACATCCCGGCCATTGCGATCCCCCCCGTCAGGGCATGGCCAAGGAACTCGCGATCCTTGAGCAACCGCCCGTACTGGCGCAATGCCCCCGACAGCGGCTGACGTGGCACGTTGGCCGGCAGGCTTTCAGGCAAGCCAAGCGCTACGGCCGTTGCCGCCAATGCGCTGAACACCGTCAACACCAGGAAAATCGATTGCCAGCCATACAGGTTGACCAGCAACCCACCCAACATCGGCGCCAGGATTGGCGCCAGGCCCATAACCAGCATCAATTGTGAAAACACTTTGGCCGACTGCACCGCGTCGCATTTGTCACTGACAATTGCCCGCGAAAGGACCATGCCCGCACAGCCGCCAAGGGCCTGGACAAACCGGGCACCAATCAGCCACTCCAGGGTCGGCGCAAAGGCGCATGCCAGTGACGCGACAGTGAATAGCCCGACGCCCACCAGCAGCGGCACGCGCCGGCCGAAGCGGTCCGCTACCGGGCCATAGGCCAGCTGACCGATGGACAGGCCCAGAAAGTACACGGCCAGCGTCAGTTGTATCTGGGTTTCGTCGGTTGCAAAGGCTTGTGCCATCGCCGGGAAGCCGGGCAGGTAAAAGTCGATCGCCAAAGGACCGAAGGCACTCAGGGCGCCAAGAATCAAGATTGTTCGAAGGTTCATCAGGTATCCAGGGATCAGGCTGCGGTTAGCGCAAGCTGACAGTTTAGCTGTGGTTATCGACCCTGAACATTAAGTTAGCGAGCTAGCTAATAAATCACCTTGAACCCGTCCTGAAACAACACCGCCGTAGCAGCTGCCGAGGAACGAGGCTGCGTTCGGCGGCGCAGCCGTCGTAAGTCTGACATTGCGGTGCGCCAGTCAGAACTTGCTCTTAGCATTCACGACGACTACGTCGCCGGACGCAGCCTCGCTCCTCGGCAGCTGCTACATACAGGTTTAGTGCGCCGTGCGCGCCTCAAACCCGGCATTGGTGATCACGTCGATAATTTGCAACGGTGATACGTTGCTGTCCACCTTGACGGTTTTGCTCGCCAGGTCCACTTCAACCTTCGCGTCTTTATCCACCGTCTGCACTGCACGGGTCACCGCGCCCACACAGCCACCACAGGTCATACCGTCTACCTTGAACGTTTGCATGATTACGCCTCCTGTTTGAGATATGCCTACAGCTTCGACCTTGCCATCGTGGCAAGGTCAAGCCCGTTGTTTCACGCGCTGACTGGCAATCCATCCCGTGCTCGGCCAAGCTGCAAGCCTTGCGATTTGATAACAGGATACTTAGCCATGCGCTGGACCGCTTTGAGCCTAGTCAGCCTTTTGGGTCTTGCCAGTGTGCCGCTGTGGGCAAATGCCGATCAGGACTACGGAGTGCTGATCATTTCCCGCGAACGCCTTGAGGTGCCGACCAACTGCGAAGTGGGTGTGTACATCGACGATCAACTGGCCGGGCGATTGTTTCAGGAGCAGGCCCTGGCCTTTAACCTGCCGCCCGCCAGCGTCGATATCCGCCTCAAGCTGCTCCCCGGGCAAGCCCCCGGCTGCCTGCCCGGCATGCTGGTGCCGCCCGCGCAGCAGTTCACCCTGAAGGCCGGGGATGTGCGCAAATACCGCATCGCCCTGGGTAAACAGGGTATGTACCTCAAGCCCGCCAAACTGGAATATTGAGCGGCAAACAACGAACAGCAAGAAGCCTTGACCTTGCCATGGGGTCAAGGTCGATTCTATGGATAGATAACTTCTTGAGGAGGACTGCTCGTGCCCACCCAATTCGATCTGCCGATTGATGGCATGACCTGTGCCAGCTGTGCAGGGCGTGTGGAAAAATCCCTGGCCAAAGTGCCCGGTGTACGTTCGGTCAGCGTCAACCTGGCCACTGAACAGGCCCGTATCGAAGCGCCTGCCGAGAGCCTGCCGGCACTGGTCGAGGCTGTGCAACAGGCAGGCTATAGCGTGCCCGCCCACAGCCTGGAACTGGATATCAGCGGCATGACCTGCGCCTCGTGCGCAGGGCGCGTAGAAAAAGCCCTGGCCAAGGTGCCCGGGGTCAAGAGCGTCAGCGTCAACCTCGCCACCGAGCGGGCCCATGTCGAATTGCTCGGCCAGGTTGATCCGGGTTTACTGCTGAACGCGGTCACCCAGGCCGGTTATGGTGCCAGCCTGCACCAGAGTGAAAAAACCACCGAAGACGATCAGCAAAAACGCCTGCACCGTGAACGCTGGGCGCTGACCCTGGCTATCGTACTGGCGCTGCCGCTGGTGCTGCCGATGCTGCTTGCGCCTTTTGGCATCCATTGGATGCTGCCCGCCTGGGCCCAGTTTGTATTGGCGACCCCGGTGCAGTTTGTTCTGGGCGCACGTTTTTATGTGGCCGCGTGGAAAGCCGTCAAGGCCGGCGCGGGCAATATGGACTTGCTGGTCGCCCTGGGCACCAGTGCCGGTTATGGCCTGAGCCTGTATGAATGGGCCATCGCCGAACCCGGCAGCATGCCCCATCTGTATTTCGAGGCCTCGGCGGTTGTGATCGCCCTGGTGCTGCTGGGCAAATATCTCGAAAGCCGTGCCAAGCGCCAGACCGCCAGCGCCATCCGCGCCCTTGAAGCCCTTCGCCCCGAACGCGCCTTGCGCATGGTCGACGGCCAGGAACAGGATGTCGCCATCAGTGATTTGCGTCTCAATGATCTGGTGCTGGTCAAACCCGGCGAGCGGTTCCCGGTGGATGGCGAAGTCGTCGAAGGCCAAAGCCATGCCGAAGAGGCCCTGATCAGTGGCGAAAGCCTGCCGGTGCCGAAACAGCCTGGGGATAAAGTCACCGGCGGCGCCATCAATGGCGAAGGTCGCTTGATTATCAAGACCATGGCCCTGGGGACGGAGACCGTACTGGCGCGCATTATCCGCCTGGTAGAGGACGCGCAGTCCGCCAAGGCGCCGATCCAGAAACTGGTGGACAAGGTCAGCCAGGTATTTGTCCCGGTGGTGCTGCTGATCGCCCTTGCCACCCTGCTCGGCTGGTGGCTCTACGGCGCGCCGATTGAAACAGCATTGATCAACGCTGTGGCGGTACTGGTAATTGCCTGCCCTTGTGCCCTGGGCCTGGCGACCCCCACTGCAATCATGGCCGGCACCGGCGTTGCAGCCCGCCACGGGATTCTGATCAAGGACGCCGAAGCCCTCGAACGCGCCCACGAAGTCAGTGCCGTGGTTTTCGACAAAACCGGCACCCTGACTTCAGGCACGCCGCAAATTGCTCACTTCAGCGCACTCGATGGCGATGAAGCGCACTTGCTGCAAGCCGCCGGTGCCCTGCAGCGGGGCAGCGAACACCCGCTGGCCAAGGCCGTACTGGATGCTTGCGCGGCGCGTGATTTAAAAGTGCCGGACGTTACCGACAGCCAGTCGCTGACCGGCCGCGGTATTGCCGGCACCCTGGAAGGCCGTCGCCTGGCCCTGGGCAACCGCCGCCTGCTGGAAGAAACCGGTCTCAATCCGGGCTCGCTCGCCGCATCGGCCAGCGCCTGGGAAACCGAAGGTCGCACCCTGTCCTGGCTGATCGAACAAAGCCCGCAGCCCCAAGTGCTGGGCCTGTTCGCCTTTGGTGACACACTCAAGCCCGGTGCCCAGTCGGCCATCGCCCAGCTCAATGCCCGTCATATCAGCAGTCACCTGTTGACCGGCGACAACCGCGGCAGTGCCAAAGTAGTGGCCGAGGCCCTGGGAATCAGCGATGTTCACGCCGAAGTGTTGCCCGCCGACAAGGCCGCGACCGTGGCCGAACTGAAAAAAACCGGTGTAGTGGCCATGGTCGGCGACGGTATCAACGACGCCCCGGCACTGGCCGCGGCCGATATCGGTATCGCCATGGGCGGTGGCACCGATGTGGCCATGCACGCAGCGGGCATCACTCTGATGCGCGGCGACCCGCGGTTGGTACCGGCAGCACTGGAGATCAGCCGCAAGACCTACGCCAAAATCCGGCAAAACCTGTTTTGGGCATTTATCTACAATGTGATCGGCATTCCGTTGGCTGCTTTCGGCTTTTTGAACCCTGTGCTGGCAGGCGCGGCCATGGCTTTTTCCAGTGTCAGCGTGGTCAGCAATGCGTTGCTGCTCAAATTCTGGAAGCCCAGGGATCTTGAATAAGGAGGCGTCATGAATATCGGCCAGGCCGCCAGACACAGCGGCTTGAGCGCCAAGATGATTCGTTATTACGAATCCATCGGTCTGCTCAAACCCGCGCAACGCAGTGACAGCGGCTACCGCCTTTACAGCGATGACGACCTGCATACCCTTGCGTTTATCAAACGCTCGCGGGACCTGGGGTTTTCGCTGGAAGAGGTCGGCAAGCTGCTGACCCTGTGGCAGGATCGCCAGCGCGCCAGCGGCGATGTGAAGGCACTGGCGCGCCAGCATATTGATGAGTTGAACCAGAAGATCGCCGAGCTGAGCAGCCTGCGCGACACCTTGCAGGATCTGGTCGAAAGCTGTCAGGGCGACCACCGCCCTGACTGCCCGATCCTAAAGGACCTGGAGTCAGGCCCATGCTGCACCGTAAAGATATGATCATCTGCATGATCTGCTGATAAACCTGTGGGAGCGGGCTTGCTCGCGATTCAGGCGCCAAGGTGTATCTGGCTGACCAAGGTGATGCCATCGCGAGCAAGCCCCGCTCCCACAGGAACGTTAATCAGAAAGCTGTCAGCAGCACTTTAGCCAGCATCAGCACGCCAATCACCGCACACAGCCCCGCGAATCCCTGCTGTAGCCACTGGGCCGAGACGTGCGGGGCAATCACCCGCCCGGCAATCATTCCGGCCAGGGTGGCGCCAATAAATATCACGCCTTCATTCGACAGGCTCACGCCCTGGCTCATCAGATTGCCCAAGGTGCCCAGCGATACCAGCGCCACCACCATCAAGGACGTGGACACCACGGCGTGGATACGCACGTCACTGAACTTGCGAAATGCCGGCACGATCAAGAACCCGCCGCCCACACTCAATAACCCCGTCAGCAACCCCGAGGTAGCACCAATGGATACCAGGGTCATGCTGCAGCGGGCATTCCAGGTCAGTCGCCCGGTTGCAGGGTTGAGCATGCAGTTTTTTTCCAGTACCCCCAGGCTGCCGTCATCGCGGGCATCCGCCCGGGCCTGCAGGAACATGCGCACTGAGACAAACATCATCACCGCGCTGAACATCAACACCAGCACCTTGGCCGGCATCAACCGGGCAAGGTGCAGCCCGATGGGCGAGGTGGTCGAGCCGACCAGCGCCATCAACGCCGCTGCCTTGTAGCGCACCAGCCCCTTGCGCAGGCCATCCAGCGCCCCCAGTGCCGCTGCCGTGCCTACGGCCAGCAACGCCACCGGTGTCGCTTGCGCCAGGGTCCAGCCCAGCCCCAGAGTCAGCGCCGGGATGGCCAGGATGCCGCCACCGGCACCGGTCAGCCCGAGCACCAACCCCACCAGCATGCCAAATAAAATAATCAACATGGTCAGGGTCAATCCGGCTTGCAGTCAGTGAACCACTCGCGGCCTTTGAGCATGCCTTGCCAGTAAAACCACGGCAGCAATGTGGCCTTGAGCAGCCACGCCGATTTGCGGGGTACGGTCGGGTCCAGGGGAAAGGTGGGTAGCAGTTTGCCGCCATAGCCGAATTCAGCCAGGATCACCTTGCCGTTTTCCACGGTCAGCGGGCAGGAGCCATAGCCGTCATAACGCTTGGGCAAGGTCACGCCCTTGCGCAGTGCGAGCAGATTTTCGGCCACCACGACCACTTGCTTGCGGGTTGCCGCCGCGGTCTTGGCATTGGGTGTATTGCACACATCGCCCAGGGCGAAGATTTCGGGGTAGCGTGGATGTTGCAGGGTCGCCGGATCGGTCTCGAACCAGCCCGCCTTGTCCGCCAGTTCACTGCGGCGGATCACATCGGGCGCCTGCTGCGGTGGTACCACATGCAGCAGGTCGAAGTTTTTAGCAACACAAGTCACACCGCCCTTGGTATCAGTCACATCAAACCAGGCCGTTCTGGCGGGACCGTCAACCTTGACCAGATTGGACTGGAAGGCCAATTGAGCCTTGTAGGCTTCAACGTACTTCATCAGCGGCGGGACAAAAGCTGGCACGCCAAACAACACCGCCCCCGCCAGGTTGAACTCCACCTTGATAGCGTCCAGAGCACCGCGTTTGCGCCAATGATCGCAGGCCAGATACATGGCTTTTTGCGGCGCACCCGCACACTTGATCGGCATGCCCGGCTGGGTAAACAGTGCCTTGCCGCCCTTCAGGCTGCGCACCAGTTCCCAGGTATAGGGCGCCAGATCGTGACGATAGTTGGAGGTCACGCCATTCTTGCCCAGGGTTTCTTCCAGGCCCTCGATATTTTCCCAGGCCAGTTCCAGCCCCGGGCAAACGATCAGTTGCTGGTAACCCAGCTCGCTGCCATCGCTGAGCAGCACAACCTTGCGCTGCGGAGCAAAGGCACACAGCGACGCCTTGACCCACACAGCACCTTTGGGCATGACCGCAACGGTGGGGCGAACCGTGTTTTTGATATCGTAGGCCCCTCCCCCGACCAGCGTCCAGGCGGGCTGGTAATAGTGTTCGGTGCTGGGCTCGATCACGGCGATACGCAAGGCCGGGTTACGCTTCAACAGGCTGGCCGACACCGAAATACCGGCCGAGCCACCGCCCACCACGACCACATCGTACTGCCTGGCCTCACGCGTGCCCTGGGTGGCCGCTTCAAAAAGCTTGGCAGAGCGATTGCCCGTGCGGCAGTACGCCAGCACCGGTTTGGGCAACTCGTCGAGCAGTTCACGCAATTGCTGCACCTGCCCGGGTGTTGCGCCGCTGGTCGCTACTGGCAGATAGGCAAAGCTCAGCCCCAGGGCCTGCGCGGCCTGTTGCATCGCGGTGTGTTCGGGTTGCTCAGGCCCGCCTTCATGGTCGGGGCGGTTGCACATCACGCTGGCAAAACCCAGCGCAGCCAAGGATTGGAGATCAGACTGCTCGATCTGACCGGTCACGGAAAATGACGCGTCGATTCGCTTGATGCTTTGCTCCATTGAGCACTCCAGGCACAACTAAAATGAATGGATTGGGAGGGCGTTACTTTTTGAGCGCTTGCCCGCAATACAGCCCCGACAGGGTCTGCATCACAGAAACCACTTCAAAGCTGGCGAGTGAGTAGAAAATGTATTTCCCCAGCCTTCGGGTATTGACCATGCCCTCATCGCGCAACACACCGAGTTGTTGCGACAGTGTGGGTTGTCTGATGCCGGTCAGCGCTTCAAGTTCGCCGACATTGCGCTCACCTTGAGTCAACTGGCAGAGCAGCAGCAGGCGATCTTCATTGGCCAACGCTTTGAGAAGGGTGCAGGCTTTGGAAGCAGAGTCGCGCAGAAGCCCGATTTCTTCGCTGGTTAGCTGAGCAGTCATGAAAAGCTCCGGTGCGTGATGGTCGACAGTCTACGACTCGATAATATATCTTTCAATATATTGATCATTCAACGACCGCCACGAGGCCCCTCATGCATCCCGAAATTCAAGGTTTCTTCGACCCGGCGACGTCGACCGTGAGCTACGTGGTCCATGCTGCTGGCAGCGTGGAGTGCGCAATCATCGACCCGGTGCTGGACTACAATGCCGCCGCCGGGCGTATCAGCACCGTCAGTGCCGACGCCATCGCCGCTTTCGTGCAGGCTGAAGGCCTGAAGGTGCAATGGCTGCTGGAGACCCACGCCCATGCCGACCACCTGTCGGCCAGTGCTTACCTCAAGCGCAAGCTGGGCGGTCAGATCGGCATCGGTGCTGCCATCACCCAGGTCCAGGGGGTGTTCCGCGATATCTATAACCTTGAGCCGGAATTCAAGCTTGATGGCTCGCAGTTCGATCGCCTGTTCGAGCCCGACGAGCTGTTTCATATCGGGCGACTAGAGGTGCGGGCGCTGCATGTGCCCGGCCATACCCCGGCCGATATGGCCTATCAGGTAGAACACCACAGCCTGTTTGTGGGCGATACCCTGTTTATGCCTGATGTGGGCACCGCCCGTTGCGACTTCCCGGGTGGCGATGCGCGGCAGTTGTATCAATCGATCAAGCGCCTGCTGGCATTACCTGAGTCGACCCGCCTGTTTATGTGCCATGACTACCCGCCAGCCGGGCGCGAAGCCTGCTGGTCGACCACGGTGGGTGAACAGCGGGCAAAAAACATCCACGTCAATGACAGCATCGACCTGGCAGGTTTTGTCGGCATGCGTACGGCCCGCGATGCCACTCTGGGGGTTCCGGCGCTGCTGATTCCGGCGATTCAGGTCAATATTCGTGCAGGCAACCTGCCGCCTGCGGATGACAGCGGCCTGTGCAGCCTGAAGATTCCGCTGAACCGGTTTTGAGCCGCCCAAACACTTGCCAGGAACAGGGCAGCAGCGGTTTTGATGAGCGGCGCATTACCCGTGGGAGCTGGCTTGCCTGCGATGCAAACAACGCGCTCTGACAGGTAACACACGGTGATTCCATCGCGAGCAAGCCCGCTCCCACAAGAACCCGGGCAGCCCCAGGCGCATAAAAAATCCGGCCTGAGCCGGATTTTTTAGTTAGCCAATTACTGCATCCACGGGGGTGGTGGCTCTTCAGCCTTGCTCGGGGGCGCATCATCGGCAGCACGCACTGCCTGGCGGAAAGCTTCGTCCAGACGTGCGGCTTCGATTTCGCGCATCACCCCGCCGACATCCGCCAGCTCGTCCGGCTCGTCAAACTCGCCCGTCAACACACTGCCAGGGTGCAGGGTGGCAGCTTCGTAAAGTGCCCACATTTCCTTGGCGTACTTGGTCTTCTTCAGTTCCGGCGCAAAACGCCCGAAATAGGAAGCCATGTTGCCCACGTCACGCTCCAGCATGTTGAAGGCGTGGTTGTTACCCGCCGCATCGACCGCCTGGGGCAAGTCGATGATGACCGGGCCGGTTGGCGTCAGCAAAACATTGAACTCGGACAAGTCGCCGTGAACCAGCCCCGTACACAGCATCAGCACGATTTGCTGAATCAGGAACTCGTGGTACTCGCGGGCCTGATCCGGCTCCAGTACCACGTCATTGAGACGTGGAGCCGCATCGCCGTACTCGTCCGCCACCAGTTCCATCAACAGCACGCCTTCGAGGAAGTCGAACGGTTTAGGAACCCGCACACCCGCACCGGCCAGGCGAAACAGCGCCGCTACCTCGGCGTTTTGCCAGGCATCTTCGGTTTCTTTACGACCGAACTTCGAGCCCTTGGCCATCGCTCGGGCCTGACGGCTGTTGCGAACCTTGCGACCCTCCTGATATTCGGCGGCCTGGCGGAAACTTCGTTTGTTGGCCTCCTTGTAAACCTTGGCGCATCGCAGCTCATTGCCGCAGCGGACTACGTATACAGCTGCTTCCTTGCCACTCATGAGTGGGCGCAGCACCTCGTCGATCAGACCGTCTTCGATCAGGGGTTCTAAGCGTTTTGGAGTCTTCATCAGCTTTTATTGTGGGTCCTTTATTACCAAACACGCGAATGTCATTCGTTATACGGCAATCCACTCACCACGGGGAGAGGGCAAACGATTTGAATGATAGACGAGCAACACGTTTTGAGCACCGACTTAACCCTGTCGAAACAAGTCACCCGGGGTAAAGCCGAACATCTTTTTAAACGCCGCAATAAACGCCGACGTTGATTCATACCCGCAAGACAGCGCCGCCCGCGTGACATGACCGCCCTCCTCCAGCACCCGTAACGATGACAGAAGACGCACCCGCTGCCGCCAACTGCGGAAACTCAAGCCTGTTTCACGTTGAAACAAACGCATCAGGGTTTTTTCGGACATCCCCAGCCGATCCGACCACAGGCCCAGGTTCGCCTCGGCATCAGGGGTTTCGACCAGCTCATTGCACAGCACCAGCAAACGTTCATGACGGGGCAACGGCAGTGAAAAACCGACCTCGGGCAGGCTTGCCAACTGGTCCAGCAGCACCGCCACCAAGCGTTGCTCGCAGCTCCCGCCCTCGGGGTAGTCGACGGGCAGCGCACAAAAGCTTTTGATCAGCTCCCGGGCCAGCGGCGTGACCTCCAGTACCCGGCACTGCCCCGGCGCCCATTGGCAGTCCTCACGGCGCACATAGAGGCTGCGCATTTCAGCGCGCATCGAGGTGATCACTTCATGCTCCAGCCCGGCCGGAATCCAGATACCCCACTGCGGCGGCGCAAAAAAACTGCCCTCGTCGGTATGTACGCCCAGCACACCACTAATGGCGTACGAAAACTGCACCCAATCGTGTCGATGGCGCGGTGTCCACGAACCCGCGCCCAGGCTTTCGGCCCGGGCATACAGGGGTCGTGGCAGGGCATCGAGTACCGGAATGGCACGCGGCAGCCCACGTTGTCCGTTTGGCGGCATTGATTGGCCTTATATCGCAAGACGACAGATTGCTGCGACGTTAGGCTAAGTCATCAATTCTTACAATATTGCGGTGCCGACAATGCCTGTACTCAAACATCTCAAACGAATGTTCACCGACTGGTTTCTGTGCGGCATGCTGCTGGCGACTTTCCTGGCCTATGTGTTTCCGCATTTCGGTAGCACTGGCGGTGCAATGCACGCGGAATGGGTGATCAATATCGGAGTGTTTCTGGTGTTTTTCCTGCACGGGGTCAACCTGTCCAGTGAGCAGATCAGTCACGGCCTGAAAAACATTCGCCTGCACGTTATGGTGCAGGGCTTTACCTTTATCGTCTTCCCGCTGATCTGGGTGGTCGCCAACAAGCTGTTGGGCGCCCATATCCCGCCGTTGCTGATGTTGGGATTTTTCTACCTGTGTGCCCTGCCCTCGACGATTTCCTCCTCGGTGGCACTGACCGGCAGTGCTGGAGGCAATGTGCCGGCAGCGATTCTTAACGCCAGCCTGTCCAGCGTGCTGGGGATTTTTCTGACACCCTTGCTGGTCAGTTTCGTGGTGGGCAGCGGCGCAGGGGGCATCGACCTGGGTTCAACCCTGCTCGACCTGTGCGCCATGCTGTTGCTGCCGCTGGTGCTGGGCCAGTTGGTGCGCCCGCTGTGCGGACGCTTTTTTGCCCGGCACAAGCGCTACACCAATATCTGCGACAAGGTGGTGATTCTGCTGCTGGTTTACGCCGCGTTCTGCAACTCGATGGTCTCGGGCATGTGGCAACAGCAGGGCAGTTCGGTGATTGTCAGTGCAGTGGTCGGCAGTGCGGTCCTGCTGGCGATTATCCTGTGGATGACCACCCGCACCGCCCGCGCCCTGAAATTCAGCACCGCAGATGAAATCGCTGCAGTGTTCTGCGCCAGCAAGAAATCCCTCGCGGCGGGTGCGCCGATGGAGGCCCTGATTTTCGGGACCAACCCGGGGCTGGGCCTGATTTTATTGCCGATCATGATCTACCACCCACTGCAGTTGATCGTGTGTTCGGTGATGGCCGAGAGTTATGCCACGCGCAGTCGCGCAGAAGCCAAACACAACAACATCTCGGGTGGGAGCGGGCTTGCTCGCGATGCCGACGCCACGGCGTAACAGGCACACCGCATTGCGCCCATCGCGAGCAAGCCCGCTCCCACAGACGGCTATCGCTCAATTATTGCAGTAACACCCTGCCCGCCCGCCGCGCAGATCGAGATCAAACCTCGACCCTGCCCGGCGGTGGCCAGCAGCTTGGACATATTGGTCACGATACGCCCGCCCGTCGCCGCAAACGGATGACCCACCGCCAGGGAACTGCCCTTGACGTTGAGTTTGCTGCGATCAATCGCCCCCAGCGCTGCATCAAGCCCCAGCCGGCTTTTGCAGTAAGGCTCGTCCTCCCAGGCCTTCAAGGTGCACAGCACCTGCGCGGCAAATGCCTCGTGAATCTCGTAGTAGTCAAAGTCCTGCAAGGTCAGGCCATTACGCGCCAGCAGCCGTGGGACGGCGTATACCGGTGCCATCAATAACCCTTCTGCACCGTGTACGAAATCTACAGCAGCTGTTTCACCATCGCGCAAATACGCCAAGACCGGCAAGCCGCGCTCCCTGGCCCATTCTTCACTGCCCAACAAGACCGTCGACGCACCATCGGTCAGTGGCGTGGAGTTGCCCGCCGTCAACGTGCCCTTGGCGCTGCGCTCGAATACGGGCTTGAGGGCGGCCAGTTTCTCCAGGGTCAGGTCGGCACGCAGGTTGTTATCACGGCTCAGGCCCATAAATGGCGTAAGCAGATCATCTTCCCAGCCGGCGTGGTAAGCCGCCGTCAGTGCCTGATGGCTGTGCAGCGCCAGCTCGTCCTGCTCAACCCGGGGGATGTTCCAGGTTTGCGCCATCAACTCGCAGTGCTGGCCCATCGACAGCCCGGTGCGAGGCTCGCCGTTGCGTGGAAATTCGGGCTTCAAAAAGCCCGGACGCAACTGCAGCAACGCCTTGAGCTTGTCCACAGGTGCCTTGAGGCGATTGAACTGCAGCAGCCATTTGCGCAGCCCGTCATTGATGCCGATCGGAACATTGGAGGCAGAGTCCACGCCACCGGCAATCCCGCACTCGATCTGCCCCAGGGCAATCTTGTTGGCCACCAGCAATGCCGCCTCAAGCCCTGTACCGCAGGCCTGCTGCAAGTCATAGGCGGGAGTTTGCGGCGACAGCCGCGAGCCCAGCACACATTCGCGGGTCAGGCTGAAATCCCGCGAATCCTTGAGCACCGCCCCGGCCACTACTTCGCCCATGCGCAACCCGTGAAGGTTGTATCGCTCGATCAGCCCTTCCAGCGCCGCCGTCAGCATGTCCTGATTACTGGCAGTCGCATAAGGCCCGTTGGCGCGAGAAAACGGGATTCGATTACCACCAATAATTGCTACACGACGCAGACTCATACGATTCACCCTATTCTCTTAAATCCATTAATCGTTACCAGCGTAGGCCTTATTGCCGATAACGAACGACCACGGTCTGTTTGTGGTCAACCCTTTGAACCCCACCTGTCGGAGAGTGTTCCATGTCAGACCGTTATATCGACTTCGTCAACTCATCCCTCGGCCAGCGGCTGGTCGGCGCGTTGGGGCTGCCGTCACCGGGACGACTGGAGCGCTGGCAGGCCGGGCGCCTGCGCCCCGTCGAAGGCCCTCTGCTGATTGGCGGCGGTGCGCTTGCCGCACAGGTGGCCCGCTTTGGCGGCAAACTCACCGATGCGGTGTTCAGCTATGGCCCTGAACCCTTGCATGCCACACCGTGGATTCCAGGCCAGGGACCAAAGCTCAAGGCCGTGGTGTTTGACGCCAGCGAGCTGTTGCACACCGGGCAGCTCAAGCAACTGCGCGAATTTTTCCAGCCGCTGCTGCGCAATCTCGAGCACTGTACCCATATGGTGATCCTGGGCCGTGCCCCTGAAACATTAAGCGACCCTTTTGCCGCCAGCGTGCAACGTGCGCTCGAAGGTTTCAGTCGTTCGCTGGCCAAGGAGTTGCGTAACGGCAGTACCTTGCAACTGCTGTATATCGGCGAGGGGGCCGAAGATCAGCTTGAAGGCGCACTGCGCTTTTTTCTCTCGCCAAAAAGTGCCTTTATCAGCGGCCAGGTGCTGCGCCTCAAGGCCTGCGCCAACCAGGTGCAGGACTGGACCCGCCCCCTGGCCGGGCGCAAGGCACTGGTTACCGGTGCGGCCCGTGGCATTGGCGCCGCGATTGCCGAAACCCTGGCCCGGGATGGCGCCGAACTGATCCTGCTCGACGTGCCGGCCGCCAAGAGCGATCTCGATGCGCTGGCCGCGCGCTTGGGCGGGCACAGCATCGCGCTCGACATCTGTGCCGCCGATGCCGCAGAACAACTGACCGGGCAACTGGCCGATGGTATCGATATCCTGGTGCACAACGCCGGTATCACCCGTGATAAAACCCTGGCCAATATGACCCCGGAATTCTGGGACTCGGTACTCGCCGTTAACCTCAACGCCCCGCAAGTGCTGACCAAGGCCCTGCTTGATAGCGGCACCCTGCGCGATAACGGCCGGGTAATCCTGCTCGCATCCATCAGCGGTATCGCCGGCAATCGCGGCCAGACCAACTACGCCGCCAGCAAGGCCGGGCTGATCGGCCTTGCTCAGGCTTGGGCAGCGTCGCTGGGCGAGCGTGGTATCAGTATCAATGCCGTGGCCCCGGGTTTTATCGAAACCCAAATGACCGCGCATATTCCCTTTGCCCTGCGCGAAGCGGGACGACGCATGAGTTCGCTGGGCCAGGGTGGCCAGCCCCAGGACGTCGCCGAGGCTGTGGCCTGGCTCGGCCAGCCGGGTTCGGGCGCGCTCAGCGGCCAGGCACTGCGGGTGTGTGGCCAAAGTATTCTGGGAGCATAAGCCATGACCGTGAAATGGCTCGACCTCAGCGGCCCACCGCACTTGCCCGCGCTGTACGCCCATGCCGCGGCCCGGCGCAAGATCACCTCCAGCCCCTTGCCGGAGCAAGGTCTGCGCTGCTGGGTCGAGGTGGAGCCCAAGGCCCTGGCGGCGTTTCGCGATGTTTGCGACCTGGTGCCAAGCCCATTGCTGCCGCCCACTTATCCACACATCCTGGCCTTCGGTCTGCAAATGCAGTTGCTGACTGCCAAGGACTTCCCCTTCCCGCTGCTGGGGCTGATTCATCTGACCAATCGGATCCGTCTGCTGCGCCCGATGGGCAGCGTGACGCAGCTGCGCATCGGGGTATATGTACACAACCTGCAAAAACACCCCAAGGGCGCGACCTTCGAGGTGGTCACCCAGGTTGACGATCTGCTGGGGCCAATATGGGAGGCCGAAAGCACCCTGCTGTGCAAAGGCGTGGAACTGCCGGGCGACCTGCCCCAAATCAACGATCCTGCGCCGGTGGCCCTGAGCGAACTGACCCGCTGGTATGCCCCCGCCGATATTGGCCGGCGTTATGCCAAAGTCTCGGGCGACTACAACCCTATCCACCTCAGTGCCGCCAGCGCCAAGCTGTTTGGCCTGCCCAGTGCAATTGCCCACGGCCTGTGGATAAAAGCCCGAACGCTGGCGGCACTCAATTCGCACCTGCCGGCGGCCAATGTTGAGGTTTTTGTTGCCTTCAAAAAACCGGTGCGCTTACCCGGCGAAGTGATTTTGCTCAGCAGTGAGGCGGGCTCCAGTGGCGACTTCCAGCTCAATGGCCATGACGGCCTGGTGCACTTGATCGGCAACTGGCGACCGGTTAGCTGACCACCCCCTGTGGGAGCGGGCTTGCTCGCGATGGCATCCGCGCGTTTTACCTGTTAAACCGCGGCGCCTGCATCGCGAGCAAGCCCGCTCCCACAGAGGATGGCATGCGAGCCGAAAATCCCGCAGGGCTGCCCGTGCCTTTCACTTGCACCAATCCCCGTTCGGTCGCAAGCTTTGCGCCTTCTGGAGAGCACGCCCGCAATGAACCTCGACGAAATAACCCGACGCATGCATCGCATCCGCGATAACAACGACTGGAAGCAGTTCCACAGCCCGAAAAACCTGGCCATGGCCGCCAGTGTCGAAATGGCCGAGCTGGTGGAGATCTTTCAGTGGCTGAGCGAAGACCAGTCACGCCAGCTCCCTGCCGACAAGCTCACCCACGCCGGCCAGGAAGTGGGCGATATCGTGCTGTACCTGGTATTGCTTTGTGCCGAACTGGGCCTGGATATGAATGAAGTGGTACGCAATAAACTGGCCGACAATGAAAGGCGTTTCAACAAATGAGTGACCGTCACTTCGATCAACTGGCCACCCGCTTCGCCGAGAAAATCTACGGTGGCGCCAAGGGTGCGATTCGTCTGGCCGTGCTCCAGGCCGACCTGCAGGAAGCCCTGCCCAAACGCCCGTTGCGGGTGCTGGATATCGGCGCCGGGCTGGGCCATATGTCCTTGTGGCTGGCCCAGCAAGGTCACGATGTGACCCTGGCCGAACCGGCCGCGCCGATGCTGGAAGGCGCCCGCCAGCGGTTTGCCGAAGCTGGCCAGACTGGCACCTTTATTCAAGCTCCGTGGCAGGAGCTGCTGGGCCAACTGACCGAGCCCTACGATCTGGTGTTGTGCCACGCCGTGCTGGAGTGGCTGGCCGAGCCCCACGCGATCCTGCCGGTGCTGCATCAATTGACCGCCAAAGATGGCTGGTTGTCGCTGGCGTTTTACAACCGCGACGCGCTGATCTATCGCAACTTGCTCAAGGGGCACTTTCGCAAGATGCGCAAGAACGACATGGCCGGCGAAAAACAGAGCCTCACCCCGCAGCAGCCACTCGACCCGCGGGAGCTGGCCACAGCACTCGAAGGGCTGTGGCAGGTCGAAACCCAAAGCGGCGTGCGGGTGTTTCACGATTACATGCCAGTGGAGTTCCAGGCCCGCGCCGAGCTTGAAGCCCTGGTTGAAATGGAGCTGGCCCACCGTCGCCACCCTGCGTTTGCCGGGCTGGGACGTTATCTTCATTGGGTGTGTCGCCCGGTTTAAATCGCCCTGCGGGGGAGAGCATGATGTATCGCCGCGTTGCCTTGATCGTTTTGAGCCTGGGGCTGGGCGCTTGCCAAAGCCCCAACCCGTACACCGCCACCTCAATGCCCATGCCTCCGGCTCCGGCACAGGCAGCCAATACCCTGGACTTGAGTGCCTACCCGGCCCCGCCACGGGATTACGGGCGCTACCAGAGCTGGGCCTGGCTCAATGGTCGGCTGCCGGTTGGCACGGCATGGGCCGACTCGGCGCAAATCGCCGAAGCGGTTAACAATGCCCTGGACCAGCGCGGCTTGCGCCCGGCACAACCCAACCGTCCGGCGGATCTTTGGGTCAGTGCTGATTTGCACACCGAAAAACGCTTGCGCCAGGTACAGGACGACTATGGTTACGGGGCCGGCTACGGCAGCGGTTACGGCCGCTACGGCAGCCAATACGGCATGTACAACTCCGTCCCCGTCATACGTACCTATGAGGTTGAGGTCATGGTGGTTCGACTCAACCTGTATGACGGTAAAACCGGCCAGCCGGTGTGGAGTTCCAGTGCAGAAACCAGCAGTAAAGGCAGCCTGAGCGAACGCAGTGACGCCCTGCGCGAATCACTGAACAAGGCAGTACAGGCTTACCCTCCCCATTGAGTCTCAATAGTGAAGTGGAGAAATCATCATGCTTCGTCGCATTGCATTACTGGGCCTGGCCCTGCTGCTCAGTGCCTGCGAAACCATGCAGGTCAGCCATGATTACAATCCTGCTGTCGATTTCGCCCAGTTCCGTACCTGGGCCTGGAAAGACCCTGCCGTGCAATACCAACCCAACAACCCGATGCTTAGAAGCGACCTGACCGAGCAACGCATTGTCCAGGCCGTCAGCAGCCAGCTGGACCAGCGCGGCCTGCGCCCGGTAGCGGCAGGCAGCAAGCCGGACTTGCTGGTGCAAACCTGGCTGATCGTGGCCAACCGCCAGGAACAGGTGGTGACCAACTACGGCTACGGTGGCCCTTGGGGCGGGCCGTGGGGGGGTTACTGGGGCGGCCCGTGGGAAGGTTACTGGGGCGCACCGATGTATAACGAAACCCGCAACGTGGTCTACCAGGTTGGTACGCTGCAGATCGACCTGATAGATGCCAAAGACGGCAAGCTGGTGTGGCGAGGCAGTGCAGAGAAAGTCGTCGACAGCAGCCCGACCCCGGCTGAACGCAGCGCTGCAATCCAGCAAGCAGTCACCAAGATCCTGAGTACGTATCCGCCCAAGTAAGTTACGCAGCATTAACTTGCTCACGATGTATATAAGTAAGTTGGTATTAATACTTTCGTGAGCAAGTTGGTTTTTACACTGTTTTTCTGACCACTTGTCGTTGTCTTTTGATTAACCGTTCACATCGCGCTTATAAAACTGGCAACTGGCCAGCGCACCGATCACTTCTTGTCTACACTCGCTGAAACTTTGGAGAGTTAGCGCTGGGCACTGTTCCAGCATCAGGAGTGCTCGATGTCTCCCCAACTACGCGGTATGGGTTTTTATGGTCCCCGGCAGCAGCATGGCGCAATCGGCCTGATGGCTGCTGTGACGCTGGGCATGGTGCTGCTGTTTATGCTGCTGGTGGTCGACAGCGGGCGCCTGTACCTGGAGCAGCGCAAGTTGCAGCGCGTGGCGGATATGGCGGTGCTGGAGGCAGTGAGTCGGGGCGGTAACTGTGCTGGCGCCAGTACTGCTGCCGGTTTCGCCAACCAGAGTGCCACTCGCAACAGCTTCACCCCCGGCAGCGTGCAAAAAGTAAACACCACTTGCGGCCCCCTGAGCACCAACAGTAGCCAGTTGCGGGTATTCACTGCCGACGCAACCAAATCCGATGCCATTCGCGTAATCGCCACCACCACTGTGCCGACCAGCGTGGCCGGAGGCTTGTGGAGTATGTTTTCCAAAAACGGGTTTAATCTGAATACCAATTTGACGGCGAGTGCGGTGGGGAGCAATGGTGGGGCGCCGTTGGCGCAGTTGACTATTCGAAATACAACACTCACCGTCGATAGCAGTAAGTCGAAAATACTGAGTTCACTTTTTGGTGGTCTGCTTGGTGGAAACGTGTCTATTGATGCAGCAGGTTGGAACGGCCTGATAAACACCAAGGTAAATTTGCTTTCTTACATGAACCAATTGAAAACCGATTTAAATCTTAGCGCAGGAGGGTACGACGAGGTTCTAAAGTCCAACATTGAAGTCGGAAAATTAATACAATCCACCATCAACTTACTCGACCCAAACAACACGTTAAGCACGACTACAACGATAGCAAGTCTTAGAGCATTAAAATTAGCTGCTGGCACAACAACCGTGGTCCTTGGCAAAATTTTGAACATCCAAAGCGGCACATCAAATTCCGCACTAAACATCGATATGAATCTATTCGACCTCATTAGCGGATATGTACAACTCGCTAACAAAACCAATGGATTGACAGCAGCGTTCCCTATCGACTTAGGCATTACAAAAATCACTGCCCGCATCCAGGTTCTTGAGCCTCCGCAGCTTTCAGCTATAGGTAACCCCGCATTGGCCGTTTTGGAGACAAAAACCGGCCCCCATAGTATTTATGTTAAAACAGCACAAATACGCACGGTGGTTTCTGTAGAACTTCCTGCTTTATCAACTGTACAGAAAATACTAGATGCAGTATCTAGCTTAAGCTCTGCCCTTGTAGGCACGCTAAGAAACCTTCTGAATTTGAATATAGTGGGCACACTGGAGTCCCTTAGCTGCGCACTGGGTGCCAAGTGCACATCTCCTTCACTCCAACTACTCAGCAACACTATCGATATTTATATTGATGCTCCTAGCGCCGAGAGCTATGTAAGTGCTTATAGCTGCGCCAGCGAAACTACCAAAACCTTAACTGCAACTACCAACACATCTCTAATAAACATAAAACTCGGCATCATAGACAAAACGCAAGCATTCCCTGGCAGCACAACTAACCCCCAACCATTGACTGTCGCTCCACTTCCGGTGATTGACATTGGGACCATTTCCTGCGGAACGCCTTTGCTTCCTCTTTTTTCGCCAAGAACCTGCGACCCTAGGATACCGTCAATAGGCGGGGGCGTTGGAATTAGCCTCGACACCAGTGTCGGAGCAAACTTGAAACAACCTTACACTTATGGCCCTGCAAACTTATTACCGGTAGGACAAACCCCGCTACCTCATACTTACAGCACTAACGGAATAGTTACGAGCTTAGGCAACACACTAAATGGAATAAAAGTACACATCTACCAGCCAATACAAAACAATATCCTTGGTGTGCTAATGGCAAGCTTAGACAGTCTTCTTACAACCCTTACCCCAATACTGATTAGTACTATAAACACCGTACTGGGTCCTGTACTCGACAGAATAATTGACACTCTGCTATTGAGTTTAGGTATCGACTTAAATCAAGTTGAAGTGGGCGCCAACCTCTCCTGCAACCAGGGTGGCCGCGCCCAGCTGGTGCTTTGACCTAAATGGAGTGCAATACCTTGTGGGAGCGGGCTTGCTCGCGATTCAGGCACCTCGGTACATCTGATATACCGAGGTGATGCAATCGCGAGCAAGCCCGCTCCCACATGAAGGGTGGAACGCTGAATTCAGGCTGCTACCAGGGGCAGCTCCACACAAAACCGCGCCCCATGCTCGGTATTGCTGACACTCAGCCGCCCGCCCATATTGTCGATAATGCCGTAACTCACGGACAACCCCAGGCCGGTGCCCAGGCCAATGGGCTTGGTGGTGAAGAACGGTTCGAAGATCCGCTCCAGCAACCGCGGGTCGATGCCACCCGCATTGTCATCCACCCACAGGCGCACACTCTGCGCATCGGACTCAACGCTCAGGGCAATCCAGGGTACAAACTCCTGGTCGGTTTCACGCTTGCTCATCAGCGCATCACGGGCATTGACCATCAGGTTGATCAGCACTTGCTCCAACTGATCCACATGGCCGCGCACCTGCACAGCGCAAGCCTGGCCCTCACTGCGCAATTGCACACCCTTGCCCCTCAAGCCCTCACCCAGCAAGGCCACAGAGCCTTCCATGGCCTGCGCCGGGTTGAACACTTGCTGTTCGATTTCGGAACGACGGCCAAACACCCGCAAGTGGTCTACCACCCGCGCCGCACGCTGGATCTGACCGTCAATACGGGTGAGTTTGTCTTGCAAATAATCGATCTGCGCATCGCCATTACCCAGGCGTTTGAGCACGTTGACCACGGCCATGCGCATCACGTTCAGCGGCTGGTTGATTTCGTGCGCCAGCCCCGTGGCCATTTCGCCCAGGGTGGCCATTTTCGCGCTGTGGGTCAGTTGCTGTTGCGAGCGACGCACTTCGGTGTTGTCGCGGCCCACGGCCTGCACTTCAAGCAAGTTGCCCTGCTCGTCGAAAATGCCCCGGTCCGACCACACCCACCAAGCATATTCACGCCCCGGCAGTTGCAGGCTGATTTCCGCCGTGCTGACCGGTGCCTGCGGAGTCAAGCCGGCAATACGCTGCACAAAGGCCTCGCGCTGCTCAGTGGATAGCCAACTGCTCAGGTTGATGCCCGGCAGTTGCGCAGTGGTGCATTCCAGGTAGCTGGCCAGCGGCTGATTGCCGAAGGTCAGGGTCAGGTCGGGCAGGTAACGGCAGATCATCGCCGGTGAGTCCTCAACCAGTATCCGGTAACGCTCCTCGCTGTTTTTGACCCGCTCGGCCGCTTCGGTAGCCTCGGTGATATCCAGCCACAAGCCAACCACTTCTACCGGCAAACCAAGGTCGTTACGCAACAGCTTGGCCTCATCCAGCAACCAATGATAATCGCCGCGCCGATCGCGCAGGCGATAACGGTTGCGGGCGCTGCCTTCGCGCAGCAACTGCCGGGTACGGCCAAAAAACTGTTCGAGGTCATCGGGATGGACCCACTCGATCAAGGTTTCACTGGTACATTCCTCCAGCGTCCAGCCCAGTAAAGGCTTGAGGCTGTCACTGAAAAATGCCGGTACCAGCGCGCCTTCAACATAACGCTGTACATAAATCACCGCCGGGGAACTGGCGATCAGGTTGTCCAGCCGCGCATGGGCGGCGGCGACTTGTTGCTGCTGGTTTTTGATATCGCTGACATCCAGCATAAAACCTACGATGCGCCGCCGGGTGCCGCTGCCCAGCACCTGGCCCTGAATCCGGTACCAGCGGGCAGGCTCTGTGGCCTGTGGCTCATGTACCCGGGCAAACAGTAATAATTCTTTGCCATGTTCCAGCAGTTCATTGAAGCGACCGCTAAGTTCATCACGGTCAGCCGGGTGAAACAACGCCAGCCATGCCTGGCGGGTCATGGCCTGCGGCTCGGCCACAGCGTCCAGGTTGATGGCCAGTTGTGGAGCCAGTTCCAGCAGTTCGCTGGTGCTCGACCATTCCCACCAGCCGGTGCCCAGCAGGCCTTGCAGGGCTTCCATGCGCTCGCTTTGCTGCAGGTGCTGCTGCTCACGTAAACGGTCCAGCAGTGGTGCGGCCAGGGCCGCGCACACCTGCATCCAGTCGCTTTCACTCATTTGCGGGCCATGCAGGGACGCCGGGTAAAACCCCAGCATCAACCAGGCACACAAGCCTTGCTGGTCGCTGTAAGGCACCAGCACACCATCGGCATTGCCAAACAAATCGTTTAATCGCGGGTTACCGTCGCGCTCGACACGCTGGGGTGACGTTCCGCCAAGCGGATCGAGCAGGCTGCCAAGGTTTTGTTCGGGCAGCCACAGTTGCGGCGCATCAAAGGCGTGATACGTGCTGTGCATATACCAGGAAGCCTGTGGACCCTCACGCAGCGCCAGCGCCATACAGGGCACACGCCCATGCTGGGCGACGCTGCGCAGCGCTTCGTGCATGACCTCGGACAGACGCGACGCGCTGCACTGGCGCAACTGCCCGGCCAGCCCCAGGATCAGTTGCGTGCAGCGCTCGCGGCTGCGGGCCTGCTCACTGCCAAGGCGCAGGTCGCTGATATCCAGCAACTGCAAAAGCCAGCTGCCCCCCTGGGGTTGCACCCAGCCCCGGGTATGCACCACACGCAGACCCGCACACTGGAAGTCGAGATCAAGACTGTGACCAACCCAGTCTGCCGGTACGCCTTCAAGCGCCAGCGTGCTCCCCGGCACCAGATAGCTCAGGAGCAGGCGCGGTGAACCATCGTCGCTGCCCCGCGCCAGGCCGTAGCGCTGCAGGCCGTGGATTTCAATGACGTGCCCCAGCGGATCAAGCATCAGCTGGATACCCGCATGGGTGCGTGATTGCGGATCGGTGGATTCAGGCAAGCGCTCGTCGGTCCGTCCCAACAAGCGCCCGAACAGCCCTTCGCTAGGGGACAAGTTGAGCACTCGATTCGGCTTTCAAATTTGTTGGCAGGCTGGGCACTGTGATCGTTCCCAATTTGAGCACCGGCATGATGGTGGTCAACGCCGTAGCAGGCAGGGTCACACTGGCAGTCAGCACTTTGGTTGTCGGGTTATAGGTCGCGGCCGGAACCAGGCTGCCTTTAACCGCAGTGGGCACCCAGGCCAGTTTCTCGTTCAATACGCTCTTGGCCAACGTCTCCACCAGCCCGCCATAGTTGGCCGCCGTCGGATCCACCGCCATGCTGCGCCGCACCGCCTCGGCCGTCGCATTGTTGAATGACTGCACCAACAGCAGGGGCAAGCTGTAGCTGAGCACGCCATAAAGCACCGCAAAAAAAATCACAAACACCAGCGCGAACTCAATCGCCGCCGCGCCCTGCTGCTTTTTGCCAAGTCTTGTTTTCATGACTGCGTCTACCCTGACTGTCGACAGTAATATCATCATAGAATCATTGGTAAAAAACGGAGGCTCTTTACGTGATCCAGTTAGCTGTTGTGTTGCTGTGGTTTGTGGCCTGTTCCATTCAAGACCTGCTCCAACGCCATATTTCCAACTTCCTGACGTTGGGTGGCGCAGCGCTTGCGCTGCTGTATCTGCTGTGGACCGGTCACACCTGGCTGGGAGCAAGCGCAACCGAAGGAGGCTGGGCGCTGCTGATCGCGCTGGTGCTGACACTGCCCGGTTATGCCTTGAACAAGCTGGGTGCCGGCGACGTAAAGCTGTTGATCGCCCTGGCGCTGACAACCGATCGTCCGACAATTCTTGGCACCGTTATCGGTGCTGGCATCTGTAGTGGCATCTGGTGGTTTTGTGCGTCAAAAATACTGCCGTCAATAAATCAACAAGTTAAGACGCTCTCGCTTGCGAAAGGCGCCACAGTGTCAAAAAAGCTTCCCTTTGCACCCTTCCTGTTCGGTGGTTTTACCCTGACAATGGCTCTGCTTCACTAGTCATTACGAGGGATTAATACCTTGTACATAGTCGTAAAGTAGGTCTACGTTTAATTCAATCACCGCAAGTATGTGGACCAAGATGTCCCTGATTGGTTTACCAGGAAGGAGAACCACGTGAACACGCCCAACCCCCTAATAAAAGTGCTCGTAGTCGACGATCAGTCGTTGATTGTCGAAGAACTGTGCGAGTTTCTGGAAAGCAGCGGTTACCGTTGCGTGCCTTGCAATACAACCCGTGAAGCCATTGATGCGTTTGTGGCCGATCCGCAAATCGGCCTGGTGCTCTGCGACCTGCACATGCCCGACATGAACGGCATCGAACTGACCCAGCAGTTGCAAAAACTGGCCGGCAAACACCGCGCCTTTGAAAGCATCCTGTTGACCGGTCGCGCCGATAAACAGGATGTGATCAAGGCCCTGCGTATCGGCATCGCCGACTACTATCAAAAGCCGGTCGACCTCAATGAGCTGCTCGAGGGCATCCAGCGCCAGGAAGCTATTTTGCGTGAGCGCCACAAGAGCGATCAGCTCGGCCATCTGAACCAGAAATTGCAGTTCCTGGCCGAATCCATCGATGACCTGTATCAGGACATGGAGTCCGCCCGGCGCCCTCCGCAAGCTGCCACTCACCCCTTGAACAGCCAGGAACCAGGTGAAGGCCCCTGGCAACAGATCCCGACGATCTTCAAACAGCTGTCACCACGCCAGCTGGACGTCGCCAAGCTGGTCAGCAAGGGCCAGACCAACTACCAGATCGCCTGTGACCTGGGCATCACCGAAAACACGGTCAAGCTCTATGTGTCGCAAGTGCTGCGCCTGACCCATATGAACAACCGCACCCAACTGGCCCTGGCCCTGTCGCCAAACGCCGGCGCCCATCGGCAAACTGCGCACTAGCGACCTGATCACTTCACTGTAGCGGTGCGAGTTGCCCGCGATACAACTGGCGCGGCGGGTGAGTGACGCCGCACCGCTGCCATCGCGGGCAAGCCCGCTCCCACAGCTCTTGCGCCGCCTACTGCCTGTGGGGGCCCGCTATTGCAGGAAAGAACTTATTCCTGGCTGGCCTTGCCACCCTCTTTCTGCCCGTAGTACTCGGGGATTTCATGTTTATAACTGTCCAGCCAGCGCTGCAGGCTGAGCTCACGCTCCGCCGGCGTAGCCGTTTGGTGGATGGGCGACTGGACGCTGCCGCTCACTTGCAATTGCAGCCAGTTCTCGGTTTGCTGCTGGGTTCTGGGGGTGGGGCCAGGCTCGATAGCCAGCGCACCCAGCGGCATCAGGGCCAGCAGCACCCCCACACGAATAGATAAAGTCATGGCAAACCTCCAACGCGTTATTTGACGACAGCCACCTGGTTGCTGGCGGTCCTGGCTTGAGCTTTCAAAGCTTGTGCCCGGTACTGGGCATCACTTACCTGTTCGGGGGTCAGGCCCGCGCGGGTTACCAGTTCTGCGGCCTGCTTCCACTGGTCCTGATAAATCAGCAAGGTCACCAGGTTCAATGCCGCCGGAGATTCATCCTGCTTGAGCTCCAGAGCGGTCAAAAACTCGAACCGCGCTTCATCAACCCGCCGTTGATTGAGATAAACCACACCCAGGTCATTGCGGATCTTGGCATCGGTCGGCGCCATTTGTGCCGCACGCTCCAGATGGGTGATCGCCAGGGCGTTGTCACCGTGCCCGGCTGCCAGTTGGCCCAGGCCATGCTCCCCTTCGGCTGCCAGGCACGACCCCAGCAACCCTTGATACAGCGGCCCGGCCTCATCGCGGCCCAACTGGCGATAAATCCGTGCCTTGCGCAGTTGTACCTGCGCCGACCCCTGCGGCAGGTTTTGCAGGTTGGCCAGGCTGGCGTGCAGCTTGCCTTCCTTGGCCATGTCATCGGCCAGGTTCAGTGACAGCTCCTGGTCACCACTCAACTTGGTGCAACTGCCGCCCATGGCCATCCACGGCGGATTACTCTGACCTCCTGTGGCACAGCCGCCCAGCATCAGCAGCCCGCACACGACGATGACAGCTTTCATGTTCATACCCCTGGTCAAGAGAGAAAGGCTCGCGAGATAGCGACAAAACTCGGCCCGGCCAAGACGATCATCAAAGCGGGGAACAGAAACACCATCATCACTACCGACATTTTGGCGGACATCTTGGAGATATATTCCTCCATGCGGGTCAAACGACGGTCATCCAGCAGCTCCTTGAGTGCCTGCAATGACTTCATCGCGCCACCACCCTGCTGAATCAATTGCTGCAGAATCACGCAGGTGTCATTGAACTCGTCTACATCCAGCAGACTCGCGGTTTTGCTCAGTTCCTGATTCAACTCCAGCCCCGAGTCGACCCGGGCCAGAATCACCCGCAACTCACCGGTCAGTACCGGCAGCAGGTGCCGCGCTTCCTGGCTCAACACCCGCAGCGCCTGTTCGACTGCCATGCCCGACTCAAACAGAATGCGCAGCAACGGAATAAAGGTTGAAACTTCGATCGCCACTTCCTGCTGGCGCCTTTTTGCAGCATAGGCCAACAATCGCTTGGGGATCAGATAGCCCAAAGCCAGGGAGAACAGCATCACCACCAGCAGATTGCCCGAACGCGGAAAAAACAGCTCATAGCCCAAGAACACCAGCCCGGCAAAAGCTATCGGGGTGCCAACCTGAAAAGCGGCAAACAGCGAGCGCTGACTGGCGGTGCGCCAGCCGATGCGGTTGAGCAAGGTCTGGGTTTCGCTGTCCATCGACACCGAACGCTGGCCAAACTTGCTGTTGCCCACCGCCCGCATCCACAGGCTGAGCTTGCCGGGGCCGGTCTTGTCACCATCCAGGCGCTGCATGACCCGTTGCTGGCTCATGCGATCCTGAACCACGTTATTGATCAACAGCGCCATGGCGCCCAGCAGCAACACCACACAAATCAAAAAGGCCATGTCATACGCTCCGTACCATGCGCCACAGCGCCACACTGCCGATTATCTGCATGGCCATTGCGGTAAGGAGCATCTGCTGCCCTCCGCCGTCCTGCCACATCTTGAGCATGTAACTGGGGTTGGTCACCATAAAGAAACCCACCACAAACACCGGCAACGAGCCCAATACCAGCGCCGTCATCCGGGTTTCACCGGTCATGGCGCGCAACTTGCGCGCCCCCTGCTCACGCTCGCGAATCAGCACGATCAGGTTCTCCAGCAACTCACTGGCATTACCACCGTAGCGATGGTTGACCTTAAGCCCCAGGGCAAACATGCGAAATTCATCACGTTCATAAAGCTCGGCAAAGTCGTTCACTGCCTCGGGCAGGCTCACCCCCATCTGCACGTTGCGCGATACCCGGCTGATACTGCTTTTGAGCGGGTCGCTGGATGCCTCGATCGCGGTCAACACCGCATCGGCCAAGGTGCGTCCGGCCTTGAGGCTGCGCACGCAGTGATCGAGCAGCAATGGCAGTTGCTCAACCATGCGCCGAACCCGGCGGTGGTAACGCCAGCTGACAAAGAGTTTGAGCAGCACCGGCGGCAACACCAGCAACGCGAGCAAGAACAGCCAGCCACCGATCAGGCCCGCCACAATCACCGCAGCGGCCCATAGCGACAGCCACAAACCCAGACGCTCTGAAGGGCGCCCCAGGCCTGCCTGCAAAAAAGCCCGGTCCAGCCAGGCCACGCCCTGGGCTTTCTCCAGCAACTGCGGCTGGCCTTCACCCAGACGCTCCAGCACACGGCCCGTGGTCGGGTCGGTCAGGGCGCGATACACCAGATTCAGCGATAGCGCGAACATCAGGAAACTGATGGTAAAAAGCAGTAAGGCCGGGTTCATATGCAGTGCCTCAGCCGTGGGCGTTCAGGACGGGGTCACGACGCAACTTGTCGCTTGCCGGGTTCAAGGCCTCGCGCATAAAACCAAAGCCGGTGCGCTTGTCGAGACGGAACAGGGTGTTGGTCACATACACATCGTCACGCACCCCCACCACCTCCAGCACTTCACTGACGCAACGGCGGCCATCGGGCATGCGCGTCAGCTGGATAATCACGTCCAGTGCGGCGCAGATCATCTGGCGCAAGGTTTTCTCCGCCACCGTACGCCCGGTCAAACCCACCAGGGTTTCCAGTCGCAGCAGGGCATCCTGTGCGGTGTTGGCGTGGACGGTGCTCATGGAACCATCGTGACCGGTGTTCATCGCGGTCAATACATCGAGCACTTCCACACCGCGGATCTCGCCGAGAATGATGCGGTCCGGACGCATCCGCAGGGCGTTGCGGATCAGGTCGCTGGATTTCACCTCACCATGCCCTTCGGCATTGGGCGGGCGGGTTTCAAGGCGCACCACATGAGGGTGGCCCAACTGCAATTCAGCCACGTCCTCGATGGTGACCAGGCGCTCATGGGGGTTGATCAACTGGCTGAGGATGTTGAGCAGCGTGGTTTTACCGGTACCGGTACCGCCGCTGATCAGGATGTTGCAGCGCTTGCCCACCGCCTCCTGGAAGAATTCAAAGATTGCCTGGTCGATGGTCTGCATGGCCACCAGGTCGCTGCTTTGCAGCATGTCCTTGCGAAATTTCCGGATCGACAGGCACGGGCCATCCAGGGCAATGGGCGGAATGATGGCGTTGACCCGGCTGCCATCGGGCAGGCGCGCATCGACCATCGGCGAGGACTCATCCAGACGCCGCCCCAGGGGCGCCAGAATGCGCTGCATCACCCGTTCCACATGATGGTCATCGATAAAGCGCAGATCGCTCTGGCTAAGTCGACCCTCGCGTTCGACAAACACCCGATGGGGGCCGTTGACCAGAATTTCAGTCACGGCCGGGTCGCGCAGCAGCACTTCGAGGGGGCCGAATCCGGTCAGTTCGTCGACGATCTCCTCGGCCAGACGCTCCATCTCATAACGGGAAATAGCCAGATGCAGGCGCGACACATACTCGGCTACCCGCTCGGTAACAAACTGGGCCAAAGACACCCGGGAACCTTCCAGCAGGTTTTTTCCGGTCTCTTCAATGGCATCGATGATATAGCGGTGCAGCACCAGTTTCAGGCCGTCATGGTCCGCACGACCATCCTTGTACAGGCCTGAGCCAAACAGCTGTTCATTGCTCATTTGGCCCCCCACAGGCGGTTCAGGTTCAGCCAGGTACCCGATTTGGAAGTCGCTTGCTCAGGCACCTGTGAACGCAAGACCAACCGTTCACCGAGTTTTTTCAAAGCCTGGCTCAGGGCTTCGCGCGGGGCCAGGTCAAACAGGGTGGTGGCCTGATTCTTGGCATTGATGCGCAGCTCCGGGCTGGGTGGGAGTGTTGTCAGCACCGGCAGGCCAAAGCTTTTACCCAGGGCATCGGCATTGGGAGCAACGCCACTCATATAGCGGTCGATCAACAAGCCCGTATGCTCGAACTTCATGCCCTTGGCCCGCCAGCGGCTGAGTACGTCGAGATTGCGGCGGCAATCGAGCACGCTTTGGTCGGTGTACCACAGCAGGCTGTCGCAATGGGTGGCAAAGGTACGCAGCGCTTCACTGTCAGGCTGACCGGTGAGGTTGACCACAATATGCTGGAAGTGCTGACGCAAGGCACTGAGCAACATATACAGTTCGGCGGCACTGGTTTGCTCCAGCGGTTCGTCACTGTCACTGTGGGCCAACACCCGCAAGCCACTGGCAGTCTTGGTAAAGGCACTGTCAATCAAGGTGCTGTCCAGGCGCCGCAAATGACGCAGGGCATCACCGAAAAAGAACGAGCTTTCCAGGCCCAGCACGGCCAGGCCATCACCACGGGGCACGCCCAGGTCCAGAAACAGGGTTTTTTGATCGTGCTTTTGCACCACCAGCCCCAAGTGGCTGGCCAGCAATGCACCATCGGCATTGCATTGCGCACTGAACAACACGCTCAGACCACCCAACTGGGCATTCGGTGCCACAGGTGGCAGGCGCTTGCTCAGGCGCCGTACCAGCCCCGCCACTTCACTGGAGCGCGAACCGTAGGCCACAAAGTCCCTCGCCCCGGCGCGCATGGCATTGAGTACCAGCTGGTTATCCATACCGTCGCCCAGGGCAACGATGGCCAACATGGGCTTGGCTTCCAGAGCACCTTCAATCAGCGCGCACTGGTTGACTACCTTGTCCCGATCCAGGCCCACAAATATCAGGCCGGCAAACGTCACATCAACCAGGGCCAGCAGTTCATCCAGGCTACTTGTGCCTGCACCCACCACTTGACCCAACGGCGCTAATGCTCCCTGCAGCCACTCAAGATCGGTGTTGTTGCGCGTCAGCGCGAGAAATGTCTGGCTTAGGCTTTGGCTCATTGAGATAACCCGCTACGGCTATTGAATTTGCCGTTCTCCAGGAAATACAGGCGATACCAGTTAGGGTCGTAATTGCGCAATTGCTCCCCGGGCATCGTCGGCAGTGCCGCATTGGCAGCCAGTGGCTGAACCAGATGCGGGGTGACGATCATCAGCAGTTCTTTCTCTTCACGACTGATATTGGAGTCGCGGAAAAAAGCGCCAAGAATCGGAATGTCGCCCAGCCCCGGGAATTTGTTGACCTGGGAGCTGTTGCGCGAACTGATCAAGCCACTGATCACAAAGCTTTCGCCGTCGGCCAGTGAGATGCTGGTATCGGTGCGTCGAACCGTCAGGCCCGGAACCAGGGTGCCGGCGATATTCACCGCATTGGTGTAGTCCAGCTCACTGACTTCGGGGGCCACCTTGAGCATGATGCGATCACGCCCCACCACGGTCGGGGTCAGCGTGAGGCGGATACCGAACTCCTTGTACTCGATCGACACGTTATCGCTGCCGCTGCTGGGCACCGGGATTGGCACTTCACCACCGGCCAGAAAGGTTGCACTCTGCCCGCTCATGGCCACGAGGCTGGGACGCGCCAGGGTGTAGGCAAAGCCGCTGCCTTCCAGGGCATTGATCATGGCCCTGACCTTGCCGCCGCCAAAGCCGATGTTGAAATACTTGGCGTTGGCCACCGGACCACCGGTGATGATCCCTTCAGCGGTGCTGAGGAATGAGCCCGGCGAGCCGAACAGGAAGTTGCTGCCCATACCGAAGATCGAGGTACTGGCTTCCTGCAGTTTGGTGCGGCTGACTTCGACAAAGCGGATATCGGTTTGCACCTGCACCGGCAAGGTCGGGTCTTCGGAGGGCGGCAACGTCGTACCGGTCAGCCCCGAGGCGGCCTTGCCCTTGACGAAAAGCATGGTTTGGTGCGGCTCTTTCGAGCAGGCACTCCAGACCATCAGGCTGGTGGTGCCCGAGGCAATACCAGTGAGCAAAAAAGCGTTTGGCCCATTGGAGCGAATATCGGCAATGGTGGGGTCGCCCACGGCAATGCGCGAGATATTCACCGGAAAGCCCATGGCCTTCTGGGCCCCCTGGGCCACTTCCAATACCGAAGGCAATGCGTTGAATGCCGCGCAGTTTTCGCCTGCGGCCAAGGCCATCTCCAGGGGCAAGCTGCTCAGCAGCAGCGTCCAGAAAGCGCGTTTATAAAGTGGAGGGCAACGGTGGCTCATGTTGGTTTTCCTTTCAGATAAGGATTTTTATTGGGCCTACTGCTGAGCCGTTTGATTGCCGCGGATCACTTCAATACCGCGTACCCGAGGGGCGACAGCGGGATTGCTGCTGACTGGCACTCTTGCCGGACTGGCCATGGCTAACTGGTTAAATTGATAAAGACTGCGCTTGGCATTATCAAGATTAGTCGCAGATTCCTGCTCGCCCGCCCAATATTTGCTCAAACGTTGCTCGTCGGCACTGCGCACGGCCAGGCGCAGGGTGCCTGCCTGGGTCGCCAGCATCAGTTGATTGAGAAGCTGCTCGGGAACCGCCAGGACTGCGGATCGCGCATTGATGCGGCTTTGTTCTTGCTTGAGCGCTTCCTCGGCATTTTTCGGCTGGCTGGCCAACTTGCCATCGCTGGTCAAGCCCAGTTCCCCCCCCACGCTCAGCACCCGCACTGCCGGCAATACCACCTGGGCCGACTGCTGAGGGTTGCCACTGTCCTGACGCAAAAACAACAGGATATCGACGTAATCACCGGGGCTAAGCTGCCCACCCGCAGCGGACACCTCGTCAATCATGACCCCCAGTGCGCGCTCATCCGGGCGAATCATGCGAGCCAGCGGCCCGCCCACGTCAAAGCTTTGATCACTGAGCCAGGTGCCTGCACTCAGGCTGCGCCACGGGGTGCGGCCCACCGCCTGATCGATGGCAGTCAGGCTGCCAGCGGGGGCGGTACGGAGTTTTTCCAGGGTCAGGTCATCGGCCGTCAAGGCCACATTCGGGGGGACATCGCGAACCAGTACCACCACCGCCTGGCGGGTTTTGTCTTCAACGGCCGCTACACCTTGTTCTACAGACTGAGCCACCGGAACTTCGGCGACCGGCTGCTGTCGACTCAATACCAGCCCCCAGTAACCGGCGGCAATTGCCCCGACAAACAAAATGGCGGCCAGTATCAGACTGCGTCGATTGTTCATGCACAAACTCCCTTTATCACTGCGCACTGCAGACTAAAAAACCCATTCACAATCAGGCAGCTACGAACCTTTAATGCGTTTGAAACCAATCGCTATTTAAAAATAGCTCAGGTAAAGCAAAATGCCATTAGCGAACTAAAAAATCTCTAATCAATTGTGAATAGTTTGATTTGACACGCATTTTTTAAATAGTCATTTGGATTAATACTTTGTGATTAGTCCAATGATACAGTTGTGGGAAAGTCATTTATTGCCAATGCTGTGACTGCAGGTGGGAATCACCCTGCACCCAAGTTACGCAGTGCCCGCCCCGGCGCACTAAGGAGAAGTCAGATGATATTAAATACTGTTCTGAAAGTGTATGTACCTGCCCAGGTATTTGTAGCGCGCCAAGCCAAGTTGTTTGCAAAACGGACCGAAGGCGCTTCGGGTATTGAATATGCAATTATTGCAGCGATGGTGGCGGTGGTGATTGCCGGGCTTTCAGGCGATGTACAGGATGCAGTAAAAGCTGTATTTGAAGAAATTAAAACAGGCTTGGCAGTTGCTTAAATAAATCATTAATTACAAAGAGTAATTAATATGCCTCTCTCCCCATCACGCCAACAGCTTCTCCTGGTGGATGACGAAGAGGACGCACTGCTGGAGTTGGCTGAGCTGCTGGAGGGCGAGGGCTTTTGTTGCTATACGGCAACTTCAGTCAAACTCGCCCTTTCGCAGTTGACCCAACATCCGGATATTGCGCTGGTCATCACCGACCTGCGCATGCCGGAAGAGAGCGGTATTGCGCTGATCAAGCGCCTGCGCGAGCACACATCGCGCCAGCATTTGCCGGTGATTGTCATTTCCGGGCACGCCGATATGGACGATGTTAGCGACCTTCTGCGCCTGCAGGTGCTGGACCTGTTTCGCAAACCCATCTACCACGTGCGCCTGCTCGACACCCTCGAAAATCTCTTTCCACAGCCCACACACTTACACCTGGCAAGAACTTGACCCCCATACTATAAAAGCCCGCCCCCCTGACTTGGGGAGGCGGGCTTTTACGGTCACACACTACAACTGATAGCTAAAACTCAATGTATATCGCGGCCGGCGATTAAAACTGTCCAGCGCTATATCCGACATGGGCTTGGCAACTTCCAGGGCAACGTTGTAATAGCGCTTGTCACCAAAACGCAAGCCCAGTGCTGCCGAAGACATATCCGAACCTTTTAACGGCAACTCGTTGTACCAGACTT
>Ga0256410_1000403_pt1 | contig 44479 bp, 37 predicted proteins | sample PhyWR1_FD_185983 | JGI IMG/M metagenome (GOLD analysis project Ga0256410, IMG submission 185983) | Leaf surface microbial communities from wheat plants in UC Gill Tract Community Farm, Albany, California, United States - DLSL W.R1 | ecosystem: Host-associated > Plants > Phyllosphere >... | reverse complement strand
AGCGGGTCAAGGTCGGGCGCTATCTGACCGGCAGCGTGATCGTCAGCGAAGGTCTCAAGGATGGAGAAAAAGTCGTGGTCGCAGGCGGGCAGTTGTTACACCCCGGCATGAAGGTTGAAATCGCCACGGCCCCGGCCGAGGGGGTGCAGCTATGAGGCGCTTATGGTTGATACCGCTGGCTGCCGCCATGCTGATGGCCTGCTCTGAACCCCAGCCGCCCGAGCCGGTGCGCCCGGCTCTGTATGTGGTGGCCAAGCCCGAGCTGGCACAAGATCTGGGCCGTTTTGCCGGCAATATCGAAGCGCGCTACGAAAGCACTCTGGGCTTTCGGGTTCCGGGGCGCATTGTGCGGCGTTATTACGATGTGGGCGCGGTGGTGAAACAGGGCGACATTCTGGCCAACCTCGACCCCACCGACCAGCAAAACCAACTGCGTGCGGCCCAGGGCGACCTGGCCAAGGTGCAGGCGCAATTGATCAACGCCAGAGCCAACGCCCGCCGCCAGCAAGAGCTGTTCGACCGTGGCGTGGGCGCCCAGGCCCAGCTCGACACCGCGCAAGCCGACCTCAAGACCACGCTGGCTTCGATGCAACAGGCGCAGGCTGCGGTCAATCAGGCTCAGGACCAACTCAGCTACTGCAACCTGCGCGCCGACCATGATGCCGTGATCACCCAATGGCATGCCGAGGCCGGGCAAGTGGTGAGCATTGGCCAGGAAGTCGTCACCCTGGCCCGTCCCGAGATCAAAGAGGCGGTCATCGACCTGCCGGGCCCGCTGGCCGAGGCGCTGCCCAAGGGCATCGAGTTCCTTGTCGCCGGCCAGCTCGACCCGAATATCAACACCCATGCCCATGTGCGCGAAATCGCCCCGCAAGCCGACAGTGCCACCCGTACTCGGCGCACCCGCCTGACGCTGGACCAGACCCCGGCAGCATTTCGCCTTGGTAGTTCGGTGAGCGTGACCGTCAGCAGCCCGACGGCCGAGCACTTCCAGTTGCCGCTCACCGCCCTGCAGGAAGTCGACGGCCACAGCCGCGTATGGATCATTGACAGCGCCACCCAAACCGTCAGCCCGCGTGACGTCAGCGTACTGCGCCGCGACGCCCGCAACGTGCTGTTGTCGGGTGGCATCAAAACCGGCGACAAGGTCGTCAGTGCAGGTGTGTACAGCCTCACCCCCGGGCAGAAAGTCAGACTCGATAAGGAAAGCTCGCAATGAATGGGAAGTTCAACCTGTCCGAGTGGGCCCTGAAGCATCAGTCATTTGTCTGGTATTTGATGTTTGTCGCGGTGGTCGCCGGGATTTTTTCGTACATCAATCTCGGACGCGCTGAAGACCCGTCCTTCGCCATCAAGACCATGGTCATCCAGTCCAAATGGCCCGGTGCTACGGTCGACGAGACCCGGCTGCAAATCACCGACCGCATCGAGAAAAAGCTCGAAGAGCTGGACTCCCTCGACTATGTACAAAGCTACACCCGCCCCGGTGAGTCCACGGTGTTTGTGTTCCTCAAGGACACCACGAAGGCCGATGCCATCCCCCATATCTGGTATGAGGTGCGCAAAAAGATCGGCGACATTCGCGGCGACTTCCCCCAGGGCATTCAAGGCCCGGGGTTTGACGATGAGTTCGGCGATGTCTACGGCACCATCTTCGCCTTCACCGGCGACGGCTTCACCATGCGTCAGCTGCGCGACTATGTAGAGCAAGTGCGTACCGGCATTCGCGATGTACCCAATCGCGGCAAGGTGATGACCATCGGCGAGCAGGACGAAACGTTCTACCTGGACTTCTCGACCCGCAAACTGGCGGCCCTTGGCCTTGACCAGCAGCACATCCTTGAAAGCCTGCAGGAACAGAACGCCGTGACCCCCGCCGGGGTGATCGAGGCCGGGCCGGAGCGCATGTCGGTGCGCACCTCGGGGCAGTTCCACAGCGTTGAAGACCTGGCTGCGGTGAACCTGCGGGTCAACGACCGCTTTTATCGCCTGGCCGATATCGCTGAAATCACCCGCGGTTATGTGGATCCGGCAGCGCCCATGTTCCATTACAACGGCAAGCCGGCCATTGGCCTGGCCGTCGCCATGATCGATGGCGGCAATATTCAGGAATTCGGCAAAGAGCTGCAGCAACGCATCGACGACCTGACCGCGCAGTTGCCGGTGGGTGTTGGCGTGCACATGGTCTCCAATCAGGCACAGGTGGTGGAGGTGGCCGTCAGCGGCTTTACCAGTGCGCTGTTTGAGGCCGTGGTGATCGTACTGGCGGTGAGCTTTATCAGCCTGGGCCTGCGTGCCGGGCTGGTGGTGGCGATCTCGATCCCGCTGGTGCTGGCGCTGGTGTTCGTGTTTATGGAGTTCACCGGCATCGCCATGCAGCGTGTGTCGCTGGGTGCGCTGATCATCGCCTTGGGCCTGCTGGTGGACGATGCGATGATCACGGTGGAGATGATGATCACGCGGCTCGAACTGGGGGAAACCAAGGAGCAGGCGGCCACCTTTGCCTATCACTCCACGGCGTTCCCGATGCTCACCGGTACGCTGGTGACCGTGGCAGGGTTTGTGCCCATCGGCCTGAACAACAGCTCGGCGGGGGAGTACACCTTCACCCTGTTTGCGGTGATTGCCGTGGCCATGCTGGTGTCGTGGGTGGTGGCGGTGCTGTTCGCGCCGGTGCTGGGGGTGCATATCCTCAGCGCCAAGGTCAAACCCAAGCCCGAGAAACCCGGGCGTCTGGCCCAGGCCTTCGACACGGCGCTGCTGTGGTGCATGCGTTATCGCTGGACGACCATTGGCGCGACAGTGCTGATGTTTGTGCTGGCGGTGTTCGGCATGGGCCTGGTGCAGAACCAGTTTTTCCCGGCCTCCGACCGCCCCGAGATTCTGGTGGACCTGAACCTGCCGCAAAACGCCTCGATCCAGGAGACGCTCAAGGTCACCCAGCGTTTTGAAGAATCGCTCAAGGGCGATGACGATATCGTGCGTTGGAGCTCGTACATCGGCGAGGGCGCGATCCGTTTCTACCTGCCGCTCGATCAGCAACTGCAAAACCCCTTCTACGCCCAGCTGGTGATTGTCAGCAAAGGCCTGGAAAGCCGCGACGCCCTGATCGAACGGCTGAACAAACGCCTGCGTGAGGACTTTGTGGGCGTCGGCAGTTTTGTGCATACCCTGGAACTGGGGCCGCCAGTGGGCCAGCCGCTGCAATACCGGGTCAGCGGGCCGAACATTGATCTGGTGCGCAAGTACTCGATTGACCTGGCCTCTGTGCTCGATGCCAACCCCAACGTCGGCGAAACCATCTTTAACTGGAACGAACCCGGCAAGGTGTTGCGCATCGATATCGCCCAGGACAAGGCCCGCCAGTTCGGCCTGTCGTCCGAGGACGTGGCCCATGTGATGAACAGCATCGTCAGCGGTGCCGCCGTCAGCCAGGTCAAGGACAATATCTACCTGATCAATATCGTCGGGCGGGCCAACAACACCGAGCGGGGTACCCCGGAAACCTTGCTCAACCTGCAGATCACCACCCCCAGCGGCACCTCGATCCCGCTACTGGCCTTTGCCACGGTGCGCTACGAGCTGGAGCAGCCGCTGGTCTGGAGCCGTGACCGGATTCCCACGTTGACGCTCAAGGCCTCGGTACGCGGCTCGATGCAGCCGACTGATCTGGTCAAGGTGCTCAAGCCCGACGTCGACAAGTTCGCGGCCAATCTGCCTGAAGGCTACAACGTGCAAACTGGCGGTACGGTAGAGCAAAGCGCCAAGGCCCAGGGCCCGATTGCCAAGGTGGTGCCGTTGATGCTGTTCCTGATGGCCACCTTCCTGATGATCCAGCTGCAAAGCGTGCACAAGATGTTCCTGGTGGTGAGTGTCGCGCCATTGGGGCTGATTGGCGTGGTGCTGGCGCTGGTGCCTACCGGCACGCCGATGGGCTTTGTGGCGATCCTGGGGATTCTGGCGCTGGTGGGCATCATTGTGCGTAACTCGGTGATCCTGGTGACCCAGATCGACCAGTACGAACGCGACGGCTTTGATCCATGGCATGCCGTGATGCAAGCCACCCAGCATCGTCGTCGGCCGATTCTGCTGACCGCCGCTGCCGCCAGCCTGGGCATGATCCCGATTGCCCGGGACGTGTTCTGGGGGCCGATGGCCTACGCCATGATCGGCGGCATTCTATCGGCCACCTTGCTCACGCTGCTGTTCCTGCCAGCGCTGTATGTGGCTTCGTACAAGATCAAGGAGAACAAGAACCCGCCACCAGAACATGCGTAAACCTGTGGAAGCGGGCTTGCTCGCGATTCGGACGACGTGGTCTGACAGACACGCCGCGTCGATCCCATCGCGAGCAAGCCCGCTCCCACAGCAGGGCGATTGTTGTGAATTTACGAATGCCGGTATCAAGAAACCGGTCTTTATCTGCCTGAAAGCACATGTGAACCTAGCCCCACGCCTGAACCAATACGGAGTGTTGTCATGAGTTCTTCACAACCCAGAGTCGCCATCATTACCGGCGCCTCGCGCGGCATCGGTGCCGTTATTGCCAAACAGCTGGCCGGGGAAGGGTTTGCCGTGGTCATCAACTACGCCAGCAGTGCTGGCGAAGCCACGCAACTGGTCGCCCAATTGCGCGAAGACGGCCATGAAGCGATTGCCGTGCAGGCAGACGTGAGCAGCGCTGACGACGTAAAGCGCCTGTTCGATGAAGCCGAGGCGCAACTGGGCAAGGTCGATGTGCTGATCAACAACGCGGGCGTGCTCAAGGTACTGCCGCTGGCCCAGCACAGCGACGAGCTGTACGAGCAGACCTTCAACATCAACACCAAAGGTACGTTCAACACCCTGCGCGAAGCGGCCACGCGGTTGAACGGCGGCGGGCGCATCGTCAATTTTTCAAGCAGTACGGTGGGCATGAACCTGCCGGGCTATGCGGTGTATATCGCCAGCAAGGCGGCGGTGGAGTCATTGACCCAAGTGTTTGCCAAGGAACTGCGCGGGCGGCAGATCACGGTCAACGCCGTGGCGCCGGGACCGGTGGCGACGGAGCTGTTTTTGCACGGCAAGACCGAGGAACAGATCCAGACCTTTTCCAAGATGCCGCCACTGGAGCGACTGGGCCAGCCACAAGACATCGCCAACATCATCTCGTTTCTGGTGAGCCCGGCAGCGGACTGGGTCAACGGGCAGGTTTTGCGGGCCAATGGCGGGTTGGTGTAAGCAAAGCAAAAGCAAAAAGCAGAAGCCCCCTCACCCCAACCCTCTCCCGGAGGGAGAGGGGGCTAATCTGTGGCGCTACGCACATGTGCTTTAGCTTTTAGTCCCCTCTCCCTCCGGGAGAGGGCTAGGGTGAGGGGCTCTTGGCTCTAACCTTGGGCTTTTAGCGCTGTGCCTGCCCCTGCTGCATCACCCACTGCACCACTTGTGGCATCAGCCCATCACTGGCCTGGCCAAAACCTGCGACCACGCCTGGCACCATCGGGTTACTCAGCGGCTGGCGCGCCTCAAAGCGTTTGGAAGCAATCACCCGCTGATCGCTGCTGCGCACCAGTCGTGCGTTGTACTGGATCAGCACTTCAGGATTTTTGCCGTTGTAGTGCGTCTGGAACGCCAGCAACTCGCCACCCAGCTCATAATCGGACTGCAAGTTGCTGTCATCGGTGCTCAAGCCCTGGATCCGCCCGTCCTGCAAGAACGCCTCAAGCAGACGGTTGCGCAGCAGCACAGGCGCCGTATCGCTCCAGCGGGCGCCCTTGTAATTGCTGATCAGGTTGCCCTCGGGCACCACCACGATGTTCTGGCTGTTCAGCGCGCCGGTGGTCATCGGTTTTTCCAGGCGCAACGACCACTTCACGGGCGCACCCTGGCTGGCGGCCACGGGCGCTTGCGCAGCCGGCAGCCGATACACGTCGACTATCTCGGGTTTGGGCAGGATCGAGCAGGCGCTGAGCAGGCTCAGGCCGGCCGCAAGGACAATGGTGCCGGCCAGGCGATAGGTGCGCTTCATGGGGTGAATTCCTTGTTCTGCTCGCGGCCCAGCAAGTAACCGCTTGGGTTGGATTCCAGGCGCCGCGAGATCGAGCGCAGTGTGCCAAGGGTTTCGCGCAGTTCGTTGACCGCAGGGCCGAGCTGATTCAGCCCCTGCAGGCCGCTGTTGAGCGAGTCCTCATTGTTGTTGATCAGCTTGTTGATCGTCGCCGTGCTCTGCTGCAGCGAATTCATGGCCTGCTCGGCACTGTTGAACATCTGCTTGCCTTCGGTACTCAACAGGCCGTTGGCGTTGCGCATCAGCACGTTGGTTTGCTCAAGCGTGATACTGGCCTGCTTGCCAACCTGGGCCAGCTGTTTCAACGTCTGGCTGATGTCGCCGCGCTGGCCGGCAATGGCCGTAGTGGTTTGCTCGAGGTTGTCCAGGGTCTTGCTGACACGATTGACGTTATCTTCGGAGAACAAGGCATTGGCGTTATGCAGCAGCATATTGACGTTGGCCATCACGTCACTGCCATCGGTGAGCAGGCGGGCAATGGGTGAAGGCGAGGCCACGATTTCCGGCAGCTTGCCGTCCTTGCCCTTGAGGGGCGGGCTGTTGGGGTCGCCGCCACTGAGCTGGATGATCGAAGTGCCAGTCACCCCGGTCAGCGCCAGCTTGGCCTTGGTGTCTACCTTCACCGGCGTACTGGCGGCCAGACGAATGCGCGCCAGTACCCGGCGCGGGTCTTTGTCGTCCAGGCGCAGCTCGATCACGTCACCCACCTTGATACCGTTGTATTGCACCGAGCTGCCTTTGGACAGGCCGCTGACGGCTTCGTTGAACACCACTTCGTAATCCTTGAACGTGCTGTCCATGCTCGCCTTGGCCAGCCACAGGCCAAACAGCATGGCCCCGACGACAACCAGTACGCTGAACAGGCCGATCAATACATGATGGGCACGGGTTTCCATGTCATTGCTCCTTGAGGTGGGTTGCCGCTTCGTATGCGGCGCGGCCACGGGGGCCATGGAAATAGTCATGAATCCACGGGTCGTCGTAGTCTTCGACCTCAGTGATGGGGGCCGCCACCAGTACCCGTTTTTGCGACAACACCGCCACCCGGTCGGTGATGGTGTACAGCGTGTCGAGGTCGTGGGTAACGAGGAACACGCTCAGACCCAACGCATCGCGCAGGGTCAGAATCAGTTGGTCAAAGGCCGCCGCACCGATCGGGTCGAGCCCGGCAGTGGGTTCGTCGAGAAACAGGATGTCCGGGTCCAGCGCCAGCGCCCGGGCCAGCGCAGCGCGCTTGACCATGCCGCCGGACAGCGAGGACGGGTATTTGTCTGCTGCCGACAGGGGTAACCCCGACAGTGCCAGCTTGACGCACGCCAGGTGCTCGGCATCAGGTCGGCTCAGGCCGGCGTGTTCGATCAGGGGCAGGGCGATGTTCTCTTTTACCGTCAGCGAAGAAAACAGCGCGCCCATCTGAAACAGCACACCAAAGCGCCGTTCGATCATTGAACGGGCCTGTTCATCAAGGCTCATCAAGTCCTGGCCAAACACCCGGACTTGCCCCTCGGTGGGCCGACGCAGGCCGACAATACTGCGCAACAGCACGGATTTACCGGTACCTGAGCCGCCGACCACGCCGAGAATCTCTCCTTTGTACACATCAAGGTCGAGGTGTTCATGCACGGTCTGGCTACCAAAGCGGTTGCACAGGTCACGCACCTCGATCACTGCCTCGCCGGACTTGCGCAGGGACGTACTCACCAGCCCATCTCCATAAAGAACAACGCGGCCACGGCGTCGAGGACGATCACGATAAAGATCGATTGCACCACGCTGGACGTGGTGTGGGCGCCCACCGACTCGGCGCTGCCGCTGACTTTAAAGCCTTCAAGGCAGCCTACCGCGGCAATCAGAAAGGCAAAGAACGGCGCTTTGACCATGCCTACCAAAAAGTGCTGCACGCCGATATCCGAGTGCAGCAGCGAAATAAACATGTCCGGCGAGATACCCAAAGACACCACGCACACCACGGCACCGCCGAGGATGCCCGCCATCATGGCCATAAACGTCAGCAGCGGCAGGGAAATCAACAAGGCCAGCACCCGTGGCAGCACCAGCAAGTCCATCGGGTCGAGGCCCAGGGTGCGGATTGCGTCGATTTCTTCGTTGGCTTTCATTGAGCCGATTTGCGCGGTAAAGGCACTGGCCGTGCGTCCGGCCAGGAGAATAGCGGTGAGCAATACGCCGAATTCACGCAGGAAGGAAAACGCCACCAGGTCAACGGTAAAAATCCCCGCACCAAAGTTGGCCAGTACCGTGGCACCGAGAAACGCCACGACTGCGCCCACCATAAAGGTCAGCAACACCACGATCGGTGCGGCGTTGAGGCCGATCTGCTCGATATGTGCCACCACCGGGGTGATGCGCCACTGCTTGGGGCGAAACAGGTTGCGCGCCAGGGTTTGCAGGATCAGGCCGATAAAACCCAGCTGTTGCAGGGTGTCTTGCCACAGTTTATAGACCGCGCTGCCGATACGGCTGAGCAACAGGATGCCGACGTTCTGTTCCTGGGCTGAGACCGGCACACAAAAATCGCGCATCGAGGAATAGACCGTTTGCAGCAAGGCACGATCGGCGGCGGGGAGCTTTTGTGCGGTTTCGGTCAACTGGCTGACGCGCTCGGCACCCAGCAGCTCCACCAGCAACGAAGCCCCGGCCGTATCAATGCTGGACACATCGTCCAGATTGATGGCGGTCTGGTCATCGTATTGGCCGACCAGTTGCTCGGTCTGCTGCTTGAGGCGGGTGTAATGGGCAAGCGTCCAGTCGCCGCTGATCAACAGCCGCGCCGGATGACCGGAAGTGTCTAGTTGGGCATTGCCCGCCATGGCCGTAATAGTCTTAAGCTCCCAGCTCAGTACGTTTAAACGCAGACCTTATGTAATAGCACAATCCTGCAAAAGTGTTTCAGTTTGCCTTAACAACCGCAGGCGCAGATTGATCCAGGTTAACCCTGAAGCGCAAAACCCCGATCAACTGCCCATCCTCGGTCAACACCCGGACTTGCCAGCGGCCCACCGGGTCCGGCGGGAAGTTCTGCTTGTGGGTCCAGGCGCGATAACCCTCTTTGCGCCCGCCATGAATATCCAGGGCGATACGGTCGACTTCCTGGCCGTTGAGTTGCCACACATGGTAAATCCGCTCATTCAAACCCCGGGGCGCATTGATCGAGGTATAGGCGTACAGGCCACGGCTGCGCAGCTCGCTGACGCTGATGTGCTTGATGCTCTCGCCCGGTGTGCGGTCCTGCAACTGGGTGGTTACGGCCACTTCGGTCATCCACAGCGTAGCCGGTGGCACCCAGGAGCGCAGCAGCCAGCCGGTACCGCCCAAAGCCATGACAATCAGGGGCAACACCAGCCAGCCACGCCAGGTTTTGAGCGGCAGGCTCACGGCCAGGCTGGGGATGGACAGCAGCACGGCGGTGCCCAGCGCCAGCTTGTAGCTCTCGGACGTGGTGAGGTTGAGGATGATCGGCAACGCAGTCAGCATGGCCGCGAACAGGGCCAGTGTATGCAGGGCCAGAAACAGCCAGCGCCGGGGCGCCAGCCATTTGTAATACAGCGGGTCAGTGATGGCGATCAGTGCGCAGACCCCCAGAAGCCCGGTAAACACCAGCTGTCCGCTGTTCCAGGTAGTGGTGATAAAGAAAAACGGCAGAACGAAGAAAAAACTTTCCTGATGAATCATCTGGGTTGCATAGCGCAGCAACGGTTCAGGTATTTCGCGCTTGAACACCCGGCTGAACAGCTGGGTAAAGGTGTTTTCCAGCATCAGCCAGACCCAGCTCACCAGCAGGATCACGGCGATCCAGCGGGCCATGCCTTGCTGGCGGTCGACCAGGATAAAACTGCCCACCCCCGAGCAGAAACCAAACGCCGCAATCAGCCCTGGATAGCGCTTCATCAATTCAAGGATGCGCTGTACGTAGTGGTTCCAGTTTGGCATTCGGCGGTTCACATTCTGTAAAAGGAAAATCCTCGACAGAATAGCGTTTTAGGCGCTCGGCGTCCGGCGCGATTGAAGGGCCGCGGTATCCATCGGCGCCCGGCAATCAATGCCCGTGACTTCTGCCCACATGGCTGGGTTCGCCTTCCGGTGCGCTGACCGAGCCGCTGACTTCCAGTTGCTGCAATATCCCGCAATGCTCCCCGTTCGGCCCTTCGCCGCACTTTTGTCGAAGATCGAGCAATTGCGCCTGCAAGGCCAGCAAGCTGTCGACCCGCGCCTTGACGTGGTGGATATGCTCGTCGATCAGCGCATTCACGCTTTCGCATTGGTCCTGGGGGCTGTCACGCAGGTTGAGCAGGCTGCGGATTTCTTCCAGGGTCATGTCCAGGCTGCGGCAATTGCGGATAAACGTCAGCCGTTCGACATGGGCCTGGGTGTACAGACGGTAGTTGCCTTCGCTGCGCGCAGGCTCTGGCAGCAGCCCTTCGCGTTCGTAGTAACGGATGGTTTCGACCTGACAGTCGGTCAATTTCGCCAGCTCACCAATTTTCATCACGCCGATCTCCAAAAGGATGCTTGACCCTATAGTGGCTACAGGGTCTTTACTTGGCAACAGGCACCTTTTCCGGACGCAACCTGATGAGCGACTCCATTCACACACCGCACAAGCACGATCACGATCATGGCGACAAGCATGACCATGCCAGCCATGCCCATAGCTGCTGCTCGGCCCCTGCCGGCCCCAGCGTGATCAAGCTCGATACTGCCCTGACTGCGGGGGCTCGCCTGAGCAGCTTTCGCATCGAAGCGATGGACTGCCCCACCGAGCAGACCCTGATCCAGAACAAGCTGGGCAAGCTGGCCGGTGTGCAGCAGCTGGAATTCAACCTGATCAACCGGGTGTTGGGCGTGACCCATGACCTGCCGTCCGTCGAGCCGATTGTCGACGCGATCAAATCCCTTGGTATGCAGGCCGACCCCATTGATGCCGGGGCCGACGCGACACCGCCTGCGCCACCAGCGAAAAAGCACTGGTGGCCGCTGGCCGTGGCCGGTGTTGGCGCACTGGCAGCGGAAGTGCTGCACTTTACCGACGCGGCGCCCACCTGGGTGATTGCGCTGGTGGCGTTGGCGTCGATCCTCAGCGGCGGCCTGACCACCTATAAAAAGGGCTGGATTGCCCTGAAAAACCGCAACCTGAACATCAACGCCCTGATGAGCATTGCCGTGACCGGCGCCGTACTGATCGGCCAATGGCCGGAAGCGGCGATGGTGATGTTCCTGTTTACCGTGGCCGAGCTGATCGAAGCCAAGTCCCTCGACCGTGCGCGCAACGCCATCAGCGGCCTGATGCAAATGGCGCCGGACAAGGCCACCGTGCAGCAGGCGGATGGCAGTTGGCAGGAGCGTGAAGTCAAGGATATTGCCCTGGGCAGCCTGGTCAGGGTGCGCCCCGGCGAGCGTATTGGCCTGGATGGTGAAGTGGTAGCGGGTAACTCCACAGTCGATCAGGCACCGATCACCGGTGAAAGCCTGCCCATCGAGAAAGCGCTGGGCGATAAAGTCTTCGCGGGCACCATCAACCAGTCCGGTGCTCTGGAGTACCGGGTGACGGCAGCGGCCAACAACTCGACCCTGGCGCGGATCATTCACGCCGTGGAACAAGCCCAGGGCGCCCGGGCACCGACCCAGCGGTTTGTTGACAGCTTCGCGAAAATCTACACCCCGCTGGTGTTCGCCTTTGCTCTGGCGGTGGCGGTGATTCCGCCGTTGTTCATGGGTGGCGTGTGGTTTGACTGGATCTACCGCGCCCTGGTGCTGCTGGTAGTGGCGTGCCCGTGCGCGCTGGTGATATCGACGCCGGTCACCATCGTCAGCGGCCTGGCCGCGGCGGCGCGCAAGGGCATCCTGGTCAAGGGCGGGGTGTACCTTGAAAGCGGCCACAAGCTCGACTTTCTGGCCCTGGACAAGACCGGCACCATTACCCACGGCAAACCGGTGCAAACCGACTATCTGCCGCTTGATCCGCTGGTCACGGATAGTGCGGTGCTGCTGGCTGCGAGCCTGGCTTCGCGTTCCGATCACCCGGTGTCGCTGGCGGTGGCCAATGCGGCTGTGGATAAAAACCTGCAACTGCTCGCTGTGGATAACTTCGCTGCACTGGCCGGGCGCGGTGTGCGCGGCGAAATCGACGGCAAGCTCTATCACCTGGGCAACCACCGGTTGGTTGAGGAGCTGGGCCTGTGCTCCCCGGCGCTGGAAGAAAAGTTGTTTGCGCTGGAAGAGCAGGGCAAGACCGTTATCCTGCTGTGTGACACCTCAGGCCCGCTGGCATTGTTCGCCGTGGCGGATACCGTCAAGCAAAGCAGCCGCGAAGCGATCCGCGAGCTGCATGAACTGGGCATCAAGACCCTGATGCTGACTGGCGATAATCCGCACACCGCCAACGCCATTGCCGCCCAGGTCGGTATCGACGAAGCGCAGGGCAACTTGCTGCCCGAAGACAAGCTCAAGGCGATTGAAGCCCTGTACGCCCAGGGCCATCACGTTGGCATGGTGGGCGATGGCATTAACGACGCCCCGGCCCTGGCCCGTGCCGAGATCGGTTTTGCGATGGCTGCGGCGGGCACCGATACCGCGATCGAGACCGCCGATGTCGCCCTGATGGACGACGATCTTCGCAAGATCCCGGCATTTATTCGCCTGTCACGCCAGACCTCGAGCATCCTCAAGCAGAACATTGCGTTGGCATTGGTCATCAAAGCGATCTTTCTTGCGGTAACCTTCCTCGGGTTGGCCACCATGTGGATGGCCGTGTTTGCCGACATGGGCGTCAGCCTGTTGGTGGTGTTCAACGGTTTGCGCCTGCTGCGCAAATAGAACAAGAGAGGTCGCTGTGCTGAGTGCCGAGCTGAAAGCGTTTTACCGGGTGGCCCAACTGGGCAGTATTACGCAGGCCGCAAAAAAGCTCGGGCTGAGCCAGCCGACCGTGACCACGCAGATCCGTAACCTCGAAAGCCACTACGCCGTGGAGCTGTTCTACCGCGGCGGACGGCGTCTGACCCTCAGCGACGAAGGCGTGCGCCTGCTGCCGATGGTCAAGGCGTTGCTGCAACAAGAAGCCGACATTGAGTTCTTTTTGCGTAACAGTGGCCAGGGCAGCGGTACGTTGCGCATTGCCGCGACTGCGCCGTATTACATCCTCGATCTGGTCAAGGCCTTTCGCGAACGCTTGCCGCAGATCGAAGTGGCGGTGGATATCGGCAACTCCCAGCAGGTGCTCGAAGCGCTGGACGAATACCGGGTCGATATCGCCGCGTCGTCGCAACTGGTGGAAGACCCCCGTCTGATCCGCCGCATCCTGGGCGCCGACCCGCTGGTGCTGGCGGTGCACCGCAACCACCCGCTGGCCAAGCTTGAGCATGTACCGCTCAGTGCGCTGACCGGGCACTGCCTGTTGATGCGCGAACAGGGTTCGACCACGCGCCAGTTGACCGAAGACCTGCTGGCCAATGCCGGGGTGAGTTTTGGTCCGCTGCTGGAAATTGGCAGCCGGGAATCGATCCGCGAAGCGGTACTGCGCAATATCGGCATCAGCATCATTGCCCGCCAGGAAGTGCCCCATGACCCGCAGTTACGGGTGCTGACGCTGGAGAATGCGCCGGTTATCCATGAGTATCTGTACTGCCTCAAGGAACGCAAAAGCGCGCGTTTGCCAGCGGCTTTTCTGGGGCTGGCGCAGGAAATGGCCCCGGCCTAGTTACAACCATTGTGGGAGCGGGCTTGCTCGCGATGCAGGCGATGCGGTCTGTCAGGCAAAACGCGGTAAGGCCATCGCGAGCAAGCCCGCTCCCACAATGACTTTGCTCGCATACCCAAATCCACCAATACCACTATCGCCAGCTTTGGCCTTGTTGCCACATCTTGTACGCATTGCGTCTCTAGGATGACCCCCATCTGCTTGATGAGGTGCATCCATGAACAGCTCGAACGCAACCGCTTTGACCCAACCCGGCGTGCCGATGAAGGTGCGCAATGTGAGCAAGCGCTTTGGCGCCTTTACCGCGCTGGACAACGTCTCGCTGGAGGTGGCCGCAGGCGAGCTGGTGTGCCTGCTCGGGCCGTCCGGCTGCGGCAAGACCACGCTGTTGCGCTGCATCGCCGGGCTTGAGCGCCAGGACAACGGCGCGCTGTACCTGGGTGATCGGGATGTCTCCGAGCTGGCCCCGCAAGCCCGTGACTACGGGATTCTGTTTCAGTCCTACGCCCTTTTCCCCAATCTGACCGTTGAGGCCAACATTGCCTACGGCCTGGCTGGCAGCAATCGCGATGTGGTGCGCAAGCGCGTCGGCGACATGCTGGAACTGGTGGGCCTGACTGGCAGCGAAAAGAAATTCCCGGGCCAGCTTTCCGGTGGCCAGCAGCAACGGGTTGCCCTGGCCCGTGCCCTGGCGCCGTCGCCTTCGCTGCTGTTGCTTGATGAGCCGATGTCGGCCCTGGATGCCCGCGTGCGTGAGCATCTGTGTACCGAACTGCGCCAGTTGCAGCGCAGCCTGGGCATCACCACGCTGATGGTCACCCACAACCAGGACGAAGCCATGTTGATGGCCGACCGCATTGCGGTGATGAACAACGGCAAGGTCGAGCAGTACGCCACCCCGCAGGAAATCTACGACAAGCCGGCCACGCCGTTCGTTGCCGAGTTTGTGGGGCAGGGCAACTGGCTGCCGTTTATGCGCAACAGCGCCACCCATGCCCAGGTCGGTGGCATGAACATGCGCCTGGCGGATGACGCTGGCCGCGCTGCCTCGGGCCGTTTGTTCTGCCGCCCCGAAGCCATCAGCGTCAACCCGGTGTTGCATCAGGAAAACCTGTTCCCGGCCCGGGTGCGCGAAATCACTTTTTTGGGCAATCGCTGCCGCATGAGTTTTGAACTCAACCACCTGCCGGGCCATGCCCTGACGGCTGAAGTGGGCAGCCAGGACTTGCCGCGCCTCGGCACGCCGGACATTGTTGTCGCCCTGCCGCCCGCTAGCCTGCAGGTGTTTGCCTGAGATGGCCGCTGAAATGGCCCTGCCACTGCCCGGCAAAATCCCCGGCCAAGCCAGCCGCGCGGAACTCGGTGACCGCATCTTCGTGGTCGGCGGCAAACTGCTGTTATTGCTCTTGTTGAGCGTGGCGGTATTGATGCCGCTGCTGGCGATCTTCTGGCGCGGGTTCAGTGCCGAAGACGGCCAGGGCGGCGGTTGGGTCGCGGCGCGGGAGCTGGTCACCAGCGCCAACTTTCACTGGCTGCTCGGTAACAGCCTTAAGGTTTCCCTCAGCGTGGCGGCCATTGTCGTACCGCTGGCCTATCTGTTTGCCTACGCCCTGCAACGCACCCTGATCCCCGGCAAACGCATCTGGCGCGGGCTGTCGCTGTTGCCACTGATGGCACCTTCCATGCTGCCGGGCATCGCGCTTGTGTACCTGTTCGGCAATCAGGGCATGCTGCGCGGGCTGATTTCCGACAATATCTACGGCTTCTGGGGGATCGTGCTCGGCGAAGCGATCTATACCTTCCCGCACGCGCTGATGATTTTGCTCTCGGCCTTGTCCCTGGCTGATGCGCGCTTGTTTGACGCCGCATCGAGCATGGGCGCCGGGCCTTTCAAGGCCTTTCGCAGCATCACCTGGCCGGGCACCAAACAGGCCGTGTTTGCAGCGTTTTGTCTGGTTTTCACCCTGACCATCACTGACTTCGGCGTACCGGTTGTGGTGGGCGGCGACTATCAGGTGCTGGCGCTGGAAGCCTACAAGGCGGTGGTTGGCCAGCAACAATTCGGTCGCGGAGCCTTGATCGGCATGGTCTTGCTGCTGCCTGCGCTGTTCAGTTTTGGCGTCGATGCCTGGTTGCGCCGTCAGCATGGTGATTCGATGAGCGGCCGCGCGCAGGTGTTCAAGCCGGTGCCGTCGAAAGTCCGTGACCGCTGCTATCTGGCCATTGTGTTGTTGATCTGCGCCACGTTGTTGCTGGTGTTCGGCATGGCGGTGTACTCGTCGCTGGTCAAATTCTGGCCGTACAACCTGTCGCTGTCGCTCAACCACTACCAGTTCAACGACACCGCTGGCGGTGGCTGGCTAGCGTATCGCAACAGCGTGACGATGGCCCTGTGTACGGCGGTGATTGGCAGCGCGCTGATCTTCACCGGCGCCTATCTGATGGAAAAAACCAGAAGCCAGAAAGGCCTCAACCTGGCCCTGCGCATGCTCAGCTTTGTGCCGATGGCCGTGCCGGGCCTGGTGTTGGGCCTGGGCTATGTGTTCTTTTTCAACCTGCCGGGCAACCCGCTGCATGTGCTCTACGGCACCATGACCCTGCTGGTGGCCTGCACCATTGCGCATTATTTGACCACCGCACAAATGACCGCCACCACGGCCCTGCGCCAGCTCGACGGCGAATTCGAAGCCGCCGCGCTGTCGCTCAAGGCGCCGCTGTATCGCCATTACTGGCGCGTCACCGTGCCGATTTGCCTGCCGGCGCTGCTGGACATCATGCGCTACCTGTTTGTCTCGGCGATGACCACGGTGTCTGCGGCGATCTTTCTCTACAGCCCCGACACCATCCTTGCGGCGGTGGCGGTGCTGAACATGGACGACGCCGGCAACGTTGGCGGCGCGGCGGCCATGTCGACCCTGATCCTGTTCACTTCGGCGGGTGTGTCCCTGCTCCTGGCCCGGGCTTCGCGCGGCTTGCTGCGCCGTTCCCAGGCCTGGCGCCAAGGCGCGCCGGCGCAATAACAATAACCCTGCCCCCTACACCCAAAAGGAACCGCACCATGTTCAAGCCTCTTGCTCTTGCCGCTGCAGTCCTCAGCGCTTTTAGTCTTAACGCGTTCGCTGCCAAAACCGAACTGACTGTGTACACGGCCCTGGAAGCCGAACAGCTCAAGACCTACAAGCAGGCCTTTGAAAAGGCCAACCCGGACGTCGAGATCAAGTGGGTGCGCGATTCCACGGGCATCATTACCGCCAAGCTGCTGGCCGAAAAAGCCCGCCCGCAAGCCGATGCGGTGTGGGGCCTGGCCGCCTCCAGCCTGGCGATTCTGGACCAGCAGGGCATGCTGCAAAGCTACGCGCCCAAGGACCTGGCCAAGATTGGCGGCAACTACCGTGATGCGGCCAACCCGCCAGCTTGGGTAGGCATGGACGTGTGGGCCGCGACCATTTGCTTCAACACCATCGAGGCCGAAAAACAGGGCCTGAGCAAGCCGGTGAGCTGGCAAGACCTGACCAAGCCTGAATACAAGGGCAAGATCGTGATGCCCAACCCGGCCTCGTCCGGAACCGGCTTTCTGGACGTGAGTGCCTGGTTGCAAACCTTCGGTGAGAAACAGGGCTGGCAGTTTATGGATGACTTGCACCAGAACATCGGCCAGTACGTTCATTCGGGTTCCAAGCCTTGCAAACTGGCGGCGGCGGGCGAGTTCCCGATCGGTATCTCGTTTGAATATCCGGCCGTGCAGCTCAAGCGTCAGGGGGCGCCGCTGGATATCGTGTTGCCGAAGGAAGGCCTGGGCTGGGAAATCGAAGCCACTGCCGTGATCAAGGGCACGCCCCACGAAGAGGCAGCCAAAAAGCTGGCTGACTTCTCCGCAAGCCCGGCGGCGATGGAGCTTTATAAAGAAAACTTCGCGGTGTTGGCCCAGCCGGGTATCGCCAAGCCACAGACAGAACTGCCGGCCGACTACGAGCAGCGCCTGATCAAGAACGACTTCGCCTGGGCCTCGCAGAACCGCGACAGCATCCTGGCCGAATGGCGCAAGCGCTATGACGGCAAGTCCGAGAAAGTGGCGCAGTAGTTTTGTAGCCACAAAAGACCTGTGGGAGCGGGCTTGCCCGCGATTGGATCGCTGCGGTTGGACAGCTGCACCGCGGCGTTTGTATCGCGAGCAAGCCCGCTCCCACAAGGGAAGTGAAGTTGCCCTTCAGGACATCGTGATGACTCAACCAATCCTTATCGTCGGCGCCGGCATTCTGGGCTTGTCCCACGCCTACGCCGCTGCAAAACGCGGGCTCAAGGTGCGCGTCTTCGAACGCACCGCCACGCCACTGGGCGCCTCGGTGCGCAACTTCGGCCAGGCGCTGGTCACCGGCCAACCACCGGGCGTGATGCTCGATCTGGCCCGCGCCAGCCGCAGCATCTGGGCTGACTGGGCACAGCGCGCAGGCTTTGATCTCAAGCGCAATGGCTCATACCTGTTCGCCCGCACCGAAGCCGAAGAACACTTGCTCGAAGCCTTCTGCCAGGGCCGTGCACGGGAGTCCGGCTATCGCGTCGAATTATTGCGCGGTGCAGCAATGGAGGCTTTGTACGCTGGCCAGTTCAGCCATCATCGCGCCGCATTGCATGGCCTTGACGACCAGCAGGTGTATTCGCGCGAAGCCATCCCGGCCCTTATCAACTATCTGCAGCGTGAGCTGGGCGTCGAATTTCATTTTTCCACCCTGGTGCGCGAGGTTGAACCCGGTCAGGTCCACACTACGGCAGGCAGTTTCAAGGGGGCGCAGGTGATTGTGTGTTCGGGGCACGATTACCTGACCTTGCTGGCCGAGCCGCTGGCCAGGCTCGACCCGCAGGTGTGTCGTCTGCAAATGCTGCGCGTGCGGCCCAGGGTCGATTTGAAGCTGCAACATGCTCTGCTCACCGGCCTGAGTTGTGTGCACTACGGCGCTTTTGCCGACTTGCCCGAAGCGGCGGCAGTGCGGGCCGAAATCCTGCGCGACAGTCCGTACCTGGATGAGCACGGCATCCATCTGCTGATCAGCCCTACGCCTTATGGTGATTTGATCGTCGGCGATTCTCACGATTACAGTCGGGATCCTTCGCCCTTCAACGGTGAACAGGTGGATAACTGGATGTTGCAACTGTGCGAAGAAACCCTGGGCTGTGAAGTGCAGGTGGTCGAGCGCTGGCAGGGCGTCTATGGTGCCAGGGGGGCCAAGCCATTCACCTGGCTGGAGGTCGAGCCCGGCCTGCATGCGGCGCTGATGCACACCGGCGTGGGCATGAGCGTGGGCCCGGCGATGGCCGAGGGCAATATCGCCCGGATGCTGGAGACGATGTGATGACCCACGCGCAGCAAGTGGTTGAAGACGTTTTTGGTTTGTATCAGCAATACGGCACCGATGATTACATCGGTGAGCCGGTGTCACAGATCGAGCATATGTCCCAGGCCGCGCAGTTGGCGTTGGCCGAAGGTTATGACGATGAAGTGGTGTTGGCAGCGTTCTTTCACGATATCGGGCACTTTTGCGGCAAGGATGCGCAGAACATGGGCGGCTACGGGGTGGTCAGCCATGAGCGGGTGGGCGCCGATTACCTGCGCCGGGCCGGGTTCAGCGAGCGGCTGGCCAGGCTGGTGGAATACCATGTACAGGCCAAGCGCTACCTGACTTTGCGCCAGCCGGGGTATTACGCGCTGTTGAGCGAAGCGAGCATTCGCACCCTGGGTTATCAGGGCGGGGTGATGAGCGAGGCCGAGGCCGATGCATTCGAACAAGACCCGCTGTGCCAGCTGAGCCTGCGCATGCGGGTGTGGGATGAACAGGCCAAGGCGATGCATGTGCCGGTGATCGACCTGCACATCCTCAAGGCCAAAGCCCTGCGCCTGCTGAATGCGTGATCACTGATCATTGTGGGAGCGGGCTTGCTCGCGATGCTTACGCCGCGGTACATCAGCTTCACCGCAGTGATCCAATCGCGAGCAAGCCCGCTCCCACAAGGGGGGGGCGGCGTCTAGATTTGCTCGGCCAGCAACTCAATCTGCTCCTGACGCTCGGCCTGGCTCAACTTCGGATGCGGGTTGAGCGACGACCATTGTGGATGCGCCCGTGCCTTGTTCAGGGCTTCGGGCAGTTTGCCCTCGCGCCAGGTCTTGTCCTGCGGGGTGGCGACCTTGATGCTGTCCACCGCCGCATGCCCGCGAGCATTCAGTGCGTGCAGCAATTGCCGCTGACGCAAGGCCAGCAGGCGTAACACGCTGTCGTCCACGGTCAATTCGCGCTGGCCCTTGAGCTTGCCCAGCAAGCGGCTGCCGTAGCTGCGTGCGGTTTGCAGCGCACCGCCGGCAATGGCCCCGGCCAATGCGGCAGCGCCCAAGGTCAGGCCGCCGACCATCAAGTCCACACCGGCACCGGCTGCCGCGCCTGCAGCAATCCCGCTACCGACCCGCACACCCAGTTGCTTGAGGGTCTCCGGGTTGAACAAGTCATCGCCCCAGCGCCCGTCGAGCAACGGCAAGTCGCTGGCCGCTGCATCGCCGGGGCGAAAGCCGTACAGCTTGAGCATGGCTTCAACGCAGCGTTGCTCACGCTGGCGGATCGCTTCGCGCAGTTGCTGGATGGCTTGTTGCTCGGCGGCTTTTTCGCTGGCCACGCTACGACGGCACGCGGCGCAGTCGATCAGCAGTTCGGCGATCAGGCGCAGGGCGCTGTGCTTGCGGGCTTCGCGCTGGGCCTCCTGATCGGTGATCAAGCGTTGCAGCGCCCCGCGTGAATGCTCCAGCAACAGCGCCAGGCTTTCATACAAGCGGCGTTCGCCATCTTCGGGCGGTGCCACGCTGTCGAACCGCACCAGCGCATGCAAACCGAGGCGGGCCAGGGCTTCGCGCCACTCGGGCTCGCGGTGTTGCGGGCTGCTGACAAAGTTGAGCACTGGCAGCAGCGGCTTGCCGCAACTGGCCAGTACGCTGAGTTCGTCGCGGTACTTGGCCAGCACCGGCTCGCGGGCATCGATCACATATAGCCCGGCGTCCGAGGCCAGTAACTGGCGCAGTACTTTGGCTTCCTGCTCAAAGCGCTGGCGCGCCTCGCTGCCCTGGAGAAAGCGGGCCACCCGCGCTGGGCCATCCAGGCGTTCACCGGGTTGGTCGAGGCGCTCAAGGTAGTCGAGCAGGGCGATGGCGTCTTCCAGCCCCGGCGTGTCGTACAGTTCCAGCAACGGCTCGCCGTCGACCGACAGCCGCGCCCCTTCGACATGGCGGGTGGTGCTGGGGCGGTGGGACACTTCGCCAAAGCCGACATCCCGGGTCAGGGTGCGCAGCAATGAGGTTTTGCCGACATTGGTGTGGCCGACCACGGCCAGCGTCAGTGGCTTAGTCATGGCCAGTCTCCAGCCAGTTGAGGGGGGCGCTGGCGGCGAAGGGCAGGCCGAGCTTTTGCAGCGCGACATGCCAGTCGCCCAGGCGGTCGGCGTCCAGCGCCTGGCCGGGCGGTGCTTGCAGCAGCCAGATGCGGGTTTCGCGGGCACTGCGCGCCAGTTCACCGATCAGCGCCAGGCTGCCGCGGTCCGGCGAGCGGCGCGGGTCGCAGGCAATGGCCAGGCGTGCCGGGGGGAAACGGGTCATTTGTTCCAGCAGTTTTTGCCGCGACTCGCGGCTGTCGAGGATGCCGGCGTCCTTGACGGTGGGCGGTAACTTGGGTGGCCACGGATGCTGGTCGTCCAGCTCAATGGCCACGATCAGGGCGCCATCGGTTTGCAGGTCGCTGTGCCCGGCCTGCACGTTATGCAAGTGTTCGGGGGCGGTGTCATTGACGCCCAGCCGTTCGCTGCTGGGCATCAGGCGCTCGCGCAACTGGCTATAGCCGGGCAGGTTGAGGTCCAGTTGCAGCGCGTTGCGCCCGGTTTTCCAGCGCCACAGGCAGAATGCCGCCAGCAGCAGGCGCGGGATCACGCCGTAAATCAGTACCACGCCTACAAGCCAGACTGCCCAGGCCTGACGTACCCCTTCGTTGTTGTAGAGGCTGGTGTCGTTGCTGATGCGGATCATCTCCACGGTGGGCACGCTCATCCCCAGCCAGTTGGGGAGCGCGCCGAGGGCGCGGGTGGCGGCGACGAACACATCGGCACCGAGGATCGTGGTTTCCCAGATAAACCCGTAGCGGCGCGTGGCCATAAGCAGCAGCATCATCACCAGCGCGCTGAGCATGGCCAGCAACCATAAGCCATTGACCAGCGTACCGAGCGCCCAGCGATTGAGTTTGCGCCGCTGCAGCAACAGCACCAGGGCCGGGGCCAGCTGCGCAGCCTTGGCATCGCGGGCGAGTTTTTCGCTGAGCCACAACCACAGGCGGCCGAGGCTGGCGCCGTGTTCACCGGCAAACAGCAGGCCCAGTGCCCAGCTCAACAGCAGGATCAGGTTGAGCCCCAGCAGGCTGCCCAGCGCCCAGAACACATTGACCGGGGTTTGCCCGTCGCCAAGGGCGGCGAATGCCAGCCCGGCGCCACTGATCACGGCCAGCCCGGCCAGTACCAGCAGCGCCAACCGCGCACCTTGCAGCCAGTGCTGCATGGCAGCGAGCAGGCCGTCGCGCTCGGCCAGCCACAGGGCGCGATTTTGCAGGCGTGTGGGCAAGTCGCCGGCGGTGGCGCGGGCGCGTCGATTGGCTTCAAGGTCGTCCAGCGGGCCCGCGTGTTCTTCGCGCAGGCGCACGGTTTCGGTCAGCCAGAGGCGTTGTAGCGGGGAAAGTTGAGTCACGCGACATTCCATTCAAGTGAACCAAGAGCATAACCGCTGTTAGTCAGGCGGGGTACTGTCGGCGCGGGCGGCTCTGGTATCCTCGGCGCCATGAAAAAATCACTCCCCCTTAGCCTGATCGCGGCACTTGCTGAAAACCGTGTGATTGGCGTCGACAACAGCATGCCGTGGCATTTGCCGGCGGATTTCAAATATTTCAAGGCCACCACCCTGGGCAAGCCGATCATCATGGGTCGCAAGACCTGGGATTCGCTGGGGCGCCCGTTACCGGGCCGTTTGAACCTGGTGGTCAGTCGTCAGACTGATTTGCAGCTCGAAGGTGCCGAGGTGTTTGCCTCGCTGCAGGACGCTGTTGCGCGAGCCGAAGCATGGGCGCAAGAGCAGGGCGTGAGCGAAGTGATGCTGATTGGCGGCGCGCAGCTGTACACCCAGGGTTTGGCGGATGCCGACCGCTTGTACCTGACGCGAGTGGGCCTGAGCCCGGAGGGGGATGCGTGGTTCCCTGAGTTCGATCAGGCGCAGTGGAAGCTGGTGTCGGAAGAGCTGCATGCCGCCGCGGATGACAAGCCGGCGTTCAGCTTTGAGGTGTGGGAAAGGGTTTAAGGTCAAAAGCCCCTCACCCTAACCCTCTCCCGGAGGGAGAGGGGACTAAAAGTAAAAGCAGATCTTCGCAACACCACAGATCGGCTCCCTCTCCCTTTGGGAGAGGGCTGGGGTGAGGGTCGGCTTTTTAAGCGTGCGCCAGATCACCATGATCGTCTTCAGCCAGGATGGCTTTGTCGGTCTGGTGCAGGATCTGGCTGGTTACGGTACCTGCCACCATCGAACCACTCACGTTCAGCGCCGTGCGGCCCATGTCGATCAGGGGCTCAACCGAAATCAGCAGCGCCACCAGCGATACCGGCAAGCCCATCGCCGGCAACACGATCAGTGCCGCGAAGGTTGCACCACCGCCCACACCGGCCACGCCTACCGAACTCAAGGTCACAATAGCCACCAGCGAAGCGATCCATACCGGATCCAGCGGGTTGATGCCCACGGTCGGGGCCACCATCACCGCCAGCATGGCCGGGTACAGACCGGCACAGCCGTTCTGGCCAATGGTCGCGCCAAACGAAGCGGCAAAGCTGGCGATCGAAGACGGAATGCCCAGGCGACGGGTTTGCGCTTCGATGCTCAACGGGATGCTGGCTGCGCTCGAACGGCTGGTGAAGGCAAAGGTCAGTACCGGCCAAACCTTGCGGAAGAAGCGCAGCGGGTTAACCCCGGAAAACGACACTATCACGCCGTGAATCACAAACATCAGCGCCAGGGCGATGTAGGACACCACCACGAAGCTGCCCAGTTTGATGATGTCCTGCACGTTGGACATGGCGACCACTTTGGTCATCAGGGCCAGTACGCCGTAGGGGGTCAGTTTCATCACCAGGCGCACCAGGCGCATCACCCAGGCTTGCAGGGTGTCGATGGCGCTGAGGATCTTGCCGCCTTTTTCCGGCTCGTCCTTGAATAGCTGCAGCGCGGCGATGCCCAGGAATGCGGCGAAAATCACCACGCTGATGATCGACGTCGGTTTGGCCCGGGCCAAATCGGCAAACGGGTTTTGCGGGATAAACGACAGCAGCAGTTGCGGCACGTTCAGGTCCGACACCTTGCCTGCGTAATCGCTCTGGATCACTTGCAGGCGGCTCATTTCAGCCGCGCCGGCCACCAGGCCATCGGCAGTCAGGCCGAACAGGTTGGTCAGGCCAATACCGATCAGTGCCGCGATCATGGTGGTGAACAGCAGCGTGCCGATGGTCAGGAAGCTGATCTTGCCCAGGGACGAGGCATTATGCAGACGGGCCACGGCACTGAGGATCGAGGCAAATACCAGCGGGATCACGATCATTTGCAGCAGTTGCACATAGCCGCTGCCAACCAGATCGAACCAGCCGATGGAGGCTTTCAGGGTCGGGCTGTCTGTACCGTAGGTCAGGTGCAGGCACAGGCCGAACACCACGCCTATAACCAGCGCCAGCAAGACTTTTTTCGCCAGGCTCCACGCGGTGTGGCGGGTCAGCGACAAGCCGAACAGCAACGCGAGGAACACCAGCAGATTGAGGATCAGCGGGAAATTCATGAAAGCTCCGAGGGACGACTTGTACCAGTCTTGTATGTAACTGTTGCGAACCGGAAATCGTAACAGGTTGATATATCTACAAATATACCGATGTGGAATGACGACCTTGGTTTTTGGAATAAGACTATGACGCAGACAAGACGATAGCAGTCGTGTCCAAGTTAAAAACTGTCATGCAGGTTTGTTAGCGTCGATGCCTTTAATCGGGAGCATAGCTGATGACACTGACCGCCAAATTGACCGCGTTAACCCTGTGCATGGGCCTTGCGGGCCAGGTGATGGCCACGGATCTCAAGCACTGGCCCGCCGATCAGGCCAAACAACTGGAAACCATGATCGCCGCTAACGCGAACAAGGGCAACTTCGCGGTCTTTGATATGGACAACACCAGCTATCGCAACGATCTGGAAGAGGCATTGCTGCCCTTTATGGAAAACAAGGGCCTGATCACCCGTGACAGCCTCGACCCGTCACTCAAGCTGATCCCGTTCAAGGACACTGCCGAGCATAAAGAGAGCCTGTTCAGTTACTACTACCGCCTGTGCGAAGTGGACGACATGGTGTGCTACCCGTGGGTGGCCCAAGTGTTTTCCGGTTTCACCCTGCAACAGCTCAAGGGTTACGTGGATGAGTTGATGGCGTCGGGCAAGCCGGTGCCGGTGACTTACTTCGAGGGGGATCTGGTCAAGACCTCCGAGGTCCAGCCACCCAAGGTGTTTACCGGGCAGGTCGAGCTGTTCAACAAGTTGATGGAGAACGGCATCGAGGTCTACGTGATGACGGCCGCCTCGGAAGAGCTGGTGCGCATGGTCGCGGCCGACCCCAAGTACGGTTACAACGTCAAACCGCAGAACGTGATTGGCGTGAGCACATTGCTCAAAGATCGTAAAACCGGTGAGCTGACTACAGCCCGCAAACAGATCAGCGCCGGTACATACAACGAAAAAGCCAACCTTGGGCTGGAACTGACCCCTTACCTGTGGACTCCGGCAACGTGGATGGCGGGCAAGCAGGCCGCCATCCTGACCTATATCGATCAATGGAAAAAACCGGTGCTGGTGGGCGGTGATACGCCGTCCAGTGATGGCTACATGTTGTTTCATGGGGTTGACGTCGCCAAGGGCGGGATTCACCTGTGGATCAACCGCAAAGACAAATACATGGCACAACTGGAAGGCATGATGGCCAAAAACGCAGCGGCCCAGGCCAAGGAAGGTTTGCCGGTGACGGCAGACAAGAACTGGGTGATCGTCAAACCCGACCAGATCCAGTAATTCCTGTGGGAGCGGGCTTGCCCGCGATGCAGGCGGCGCGATCTGCCTGCATGACCATGGCGATGCCATCGCGGGCAAGCCCGCTCCCACAAGGGTGGTTATGTTGCCCATAAAAAATCCCGGCACCTGGCCGGGATTTTTGTTGTTGCAGGGTGGTTTACGGCACCAGCTTGTCCAGCAATGCTTTGTCACGCACCGCGCCCTTGTCGGCGCTGGTGGCCAGCAAGGCGTAGGCCTTGAGGGCCGTGGTGACTTTACGCGGACGCACTTCTACCGGCTTCCAGCCTTTCTTGTCTTGCGCGGCGCGGCGTGTCGCCAGCTCTTCGTCGCTGACCAGCAGGTTGATCGAACGGTTCGGAATGTCGATCAGCACTTTGTCGCCGTCCTGCACCAGGCCAATCGCGCCACCAGCAGCGGCTTCCGGTGAAGCATGACCGATGGACAGGCCTGAAGTACCGCCCGAGAAACGACCGTCGGTGAGCAGCGCACAGGCTTTGCCCAGGCCTTTGGATTTCAGGTACGACGTCGGGTAGAGCATCTCTTGCATGCCCGGGCCGCCTTTCGGGCCTTCGTAACGGATGATCACGATGTCGCCGGCCTGTACTTCATCCGCCAGAATGCCGCGTACGGCACTGTCCTGGCTTTCAAAGATCTTGGCGTTGCCTTCGAACACGTGGATCGACTCGTCGACGCCCGCGGTTTTAACCACGCAGCCATCCAGCGCGATGTTGCCGTACAGCACGGCCAGGCCGCCTTCCTGCGAATAGGCGTGCTCGACGCTACGGATACAGCCGTTTTCACGGTCGTCGTCGAGGGTGTCCCAGCGGGTCGACTGGCTGAATGCTGTCTGCGTCGGAATACCGGCCGGGCCTGCACGGAAGAACGTGTGCACGGCTTCGTCGTCAGTCTGGGTGATGTCCCATTTGGCGATGCCTTCGGCCATGGTCTTGCTGTGAACGGTCGGCAGGTCGGTGTGCAGCAGGCCGCCGCGGGCCAGGGAACCGAGAATGGAGAAAATGCCGCCGGCGCGGTGCACGTCTTCCATATGGTACTTCTGAATGTTCGGCGCCACTTTGCACAGCTGTGGCACGTGGCGCGACAGGCGGTCGATGTCTTTCAGGTCGAAATCGATCTCGGCTTCCTGGGCGGCGGCCAGCAAGTGCAGGATGGTGTTGGTCGAGCCGCCCATGGCGATGTCCAGCGTCATGGCGTTTTCAAATGCCTTGAAGTTGGCAATGTTGCGCGGCAGAACCGACTCGTCATTCTCGACGTAGTACTGGCGGCACAGGTCGACGATGGTGCGGCCGGCTTGCAGGAACAGTTGCTCGCGGTCGCTGTGGGTGGCCAGAGCCGAGCCATTGCCCGGCAGGGCCAGGCCCAGGGCTTCGGTCAGGCAGTTCATCGAGTTGGCGGTGAACATGCCGGAGCATGAACCGCACGTCGGGCAAGCGCTGCGCTCGTACTCGGCAACCTTCTCGTCAGAAGCGCTGGAGTCGGCGGCGATGACCATGGCGTCAACCAGATCCAGACCGTGGCTGGCGAGCTTGGTTTTGCCTGCTTCCATCGGCCCGCCCGAAACGAAAATCACCGGAATGTTGAGGCGCAGCGAGGCCATCAGCATGCCAGGGGTGATCTTGTCGCAGTTGGAAATGCACACAATGGCGTCGGCGCAGTGGGCGTTGACCATGTACTCGACGGAGTCGGCGATGATCTCGCGGCTTGGCAGCGAATACAGCATGCCGTCATGGCCCATGGCGATGCCGTCGTCTACGGCAATGGTGTTGAATTCTTTGGCAACGCCGCCAGCGCGCTCGATCTCGCGGGCAACCAGCTGGCCCATGTCCTTGAGGTGGACGTGGCCCGGTACGAACTGGGTAAAGGAGTTGGCAATGGCGATGATCGGCTTTTTAAAGTCGGCATCTTTCATCCCCGTGGCGCGCCACAAAGCGCGGGCGCCGGCCATGTTGCGGCCGTGGGTGGAGGTTTTCGAACGATAGTCAGGCATGGAACAACTCCGGGCGGCTAATCAGGTAACAAACAGGGAAGTGAGCTTCTAATGACTGAGGGACTACACAGAAAATGACCACGTGTCCGAAAGCTGCCTTGAACGCTGCGGGATCGCCGCGCGTCTGGGCTTGAGCTCATAAACCCGCCGGGGATGATTGGCGATGAATAGGTCGATTCTACACGGCTGGCGGCCGGAGGGAATGGGCCAGACGGTTGCGCCAAGGGACAAATGAACGACTCGTGAAGATGCATTGGGCAATAAGTTCTAGTAAGGCGGGATCTGCTTTAGTGTGGGAAAGAACTATTTTTAAGAAGTGGCAAGATCATTTAATGGGAATCAAGCAATAGTGTGCGATTGGTTTTTTGGTGAGGGGTGCAAATGCTGACGCTAGAGCGATCCGTCAAAACGTATCTGGTCATCGGCCTGGTGCAAGGGCTGTTGCTATGGCTGGGCACAGCCATAGACGAGCCGGGAGTCCATTATGGTCTGATGACTGCAGTGCTGGTGGGTGGCATCAACCTGTTGCTGCTGGGCGAGAATATCCGTCAGCGCGGCACTGTATGGCTTGTGCTCGGGCTTACGGCCTTCATGACGGCAATCAGTGCCTGGGTATTCTGGGGCGGCGATGAATATTGGCGCTCAGGCAGTTGGCTGGTGGGCAGTTGGACCTTCTTTGCCGTAGTCGTTACTTATGTGTGCACGGTTTTTATGCTGAGCTGGCCGACGCGCGAGGGGCGCTACCCACGCTACGAAGACCTGTTCCGCCATGCCTGGGACACGGTGTTTATCGTCTTGCTGGGCCTGCTGTTGAACGGGGTGTTCTGGGCATTGCTGTTGCTGTGGGGCGGGCTGTTCAAGATGCTCGGCATCGTGGCGCTCAACAAGCTGTTCGCAACCGATGGGTTTATCTGCGTCAGCTCGGCGATGGTGTTTGCCCTGGGCGTGCATATGGGCCGCGAAAAAGAGCGGGTTGTCGGCCTGCTGCGCGGGGTGTTGCTGGCGCTGTGCCGCTTTCTGCTGCCGTTGAGTGCGCTGATTGTCATTGTGTTCACTTTCGCCTTGCCCTTTACCGGGCTGGAGCCGATCTGGGATACCGGTTATTCGACGCCGATCATGTTGTGGCTGGTGGCGGTCAGTCTGTTTTTGCTCAATGGCGTATTTCAGGATGGCAGCCAGGGCAGCGGTTATCCGGCCTGGCTGGTACGAGTAATCGACCTGTCCCTGCTGTGCTTGCCGGTGCTGGTGGTGTTGGCAGGGTATTCGACCTGGCTGCGTATCGAGCAGTACGGCCTGACTCCGTCGCGGATTCTGGCCATGGTGCTGGTGCTGATGATTTTTGTTCATGGCCTGGCGGCGGTTTGGGCGGTGTTCGCCTCCAGGGCTGTCTGGCTGGGTAGCTTGCGGACCAGTAATCCGTTGATTGCGCTGCTGTGTGTGGTGTTGCTGCTGGGGCTGCATACGCCGTGGTTCAGCCCGCTTAAGTTGAGCGCGAACAATCAGGTGCAGCGCGTGCTCAGCGGCAAGACTGCGGTGGATACCTTTGATGCAGATACCTTGCGCAATCGTCTGGGGCCACAGGGCAAGCAGGCGTATGACGCGCTGTTGGCGCAAGTCGAGCAAGGGGTGGTGCTGACCGGGCCGAAGCGGCAAGTCTTGTTGAAACGTCTCAAGGAAGCAGGTACGGGCAATGGCCCCAGAGGGTCGGAACGGTTGCTGGAATGGATCGGGCCCAAGGTCGAGGGCAGTGAGCAGTTTGAGGACAAGGAGTTTGACGGGCAGTTGTGCCTGGCGCCAGGTTGCGCCCTGTGGGCCGTGGATCTGGATCAGGACGGGCAGCCTGAGGTGCTGCAGTTACCCAAGAACAAGTGGTCCGAGCCCTTGCACTTCTTCAAGCGTGATGCTCAGGGCAAATGGCGGCGAGCCGGGACTTATGCGGGTGATGAGAGCGCGCTGGAACTGATCGAGAAAATCCGCCAAGGCAATGTGAAGGTGGTGAAACCGAGTTATCAGTCATTGCAGATTGGCGAGGTTGAGCTGACGCCGAAGCTGGAGAAGCCTCGCAAGCCTTGAGCCCCCCGTAACAGCTGCCTTCGTTCCTCGGCAGCTGTTACGGGGCGATGCCCGCCTTGCTTAGCTGTTAGGCAGCAAGCGGCAGGTGATGCTCTTGATGTAGCGTGTTTCCGGGATGGCCGGGTGCACCGGATGGTCCGGGCCCTGTCCACCGCGCTCCAGCAACTGCATGTTGCGGTCCAGATGGCGGGCGCTGGTCAGCAGGATGTTTTGCAGGTCGTCTTCGGGCAGGTGCATCGAGCACGATGCGCTAACCAGAATGCCGTCCTTGTTGAGCAGGCGCATGGCTTGCTCGTTCAGGCGGCGGTACGCACCTTCACCGTTTTTCAGGTCTTTTTTGCGTTTGATGAACGCCGGCGGGTCGGCCACGATCACGTCGAAACGCTCTTCGTTGGCTTTGAGCTCCTTGAGGGCTTCAAACACGTCGCCTTCCATGCAGGTGACTTTTTCGGCAAAGCCGTTCAGTGCTGCGTTACGTTCAACGCCGTCAAGGGCGAAGGACGAGGCGTCTACACAGAACACTTCACTGGCGCCGAAAGCACCGGCCTGAATACCCCAACCGCCGATGTAGCTGTACAGGTCCAGTACGCGCTTGCCCTTGACGTACGGGGCCAGGCGGGCGCGGTTCATGCGGTGGTCATAGAACCAGCCGGTTTTTTGCCCGGCGATCACCGGTGCTTCGAATTTGACGCCGTTCTCTTCCAGGGAAACCCACTCCGGCACCAGGCCGAATACGGTTTCAACGTAGCGTTCAAGGCCTTCGGCATCACGGGCAGCCGAGTCGTTCTTGAACAGGATGCCGCTTGGCTTGATGACTTGCACCAGGGCTGCGATCACGTCGTCTTTGTGGTGTTCCATTGTGGCCGAGGCCAGCTGAACCACCAGAATGTCGCCGAAACGATCAACCACCAGGCCCGGCATCAGGTCGGAATCGCCGTAGACCAGGCGGTAGTAAGGCTTGTCGAACAGGCGCTCGCGCAGGGACAGGGCCACGTTGAGGCGATGTACCAGCAGCGACTTGTCCAGTGGCAGCTTGATGTCACGCGACAGCAAGCGTGCACAGATCAGGTTGTTGGGGCTCATGGCAACGATGCCCAGCGGCTTGCCGCCGGCGGTTTCGAGTACCGCTTGGTCGCCGGCCTTAAAACCGTTCAGCGGTGTGGCGGCTACATCGATTTCGTTGCTGTAGACCCACAAGTGGCCGGCGCGCAGGCGTCGATCGGCATTGGCTTTAAGGCGCAGGCTTGGCAGGGACATGACGTCGCTCCGGGTATTGAAAAGGGCGCGATTATAGCCTTAGACGCGCCCCGGAGGCGTGGCTGATTCACCGCATTGCGTCGGATCGCGGAGCCAGTGGCGCAGAAATTTCCGTTAGAATTGCCAACTATTCCAGAGTACGGAGCCTCCATGCCTGAATTACCTGAAGTCGAAACCACTCGCCGTGGCATCGCCCCGCACCTTGAAGGGCAGCGGGTCAGTCGGGTGATTGTGCGCGAGCGGCGTTTGCGCTGGCCGATCCCTGAGGACCTCGACGTGCGGTTGTCGGGGCAGCGTATCGTGCTGGTGGAGCGCCGGGCCAAGTACCTGTTGATCAATGCCGAAGTCGGGACGCTGATCAGTCACCTGGGCATGTCGGGCAACCTGCGGCTGGTGGAAGCCGGGTTGCCCGCGGCCAAGCATGAGCATGTGGATATCGAGCTGGAGTCCGGGCTGGCCCTGCGCTACACCGACCCGCGCCGGTTCGGGGCCATGCTCTGGAGCCTTGACCCGCTGAACCATGAATTGCTGGTGCGCCTGGGCCCGGAACCGCTGACCGACCTGTTTGATGGCGAGCGGCTGTTTCAGCTGTCGCGCAAGCGTTCGATGGCGGTCAAGCCGTTCATCATGGACAACGCCGTGGTGGTGGGGGTGGGCAATATTTACGCGACCGAGGCGCTGTTTGCTGCCGGCATTGATCCGCGTCGCGCTGCCGGGAGCATTTCCCGGGCGCGCTATTTAAAGCTGGCGATTGAGATCAAGCGGATTCTGGCGGCCGCCATCGAGCGCGGCGGCACCACATTGCGCGATTTTATCGGCGGCGACGGCCAGCCCGGTTACTTTCAGCAGGAGCTGTTTGTGTACGGTCGCGGGTATGAACCGTGCAAGGTCTGCGGCACCGAGCTGCGTGACGTCAAGCTGGGCCAGCGCGCCAGCGTGTTCTGCCCGCGTTGCCAGACGTAGCCACCCGTCCTGCGCTGAACTCTTGTGGGAGCGGGCTTGCTCGCGATGCAACCACCTCGGTCGAACGGGTCGATCGCAGTGAATCTATCGCGAGCAAGCCCGCTCCCACACAAATCGCATAGACGATGAATCAGGCCTTCCCGGTAATCGCCCGGTACTTTTCCATCAGCTGTTCTTCGGTTTCCGGGTGGGCTTCATCCAGCGGGATGCAGTCAACCGGGCACACTTGCTGGCATTGCGGCTCATCGTAGTGGCCGACGCACTGGGTGCACAGGTTGGGGTCGATCACATAGATCTCTTCGCCCTGGGAAATGGCAGCGTTCGGACACTCGGGTTCGCAGACGTCGCAGTTAATGCAATCGTCGGTGATGATCAGGGACATGGGTACTCCGGCCGGGGCGCTCGGCCCGGGCAACTGAAATCGAATGCGTCAATTGTGCCGCATTGGCGCCCGCAGTGCACGCGGGCGCCGCTTCAGTGGTTATTTCTTGCGAAAACGCTCGGTCAGGGCATCGGCCACAACCGGGTGCACAAACTTGGTGATATCGCCGCCTAATGCCGCGATTTCCCGCACCAATGTCGACGATATAAACGAATAACGCTCCGACGGCGTGAGGAACAGGCTCTCCACATCGGGGGCCAGTTGGCGGTTCATGTTCGCCAGCTGAAACTCGTATTCGAAGTCCGACACGGCACGCAGGCCACGCAGGAATACATTGGCATTCTGTTCCTTGGCAAAGTGCGCGAGCAGCGTCGAGAAACCGACCACCTCGACATTGGGCAGGTGTTTGGTGACTTCACGAGCCAGCTCCACCCGCTGTTCCAGAGGGAATAGCGGGTTTTTCTTGGTGCTGGCAGCGACAGCAATGATCACATGGTCAAACAGGCGCGAAGCGCGTTCGACCAGATCGCCATGGCCCTTGGTAATAGGGTCGAATGTACCTGGGTACAACACTCGGTTCATCGCGTCGTCCTGGCGGGAATCCGTTGGGGAGTCGGATGGTATCGCAGCATTCCCGGTCGGCCAAGTCGCCATTCGCAGAAGAAAGCACTATAGACGCGACGAAATAACTGCTTTTTCATGAATTTTTAAGGCGTTCAGCCAGTCGCGTTGCCAGTTTTGCTATCAGCCCATATACCGACAATTGTGGGTTGGCGCCTATGCTGGTGGGGAACAACGAGCCGTCATGGATGGACAGGTTTTGTAATTGATGATGGCGCCCAAGGCTGTCGCTGACGGCCATTTGCGAATTTTCCCCCATCGCACATCCACCCATTACATGGGCGCTGGCCAGGCGGGTGCGATACAACTCAAGGCTCAAACTGTCGATCAGGTCACGGGTTGCGCGCAGGCGGGTGGTGTAGCCAGCATCGCTGTGCAGCGGCATCACCGCGCTGGCGCCTGCGGCAAACTGGATTTCGGCCATGCTGTGAAACGCGCGCTTGAGGCCCTCCCAACCATAGGGTGTGAGGCTGTAATCGAGCACGGGGGTGTCATCGCTGCGTAACTGCACATGGCCGCCGGGGCTGTCGGGGTGAAAACCGTCGCGCATCAGTGCCAGCATCATATGGGTGTTGGGCAGTAGTGCCATTTGTGCGGCGCTGGTCTGGCCAACACCGGCAAACAGGGTGGCGGCCAGGGCCGGATGCAAAGGTGGGACTTCGAGTTTGTAGCCCATTGGGCCTGTGACGCCGTCTTTCCACTGAAAGTGATCGGAGTAAATCGACTGCGGCGCTCCGTAAAAAGGGTTAATGGCAGTAGGAAATTGCGCAGCCGAAAAGTTGACCAGATGGAGAAACGTCCGTTTACCCAGTTGTTTGTACGGGTCGGGTGCGTCGGAACGCATTAGCAGGCCGGGTGTATTGATGCCGCCGCCTGCCAGTACATAGTGTCGGGCCTTGACCGTTATGGTGCGGCCCGTGGGCGCTACGCAGCGGCTGTCCATAGCCTGACATTGCAGGCCGGTGACCTGCTCGCCACTGATCTGCAGTTTCCAGGCGCGGGCCAGGTAGAGCAGTTCGCCGCCATTTTCGAGGGTGGCGGGAATGGTCGTGACCAGCATCGATTGCTTGGCGTTGGTGGGGCAGCCCATGCCGCAATAGCCCAGGTTCCAGCAGCCGCGTACATTGCGCGGGATCACATGCCAGCTGTAACCGAGCTTTTCGCAGCCGCTGCGGATCACCTCGTTGTTGGCGTTGGGCGGCACTGCCCAGGGGGCGACACCCAGGCGCTGCTCCATGCGCTCGAACCACGGTGCCATTTGTTCGGCACTGTGCCCCGCCACGTTGTGTTCGCGGGCCCAGTGCTCCAGCGTCGGGGTTGGCGTGCGAAAGCTTGAGGTCCAGTTGACCAAGGTGGTGCCGCCCACGGCCCGACCTTGCAAAATGCTGATGGCGCCGTCCTTGCTCATGCGCCCGACACCTTCCTGATACAGGCTGGCGTAGGCTTCGTTTTCAAGGAGTTTGAAATCGCTGCTGGTCTTGAGCGGGCCTTCTTCGATCAGCAATACCTTGTAACCCGCAGCACTGAGGATCTCTGCCGTGGTGCCGCCGCCTGCACCGCTGCCGACAATGGCAACGTCAGCCTCCAGGGTCAGGTCGCTGTCGAGGCGGGAGCCGTCATGGGTTTTCCAGCCTCGGGCCAGGCCTTCTCGGAACGGATCGGGTACAGGCATAGGAAGTACTCAAAATGAGTGTGAGATATCTCTGTGGGAGCGGGCATGCTCGCGATGGCATCAACTCAGCAGGTCTGAAGTAGCGCGTTGCCTGAATCGCGAGCAAGCCCGCTCCCACGGGTTTTTTACAGCTTGGGTGGCCCTGGGTAGCCGCAGGCGCCCCAAGACTGCGGGCACTCGTACCAGCTCATCATCACCAGTTGCACCAGCGAGCCGTGGCCCATTTTCAGCAGGCTCAGGCTGCTGTTTTGCCAGCGCTGCAGGAATGACTCAATCTGTTCGGGGCTGGCGTTTTCCCAGCGCCCCCACACCCCGGTCAACGGCCCGCGTGTTACAGGCATGGCCAGTACGTCGAACAGTTGCTGGGTCAGGGTCAGCAGCGCGGGTGACAGGTGGTTGAGGTTGTCGTCCAGTGTGTCGAGTGTGGCCTTGACCGCGCCGGGCATTGCTGGCGCGGTTACGCTGGCGGTGAGCATCACCGGGATCAGCGCACGCAAGAATGCCAGGTCACTGCTGCGCAGAACCGAGAACCCTCGGGCGCTGCTGCTGGCGGAACAGCCGCTGAGGCTGGCACCCATGCCGGCAGTGGCCAGTAATACACTGGCCACTGCGCCGACCTTCAAGACCCCGCGACGTGAAATCAGGGCGTTTTCGACACTGTGTGCTGGCATGGCCAAGGCTCCGCTAGCGGATAAACAGCTTCTGGATGATGCCTACCAGCTTTCGGCCATAGGGCGGGTAGATCAGCAAAGCGCTGTTCAGGCGCTGTTTGACCAACACCCCCTTGGCCTTGCTGAAGGTCAAAAAGCCTTCGTGACCGTGGTAATGGCCCATACCCGAATGGCCGACACCGCCAAAGGGCAGGTCGTCGATGGCCACATGCAGCAGTGTTTCGTTGATGCTCACCCCGCCCGAGTGGGTGTTGTGGAGAACGGTCTGTTGTTCGGCCTTGTTGTAGCCGAAGTAATACAGTGCCAGAGGGCGGGCTCTGCGGTTGATGTAGGCCATTGCCTGATCCAGAGTGGAGTAGGGCACAACGGGCAGTAGCGGGCCGAAGATTTCATCCTGCATGACCTGCATGTCGTCGTTTACATCCAGCAGCAGGGCATGGGGCATACGCCGCCCCTGGCCCTGTTCATACAGCGGGATCAAACGTGCGCCCTTGAGGGTGGCGTCGGTTTGCAGCCGTTCCAGGCGCGCCAGCTGCCGGTCGTTGATGATTGCGGTGTAGTCCGGGTTGTCGGCGAGCGTCGGATAAAAACTGAGCACGGCCTGGCGATAGGCGTCGACAAAACCCTCAAGCCGATTCTGGGGGACCAGCACATAATCCGGGGCGATGCAGGTTTGCCCAGCATTCAGGGTTTTACCCCAGGCGATGCGCTGGGCAGCGTCTTTGAGCGGTACATCGGCCGACACGATGGCGGGAGATTTACCGCCCAGCTCCAGGGTGACCGGCGTAAGATTTTCAGACGCGGCGCGCATCACCTGTTTGCCCACATGGGTAGAACCGGTGAACAGCAAGTGATCGAAGGCCAGGCCGGAAAACGCGACCGCTACTGCTGCCTCGCCCAACACCACAGTGACCATGTCGTCGGGGAAGATGCGCCCCAGCAAATCCTTGAGCAAACGCCCGGTGGCCGGGGTGAATTCGCTGAGCTTGAGCATGACCCGGTTGCCCGCCGCCAGTGCCCCAACCAAAGGGCCAATGGCCAGGTACAGCGGGTAGTTCCATGGCACGATAATCCCCACCACGCCCAGCGGCTGGTACATCACTTTGGCACTGGCGGGCGCGAACATCATGCCTACGCGGCGTGATGAGGGTTTCATCCAGCGCTTGAGGTGCCTGAGGGTGTAATCAATGCTGTGCAGGCACGGCATCAGCTCGGCAAACAGGGTTTCGTCGGGGCTGCGGTGGCTGAAATCCTGGCTGATGGCGTCGATCAGCACCTCGCGCTCGTGGCTCAACAGTTGGCGCAGGCTTTTTAGCCATTGCTGGCGCTGTGCAAGGGGCGGGAATGGATGAGCGGCGTAGGCTTGGCGCTGCTTGTCGAGCAGGGACTGGAGATCGTCCGGTTGGAGCGAGGCGTCGTGAAGGTGGGAACTGTCGACAGACATAGTGGCTCCAGGCGTTTTTTATCGGTTTTTATCGTTGCAGAGCAGTCATGTTTTTAGAGCCTATGCTCTAACTTGTCAATTGCAGGCCTGCCCTCCGTGTTGTTTATCGTTTCAAGGTTAGGCCGTAAGATGCCTTTCGTTTTTAATTTAAGCGCAAGCCCATGGCCATACGACTAAAAACCAGCCAGCGCATCGCCAATAGCAGCCTGGAGCTTTTTAACCAGCTGGGTGAACGCAGTGTCAGCACCAACCACATTGCGGCCCACATGGAAATTTCGCCGGGCAATCTGTATTACCACTTCCCCAACAAGCAGGCGATTATCTCGGTCTTGTTCAGCGAGTACGAGGCACTGGTATTGAGCTTTTTGCACCCGCCGCAAGGGCGGTTGCCAACCGTTGCCGACAAGCGCCAGTACTTGCAGCAACTGCTGGACGCCATGTGGCGTTACCGGTTTCTGTACCGTGATATCGAACACTTGCTGCACAGCGACACGGAACTGGCCATCCGCTATCGACGTTTCTCCCAGCACTGCCTCACTCAGGCCCAGGCCATTTACGCCGGGTTTGTCGAGGCTGACATCTTGCGCATGACTCCCCAGCAAATTGAATCCTTAAGCCTGAATGCCTGGATTATTCTTACCTCCTGGGTAGGTTTTTTATGTACCACCCGTGACAGCAGTGACCAGCTCAGCGAGCAGGCCATCAAGCGCGGTGTGTACCAGCTGCTGGTGCTGGAGTCGGGTTTTGTCACCGAGCAGGCTCGCGAAGCCGTCGATGAGTTGATCAAGGAATACTACGTCCCCCTGGAACATGCGTTGTACGCTCAATAACCGCATTTCACCCCTCACAGGAGTCCACTATGCCCGTTGCGCAACTGATCAGCCCGCAAGCCCTGAATGAACGTCAGGCGCAGCCCGGCCTGGTTATTCTGGATTGCCGCTTTGCCCTTGAAGACCCGGACTACGGCCGCTGCAGCTATGCCGAGGGGCATATTGCCGGTGCGCAGTTTGCCGATCTTGAACGCGACCTGAGCGGGCCTGTGATCAAGGGTGTAACCGGCCGTCACCCGCTGCCCGACCCGCGTACCTTGGTTGAGCGACTGCAAGCCTGGGGCATCAATGCCGACAGCGATGTGGTGCTGTATGACGATGGTCCTGGTGCTTTTGCCGCTCGTGCATGGTGGTTGCTGACCTGGTTGGGCAAGCGTGACGGCGTGTTTATCCTTGATGGCGGCCTCAAGGCCTGGCATGGCGCGGGCTTCCCGCTGAGCCTGGATGCCGCCCCGACGCTGCGCGGGACGTTCGAAGGCAAGCCCGACAGCCATATGTTGCTGAGTGCCGAAAAACTGCAAAAGCGCCTCGGCCAGCCGGAGCTGACCCTGATCGATGCGCGTGCCCAGCCGCGTTTTCGCGGTGAGGTCGAGCCCATCGACCCGATCGCCGGGCATATTCCGGGTGCGCAATGTGCGGCGTTCAGCGAAAACCTCGACAGCAGCGGGCGCTTTTTGCCTGCAGAGCAGCTCAAGCAGCGTTTTGCCGAGAAACTTGCGGGCCGCTCCCCCGAGGAGTTGGTGGCCTATTGCGGCTCGGGCGTGACGGCGTGCCATAACCTGTTTGCAATGGGCTTGGCGGGCTATCCGTTGGGCAAGCTTTATGCGGGCTCGTGGAGTGAGTGGATCAACGATCCGGCACGGGGCATTGCCACCGGCGATTGACGTGCGCAGTACACAACCCCTTTGGGAGCGGGCGTGCCTGCGATGCCAGCAACGCGGTTTAGCGGATAGACCGTGGCGTCTGAATCGCGAGCAAGCCCGCTCCCACAGCATGTGTGCAGATTTCAGCGGTTCGAGTTGGCACTGGCCAAGCGGTATGCACCGGGGCCAACGCCGTAGACCTTCTTGAATTGCCGGTTGAGGTGGCTCTGGTCGGCAAAGCCCAATTGCGTCGCCACCTCTAATGGCAAACAGCCCTGTTGCAGCAAGGCCCGGGCATGGGCGATGCGTTGCTGCATCAGCCAGGTGTGCGGCGGCATGCCGGTGGCGCGCTGAAATACCCGGGCAAAGTGGAATGGCGACAAATTGACCGCTGCGGCGAGTTCTTCCAGTGAAGGCGGCTCTGCCAGGCGGGCTTGCAGCAGTTCCTTGGCCCGGCTGACGGCGCGGTGTTCGACCCCGGGCTTTGCTGGCAATGGCAGGCGGGCATGGCGGTTAAGCAGGGCAAGCATCATCTGGCGCCATGCCGTTTGTTGCTGCAGTGCAGTCTCTGGCCCTTCAAGCAATTGATGCAACTGGAACAACCCGCGAAACAGATCGCAGTCGTACAGCAATGTGTCATTGAAGGTCGGCAAGTGGCTGGCGGGCAGTTCCAGTTCTTCCAGCAGCTGTCGGATTTGCGCATTGTCCGGGTAAAAAGCCCGGTAGCGCCAACCCGCATCATGGCCTTTGTGACCATTGTGCACTTCGTCCGGGTTGATCAGCACCAGCGTGCCGGTGGCGGCCAGATGCTCGGCACCGCGATAGCGATAACGCTGGGCGCCTTCGATAATCATGCCGATCACAAAACCATCATGCACATGGGGCACGAAGCGGTGTTCGATATAGCGCGCCGTCAGCAGCTCCACACCCGTCAGGGGAGGCGTTTGCCAGAAGCGGATCGACTCACCCTGTTCTGCGTCCATTACGCAGATTCAAGCCGCAGCGCGGCCAGCCATTGCGGGATTCTGCGCTCAAGGTAATACCCCGGCCTTCCTGGCGAGCCTTCCAGAAATCCGACATGGCCGCCCTTGGCGTGCAATTCCAGTTGCGTGCAGGGCGATAGCTCGCTGGTTTCGGGAATACTGTGCTTGAACACGAACGGATCGTCCGTGGACTGGATAATCAGTGTCGGTGTATCGATGGTCCCCAGAAAGTAGCGGCTGGAGGCGCGCCGGTAGTAGTCATCGACATTCAGGTAGCCGTTGAGAGGTGCCGTTACGCGGTCATCGAACTCCCAAAAGGTACGCATTTTGCTCAGGGTTTTGACCGAGCCCAGCTTGGTCAGGCTGGCCAGGCCTTCATGTCGGGCGTCGAGCTGGAACCGGTGTTTTTTGTCTTTGACGTAAGCCAGCATCTCGCGCATGAAGTGGGCTTGATAGACCCTGGAAAAGCCCAGGCCGATCCGGTCGGCACACTGGTCAAGCCGGAACGGCACCGACACCGCCACAGCACCGCATAAACCGCTGTCACTGCCGCTTTCGCCCAGGTACTTGAGCAGCACGTTGCCCCCCAACGAATAGCCCACGGCATACAGCGGGGCCAGGGGGTGTGCGGCGCGTATATGGGCCACGGCCTCGGCCAGATCTTCGCTGGCCCCCGAGTGGTAGCTACGGGCCAGTAAATTGGGCTCGCCCGAGCAGCCTCGCCAGTTCAGTGCGGCGCTGCTCCAACCGTGTGCGGCGAGGGCATTTTGCAGCCCCAGTACATAGTGCGAGTTCGATGACCCGGTCAGGCCGTGCAGCACCAGTACCACCGGTGCATGGGCTGATGATATGCCGTGCCAGTCCAGGTCGAGAAAATCGCCATCCTTGAGCCAGATACGTTCACGTCGATGTTCAATGGCGGGCTTGGTGCGCCACAACGGCCCCCATAGTGTCTGGATATGGGGGTTGCCCAGGCCCGTAGCCGGAGTAAACGGCTTGAGGGGTAAAGCATGGCTGTCTGAAAAAGGCACGGTGGTTCTCATCGGATGACAGGTACGGCGGTTGTCTAAATTGCCACATCATGGCCTGACGCCCAAGTGTTGCGTGCAGGCCGCGGGGTTATCGGTTGGCTGGCATGCAGCTTTGCGCCGTTACTGTCTGCGGTGCTATGGGATCCGGCAGGGGTTGTTGTACAACGTCAGGCCCGACGGTCACGCTGACCCAGCCGTCAGCCCTGAGGTGGCGGTTCATGGCCGCCTTGATCTGCTCACGGGTAAGGGCCTGAATCTGCCGGTTTTTGTAGTCGAAGGTCAGGGGCTGGTTAAAACGGCCGATGATGGACAGCTCATTGCGCATCTCCAGATTGCTGGCCGTGTGCTGGGGCAAGGCACGCAGCAGGTGCTGCTTGACGTCGTTGAGCTGTATTTCGCTGGGCCCTTCTTCCAGGTACTGGGCAAACAGGGCCTTGATCCGGGCCAGAGCACCTTGGCTGTAGCGTGAGGGGGTATTGAGGCTGATGACCCAGGGCGCCGGGCCTTGTGCGTTGGGAATGTCCGATAGCACGCCGTAGGTGATGCTGCGATCCTCGCGCAGATCGCCGTTGAGAATGTGGCTGAACATGATGTTCCCGGCACGGATGGCTGCCCAGTCAGGGTGCTGGGTGGGCACTGCGTTCTGGGCCATCATCAGCAGGGTATGGCTGGCCTCATCTTCGATATGCACGGTTTTGCCGCGGGTAGACGGGGCTGCCACTGCGTGTGGGCGGGTCAGTGCCGGCCCGGCAGGCAAGGCGTTGGCCAGTGAGCGGCTGAGGGTCTGTGCCTGTTGCAGGGTCAGGTCGCCGACGATCACGATTTGTGCGTTGGCGGCGGTATAGGCTCGGCGATAGAAATTCACCAGTTGAGCTTGATCAATGCGCTCAAGGCTCTCGGCCGTGCCGTACCTGGAGCGGGCGACCGCTTGCCCGGGGTACAGCTCGTCGTAGATCAATGTGCGCGCCAGGGCGTGGGGGTCGTCGTGGTCTTTTTTGAGCTGGGTGAGCAGCTCGTTTTTTACCCGGCGCTGACCTTCGACGGTAAAGCCCGGCCGGGCGAGCATCTCGGTGAACAGGTGCATGGCCGGTTCGCGGATGTGCGGGGCGCTCAAGCTGCGCAGGGTAAAAAAGCTCTGTTCCTTGCTGATGCCGTTGCCCAGGGCCACGCCCAGGCGATCAAACCCCTCGGCCAGGGCATTGGCGTCCTTGAGTGCCGAGCCTTCGTTGAACAGGCTCAGCACGGTGGCGGCCAGGCCGGGTGAGTCGCCATCCTGGTTGCTGCCGGCGGCAAAGCTGATCTGTAGATCGAACATGGCCAGGTTGTGGTTTTCGACAAACAGCACCCGAGTGCCTTGAGCCAGTTTCCAGGCCTTGATGGCTGGCAGGCGGGTGACGGGGGCCGTGGGGCTTAACTCAAGCATCGATTGCAGCTGTGGCGCGGGCGCCTGCGCCTGTGTGCGAGTACATAGCGTGACCAGGGCGAGCAGCAGGGCGGCGTACAGGGCGCATCGGGCTGCGACAGGCAGGGGCTTATTCAGATTCATGGCGAGACTCCTTGGGCAGCACATGGCTGACGGTCATGCGGTCGCGGGTCAGGAAGGTTTGCGCGGCGTGGCTGATGTCTTCGGGGGTGATTGCCTTCAGGGTCTGCAGGCGCTTTTCGTCGTGCTCCGGTGACAGCCCGGCAATGTCCAGTTCGCCCAGATACAGGGCCAGGCTTTGCAGGTCGTCCCGGTTGAACACCTGCCGGGCAATGATCCGCGTGCGGGCGCGCTCAAGGTCACTGCTGGAGGGCGGTGTGTGTTTCAGTGATTCGAGCACTTCCCAGATACGCGCTTGCACCTCGCTGAGGGTTTTGATTTTTTCGAGGTTGAGGGTGGCGGAAATACTGAGCAGCACATCACCGCGACTGATGCCGCTGTAGTGTGAGTCGATGCTGATGACCAGCTCTTCACCGCGCCACAACCGGCTTTTGAGTGCCGAGCTGTCACCGCCTCCCAGCACCTCGCTGAGCAGCTCCAGTGCGGCTGCCGTATGGGGCTCGGTCTGGGTGCTCAGGCTGGGGACGTTGAACGTCATGCTCAGGTTGGGGATTTGATGGTCGATGTACTGGGTGATGCTGCGCTCACCTGGCGCTGCGAGTTCGAGCGGGGGTTTGATTGCAGGCAATTGGCGCTGGGCAATCGGGCCGAAAAAGCGGGTGGCCAGCGCCTTGACCTGCCCGGCGTCGATCGCGCCGACGATGATCAACGTGGCGTTGTTGGGGGCATACCAGCTCTGGTACCAGTGCTTGAGTTCATCGACATGCATGCGTTCGAGATCGTGCATCCAGCCGATCACCGGGCTGCCAGAGGCGCTGGCAGGAAATGCCAGGCGCTGGGGCAACTCCAGGGCCCGCTGCTGGGGGTCGTTGTCGACGCTTTCGCTGCGTTCGCTTTTGATGACTTCGCGTTCACCCTCCCAGTGCGCGGCGGACAGATGGGCGGTGCTCATCTGGTCGGCCATCACTTCAAGTGCGACAGCCAGGGCGTAAGGTGGCAGGGTTTGAAAAAAAAGTGTGGCATCGCTTTGCGTCGCCGCATTGTCGGAGATGCCCAGGCTTTGAAAGATGTGGTCGGACTCCGCCGGGCAGAGTTTGCTGCTGCCTTTGAACACCATATGTTCCAGGGCATGGGACAGGCCGGACTGGCCCGGCGGCTCATAGCTGGAGCCAACCCGGTACCAGAGTTGGGAATGCACCACGGCGGCGCGGTGGTCTTCGTGGACGATGACCCTGAGGCCGTTGTCCAGGGTGAACCGGTGAGTGGAGGGTTCGCTGCTGGCCAGGGCCGTCAGCGGTTGCAATACAAGGCCGAGAGCCAGCCCGGCGAGGGGGTGTTTCATGGTAGGTGTCCTGACGAGTAAGCGTCAGAACAGATTGGGCTTGGGAGGGGGGAGGTGGGCGTTACATAGATATCGTGGAGCGAAAAAATCTGTAGTCGCTGCCGAAGGCTGCGATAAGGACCGAAAGGTCTTCGCTTTTGAATAAGCGACCCCTTCGGGCTCGATCGCAGCCTGCGGCAGCGGCTACATGTTCGTCAGGCTTGTGTTGCTTCGCGCTGCCACAGGGCGTAGTTCACGCCACCGGCTTTTTGCTCGCGGTGCAGGCGCCAGTTGGCAGGCAAGCCCAGCTCGGACGGACGCAACTCGCTTTCGGTGTAGACCCAGGCGTCTTCGGTCAGCCAGCCGCGTTGCTCGAGCAGATCACAGGCAGGCTTGAGCAGGTCCTTGTTGAACGGCGGGTCGAGGAATACCACGTCAAAGGTTTCGCTCGGCGTGGCATCCAGATAACGCAGGGCGTCGGTCTGCTGCACCTGGCCAACGGTGCAGCGCAGGATGCCCATGTTTTCGCGGATGTTGGAAATCGCATCGCGGTTGCTGTCCAGTGCCACGCCCTTGGCTGCGCCACGGGACATGGCTTCAAGGAACAGCGCACCGCTACCGGCGAAAACGTCCAGTACCCTGGCGCCGCCGATATGCGGAGCCAACCAGTTGAACAGGGTTTCACGCACGCGATCGGGCGTAGGGCGCAGGCCCTCTACATGGGGGAAGTCCAGCTTGCGGCTGCGCCATTCCCCGCCAATGATGCGTAACTGACCCGCACCGGAGTGCGATGTGTTTTTTGGCTTTGCCATTAATGCTCCGGAACCCCAAGAGGTTGCTCTGAAGGTTTGTCGGTAGGAGGTGGCAGTGGTTTTTGCGGCACGGTCGGGCCGGCGGTCACTACGACCA
>Ga0256410_1000396_pt1 | contig 45143 bp, 42 predicted proteins | sample PhyWR1_FD_185983 | JGI IMG/M metagenome (GOLD analysis project Ga0256410, IMG submission 185983) | Leaf surface microbial communities from wheat plants in UC Gill Tract Community Farm, Albany, California, United States - DLSL W.R1 | ecosystem: Host-associated > Plants > Phyllosphere >... | reverse complement strand
GTCGACCAGTACAGCGCCTTCAGCCTTGAGAACATCGGCCTCAAAGCTAGCGTCGGTGACGTGTTTAATAAGATCGCTGCTCATGGAAGTCTCCGTGGTTGTAAGCAAAAACGTAGCACATCATAGCTGTCATCACCGCGTTCAGGAAGGTGAGGGACGATTGACTCTCACTATAGTGGTGCATGAGTGCAGATATCGCCCGTTTCAGGAGCCGTCGGGGGTGACGAAGGCAATCCCGGTTCGCGAGGCCGCCTGGCGAATGTGCTCGCTCATGGCCTTTTGTGCAGGGCCGCTGGCATGACGGGCCAGGGCCCGGAGGATTTTGCGGTGCTCCTGCCAGGTTTCCATGGCCCGCTCCGGGCGGATAAACGGCAGCTTCTGGCTTTCCAGAAAAATATCGCCACGGGTGATCAGCATAGTGGCCATTGCCTGATTGCCACTGGCACGCAGGATCAGTTGATGGAACTCGAAGTCCAGCTGCGCGGCACGCTCAAAATCCCCGGCGCGTAACTCATGGCGCATTGCCTCGACATTGTCCTGCAACACATCCAGTTCGTCGCGGGTCAAGCGCACCGCCGCCAGCCCCGCAGCGAAACCTTCCAGTGCGTATCGCAGCTGGAAAATATCCTGCGGGCAGGCCTGGGCTGCATAGGGCCAGTCCGTAACCGGAACAACCGGGACATCTGCTTGCGCGGCCTGCACATACACGCCTTTACCCGGCTGCACACTGATCACGCCCAGGGCACTGAGCGAAGATAACGCCTCGCGCAGCGATGCCCGGCTGACCCCCAACTGCACCGCCAGCTCGCGCTGCGACGGCAAGGCATCTCCCGGCGCAAAAGCGTTTTCGGCGATCAATTTACGAATGGCCAGCAATGCCACTTCGGGTACGGCCCGTGCGCTTGAATTCATCACAACTCGGCTTGATCGGCTCAGGAAAGGCGTAGTTGTAAAGCTATTGCCAACGCTCGGCAAGTCACGCCCCAAGCCGGTTCAAGCCCTGTGAGAAACGCCCGATAGAGGTGCAAAAAACGTCATCACTGTTCAGACCAGTCAGACCGCCGCATGCCTTTTGAAATCAGCCCTGGCGGTCATAAAAGCCCTGTTGGCATGGCCTGTGCTCTGGCTCAACGGCGCACACCACCGCGCGCCCTTTCCGGAGAATTGCCATGACCCAGCGTTACAGCGCCTTGATTTGCGCCTTGTTCGCCAGCCTGATGCTGAGCCAGGCCCCGGCCCACGCCAGTGACCTCGATGAGGTGATGGCACGCGGCACCCTCAAGGTCGCAGTCCCCCAGGATTTTCCGCCCTTCGGCTCGGTCGGCCCGGACATGCAGCCTCGCGGGCTGGATATCGACACCGCCAAATTGCTGGCCGATCAGCTCAAGGTCAAACTTGAACTGACGCCCGTAAACAGCACCAACCGTGTGCCCTATCTGACCACCGGCAAAGTCGATGTAGTGATTTCCAGCTTGGGCAAAAACCCGGATCGTGAAAAAGTCATCGATTTTTCCCACGCTTATGCGCCGTTCTACCTTGGCGTATTTGGCCCGCCAGACGCGCAGATCAAGACCCTGGATGACCTCAAGGGTAAAACCATCAGCGTGACCCGTGGCGCCATCGAAGACATCGAACTGACCAACGTGGCGCCAGCCGGCGTGACCATCAAGCGCTTCGAAGACAACAACTCGACCATCGCCGCGTATCTGGCAGGCCAGGTGGACCTGATCGCCAGCGGCAACGTGGTGATGGTCGCCATCAGCGAACGCAACCCCAAGCGCATCCCGGCCATGAAACTCAAGCTCAAGGATTCACCGGTCTACGTCGGCGTGAACAAGGGCCAGCCCGAGTTGCTGGACAAGGTGAACCAGATTCTGGCCACGGCCAAGGCTGACGGCAGCCTGGAAAAAAACGCGCTGCAATGGCTTAAAGAGCCGCTGCCAGCTGACCTCTGACACTTTGCGACGGGGTCAATCATGGCTTATCAGTTCGACTTTTTACCGGTGCTGCAAAACAGCGACCTGTTATTACGCGGCGCCCTGTTTACCCTTGAACTGACAGCGATCGGCACAGTATTCGGCGTCAGCCTGGGGATTGTCGGCGCCGTGGTCCGGGCGTGGAATATTCGACCTTTCGCTGCGTTGTTCGGGTTGTATGTCGAGTTGATACGCAACACGCCGTTTCTGGTGCAGCTATTTTTTATCTTTTTCGGCTTGCCGGGCCTGGGTGTGCATATCAGCGAGTGGCAGGCCGCGGTGCTGGCGATGGTGATCAACCTGGGTGCCTATTCCACGGAAATTATCCGCGCAGGTATTCAGGCGATCCCCAAAGGTCAGCTGGAAGCAGCATCGGCACTGGCCATGAGCCGATTCGAGGCGTTCCGCCATGTGGTCCTGCAACCGGCGCTGGCCAAGGTTTGGCCAGCCCTGAGCAGCCAGATCATCATCGTGATGCTCGGCTCGGCGGTCTGCTCGCAAATTGCCACTGAAGAGCTGAGCTTTTTTGCCAATTTCATTCAGTCGCGCAATTTTCGCAGCTTCGAAACCTACGTCCTGACCACCCTGATTTACCTGTGCATGGCCTTGTTGATCCGCCAGTTACTGAACTGGTTCGGCCGCCGCTACCTGAGCAGGAGTCGCTGATGGATTTCACGTTCTGGGACATCGTGCGTAACTTGCTGACGGGTTTACAGTGGACAGTCGCCCTGTCTCTTGTTGCGTTTATCGGCGGCGGCTTTATCGGCTTGCTGGTGTTGCTGATGCGCATTTCCAAAAGCCGCTTCGCCCGCACTCTGGCGCGCGGTTATATAGAGCTGTTCCAGGGTACGCCCCTGCTGATGCAGCTGTTTTTGATCTTCTTTGGCATTGCCCTGCTGGGCATCGATATTTCGCCGTGGATGGCCGCGGCCCTGGCGCTGACATTGTTCACCAGTGCCTACCTGGCCGAGATCTGGCGCGGCTGCGTCGAGTCGATTGCCCACGGCCAGTGGGAGGCCTCGGCCAGCCTGGCACTCAGCCCGCTGGAACAATTGCGCTACGTGATCCTGCCGCAAGCCTTGCGGGTCGCCATCGCGCCGACCGTCGGCTTTTCGGTGCAGGTCATCAAAGGCACTGCCGTGACCTCGATTATTGGATTCACCGAATTGACCAAGACCGGCAGCATGCTGGCCAACGCCACCTTCGAGCCTTTCATGGTCTATGGCCTGGTGGCTCTGGGTTACTTCCTCTTGTGCTACCCCCTGTCGCTCAGTGCGCGCTATCTGGAAAGGAGACTGCATGCCTCTGCTTAGAGTTACCGCCCTGCATAAATACTACGGCGACCACCACGTGCTCAAAGGCATCGACCTGACGGTCGAACAGGGCCAGGTGGTCGCTATCATTGGCCGCAGCGGCTCGGGCAAGAGTACCTTGCTCAGAACCCTGAACGGGCTGGAGTCCATTAACGACGGGGTGATTGAGGTCGATGACGAATACCTGGATGCCGCCCGCGCAGACTTGCGAAGCCTGCGCCAGAAGGTCGGCATGGTGTTTCAGCAGTTCAATCTGTTCCCGCACCTGAGCGTGGGCGAAAACGTCATGCTGGCCCCGCAAGTGGTGCAAAAGGTGCCCAAAGCCAAGGCCGCCGAACTGGCGCGCCAGATGCTGGAACGGGTGGGGCTGGGCGACAAGTTCGACGCCTTCCCGGAGCGCCTGTCGGGCGGTCAACAGCAGCGGGTGGCGATTGCCCGGGCTTTGGCCATGTCACCCAAGGTGCTGTTGTGTGATGAGATCACCTCGGCCCTCGACCCGGAGCTGGTCAATGAAGTGCTCAGCGTGGTGCGCCAGCTGGCCCGTGAAGGCATGACGCTGATCATGGTCACCCACGAGATGCGTTTTGCCCGTGAAGTTGGCGACAAACTGGTGTTTATGCACCAGGGCAAGGTGCATGAAGTGGGTGACCCCAAAGTGCTGTTCGCCAACCCGCAAACCCCGGAACTGGCGAATTTCATCGGAACGTTGTAGTCACTGACGAGGTACGAGGCTACGGGAATCGTAGAGCCTGAAAACACGAGGCCTCGGATAACAGCTAACCTCATTGCTTTCGTGCTCCACATCAAGGCAGGTGATATCACGCGTTGGCGCGAGCCTTTGATCGTGGCACGATGGCCGGGTTATCGACCGAGACCCCTCAACCATGCCCCAATCCCAAGCAAGGAATCCGTCCCTGATCGCCGCCATTGATCTGGGTTCTAACAGCTTTCACATGGTGGTGGCCAAGGCCCAGAACGGCGAAATCCGCATACTTGAGCGTCTTGGTGACAAGGTGCAGTTAGCTGCCGGCATCGACGAAGAACGCAAGCTCAGCGAAGAATCCATGCAGCGCGGGCTCGATTGCCTCAAGCGTTTCGCCCAACTGATCAACGGTATGCCGTTGGGTGCCGTGCGTATTGTGGGAACCAACGCATTGCGCGAGGCGCGCAACCGCAACGAGTTTATCGTGCGTGCCGAAGAGATCCTGGGTCACACCGTTGAAGTGATTTCCGGTCGTGAAGAAGCGCGCCTGATCTACCTGGGTGTGTCCCACACCCTCGCCGACACGCCAGGCAAACGCCTGGTGGCCGACATCGGCGGCGGCAGTACCGAGTTCATCATTGGCCAGCGTTTTGAGCCCCTGCTACGCGAAAGCCTGCAAATGGGCTGCGTCAGCTTTACCCAGCGCTATTTCCGCGACGGCAAGATCACCCCGGCACGCTACGCCCAGGCCTACACGGCTGCGCGTCTCGAAATCATGAGCATCGAGCACGCCCTGCACCGCCTGACCTGGGATGAGGCCATCGGCTCTTCGGGTACCATTCGGGCCATTGGCCTGGCGCTCAAGGCGGGCGGTCATGGTAACGGCGAAGTAAACGCCGAAGGCCTGTCCTGGCTCAAGCGCAAGCTGTTCAAGCTGGGCGACGCGGACAAGATCGACTTCGAAGGCATCAAGCCCGACCGTCGCGCCATCTTCCCGGCCGGGCTGGCGATTCTTGAAGCAATCTTCGACGCCCTTGAACTGCAACGTATGGATCACTGTGACGGCGCCCTGCGCGAAGGCGTGCTGTACGACCTTCTGGGCCGCCATCACCACGAAGACGTGCGTGAGCGCACCCTCAGCTCGCTGATGGACCGTTACCATGTCGATCGCGAGCAAGCGGCACGGGTTGAACGCAAGGCGCTGCGCGCCTTCGATCAAGTGGCCAAGTCGTGGGGCCTCAAGGACGGTGTATGGCGTGAACTGCTGAGCTGGGCGGCCAAGGTGCATGAAGTCGGGCTGGACATTGCCCACTATCATTACCACAAGCACGGCGCCTACTTGATAGAGCACTCCGACCTGGCTGGTTTCTCACGCGAAGACCAGCAAATGCTCGCGCTGCTGGTGCGCGGCCATCGTCGCAACATTCCTAAAGACAAGTTCGCCGAATTTGGCGAAGACGGCATCAAGCTGATTCGCCTGTGCGTGCTGTTGCGCTTTGCGATCCTGTTCTACCACATCCGTGGCAACCAGGAAGCCTCGCAGGTGAAGCTGCGCGCCGAGGGCGATCACCTGGACGTCATCTTCCCCGACGGCTGGCTGGAACAGAACCCGCTGACCCAGGCTGACTTCGAACAAGAAGCGCAATGGCTGACCCGGGTCGGAATTGTGCTGACGGTTTCCTGACCGGGCACAACTCAAACCAACTGTGGGAGCGAGCAGGCTCGCTCCCACAGTCGTTACAGCGTTATACCGATGGCCCGGTACTCACGGCCAGTACCGGCAGGCTCAGACGCTCAAGCAGCGTGGCTTGCGCACTGCGCGGGTTCTGGTTGCCCGTTGGCGTATTGCGGATATACCGCCCGTCCGACTGAAGGCTCCAGCTGTGGGTGTTGTCCGTCAGATAGCACTCAAGCTCCTTCTTGACCCGCAGAATCAGCTTTTTACCCTCGACCGGGAAGCACGTCTCAACACGCTTATCGAGATTGCGCTCCATCCAGTCGGCACTCGACAGGAACATCTGCTCCTCGCCGCCATTGAGGAAGTAGAACACCCGTGTGTGCTCCAGGAAGCGACCGATGATCGAACGCACATGAATATTGTGCGAAACGCCGGCAATCCCGGGACGCAGGCAGCACATCCCGCGTACCACCAGATCAATACGCACGCCGGACTGACTGGCCTTGTACAGCGCACGGATGATTTTCGGATCGGTCAGCGAGTTGAACTTGGCGATGATATGCGCCGGTTTGCCTTCAACAGCGAACTGGGTCTCGCGGGCAATCATGTCCAGCATGCCCTTTTTCAAAGTGAAAGGCGCATGCAGCAGTTTTTTCATGCGCAGCGTCTTGCCCATGCCGATCAACTGGCTGAACAACTTGCCGACGTCTTCACACAGCGCGTCGTCGGAGGTCAGCAAGCTGTAGTCGGTGTAAAGCTTGGCGTTGCCGGCGTGGTAGTTGCCGGTACCCAGATGCGCGTAACGCACGATCTCCCCCGCCTCACGGCGCAGAATCAGCATCATCTTGGCGTGGGTCTTGAAACCGACTACGCCATAGATCACTACCGCACCGGCAGCTTGCAGGCGACTGGCCAGTTGCAGGTTGGACTCTTCGTCAAAGCGCGCACGCAACTCGATCACCGCGGTCACTTCTTTACCGTTACGCGCCGCATCAACCAGCGCATCAACGATTTCCGAGTTGGCGCCGCTGCGGTACAGGGTCTGGCGTACGGCCAGCACATGCGGATCCTTGGCAGCCTGGCGAAGCAAGTCGACGACCGGAGTAAACGACTCAAACGGGTGCAGCAGCAAGATGTCCTGTTTGCTGACCACGCTAAAAATGTTCTCGCTGTTCTGCAACAGCTTGGGAATCGCCGGGGTAAACGGCGTGTATTGCAGCTCAGGGTGGCTGTCGAGGCTGGTGATGCTGAAAAGGCGTGTCAGGTTGACCGGACCATTGACCTGATACAACTCGGTCTCATGCAGGCTGAACTGCTTGAGCAGGTAGTCGGATAGGTGCTTGGGGCATGTGTCGGCCACTTCCAGGCGTACGGCATCGCCGTATCGACGCGAGAACAACTCGCCACGCAGCGCACGGGCCAGGTCTTCAACATCTTCGGTATCAACCGCCAGATCGGCGTTACGGGTCAGGCGGAACTGGTAGCAGCCTTTCACCTTCATGCCTTGAAACAGGTCATCGGCGTGGGCGTGAATCATCGACGACAGGAACACATAGTTGTCGCCTGCCCCACCCACGTCTTCAGGCAGTTTGATCACGCGTGGCAACAGACGCGGTGCCGGGATGATCGCCAGGCCTGAATCACGACCAAAGGCATCAATGCCTTCCAGCTCGACGATAAAGTTCAGGCTCTTGTTCACCAGCAACGGGAACGGGTGCGTCGGGTCCAGGCCAATCGGTGTGATGATCGGTGCGATTTCGTCGCGGAAGAACTTGCGTACCCACGCCTTGATCTTGGTGTTCCAGTGCCGGCGACGGATAAAGCGCACCTGATGCTTTTCAAGCTCTGGCAACAGAATGTCGTTGAGGATCGCGTACTGGCGATCCACATGGCCGTGGACCAGTTCGCTGATGCGGGCCAGCGCCTGATGCGGCTGCAAGCCATCGGCACCGGCCTGCTCACGGGCGAAGGTGATTTGTTTTTTCAGGCCTGCAACACGAATCTCGAAAAACTCATCCAGGTTGCTGGAGAAAATCAGCAGAAACTTCAAGCGTTCAAGCAGCGGATAGGACTCATCCAGCGCTTGTTCCAATACGCGAATGTTGAACTGTAATTGCGACAACTCACGATGGATGTACAGGCTGCTGTCATCAAGGCCAGGAACGGCAATCGCCGGATGCACCGCCGCGTGCGACTCGGCCGCAGCAGGCGCATGGGCTTGCTGTTCAGGCGGGGTTTCAGGGACTGGCTCAACAATCGGCTGAGCTTCAGTGGCAACGATTTCAGCAAGTCCTTCGGTATTCATTGAATGTTCCTGTAAGAGCGGGTTTGACTCTCGTAACAGTTAAGCGACACCAGCAGTCAAGTTGTCAGAATGCCATCAACGCCTGTGGGTTTAAACCGCTCCCGGGCGCTTTATGCGGGCCAGAGACTGGTTAGAGGCCGATTTGTCGAAATTGTTTCCTGGGCAACCGACGCAGACACTGTGGGAGCGGGCTTGCTCGCGATTCAAACACCGCAGAGTTTCAGATTGACTGAGTCAACCCCATCGCAGTCAAGCCAGCTCCCACAGGTTCGAAGCAATAATCACCTGCGCGCATGGTTATAACGCTTCGCCATGAACACTAGATGACAACGCTAATGATGTAGGTCAAATACACATGATTTGTAGGACTTGTTAACGCAAAGTCACATTTCGATACTTTCCCGAACGTCCCTTAAGGCGTAGGCTGCGCGTTCATTTCGCCAGCATCCAGACAATGCTCCAACAATTTCTTCAAGAATTCGGCTACTTCGCCCTGTTTCTAGGGACGTTCTTTGAAGGTGAGACCATTCTGGTTCTCGCAGGCTTCTTGGCGTTCCGCGGATACATGGACCTCAAACTGGTCATGATCGTGGCATTCCTCGGCAGTTATGCCGGTGATCAGCTGTGGTACTTCCTGGGGCGCAAGCACGGCCGCAAACTGTTGGCGCGCAAACCGCGCTGGCAACTTATGGGCGACAAGGCGCTGGAGCACATTCGCAGGCACCCGGATATCTGGGTCCTGAGTTTCCGCTTCGTCTACGGCCTGCGTACCGTCATGCCCGTGGCAATCGGCCTGTCAGGCTACCCTCCGGGCCGCTATTTGCTGCTCAACGGTATTGGTGCGGCCATCTGGGCCATTGCCCTGGCTACCGCCGCCTATCACTTTGGCGCCGTGCTCGAAGGCTTGCTGGGCAACGTCAAGAAATATGAGCTGTGGGTGCTCGGTGCCTTGCTCCTGATCGGCCTGTGCCTGTGGGCCCGACGCCGCTTCAAGAATGCACGCCTGGCCAGACAGACCGCTCTTGAAGAGAAAAACAAGAGCAACGCCGAAGTCAGCAACCCGCCAGCCGAGTGATACGGTTTCTGCACACGTAGAGCCCCATCACGCTCAACAGGGTGTAACTGGACAGGCCGACCCAGCCCAATGCGCTGGCCGGCCACAGACCGGCCACAGGGGCCAGCCAGACCAGTGGCAGGTTGAGCGCCAGGCGCAGCCACTCAAGTTTCAGCGCCCAGGGCCGGTTCTCCAGACCTGCCCCCAGCACAAACAGCCCCAACGCCATATACCCCCAGCCCAGCATCAGCGCCTGGGGCGACAACGTCTCGCCCAGATTCAGCAAATAACTGCCCAGCGCCAGATAAACTGCAAATTGCGCCGCGATATACACCTGTTGGCGCCGTGCCAGTGGCACCTCGAATTTTACAAACCGGCTCAGGTCCGGCTTGTTTATCGGGTACTTCGCCGCTACATCCGCCGGACGCCAGCCCGTGGGCATAAACCATATCCGCAGCTTGTCCCGCCAGCGCTCGGTGCGCTGCGCATCAGCCAGCAACTGGCCATAGAACTGCCAGTTGGCCCACAGCGGATTCCAGCTTTGCAGCGGCGTGGTCACGCCGAAAATCACCGGTTCGGCGTCGTCTTCTTCCTGAAAAGTGCCGAACAAACGGTCCCAGACAATGAACACTCCACCGTAATTGCGATCCATATACAGAGCATTCTGCGCATGGTGAGCCCGATGATTGGAAGGTGTCACAAACAACCACTCGAACCAGCCCAGCTTGGGCACATGTCGGGTATGGACCCAGAACTGATAGAGCAGGTTGACGGTGGCCACGGTGACAAATACCGGCAGCGGCACACCCAGCACCGCCATTGGCAGGTAAAAGACCCAACCAAGCACAAACCCGGTGCTGGTTTGGCGCAGGGCGGTGGACAGGTTGTAGTCTTCGCTCTGATGATGCACCGAATGCGCGGCCCAGAGCACGTTGCGCTCATGCCCCAGGCGGTGGTGCCAGTAGTAGCAAAAATCGTAGAAGACAAACGCAAACAGCCACACCCACAGGCTGTCTTCGGGCAATTGCAGCAGCGCCAGATATTTCAGTGCCAGCGCGTAGGTGATCAGCCCCACGCCTTTGGTCAGCAAACCGGTGGTGGTCGACAGCACACCGGCGCTCAGGCTGCTGATAGTGTCAGCCAGGCGATAGGTGTGCATTGCGCGCCAGCGGTCGGCCAGCAGCTCGACAGCAATCAGCACAAAGAAAAACGGTACGGCATACAGAATCAGCTTCATGGCACACCCCGAGCGGTATTCCATCAAGCGTAGGCGCACTTGCTGCGAAACCCTATGGCATCAAGCGCCAAATCAGGCGACATTAATGCCATGAACAAGGAGATCGACATGACCACTAAAAAAGTTGCCGTGATTCTTTCCGGCTGCGGCGTCTATGACGGCGCCGAGATCCACGAAAGCGTGATCACCCTGCTACGCCTGGACCAGCGCGGCGCCAAAGTGCAGTGCTTTGCCCCCGACATTGCACAACTGCATGTCATCAACCACCTGACCGGCGAGCCAATGCCCGAGTCACGCAACGTACTGGTGGAGTCAGCGCGGATTGCCCGGGGCGAGATCAAGGATGTTCGTGAGGCCAAGGTCGAGGATTTTGACGCCCTGATCATACCGGGCGGGTTTGGTGCCGCCAAAAACCTCTCCAGCTTTGCCACCGATGGTGCTGCGTGCTCGGTTCAGGCTGATGTGCTGAGCCTGGCCGAAGCCTTTGCCGAAGCTGGCAAACCGATTGGCCTGATGTGCATCTCACCTGCCATTGCCGCCAAGATTTATGGCCCAGGCGTGATCTGCACCATCGGCACCGACGCAGATACCGCTGCGGCCGTCACCAAAATGGGTGGCACCCACCAAGAGTGTGAAGTGTCGGAAATTGTCGAGGACAAGGCCCGCAAGCTGGTCAGCACCCCGGCCTATATGCTCGCCAAATCCATCAGCGAAGCAGCGTCGGGGATCAACAAGATGGTTGACCGCGTGCTTGAGTTGACGCAAAAAAACTGATCAACCCCGTGCCAGCCGGGTCAGGATACGGTCCAGGGCATTGGCGAACGCCTGCTTGTCGCGTTCGCCATAGGCACCCTGCCCACCGCTGACCTGACCTTGCTCGCGCAGATCGGTAAACAGATTACGCACCGCCAGGCGCTCGCCCATGTTTTGCGGGTCAAACTCCTTGCCGCGCGGGTCCAGCGCGGCAACGCCCTTTTTGACCAACCGGTCGGCCAACGGCACATCGCTGCAAATCACCAGCTCGCCGGGCACGGCGTGCTCCACCAGATAATCATCCGCCGCATCCGGGCCGCTGGGCACCACAATCAGTTTGACCAGGGCGTAGGTCGGCTTGATCTGGCTCTGCCCTGCCACCAGCACCACCTCAAACTGACGCTTGAGAGCGAACTTGATGACCTGATCCTTTGCCGCCTTGGGGCAGGCGTCTGCGTCGATCCAGACACGCATAGAGAATTGCTCCTGAGTGTTGCCGCTCCCACTGAGGGGAGGTGTATAAGGATTTAAGAAGCCTGCACCCGACGCTTTTCCGCCAGTTTGCTACGGCCGTACAACACGATAATTGCCAAAATGGCTACGGCCTGCGCACTCAGCGAGTACGCATCTGCATGAATACCCAGCCAGTCGAAGTCGAAGAACGCGACAGGCCGCGTGCCAAAGATGCCCGCCTCTTGCAGCGCTTTCACGCCATGCCCGGCGAATACCACCGACAGGGCGCAGAGCAAAGCCGCGTTGATGCTGAAAAACAGCGCCAATGGCAATTTGGCCGAGCCACGCAGGATGATCCACGCCAGGCCCATCAGCAAGACCAGTGCCGTGGCGCCGCCCGCCAGTACCGCGTTGTGGCCCGCCGGGCCGGCTTGCAGCCACAGGGTTTCGTAGAACAGGATCACTTCGAACAGTTCGCGGTACACCGAAAAGAACGCCAGTATCGCGAAGCCAAAACGACCGCCACCGCTGACCAGGCTGCTTTTGATGTAATCCTGCCACGCGGCGGCGTGACGACGGTCGTGCATCCATACGCCCAGCCACAGCACCATGACGCTGGCGAACAGCGCAGTACAACCTTCCAGCAGTTCACGCTGGGCACCGCTGACGTCAATCACATAGGCCGCCAGCGCCCAGGTCGCCAGCCCGGCCACCAGGGCCAGACCCCAGCCGACGTTGACACTGCGCACCGCCGATTGCTGGCCGGTATTGCGCAGGAAAGCCAGGATCGCGGCCAGCACCAGAATTGCTTCCAGGCCTTCACGCAGCAAAATCAGCAGGCCGGAGATATAGCTCAAAGTCCAGCTCAGGCCATCGCTGCCCAGCAGCCCGGCAGATTCCTTGAGCAAGACTTTGGCCGCTTCCAGTCGCTGCTCGACCTGCTCGATCGGCAAGCCGTCCTGCAGCGATTGCCGATAGGCCATCAGGGCTTTTTCAGTGTTTTTGCGCACATTGGCGTCAACGTTATCCAGCGAGCTTTCAACGAGTTCAAAACCTTCCAGATAAGCCGCCACCGACAGGTCGTAGGCTTGCTCACGGTCACCGGCGCGGTAAGCCGCAAGGCTTTTATCCAGGGTGGCGCTGGTGTAGTCGAGCAGCTGCGCCGGGCCGCGTTTGACTTGCGGCGGCTGCGCCCGCTGGGCACGGAACGTTGCGGTCGCCTCGGGGCCTTCAGCCGCCAGCACTTCATTCGGGGTTTGACGGGCAAGGTCCGCCAGGTTGTAGGTTTTGTCTGCCTTGCTGGCACTCGGGTCGGCACTCAGCCCGGCGATGTAGGTGGCCAGGTCCCAGCGCTGACGCTCGTCCAGCTGATCAGCAAACGAAGGCATATCGGTGCCTTCAACCCCCAGGCCAAGGGTGTTGTAGATCGCGTAGAGGCTCAGCCGGTCCAGGCGCTGCGCGTCACGCAGGTTCGCAGGCGGCGGCGTCATACCGACACTGGCAGGGCCGTCACCGGCGCCGGTTTCACCGTGGCACACCGAGCAATGCTGGGCATACAAGGGTGCGCCACGGGTAGGGTCAGGGGTAATGGCGGGGGCCTGGCTGACCTCGTAGGCCACCGCCAGTTTGGCACCCAACTGACGTGCTTCATGCGCAACGGCGGTGCCGTCTACACGCTGTTCGATGGCGCTTTGCAGGGCGTTCACGCCTTGCAGCAGCTCCTCACGCTCAGGGCGTTGCGGCAAGTCCGCGAGCAGGCCTTTGAGCACGGCCAGAAACTCGAGTTGCTCGCGGTATTCGGTCTCATCAATAACCTTGCCGTTTTCAACTGTAGGCGGATAGTCAGCACCAATGTAGTCAATCAGGTGCAGCGCTTGTGAGGCGCCTTCCGGGGTGTTGGCAGAGGCAACAAGGCTGCACAACGCGAGCACGGGCAACAATAGCCATGCCAAAAAACGCGAGCGGGAGGTCATCGATCAATCCGGATGGAAATGAGAAGTAACATATTGTTTACCGTTACTGGCCGCCGACTCAAGGCCCTCGTATGCGATCGCGCCGTAAATCAGCGAATTGCAATTCTGCGATTGAACTGGCTAAACATAGCGAGCCTTGCAGATTGATAGCCCCTTTATTGCAAGTGCTTGTGGGTTAACTATCGCCACAAATGTAGGCATTTTCCCAAAGTTATTAAACACAGCCATCACGCCCTGATTAAGGCTATTTCCCCTCCGCCGACGCTGCTAAAAATACCGATCCTTCACCACAACTGATCACCCGTACTCGGGCCCGGTCTCTGCGGTATCGACAAGTATTTATGGTTTATACGCCCGGGGACACTCATACCCATGACCGCTCGTGCCCTTAACGCTCTCATTTTGAGCGTGCTCACCTTACTGACTGGATGCTCGGTATTTCGTAGTTATGACAGCGAACTGCAAGCCACCAACCAGCAGTTGTCGGCTGGCAATGTCGATGGCGCACTGGTCCTGCTCGAACAAAACAACAGCAGCCAGAACAAAGACCTTCTCTACTACCTGGAAAAAGGCGAGTTATTGCGCGCAAAGGGCGACCTTGCTGCAAGCCAGAAGGCATGGCGCAACGCTGACAAATTGATATATGCCTGGGAGGAGTCGGTCAGGCTCGATACTGCCAGGTACCTCGCACAGTTCTCCAGTTTTCTGGTCAACGACAAAGTCCGCCGCTATGAAGGCCATGACTACGAGAAAGTCTGGTTGAGTACGCAAATGGCTCTGAATCTGTTGAACCTTAACGATTTCGAAGGTGCCCGCACGGAAATCAAAAAAACCCATGAACGCGAAGCCCTGATCACTGAACTTCGGGACAAGGAATACTTGAAACGTGAGCAGGAAGCAGAACGCAGGGGAGTACGAGCCCGGTTCAAGGATCTGCGTGGCTACCCGCTGGAAAGTCTTGATGCACCCGATGTACTGGAGCTGAAAAATAGTTATCAGAGCGCCTTTAGTCATTATTTGGCGGGCTTTGTTTATGAGGCTTTGGGAGAACGAAGCCTTGCCGCACCAGGCTATCGAAAGGCCGCAGAACTGCGCCCCAACACACCTCTGATCGAGCAAAACCTGCTGAACCTGGACAAACCAGAGGCCCGCAGCGATGAAAGCGAAGTTCTGATAGTGCTGCAAAATGGCTTTGCACCGGCGCGAGACTCAATACGTCTCCCACTGCCATTAACCATCAGCAACAACCTCGTCATTACGCCGCTGTCATTTCCGGTGATCAGGCCTTACACCCCCAATACGCCCCTCACCCATGTCGTCGTCAACGGCCAGCTTCATCCCCTCACCTTGCTTAACACCACCACGACCATGTCGCGTCGCGCCCTGCGCGATGAACTGCCGTGGATCCTCCTGCGTAGCAGCGCGCGGGCTGTCACTCGAGGCGTCGCACAAAAACAACTCAATGACGACAACCCGCTGGCCGGCCTGCTTCTGGGAGTTGCTTCGACTGTTCTGGAAGACGCGGATACGCGCACCTGGCGCACCCTGGCAGACAACACATATGTGGTGCGTTTACGCCTCAACCGTGGTGAGCATCAAATTAGCCTGCCCGACATCCCGGGCAGTACGCCGATACGCTTAAGGGCCGAACGCGGCTATCAGGTCATCACGATACGCACGATCGGTAATCGCGTTTTCCACCATGCCACCGCTGGCAGTACTACACCCGTCACCCCCCCGCTGGCTTTCATAAGCCGACAAAAACCCTGAGGAACCCACGATGCGATATTTGCTCTCGGGCGCTCTGGCGCTGTTTTTACTGATCGGCTGCGCCACACCGTCACCTCCACAACCCAACAGTGCAGCAAGCAAGATTACGGTCATGGGCAAGTTCAAACATATCTCTGCCGGAGCGATCCGCGTAGCGCGTGTAAATGGCTTCATGACCGTAAACGCCCAGATGACCAACACCAGCCGCCACAACCGATTGGTTTATTACCGCTTTACCTGGCTGGGCAAGGACGGGTTTCCCGTTGCCAATGAAGAAGGCTGGAAAACCATCACCCTGTACGCCAAACAAAACACTTTTATTCCTGCTATTGCACCAGTGCCTCAAGCCAGGGATTTCCGCCTGGAAGTGAAAACCCCCTGAGCCTGTAGCCTTTGTCACACCTGGAGAGCTATTCCATGCTTGCACGCACTTCATTACTCGCCCTGATGCTGATTCTGATCAGCGGGTGTTCCAACACTTCGCCAGTCATCGGCGGCAAAAACATAACTTATGGCGACACCAAGGCTGTGGAACTGATCACCAATGAGTTTGGCTCGACTGACCTGCAGATGATCGCCGAAAGCATGACACGCTCCCTTGCTCAGTCCGGCATTCTTCAGGGAAGGCCGGTGGTACAGGTCTACGATGTGAAAAACAAAACCAGCGAGTACATCGATACCCGCCAGATAACCACGTCGATAAAAACCCAACTGATGAAAACCGGCACCGTTCGTTTTGCGAGCGACAACACCGACATGCAAAGCCAGGTCGACCAACTTCAGTTGCAAAACCAAAGCGGCCTGTACAAAAAAACGACGATCAGCAAGACCGGCAACATGATCGCAGCCAAATACCGCCTCGAAGGCTCCATTACCTCGATTGTGAAGCGCAGCAAGGACTTCAAAGATGTTTTCTACACATTCAACCTGCAACTGGTCGATCTCGAAAGCGGCCTGGCGGAATGGATGGACGAAAAAGAAATCCGCAAAACAACGGAGCGCTAAGCGATGCGTATCTGGATATGCGTTATCAGCCTGCTCTGTATCTGGGAAGTTCAAGCTGCCCCCAAAATAGCCGTGACCGACCTGGCTTATGAGACCCGCGTACAGCAATACGTCCAGTCAACCACTGCACGTAACCGTTTTCAGTCCGGCCCGTACCACGCCAATGGCTCGGCGAGCTACCAGACGTACGAGAGCCGCAACAGCTACATCCAGCAAATCGAGTTGCGCAATTTCAGTGGCGATATCAAAGGAAAGATTCTCAAATCCGGGTTGTTCCGACTGGTGCAGGCCACGCCTTACAAAGCCAGCGACAAAACGGATGTTTATGACGTCATCAAGCGCATAAAGGCCGGTCATTTCAAAGGCGCCGACTACGTTCTGTTTGGCACGGTGTCTGACATTGATTTCACCCGGGACCTCAACGCACTGGCCAATACCAGGAGTTATTCGGCGATACTGGGGTTGACGCTGGTTGCTGACTTCAGCCTGATCAACACCCGTACCCTTGAGGTCACCTCAGCATTCACTGCCATGGGTAAAGGGGAGGACATCAAACTGACAAACCGCCACGATCTCAGAGTGTCCCTTAACCGGCCCCAGGTTATACGCGACGTAGCCGCAACCCTTGGCGAGGACGTGGTACGGCAACTACAAGAGCAACTGACAGGCATTGCACCTCAGCCGCCAAAGAGCGCGCCAGCACCACTCAACAGACTACCCGAGGATGAAGCTGCGGTGATTCTGCGCTGAGCCATGAGCACAAGCCAGTTGTCGCTCAACAGCTGAGATCAGACCGACATGTAATGCTGAGCCATGAACTCGACAAAAACACGCACTTTGGGGGCCAGAAGGCGGGCGTGCGGATAGAGGGCAAAGTAATGACGCTGGCCTGCGTTGTAGTCGGGAAGAATCTGTACCAACTGGCCGCTTTGCAAGTTCTGTTGCACCGTCGCCCGTGTGAACGCGGCAATGCCCAGACCGGCCAATGCGGCGCTGTGGAGGGAGGTAATGGTGTCGGTTTTGAAACGTCCGTTGAGCGCCACCACCACGGTATCAGCCCGCGCCGAATTCAACCGCCACTCATTGCTCCCCGTAAAACCGAGTAACTGATGGGTGGCCAGCTCGTCGACCTGGCGTGGCAAGCCTTGGCGACTGACATAACCGGGTGCAGCCACCAGAATCAGATCGGATACGGTCAGTTTCTTGGCCACCAGCGAGGAGTCTTCCAGGGGGCCGCTGATGCGCAGTGCAAGGTCGAAGCGCTCAGCCACCAGATCAACAAAACGGTCCTCGCAGGACAGGTCTACCCGGATCTTGGGGTAGCGTTGCTGGAACCCGGGCAACCAATTGCCCAACTCCAGCGTCCCGATCACCAAAGGCACGCTGATACGCAGAGTCCCTGACGGTTCGCTGCCATCGTCGGCAACAGCCAACGCCGCTTGGTCGAGCCGCTGCAAAATGTCGAGGCAGGCCGCGTGATAGCGCTCCCCTGCCTCAGTCAGGCTCAAGTGCCGGGTTGTGCGGTTGATCAACCGCACACCGAGTTGTGCCTCCAGATGCTGTAAATGCCGGGACAATGTCGAAGACGTGGTTTCCCATTGCTCGGCTGCTGCCGAAAATCCACGATTCTCGACGATGCAGCAAAACGCCCGCATGGCCAGCAACTGATTCATCGATTGAGATTCACTTTAGAGGCAATTTAACGATCTGCGCCGTAGTCATGACATCGCCAAAGGTGTCTTCGACTGAAGCCAGGGCTGCGCGGTGCAGGCTATTTGCATCAATGCTCGAGCCGTCTGCCCGGGTAATACTGCGGGTAGCGGAAGCATCAGATGCTACCACGACCTGGTACCCCAGCGGCGCAGCGTCCCGAGCGCCGCCGGCCACGCAGGCATGGGTCATCAGGCCGGCAATAATTACCGTCTTGATGCCTTTTTCCTTCAGCAGGCGGTCCAGTTCAGTGCTGCCAAAAACGCTCACGGTGGTTTTTTGCAACACCGTATCACCCGCGCGAGGCAGCATCTGCGGGTGGAATTTCACACCTTCGCCGTCCAGCGCAAAAACCGCTGAGCCCGCCGGGGCGATATGCTGAATCTGATAAACCGGAATCCTGGCCTTGTCCGCGAATGCAATAAGCTCGCGAGTCTTGTTGAGTGCCTTCTGGCCGTCCGGGATCGGCAACCGGCCGGTGAAGTACTCCTGCTGAAAATCAATCACCAGTAAAGCCGTAGAGGCCGGGTCAAGACGATCAATCGGAACAGCGCCAGACATGGCACGGATAGTGGGGTTGGGATTGACGGCAGGCTCAGCCGCGATGGCTGAAGTTGCCGCCAGACTCAGACAGGCGAGCAATGAGGACAGTAGTTTGGGCATTGTAAAAGTCATATGAACCTCTGGTTTGGAATGATGCAACGGAGGGTAAAAGTCTAAAAAGACCGATACCTCGCAACAACGCCAGGGCGCGCATATGACTTATGCGCTTTTTGCACAGATTTCAGTTTGTAGCGCGATGCAACGTCGCCAGAAAACCCGCCGCGCCAACAAACAGACCGGCAAAGGTGCGGTTCATCCGGCGCTGTTGTTGCGGCGTACGCAGCAGACGCAGGACCTTGGACGCCAACCCTGTGTAACCGGCCATGACGATCAGGTCGACGCAGATCATGGTCACGCCCAACGTCAGGTATTGGGACACCAGCGGCGCTGCCGGGTTTACGAACTGCGGCAGCACCGCGAGCATGAACACCAGCGCCTTGGGGTTGCTGACGTTGACCAGAAAGCCGCGAAATACGAGAGCCAGCGGCTTGCCGATGGGACGCACGGCGGCGTCATCGCTCAGATCAGCCGGCAGGGCACGCCACTGTTTGACGGCGAGGTAAACAAGGTAAGCCACGCCGAACCATTTGATGGCATAGAAAGCGGTAGACGAGGCTGCAAGGATGGCGCCGACACCAGCTGCGACAATGGCGATTTGCAACGCCAGGCCCAGTTGCAGGCCCAGGGCATTCCAGTAACCGCGCCAGAAACCATACTGCAGACCGCACGACATCGAAGCAATCGCGCCAGCGCCGGGGGACAGGCTGATCACCCAACAGGCAGCAAAAAAGGCCAACCACGTTTCCAACGACATCGCACACCTCGGACAAGATCTGTAACAAGTCCCTTAAGCTAATGCGTTGGTTGAAAATTGACCACAAATTTCTGAGGGTAGTTTTGACTCTGCGGGAGCGTTACAGGTCGCTTTCTCGCCAGCGGCGTACCGAGCGCTGGAAGAACAGACTGTTGGGGACTTGCACCATGCTGCTACCACTACCCGATTCAGCGGGTTCGATCAGCGTGGTGTAAAGCAGATTGATGGCCACCACACGACCTTTGACGCCGGGCTTGTCCAGCGTGTCGAGCAACTCCACCACGTCGCCAATGCGAAACGGCCCCACGGTAAAGATCAACACTGCACACAGCAGATTGGAAAGCACGCTCCACATGGCGAAGAAGGCAATCGCCGCCACCGCCACAAAGCCCGACAGCGCCGTCCACAACACGGTGGCCGAAACCCCCAGACGTTCCAGCACGACGATCACCGCACTGCCCATGATGAACCAGCGCAAACCGCCGCGCAGCGGCATCATCAGCTGTGGCGGGAACGGATAACGCTCGCCCAGCCGCGTCAGGAAGCGCGCCACGACACGTTGGGAGAAGTAACCCGCCAACAGAATCAGCAAAATCTGCACACCGATCCACAGCGGTGCGATCAGTTCGGCGGGCACTGGCAAGTGCAGGGCTTCCATCAGGACAGGGCTTCCAGTTCTGCTTGCATGGACTCAAGCAATTCCAGCGCTTCCATCCACCGCTCTTCCAGCTGGCTTTCGAGCACTTTGAGCTTGGCCTGTTCCGCCAGCAGATCACGCAATTCATCTTTGCGCGCAGCTTCGTAAACGGCACTGTCGCCCAGGCTGGTTTCGATTTTCGCCAGCTTTTCGTTGACCTTGCCCAGCTCGCTCTCAAGCTTGTCAGCTTCGCGTTTATGCGGTGCCAGCTGCTGACGCAACGCTGCAGCGGCCTGACGTTGAGCCTTTTTATCGGTCTTGTCAGGGTTGACCAGCGTGGTGCTGACCGGCGCATTGCGCAAACGGTAGTCGGCCAGCCAGCGCGCGTAGTCTTCGAGGTCGCCGTCAAACTCCTGAACCTTGCCATCGGCAACCAGCAGGAACTCATCCGTAGTGCTCTTGAGCAGGTGGCGATCGTGGGACACCACCAGCACCGCGCCGCTGAACTCTTGCAGAGCCATGGTCAGCGCCAGACGCATTTCCAGATCGAGGTGGTTGGTCGGTTCGTCGAGCAGCAACAGATTCGGGCGGCCCCAGGCTATCAATGCCAGCGCCAGGCGGGCTTTTTCGCCACCGGAGAAGTTCAGTACCGGCTCGTCGATCCGCGCACCCCGGAAATCGAAACCACCGAGGAAGTCGCGCAGGGTCTGTTCGCGCTCGGTCGGCGCCAGACGCTGCATATGCAGCAACGGGCTGGCCTTGGAATCCAGTGAGTCGAGCTGATGTTGGGCAAAATAGCCAACCACCAGATTCTCGCCACGGGCCAACCGACCCGACAGTGGCTCCAACTCGCCTGCGAGGTTTTTGATCAGGGTCGACTTACCCGCGCCGTTTGGCCCGAGCAAGCCAATACGGGCGCCCGGAACCAGTTGCAGCTTGACCTTCTCGAGGATGGTTTTGTCGCCATAACCCAGGCGCGCATCGGACAAGTCGAGCAACGGGCTGGAGAGCTTGACCGCTTCGCGGAACACGAAGTCGAACGGCGAATCCACATGGGCCGCGCTCAGCTCTTCCATACGCTCAAGGGCCTTGATCCGGCTCTGCGCCTGACGGGCCTTGGTGGCCTGGGCCTTGAAGCGGGCGATATAGCTTTCCATGTGCGCACGTTGCGCCTGTTGCTTTTCGTAGGCCTGTTGCTGCTGGGCCAGACGTTCGGCACGGGCACGCTCAAATGCGCTGTAACCACCGCGATACAGGGTGATTTTGCGCTGATCGACGTGGGCAATGTTGTCGACCACGGCATCCAGGAAGTCCCGATCGTGAGAGATCAGCAGCAAGGTGCCAGGGTAATTCTTGAGGAAGTCTTCAAGCCAGAGAATGGCGTCGAGATCCAGGTGGTTGGTCGGTTCATCGAGCAACAAAAGATCCGACGGGCACATCAGGGCCTGAGCCAGGTTCAGGCGCATCCGCCAGCCACCGGAAAAATCGGCAACCGGGCGATCCATCTGTTCGTTGGTAAAGCCCAGTCCGGCGAGCATTTTGCGCGCCCGTGCATCGGCGGTGTAGCCGTCGGCGCTGTCCAGCTCGGAGTGCAGGCGCGCTTGCGCAGCACCGTCCTCGTCAGCTTCGGCCCTGGCCAGATCGGCCTGCACCTGGCGCAATCGCTGGTCGCCATCGAGCACATAGTCGATCGCAATGCGGTCGAGGGTGTCGATTTCCTGGCGCATATGGGCGATCCGCCAGTCGGCCGGGAGCAGACAATCCCCGGAATCAGGCGTCAACTCACCCAGCAGCAAGGCGAACAAAGTGGATTTACCGGCGCCATTGGCGCCGACCAGACCGGCTTTGTGGCCGGCGTGCAGGGTCAGCTCGGCGTCTTCTAGCAGACGTTGCGGGCCACGCTGTAAAGTCAGGTTCTGAAGTCGGATCATAATGGCGGCGGAGTCTACCAGCTTCCCTCTCAACTGGCGCGAATTGCACTATGCAGACTGACCTGTGGAATTACTGTTTGAACCTCTATGCCCGACCTGGGGTGGAGCAGGCCTGCCTGCAATTGCAGGACCAGGGTGTGGATGTGTGTGTGCTGCTGTGTGCAGCCTGGCTTGAGGAGCGCGGCGTGGCCTTCGACAAGGCGCGCCTTGGGCAACTGAATGCCTGTGCCGGACCCTGGCAGCACGAAGTGGTTCAGCCGTTACGACAACTGCGAACACGCTGGCGCGAAGCAGCCGCGCACGACGATGCACTGGCGACGCTGCGCGTGCAGGTCAAGGCATTGGAGCTGGAGGCCGAACGGATGTTGTTGCGGCGCCTGGAATCCGTGACTCAGGGCTGGTCGAAAACGCAATCGCAGGATACCTGCGCCTGGCTGCAGAAGATGACGGTCGATGCCGGTCACCCTGATTGCGACGCGCTGCATACGCTGCGCGTCGCAATCAATCGCGCTTAAGAAGCGCTGGCTGGGGTCGTAGCCGAGTTTGTAGCGGTTACCGGAGTTGACGCCGGGGTTGTAGCGGGTGCCGCGGCGGCGGACGTCACGGCGGGCTTGGCCGGAGCCGCGGCCGGTTTGGCAGCTGCTGGCCTTCTTGCGGCAGGCTTGGCTGCTGCAGGTTTAGCCGCTGCGGGTTTTGCCGCAGGCTTGGCCGCTGCAGGTTTGGCCGTTGCGGGTTTTGCCGCAGGCTTGGCCGTTGCGGGCTTGGCCGCTGCGGTTTTAGCGGCAGGTTTGGCCGCTGCAGGTTTAGCTGCAGGTTTGGCCGCCGCTTTTACCGGGGCTTTTGCTGGCACTGGTTTGGCCGCTGCGGGTTTGGCGGTCGGTTTTGCCGCAGCCGTTTTGGACACTGCCGGCTTGGCCGCTACGGTTTTTGCAGCAACTGGCTTGGTCGCAGGCTTAGCCGCCGCTACTTTGCCGGCAGGCTTGGCAGCTGCTTTGGCCGGTGCTTTGGCCGGAGCCTTGGCAACCCCTTTGGCAGCCGGTTTTTTCGCTGCCGCTGCAGGCTTGGCATCGCGACTCGACAAAGCCTTGCCAACAGCCTCTTTGACTCGACCGATACCTTGGGCCAACTTCAGGCTTTCTTGAGCATCACGTTTGAGTTGCAGAATATAAGTGCGCGTTTCGCTTTGACGGTCTTTGAGTGAGTCGAGCAGTTGCTCGAGCTCTTTGACCCCAGACTTGGCCTTGGCCTGAGCCTTGGATTTTCCGGCGTTGGCGGCGTCTTGCAGTTTTGCACGTGACTTGTGCAGTTTTTCCTGCGCTTTACCGCGCTGCTTTTCAAGCTTGGCGAGCAGTTTCTCAGCATCAGCCAACGCTTGGGAGCAAGCGTTTTCCAAATGCTCAAGCAGACTGCCTGAGAGCTGTTGGAGCAAGTGCAACGGCGTATTTACGGGCTTCTTATTGGCCGACATGGTTTACCTCCTGGCTGAAGTGAGTGCGGCTCATACTAGACCTCTGCAACTACCGCCGCTAGGGCATGTTGACACTAAGGATAGCTGCACGTTGCATGACGTCGAAAAACTTGTGCTGGATCAATCTTTAACGGCCAAGCCAGCTAAATTCAAAGAGTGCCCAAACGTCTTTTAGCCCCTTCGAATTAAAACATCGGCGCCGCTCGGGCGCTGGCATAATCGCTCGCACATCACGCCGGAGAACCCCCATGCCGCGTTACATGTTTTGGATGTTGTTGTGCCTTGCGCCTGTGGCTGACGCAGCCCCCTCTCCCTCCCCCGACGACGCCCGCGATCTGGCCTACAGCATGGGCGCCAGCCTGGGCGAACGCTTGCGCCAGGAAGTCCCCGAGCTACAGATCCAGGCACTGATCGAGGGCCTGCACACCGCCTACCAAGGCAAACCGCTGGCCCTGACGGATGAGCGCATCGGCCAGATTCTGGCGCAGCATCAGGCTCAAACAGATCCCGGGCAGGCCTCGTCAGGCATCAACGCCGCCCTGAGCGCTGAAGAAGTTTTTTTGCTGGTCGAAAAACAACAACCCCAGGCTCGCGAGCTGGCCGACGGCATCATCCTGACCGAACTAAAACCCGGCAAAGGCGCCAAGCCCGGCCCACAGGATTCGGTGTATGTGAGCTATGTGGGCCTACTGCCCGATGGCACCGTGTTCGACCACAGCACCCAACCACAATGGTTTCGCCTGGGCAGCGTAATCGCCGGCTGGCGCAGTGCATTGGTACAGATGCCGGTGGGTGCGAAATGGCGGCTGGCGATACCTTCAAGCCAAGCTTACGGCACCCAGGGGGCCGGGGATCTGATTGCCCCCAATACACCACTGGTGTTTGAAATCGAACTGTTCGCTACCCGAAAGTAACCGTCCCGAAAATAAAAAACGGCGCGCCATTGCGCACCGTTTTTTAAATGGATTGTTGCTTAAGCCTGAGCGGCTTCTTTCTGCTTGTGCGCGCTGTGCAGCACTTCGATCAAGCAGTCTTCAAGCTCAAAACGCTCATCAAGCAGAGCGCCCAAAACCTTGATCTCTTCTGCCAGCTTGTCACAGTCAGGGCGATGGGCCTTACCATCACAATGGTCGTTGAAAGCCAGGGCGGCCTCCGTAATCACGTTGATACGCGGATAGATGGTCTCTGCCAGGGCAAGCCCGCGCTCGTCATTGAAGGCCTTGGCCTCCTGATTGAGCTGCTCGTAAATCTCGAAATGGCCTGCGGACACATAGTCGACCAGCAGCTGGCAAAACTCTTTTTGAGGCCCGCGTTTGGGATTGTTTTGCTGCTCCAGCAGAACCGCATAAGCCTTCACAAGTTTACGGCGCTCAAGCAACCAGCGGTCTACCAGTTGGTGGACGCCGTTGAATCGTTCCTGAGCACTCTCGCATCTTTCGAGCATGATGATCTCTCTTCCCTTGTGGGCCCATGCCACCCGACATCAGCCAGGCCTGTGTGAACCAAAACCTGCACGATTGCACGGGCATTGGGCGGCATAACTCCGTGATACGTGCGGGCCAGATTATGCCCGCTTGCCAACTGCTTCAAGGTACCCACGAGAGAAAATTCATACAAGTGTTTAATCCCAAGTGCTACTTCACGTCGCAGTCACGGGGTAATTTGTCCCTGGTAATCGAGCGACTGATCTGAAAGATGGCAAGAACAAGCAGCCCGATAAAGGCCAGCAAGCTCAACTCGGGAATGCTCAAGTCAAAGATGGTCCAGTGAATATGTGTGCAGTCCTCACTGCCACGATAAATCATCGAAATGATTTCACTCGGCGACATGTCGCGCCAGATGCAGGCCAGCTCTGGCTGACAGAGCATCAGTTGATCTGGCGCCAGCTCTTGCAGCCATACCTGCCTCAAGGCACTCGCCGCGCCACCCAGCGCGAACAACATGGAGGCAAGGGAGTAACACAACATGCCAAAACCTTTGGGGCCATGGGCAAAAGCCACCAGGTTGACGAGGCAGAAATCCAGCAAGAAAAAACGCTGAACCTGACATAGCGAACAAGGCTTGAGCCCGGGCCCGTACTCGAGATAAAAAGTGCCGCCCATTACCAAGGCGCCTACTACAAAGGCTAAAAAGAAAATAAAACGTGAAGCTGCCAAGAACATGGCTTTTCCATGACAAAAGAGACAGTGGGTTACGGTAGATGAAAGCCATTAGCCCTTTCAAGGTGACCCTAAGCGGATAGTTCTCGAAGAAACCAAGGAAACCCCAACAGAAACACTAAGCCTTTAGAACAAATCATGTAGGAAAAGGCAGATTGCCCCTCGCTCGCTCAATACTGCAGGCAGCCCCACGTGTGCCGAAACACACGCCAGGCTGACCTCTTCACAGGGTCGTGGCAGTGACTGGCAAGGGGGATGCGAGCAAACGCTCATCCAGCAAATTCAGCCCTTCCTGAAAAAGCTGATTGCTGCGCCCCGTATCCCCCAACTGGGCCAGCAGTCGTGCCAGCTCGGCACAGGTTTCGGGGTTGCGCTCCACCTTGAGGCTGCTTTCAAGGTAATCCCGCGCTTTGCCCCACAAGCTGTTTTGCAGGCACAGGCGACCCAGGGTCAACAGCAGGCTGGCATCGCCGGGATGGCTCTTGAGCCAGCCTTCGGCGGCCTGCAACTGCTTCACCGGGTCACTGCCGCGCAGCAGGCCATAGAGGCGCACAAGATGGCTGTCATAACTGCGCTTGAGCGCCCCGCGCAAGACTTCTTCGGCTTCAGTTTGCGCGCCCAGCTGGCGCAATTGCTCGGCATAGGCCAGCACGAGCGCGGGCTCCTGGCGCTGGGCCGAGGTAAGCTGTTGCCAGGCGCGTTGAAGTGACTGCAACCCCGCCTCGCCTTCGCTTTCACGCTGGGCCGCCAGGCTCAGATTCTGCCCCCAGGCCCGTCGCTCCAGCTCGGCCAGCTCCTTGGGCGGCAATACCTTGTCCTTGCGCAGCTCTGGCAACAGGCGGATCAACGCCGTCCAGTCGCCACGCTGCTGGTGCAGACGCTGCAGCTGGCGCAACACCTGAACATTGTGTGGATGGCGCTCATGCATGGCCTGCAAGGTCACCAGCGCGCCCTCGGTGTCAGCACGGTCCACCTGCAACTGGGCATGGCTCAGGGCAATGGCCAGTTCGGCCTGAGGCTGGCGTTCCAGCGCTCGCTCCAGCAGGTTGTCGCTTTCTTCGTAGTGCCCCTGCTCGTTGGCCGCTCGTGCAGCCCCGAGGTAGTAGAGCAATGGCTGCGGCTCGGCTTCGGCGGCACGGGCCAGATGCTTCTGTGCGCTGGCCCAGCGGCCCTCGGCAAGGTCCATCTGGCCTTGCTCGATGGCGATCTGCACTCGACGGCTGCGGTTGCGCCGCGACCACGGGTTGACCAGCCCTGTAGAAGCCGTCACCAGCTCCACCAGCAGCTTGACTCCCCACACCAGCAGCCACAGGACGGCCAGCAGCGCGAGCGTTGCCCAGACACTGGATTCGTAACGGAAATTTTTATAGGCGATCAGCACATAGCCCGCATCTTCAGCAATTGCCAGGCCGATGCAGGCCGCAGCTGCAATCAACAAGAACACAATCACGTAGAAGCGCTTCATGGAAGTGCCTCCTGCGCCGGGCTGGCAGCCGCTTTGACCGGCTCTTGCGCACGCACATGCCGACGCTCAAGGTAGGCCTGTACCGCGCTCAAGGCAGCCGCAAGGTCCGGGGTTTTTACCGTAACCGGCTGCTTGCCGAGTTCAATCACTTGCTCGAGGATTTTTTTGCTCTGCGGGTTATCCGCATTGAAGTTGCCCTTGAGCACATCTTGCGCCTGCGCCAGGGCCTGGGTGTAAACCGACTCCTGGCCATTGAGCGCCGCCCACTGGGCTTGCTCCAGCGCCAGGCTCAAGGCCAGGCGAACCTGGGTCAGGCTTTGGCCAGCCAACAGGGGGCGCACATTTTTGTCGGCATTGAAGTCGATGCGGATGTAGTGCGAGATCTCCTCCCACCACCGGGACCAACGGCTCGCGCCATCGCCATCAGCGGTGAGGCTGGCCAGCGAGTCACCCTGGTTCTGATAGGCCGGGGCCAGCGCACTGAGTTGCGCCACTTGATCACGCAAGGCCGCCAACTGCAAAAACAGTCCGGTGCGGTCCGGCTGCTCAACACTGCGCAATGCAGTCAGGCTTTTGGCCAGTTGCTCACGAGCGGCGAATGAACCCGGATCGTTCTGCTCACGCAAAATCGCGTCCGCGCCCTTTACCAGTGCCTGGGCGCTGGTGACGTCTTGCAGGGCCGACAAGCGCAAGGTGGCAAGACGCAACAAGTGCTCGGCCTCGGCCAGGCGCCAGTCTTTGCGGCTTTCGCCCAGCACGGTTTCCAGGCGCTGGTTCAGGCGCTGCTGATCGCCTTGCAGCTGCACGACCAACTGGCGCTGATTATCCAGTTCACTGGCCGAAGGCAGTTGGTTGAGCCGCGCCAGCAGCTTCTGCTCGCCCTGCTTGATCGAAAGCGTTTGCGCGGCCAGGGCCGGTACGTCGCTCAGCTGCTCTGCGGTGGCAGCTTGCAGTTGACGCACCTGCCATACCCCCCAGCCGCCGACAGCAACACCGGCGGCGCCGAGCAACAGGGCGAAAACCGCCAGGCCATTGCCTCGACCCTGTGGTGCAGGTTCGGTTTTTTTAGCCGGCGCTTCTGGCGCGGGCTGCACGTGTTCTTTGGACAAGACTGTTTCGCTCACGAATCCATCCTTTGCATTAGAAAGCAGGTGCGGGATGCTCCCGCAGCGCCGCCAGCAAAGCCGTGGCGCTTGCACCACGACAATCCACAACATGTTGCGCCCCGGCGCTGCGAGCCAGCTCAGCAACCCGCGGGCTTGGAACAAACAACGGCAGGCACCCAAGCATGGGCCAGGAATCGCCTGCCATCTGCCGTAAATGTTCAAAACCCTGCCCACTGCTGACCACCAGCGCGTTCAGGCGTTCCACTTCAACCCGCCGGGACAGGGTTGCAGGCGGGTATGACGGCAGTACGCGGCGGTAGACTTCAAGGTAGTCGACCTGCGCGCCAATGCTGCGCAGACGATCCGCGAGCAACTCGCGACCACCCTCCCCACGCAGGATCAACACGCTGGGCTGATCCCCCCCCACTGCAGACTTGAACTCGGGCATCGCCAGCAGCGCCTCGCTGTCATCACCCCGTTGAGGGTAGCTAACATCGAGGCCGTAATCGGCGAGAATCTGCGCCGTCGCGGCGCCAACGCTAAACCACTTCTGCCGGGGCGCATGCGGCCAGTACTGGCTGACCAGCTCAAGCCCCAGGCGCGCCGCAGGCTTGCTGACCACAATCACTGCGCAATACCGGTCAAGACCCGCAATCAGCGCACGCTGAGCCTCAGTCATGGTCAACGGGCTGATCGCCAGCAGTGGCAAGCTGCTGCTATATATCCCGGCAGCCGCCAGCTCAGCGGCCAGCGCGGCCGATTCCTCGGCTGGCCGGGTCAGCAGCAAGCGCCAGCCTGTCACTCGTGACCTGCCTCACCATAAACGGCTTTGAGAATATCCCCAGCCCCTTGGGCCAGCAGAGCCTCAGCCACTTGCACACCCAACTCACTGGCGTGTGCACGCGGCGCACGGGCGTCGGCACTGAGCAACACACCGCCACTCGGCTCGCCCACCAGGCCGCGCAGCCAGATTTGCTCGCCTTCAAGCACGGCATAACAGGCAATCGGCACTTGGCAGCCACCGTTGAGATGCTTGTTCAGCGCACGCTCGGCCGTAACGCGCACGGCCGTATCGGCGTGATGCAAAGGCGTCAGCAGGGCATGGATTTCGGGATCTGCGCTGCGGCATTCGATACCCACTGCGCCTTGGCCACCGGCTGGCAAGCTGTCTTCGATGCTGATGGGTGATGTGATGCGCTGTTCAAAACCGAGGCGAATCAGGCCGGCAGCCGCGAGGATAATGGCGTCGTATTCACCTGCATCGAGCTTGGCCAGACGGGTATTGACGTTGCCACGCAGAAAGCGGATTTGCAGGTCCGGACGGCGAGTCAGCAACTGGGCCTGACGGCGCAGGCTCGACGTGCCGACAATGCTGCCCTGAGGCAAATCGTCGAGGCTGGCATAGGTGTTGGAAACGAAGGCGTCACGCGGATCTTCGCGCTCGCAAATGCAAAACAGACCCAGGCCTTCAGGGAAGTCCATCGGTACGTCTTTCATGGAGTGCACGGCGATGTCTGCTTCGTTTTCGAGCAGGGCTGTTTCCAGCTCCTTGACGAAGAGCCCCTTGCCGCCAATTTTCGACAGCGGCGAGTCCAGCAGCTTGTCACCACGGCTGACCATGGGCACCAGCGTCACCAAAATACCGGGGTGAGCCTGCTCTAAACGGGCTTTAACGTATTCGGCCTGCCAAAGAGCCAGGGCGCTTTTACGGGTAGCGATGCGGATTTCGCGAGAGGACATGGATCAATCCGTACTGAAAAGATACGGCTGATAATAACAGCTCAGCCAAAACAGCTTTGACTTGTATCAGAAAGTCCTCGGCCTCCCTGGCCCAAAAACGGCGTATCCACGCCTTTTGAGCACGAATTACAGTTGCTGCATCATCTTGCGAACACCCGCCACATGCCTGCGGCTCACAATCAGCGCATCCCCGTTCAGGCCGCGCAGGAACAGCTGGAAATGCCCAAGGGGCGTGCGTTGCAAGCGCTCGATGCGGTCTCGGGCCACCAGTGCATTACGGTGAATGCGCACAAAGCGTTCACCAAACTCGTCTTCGAGTGCCTTGAGCGGCTCGTCGAGCAGAACTTCACCGCCAGCGTGACGCAATGTCACGTATTTATGGTCAGCGATAAAGTAGATCACCTGGTCGATAGGGATCAGCTCAATGCCTTTTCGGGTTCTGGCACTGATATGACTGCGTGGGCCACTGCCCGTTTGCGCGGCAGGCCGGGTGAGTGCAGCCAGCTGGATGCGGTTGGGCCGGTGCGCCTCTTTCAGGGCAGCACGCAGGGCATCTGCGGTGACCGGCTTGAGCACATAGCTGACACCGCTCTCTTGCAGGGCCTGTACGGAAAACTCGTCAGGCGCCACGCAAAACACCACCGAAGGCGGTAGCTCGCGCTCGCACAATTTGGCTGCAACCTGCAACCCGTCGAGGCCTGGCAGGCGGATATCGAGCAAAACGACATCCGGTTTCAGGCTTTCGATCAGGTTAAGTGCCTCTTCGCCATTAGTGGCGCCAGGCTCCAGCAACGTATAGCCCCCGAGCGTGCTGAGCAAATGGCTCAAATGCTCGCGGGCCAGGGTTTCGTCATCAACGATCAGGACATTCATATAGCGCTGTATTCCTGCGTGAGTCTCGCACAAGGATAGCGTAGACAGGTGATGTGACGACTGTCACGGCGATCCACGCTAAGACTAGCGCGAAGGCCAAAAAGTGCCGCAAACCTCACAGCAATATTCACCTGCCTCGATTGCTCGATTTAATACCGGATACGTCTGGCAATCTACAAAGACCTGCTATGACTGATCCATACGACCAACTGTAGACGGTTGCCAAGGCGAAAGTATTCAAACGATACATTTCCTTTCGGAAATTTATTTATACCGCACTTCACACAAAAACCTGCCGAGCTGCGTCAACGCCATGAATGGCAACCCTGTTATGATTCGCGGTAACTATTTGTGTAACTCCCCTCAGCCGATTACGAGCGAATCCATGAGCACCGACAAGACCAATCAGTCCTGGGGCGGCCGCTTCAGTGAACCCGTCGACGCCTTCGTTGCGCGTTTCACCGCCTCCGTCACTTTCGACCAGCGCCTTTATCGCCATGACATCATGGGCTCCGTGGCTCACGCCACGATGCTGGCCAAGGTCGGCGTGCTGACCGATGCCGAACGCGACAGCATCATCGACGGCCTCAAAACCATCCAGAGCGAAATCGAAGCCGGTACGTTTGACTGGCGCATCGATCTGGAAGACGTGCACATGAACATCGAGGCGCGTCTGACCGACCGCATCGGCGTGACCGGCAAAAAACTGCACACCGGCCGTAGCCGTAATGACCAGGTTGCGACCGATATCCGCCTGTGGCTACGTGACGAAATCGATCTGATCCTGGCCGAGATCACCCGCCTGCAAAAAGGCCTGCTGGAACAGGCAGAGCGTGAAGCCGAGACTATCATGCCCGGTTTTACCCACCTGCAGACCGCACAGCCGGTAACATTTGGTCACCATATGCTGGCCTGGTTCGAGATGCTCAGCCGCGATTACGAGCGCCTGGTCGACTGCCGCAAGCGCACCAACCGCATGCCTCTGGGCAGCGCCGCACTGGCGGGCACCACCTACCCGATCGACCGCGAATTCACCGCACAACTGCTGGGCTTTGACGCCGTGGGCGGCAACTCGCTGGACAACGTCTCCGATCGCGATTTCGCCATCGAATTCTGCGCCGCCGCCAGCATCGCGATGATGCACTTGTCGCGCTTCTCCGAAGAGCTGGTGCTATGGACCAGCGCGCAATTCCAGTTTATCGACCTGCCCGACCGCTTCTGCACCGGCAGCTCGATCATGCCGCAAAAGAAAAACCCCGACGTGCCGGAATTGGTACGTGGCAAAAGCGGCCGTGTATTCGGTGCGCTGATGGGCCTGCTGACCCTGATGAAAGGCCAGCCATTGGCCTACAACAAGGATAACCAGGAAGACAAGGAACCCCTGTTCGACGCCGCCGACACCTTGCGCGACTCGCTGCGCGCCTTTGCCGACATGATCCCGGCGATCAAGCCCAAGCACGCGATCATGCGTGAAGCGGCGCTGCGTGGTTTCTCCACCGCGACCGATCTGGCCGACTACCTGGTGCGCCGTGGCCTGCCGTTCCGTGACTGCCACGAAATCGTCGGCCACGCTGTGAAGTACGGCGTTGAAACCGGCAAGGACCTGGCGGAAATGAGCCTCGAAGAACTGCGTCAGTTCAGCGATCAGATCGAAGACGATGTGTTTGCCGTACTGACCCTTGAAGGTTCGGTCAATGCCCGTGATCACATCGGCGGCACTGCGCCGGCGCAGGTGAAAGCGGCAGTAGTTCGCGGCAAGGCGCTGCTGGCCAGCCGTTAAACCTCAAAGCGGCGCCCCTGTGGGAGCGAGCCTGCTGGCGAAAGGTGTTATGGATAACGCGTTTTGCTGGATAAACGCGATGTTCTTGAGACCTTCGCGAGCAGGCTCGCTCCCACAATAGGGGGCGACACCCTGTGTACTGGTTATTTCTTGCTGCTGATCCACGCCAGAAACTGCGGCATGGCAGCGTCCTTGTCCGCGGCGATTTTCTGCACGTGCGGGTTTTGCTGCAGACGCTCCAGCAATGCCTTGGCACCCGGCATGTCGGCCAGCAGGTCGAGACCAAACACCTTGTGTGCGACGCCACAGGCCAGATCAACGCTGAAGGCGAAGTAGATATCCGCCACGCTCAGGGTCTCGCCCGCGACATAAGGCGCGAACTTGCCGTGACGGCCCAGGGAGGCGATACCGTCGAGCAGCTCGGTGCGGGCCTTTTCCTTGATCGCGTCGGGCACTTGCATGCCGAAAAACGCCTCGGGGTAACAGGCGCGGGCAGGCAACTCGATATACAGCTCGATTTCCTTGGCCAGTGCCAACACCTGCGCACGCTCAAACGGATCCACTGGTAGCAGCCTGAGGCCCGATTGGGTTTGCTCGATATATTCCAGGATCACGCTGGTTTCGTTGATAAACCCTTGTTCAACGCCCAGTGCCGGGACTTTGCCGCGGGGGCTGATGGCCAGCGCCTCAGGGGTCTTGCCAGCGAAAAACGGCACTTCTTCAAAGGGCACGCCCTTTTCCAGCAGCGCCAGCTTGACCATGTTGTAGTAGTTGCTGACTGCGAATCCATAAAGCTTGAGCATTACAAAGCCTCCAGGCCGTGTTGGGGTTGGCAGCAGCTGTTATAGAGCTTCGCCATCAGGCTGGCTAGCAGCATCAGCATCCTGAATACCGTTAGACTGCCAACCTTTACCCAAGGAGCCTGCCCATGAGCGAGCCAACCGATATCGACAACGAAGAAGAAGAGTTCGCCGAATCCACCCTGATTCAGGCGATTGAAAACCAGATTGAAAGCGACAACCCGCCTGCTGCCAAAGCCACGTTCAACAAACTGACCCTGGTCGGCTACGAGCGCGACGATATTCTGCAGATGATGGCCCATGTGTTGGCCGTGGAGATTGACGCGATCCTCGAAGAAGACCGCGCCTTTAACACTGAGTGGTACGAAGCCGCACTGCGCGCGCTGCCGACCCTGCCGCCAGAAAAGGACTAAGCCCGGTTCAGGGGCGAATTGCCGGCGCCCGCTGCCAGTCCAGATCCTTGGCAGGCATCGGACGCCCAAACCAGTAGCCCTGGCCCAGGTTGCAGTCGAGGTCGAGCAGGAACTGCGCCTGCTCAACCTGCTCTATCCCTTCGGCATGCACCTCCAGGCCCATGCTTTGACCCAGTGCGATAACCGCTCGCACGATCGCCACATCATCATTGTCCCCAGGCAAGCCGGCGACAAAGCCCTGATCGATTTTCAGCTTCTGCACAGGCAAGCGCTTGAGTCGCAGCAAAGATGAAAAACCGGTGCCGAAATCATCGATGGCCAGGCGCAAACCCAGCACCCGCAGACGATGCATCTGCTCCAGGGCCACTTGCGAGTTGTCCATCACCGCACTTTCGGTCACTTCAAGCTCCAGCAAGGCCGGATCCAGCCCGGTGTCTGCCAGTACCGTTGAAACCAGCGAAAACAGCTCGGGACGGGCAAACAGTCGGCTGGAAATATTCACCGCCACAAACGACAGTTCCACACCTGCAGCCTGCCACTGAACCATCTGCCAACAGGCTTGTTCCAGCACCCAGGCGTCAATCTCGGCGATCAACCCGGTACGTTCCGCGATCGGGATAAACTCACCCGGTGACAACAGCCCCCGCAGCGGGTGCTCCCAGCGCACCAGTGCTTCAACGCCAATCAGGCGGCTGGTTTTAAGGTTGTGCACCGGCTGGTAGTACACGCGCAGCTCGTGCTGCTCCAGGGCGCGGCGCAGATCGCTGGCCACCTCAACCCGGTATTGGGCATGGGCCGTCAGCTCCTCGGTGTACAAGGCATAACCCTCGCGTCCCGAACTTTTGGCCTTGAACAAAGCCGAGTCGGCATTGCGCAGCAATTGCTCGGCGTTCAGAGCATCGCCGGGGAACACGCTGATGCCGACGCTGGCGCTGATAAACAGTTGATGCCTGTCGACATCGAACGGGCCTTTCATGACCTCCAGCACCTGCTGCGCAAGCCCGGCGGCCTGGCTTGCGTGCTCACAGCTGTCGACCAGCACGGCGAACTCATCACCGCCCAGCCGGGCCACAGTAAAGCCTTTGCCGAACACCCTGAGCAAACGCTCGGCCACCGCCTTGAGCAGCAGGTCACCGACGTTGTGGCCCAGGCTGTCATTGATGATCTTGAAGTGATCGAGGTCGATCATCAGCAGAGCACAGCCGGTCTGGTGGCGTTGCGCAGAAGCCAGCGCCTGCTCGGTGCGATCGGTGAACAGCAGACGGTTGGGCAGGTCAGTCAGGGGATCATGGTGAACCAGACGTGCGAGCTCGGTCTGGGAGTTCTTGATCGCGGAGATATCCGAAAAAACCGCGACATAGTGACTGACCTGGCCCTTGTCATCGGTAATCGAGCGCACGGTCTGCCACTGCGGGTAGACCTCGCCGCTTTTGCGCCGGTTCCAGATTTCGCCGTGCCACTCGCCGCGCTCATCGATCGTCTTGAACATTGCCTGATAAAACGCGGGGCCGTGGCGACCCGACTTGAACATGTTCGGGCGTCGGCCAAGCACCTCTTCGGCCGGGTAGCCGGTTATTTCAACCAAGGCACGGTTGACGTGAACGATCACCCCGCGGCTGTCGCTGACCAGCACCCCTTCACGGGTGCAGTCAAACACCACCGCTGCCTGACGCAAGCGCTCCCTATCCTGAAGCTGGCGCTTCAGACCGGGGTTCATCCCCAAAAAATCGAACAAACGGGCCCGGGCGAAAAAAATCAGTACGGCGCTGAACAGGGCAAAAACATAGCCATTTACCTGCTGCCACCGCACCAACTGTGCTGAATCATCGAAATAACTGTTCAATAAATGATCAGTCACCAGCAGCCAGAAAACCGCTAGCAGCCCGTATAACAGGGCCGTACGCAAGGCATCGCGAGAAGAAACAGACATAAGAAAGTTAATGCGCCTACAAAAAAGTGGGAATTATAGTGTAAGAAACATCCGGGCACTCTTATCTGAAAGGCCGACTGGTTTTATCTGGCTGCATGGTGATAATGCGTGTTGCAGTTTTTTTCATCTTCCCGAGGGCCAAACAGCCTATGTGGTACAACGGTTTTCTCGACTTGTCAGCCTGGCAACTGGTGGCAGTCACTCTGTTGATGACCCACGTGACCATTATCGGTGTCACGGTTTATCTACACCGCTACTCAGCCCACCGCTCGCTTGAGCTCAATGGTGGCCTGAAACACTTTTTCCGCTTCTGGCTGTGGCTGACCACCGCGCAGAATACCCGTGAGTGGACAGCCATCCACCGCAAGCACCACGCCAAATGCGAAACCGTCGATGACCCGCACAGCCCGGTTATCAAAGGGTTATCGACCGTTTTGCGAAAAGGTGCAGAGCTGTATCGTGAAGAAGCGCAAAATCCTGAAACATTGCGTATTTATGGCAAAAACTGCCCTGAAGACTGGATTGAGCGAAATCTTTATTCGCGTTACAAAATGCTCGGCGTGGCGCTCATGCTGGTCATCGACCTGTTGCTGTTCGGTGCTATCGGCCTGACTATCTGGGCCATCCAGATGATGTGGATCCCGGTGTGGGCGGCAGGTGTGGTCAACGGTTTGGGTCACGCGGTGGGTTATCGCAACTTCGAATGCCGCGACGCAGCCACCAATCTGGTGCCTTGGGGCATCATCATTGGCGGTGAAGAGCTGCACAACAACCACCACACCTACCCCAACTCGGCCAAGATGTCGGTCAAGAAGTGGGAGTTCGACCTGGGTTGGGCCTGGATCAAGGTCTTCAGCTTTTTGCGCCTGGCCAAGGTTCAGCGTGTTGCGCCTATCGCCCACCGAGTGGAAGGCAAGGGCAATCTGGATATGGACACCGCCATGGCGATCCTCAACAACCGTTTCCAGATCATGGCGCAGTACCGCAAGCTGGTGATTGCACCGCTGGTGCAGCAAGAGCTGGCCAAGGTCGATCATTCGGTGCGTCATCAGTTCCGCCGCGCCAAGCGTCTGCTGTCGCGCGAAACCAGCCTGCTTGAAGACCGCCACCATCAGCGTATTGAAAAGATGCTGGAGCATAGCCACTCACTGAAAGTGATTTACGAGAAGCGGCTGGCCCTGCAACAGATCTGGGTCAAAACCAGCACCAACGGTCACGACATGCTGGCGGCGATCAAGGAATGGGTTCACGAGGCAGAAGCCAGCGGGATCCAGTCGCTGCGCGACTTTGCCCACCAGCTCAAGACCTACTCGCTGCGCCCTGCAGCGGTTTAAGAGCAAGCGCCCTCACCCCACCCCTCTCCCGGAGGGAGAGGGGGCTGATCTTCAATGTGACGAAAATCCGCTTTTGCCTTTAGTCCCCTCTCCCTCCGGGAGAGGGTGAGGGGCTCTTGATCAACTGCGAAAGCTGCGACATACCCACCCGCAACAAGCGCGCCGTCTTCCCGCCGGCCACCTCGGCAATCCCCTCTTCCGACTCCAGATTGGCCACTTGCGCCGCCAGGTTCATCACCAGCGCTTCTCGCGAGTACACCCCGCCACCCAGGTGATACATCGCCGCAATCAACTCCCGCAGCTCCAGCGGCAATCGCCAGCGCGTGCGCAAGGCTGAACCATAGGCTGCGCCAAACTCGGCCAGAGAGGCATCAATAGCCTGGGTATCCAGCTCCCCACCCGCCTGGCGCCACTCCTGCAAGCAACGCACCAAGGCCAGATCACCCAGGCAGTGCAACAACCCGGCGCAGAAACAACGCTCCTGATCCAGATTCAACATGCCTGCCAATGTGCGGCCATAGTCTGCCGCACGCTGGGACAACGCCCAGTAACGCTCGGCGTAGTCCGCCAGGCAAGGATCGCTCAACTGCGCGCTGTACTTGAGAGTAAGCCCCTGGACCAGGTTCACGCTTTGCGCAGGCCCCAGCCGCTGCATGGCTTGCGCAAGGGTCTGGGCCGGGCTCACAAGGTGCTGCGCCGCACTGTTGGCGGCCGCAATCAGCACCGCCGTAATTTGTGGATCGGTGCGTACTTGCTGCTCAAGCCGTGCCAGGTCCACCCCTTCAGGCGTGAGGCTGCCCTTGAGCGCCGATTGCGCATCCACTCTTAGCGGCGCGCCATCGGAAGACGCGCGGCGCTGCTCCAGAAAACGCTTGAGGGTCATGCCTGGCGCCAGTGCCGGTACGTCACACGAAATCTCTTGCCCCGCCGAGAGCAGCAGGCTCTTGAGGCGCCTGGTCAGGCCGGCAATATCCAAGGGTGTGGTCAGATAAGCCGTTGGCGCCAGCGGCAAGGCTTCGCGCACACTGGCGCTGTCATTACGTGCACTCAACAAAATAAATGGCTGCGCTGCAACCGCGCGGCGTTGGCGCACAGTGCGCAACAGATCCAGACCACCTACACCCGGCAGCTCACGGTCAGCAATCACCAGGCCATAAGTTTTCCTGCCCAACTGCGCAAGCGCCTGCTGACCGTCGCCACAGACATCCAGTTGAGCGTCGCAACGTACCGTCAGCACCACTTGCTTGAGCAAATCCCGAGTCCAGGGATCGGCCTCGGCAATCAATACAGTGGGTGCTGCCATTAAATCTACAACCGTCATCCAGTTTGCTCCCCGTGCGATACAGGCACCTTAGTCAAAGGGCGCACGCGGATACAGGCCAAAACACCCAAATAGACGCTTCAGACGCAAAAAAACCGCCGAAGCGGTTTTTTTGTCTATCAGGTCACACCGTCAGGTGCGCAGCTCACGCCAGTTCAGCGAAGCACTCCTCGATGATGGCCAGACCTTTGTCCAATTGCTCGTTAGGCGAGGTCAGCGGTACCAGTACGCGCAGGACGTTGCCGTAAGTGCCGCACGACAGCAGGATCAGACCCTTGTCGCGAGCCTTGGCAACCACTTGTGCCACTGCCGTCGGATTTGGCTTGTGCGAATCGCCGCCTTCGAACAGCTCGACCGCGATCATCGCGCCCAACGCACGCACATCACCGATCACCGGGTGCTTGGCCTGGATAGCCTTGAGGCCGGTTACCAGGCGCTCGCCGACTTCCTTGCAACGGTCCAGCAGGTGCTCTTCTTCAAACACATCCAGTACCGCCAGCGCTGCTGCGCAAGCAATCGGGCTACCGGCATAGGTGCCGCCCAGACCGCCTGGAGCGATGGCGTCCATGTACTCGGCCTTGCCGCACACACCGGCCAGCGGGAAGCCGCCAGCGATGGACTTGGCGAAGGTGGTCAGGTCGGCAGTGACGCCCATCTGTTCCATGGCGAAGAACGTGCCGGTACGGCCAGCGCCGGTTTGCACTTCGTCGGCGATCAGCAGGATGCCGTGCTTGTCGCACAGCTCGCGCAGACGGGCCATGAACGCTTTCGGCGCCACATAGAAACCACCTTCGCCCTGTACCGGCTCGATGATGATGGCAGCGATGTCTTTAGGCTCGGCGTCGTTCTTGAAAATGCGCTCGATGCTGGCGATGGAGTCATCCACGCTCACGCCATGCAGTTCGCACGGGTACAGCGCGCGGAAGATACCGCCTGGCATCAGACCCATGCCTGCCGAGTACGGTACGACTTTCCCGGTCAGGCCCAGGGTCATCATGGTACGGCCATGGTATGCGCCAGTGAAGGCGATCACGCCGGCACGGCCAGTTGCGGCACGAGCGATTTTCACGGCGTTTTCAACGGCTTCGGAACCGGTGGTGACCAACAGGGTTTTCTTGTCGAAATTGCCCGGGACCTTGGCGTTGATCTTTTCGCACAGCTCGACGTAAGGCTCGTAAGCCAGTACCTGGAAGCAGGTGTGGGTCAGCTTGGTCAGTTGCTCTTGAACGGCGGCAATGATTTTCGGGTGCAGGTGACCGGTGTTCAGTACCGCGATACCGCCGGCGAAGTCGATGAACTCGCGGCCTTCAACGTCGGTAACGGTGGCGTTAATCGCCGATTCGGCGAAAATCGGGTGGATCTGGCCAACACCGCGCGGAACAGCGGCTTCACGGCGTTTCATCAGGGATGCGTTGGTCTTGTTGCTCATGGTGTTCCTCATTCGCCGCTGATCAAGCGGCGTGGTTCAAGGCTGACGCGCCAGGCAGACACCCATGCCAGCATGCGATGATCGACTGGCATGGCGCTCCCGGCCACAAAAATTAACAGTTTGAAACGCAGGGGAAGCATCGCTCTCGTGCCCCCTCTGCTTGAACCACCCGCCGGGTTAGATGCCCAGGCAGAGATATTTGATTTCCAGGTAGTCTTCGATGCCGTACTTGGAGCCTTCACGGCCCAGGCCCGACGCCTTGATCCCGCCAAACGGCGCGACTTCGTTGGAGATCAGGCCAGTGTTGACGCCCACCATGCCGTACTCCAGCGCTTCAGCCACACGGAATACACGGCTCAGGTCGCGGGCATAGAAGTACGATGCCAGGCCGAACTCCGTATCGTTGGCCATCGCGATCACTTCGGCTTCGTCCTTGAAGCGGAACAGTGGCGCCAGCGGGCCGAAGGTTTCTTCCTTCGCCACAGCGGCGTTTTTCGGCACGTTCACCAAAATGGTCGGCTCGAAGAAGCTACCTTCCAGGCTGTTGCCGCCGGTCAGCAGGGTCGCACCCTTGCTCAGTGCGTCGGCAATGTGTTCCTTGACCTTGGCCACGGCCTTGTCATCGATCAGGGGGCCTGTGGTGGTGCCTTCGTCCAGACCATTGCCGATCTTGAGCTTGGCCACCGCTACTTTCAGTTTTTCAGCGAATGCGTCGTAGACCGAGTCCTGAATGTACAGGCGGTTGGCACATACGCAGGTCTGACCGTTGTTGCGGTATTTGGAGATGATCGCGCCTTCTACGGCTTTATCCAGGTCCGCATCGTCGAACACGATAAAAGGTGCGTTGCCGCCCAGCTCCAGCGACACTTTCTTGATGTCCTTGGCGCATTCGGCCATCAACTGGCGACCGATTTCGGTCGAGCCGGTGAAGGACAGCTTGCGCACGATCGGGTTGCTGGTCAGCTCGCCGCCGATATCGCCGGCACTGCCGGTTACAACGCTCAACACGCCTTTAGGGATGCCGGCACGGTGCGCCAGCTCAACCAGGGCCAGGGCCGAGAACGGGGTTTGCGAAGCAGGCTTGATCACCATGGTGCAACCGGCGGCCAGGGCCGGGCCGGCTTTACGGGTGATCATGGCTGCCGGGAAGTTCCACGGGGTAATGGCAGCGGTCACGCCGATCGGTTGTTTGATCACGATCAGACGTTTGTCCGGCTGGTGGCCCGGGATCACGTCGCCGTAAATACGCTTGGCTTCTTCGGCGAACCACTCGATAAACGAAGCGGCATAGACGATTTCGCCCTTGGCTTCGGCCAGTGGCTTGCCCTGCTCCAGGGTCATCAGGCGGCCGAGGTCGTCCTGGTTTTCGATCAGCAGCTCAAACCAGCGACGCAACTTGGTTGCACGCTCTTTGGCGGTCAGGGCACGCCAGGCTGGTAACGCTTTGTCTGCGGCTTCAATGGCACGACGGGTTTCAACCGCGCCCATCTTTGGCACTGTGCCGATGATTTCACCGGTAGCCGGGTTGTTGACCTTGATGGTCTGGCCACCGTCCGCATCAACCCAGGCACCATCGATATAGGCTTGCTGGCGGAACAACTGTGCGTCTTTGAGCTGCATGTGGGCTTTCCTTAACAGCACCGCGCAGGCGCGGAGCGAATTATTAAAGTAGAAAGGCGCCGTGGAAGGCTGCCGTCAGGAAGTCATTCACTGCCAAAGTATCTAAATGACGCACAAAGAACATGCCGTGCGATTCAGCACCCAGACAAGAGCGTTTGAAATCTCAAACGAATCCTAGGGATAAAGGGGGTAAAGGACAATAGCCTGTTCGAAAAAAAGAACAAGCTGCCAGACTTCACCGTTTTATCGCCCGGCCCCCATTAATAGCCCATAACGCGTAAGGAAACACCTCACGAATCAGCGGCATGGACGACTGACACGCAGATGAGTATGATGGCGGCCGCGTCGCACCAGTAGCTCAGCTGGATAGAGTACTGCCCTCCGAAGGCAGGGGTCGTGGGTTCGAATCCCGCCTGGTGCACCATTCTTTTTCCCTTGCTCAAGGGAATCGCGTCAAAACCCTGTAACCAACAGCTTTTTGCCTCCCACCGAGAACCCGGTGAGTGATCGCACGCCTGTTTTTTGAGCTTTTCTGAGCAAAACGCAGATCAGGTTAAATTTTCTATGGGCAACTGACGAAAGGCTGGTTACTATACGCGGCGTTTCGCGGAGAGCTGGCCGAGTGGCCGAAGGCGCTCCCCTGCTAAGGGAGTACACCTCAAAAGGGTGTCGGGGGTTCGAATCCCCCGTTCTCCGCCATTATTTGTGGCACCTGAATGCGTTCCCTTGTTCAAGGGAACCGCGTTTTCCCCCCTACCCAATCAAACCCGATGTGCACCTGCGCAAGGTTTTGTCGCGTCCGCAGAAAACTGTGGGAGCGGGCTTGCTCTCGACTCAAGCGGCGCGGTCGTCCTGCCAGACCGCGTTGATGCCATCGCGGGCAAGCCACACTCCCACAAGACTTGTCGACCGCTATAACTCAATGCTCATCCCAGCAAGAGTCGTTGCGCCATCGGGTTCAATCGTTAATGATACGGCTTCTCATTAACGCCTGAGCCCTGCTCCATGCCCTCGCCTTCACCCTCCAGCCTGCTGGCCAGTTTTCAGGAGCACTACGACGATCTGTTGTCGTTCCTGACCCGGCGCCTGCGTGACCGGCATCGGGCAGCGGATGTGGCGCAGGAAACCTGGATCAAGCTGGCAAAAATCGACCCCGAGGCGGTCACAGTACTTAATGACCGGCACTTTATTTTCAAGGTGGCGGGCAACCTGGCCATCGATGCCTTGCGCGTGGATCAGCGCCAGACACGCAACCTGAGCGGCGAACCGCCTTCACTGCAAATCGCTGATCCGAGGCTGCCGCCCGAAGGTCTGCTGCTGGCCACCGAGCGCATCGGCATTCTGGATGAGGCGCTGCAACAACTGTCGCCCAATGCCCGCCAGGCGTTACTGCTGAGTCGCATCGACGGCATGACCCAAGCCCAGATCGCCGTCGAACTGGGCGTGTCGCCAAGTATGGTGGCAAAATACATTGGCCAGGCCTTGCGCCACTGCCGTGACTGGCTAAAAGACAACCATGCCTGAGCGTGCCGTGATGCCTTCAACGCCCTCCCCTGACGATCTCGACGATCAGGCCATCGACTGGCAGACCCTGCTGCACTCGGGCAAAGCCAGCGCACGCCAGCGCCTGGACTATCAGCGCTGGCAACAGTTGAGCCCGGCGCACAAAACCGCGGCCCAAGAGGCCGAAGCGCTATGGGCGGATATCGGTCTGACCGCCAGCGCCGAGCAACATCGCGCAAGACCGCGCCGCCGGGCTTATCGCTGGGCCAACGGGCTGGCGGCGGGGTTGCTACTGGCCGTACTCGGGTATGGCGCTACGGACTATGTACCAAGCTGGTCCGACACTCATCACACCGGGGTCGGTCAGCGCCAGCAATGGCTGTTGAGCGATGGCACGCGTGTCACGTTGAACAGCGCCACGGCGTTGTCGGTCGACCTCACGGGCAATCAACGTAGCGTCATCTTGCGCAAGGGCGAAGCCCTGTTCGAGTTGGCCGATGACCCGTCGCGCCCCTTTATCGTCCAGGCCGGGCAAGACCGGGTGGCGGCTAAAAACGGGGCCTTCAGCGTGCGCCGCGATGCAGTTCAGACCCGTGTACTGGTCGCCTCGGGCGCGGTGCAAGTGCAGCACCAGACGCAAACCCTGGAGCTGCAACCCAACCAGCAGGCACTGTATCAACCAGGCCAGGCTGTCGCCGAGCGCCAGCAGGTTGATGCCAATGCCCTCACCGCCTGGCACCGCGGCAAGCTGATCTTCAACCGTAAACCCTTGCAGGACGTACTCGCCGAACTGGAGCGCTATCAATACGGCCGTATCGTGCTGCCCGATGCAACACTCGGCGCCATGCAGATCAGCGGCGTATTCGACCTCAACGATCCACAGAACCTGCTGCATACCCTGGAACAGCGTTACGGCCTCAACATCACCTACCTGCCCTTTGTGGCGTGGGTGCACTGAAAATAATTTCGCACAGGCACTGCAAGATCCTGTCGGGCATATCGTCGTAGTAAGACCAGGAACGAATCCGTTCCCATTCGCGATATAAAAAACCTCGAACAAGGATCAAAAACGCAATGGTCGAGCACGTCAAGAAGCCGCGTGGCGCACACCTAAACGAACAGCGACTGCGCCAGGTATTCGTAGCCACAGCCTTGCTGGCCAGCCTGGGAGGCCCGCTGCAAGCCAGTGCCCAGACCACAACTGCGGCCACGCCCGGCACGTCCCAGCACACCCGCCAGGTCAGCGTGGACGTCAGGGCCCAGGACCTCGATCAGGCGCTCACCCAGTTTGCCGATCAAGCCGATTTGCACCTGCTGTTTACCTCAGCCGAAGTCGCCGGCTTGCACAGCCAGGCGCTGCGGGGGGAGATGAGTGTTGAACAGGCCCTGCAATCGCTACTCAAAGACAGCGGTCTGGTCTGGCAATTCAGCGATGCCCGCACCGTCATCTTGCGTAAACCTCAAGCCCCCGCTCAGAGCCTGCAACTCAAGGCCCTGGAAGTCAGCGTCGGCGCCCGTACCAGCACCTCCATCAGTGAAATCCCGGGCACCGTGTGGGTGGTCGACCAGGTGCAGTTGCAGGAGCAACTGGACACTGGTGTCACCCTCAAGGAAGCCATCGGCAAACTGGTGCCGGGGCTCGACCTGGCGCCCGAAGGGCGCAGCAACTACGGCCAGAACATGCGCGGGCGCAACGTGCTGGTGATGATCGACGGCGTCAGCCAGAACAGCTCGCGAGGGCTGTCGCGCCAGTTCGACAGCATCTCGCCGTTCAACGTAGAGCGGATCGAAGTGTTGTCCGGCGCCAGCGCGCTGTACGGTGGTGGCGCCACAGGCGGGATCATCAATATCGTGACCAAAAAGGGCACCCCCGGCCCCGCGCAATTCGAAACAGAGCTGTCCGCCACCAGCGGTTTCAACAACAGCGACGACCTCTCCAGCCGCATTTCACAATCCGTCAGCGGCGGCACTGATCGGGTCTATGGCCGCCTGGGGATTTCCGGTGAACAGAACGAAGCCTTTTACGATGGTAAAGGCGATCAGGTATTTATCGACAACACCCAGACCGACCTGCAATACAACCGCACCCTGGACCTGATGGGCAGCCTGGCAATCAAGCTCGATGACGTACAGGACCTGGACTTGCTGGCCCAGTACTATGATTCGGGGAACAACGGCAGCGTCGGGATTTACTTCCCCAACCTGCACGACAAAGCACCGTCCAATCTCGAAGACGCCGAAATCCGCAGCGGCTACGACACCGACCTGGAGCCGCGTTCCAAGCGCC
>Ga0256410_1000384_pt1 | contig 46204 bp, 44 predicted proteins | sample PhyWR1_FD_185983 | JGI IMG/M metagenome (GOLD analysis project Ga0256410, IMG submission 185983) | Leaf surface microbial communities from wheat plants in UC Gill Tract Community Farm, Albany, California, United States - DLSL W.R1 | ecosystem: Host-associated > Plants > Phyllosphere >... | reverse complement strand
ATGCTGCCGGGTGATCTGTTCGTGCACCGTAACGTGGCCAACGTGGTGCTGCACACCGACCTCAATTGCCTGTCGGTGATCCAGTACGCGGTGGACGTGCTCAAGGTCAAACACATTCTCGTCACCGGCCACTATGGCTGTGGCGGCGTGCGTGCTTCGATGCAGGACCGGCAGTTCGGCTTGATCGACGGCTGGCTGCGCACCATTCGTGATCTTTATTACGAAAACCGTGACCTGCTGGCCCAGCTGCCGACCGAAGAAGAGCGCGTCGACCGCCTGTGCGAGCTGAATGTGATCCAGCAAGTGGCCAACGTTGGCCATACCAGCATTGTGCAAAACGCCTGGCACCGTGGGCAGAGCCTGTCGATCCATGGCTGCATCTACGGCATCAAGGATGGCCGCTGGAAGAGCTTGAACACCACCATCAGTGGTTTCGAGCAGCTGCCGCCGCAGTATCGCCTGCGTCCGTTGGGTGAAGCCTAAGAGCGTTTGCGCTCGCGCCACCGGGCCATGAACGCCTGCCCCTCGGCGTTCAGCGGCTCGTCACGGCCGGTAATCCAGCCCCGGCAGTTGAGTTCGCCACACTGGCAGGCGAACTGTCGGAACAGCGCGTCTTCGGTCACCGCGTAATCCATGGTCAGCAGGGCGCCGGCAGGGATTTCATGCAGGGCCCAGACCTCCAGGTAGTGCACGTCGAGAAACACGTTCGGTTTGCACGAATGCGACAGCAGCCCACTGAACCAACAGTCGTAGAGGTGGATGCGCGGCGACAGCTGCAAGGTGTGCAGGCGTCGCTCGCTCAAGACGTAGCCGGAGATCCTGGCGATGCATACACGCCCGTCAAAGGCCGCGAGAGTCTTGACCCCGGCAACCCTGCCGCCGGGGGCCTGTATGACCTCGAATTGCGTGCTCGACGGGTAGCCTTGTCCTTTTGCCAGCTCTGATTTGAAAGGGTAAAGGCAGTCACTTACCGCGGTTCTAGCCTTATCCATGGCTTGAGTCTTCATAACTCTCCTGGCTTAGGCTGCATCGACCAGAGGGTGGGGCTGACTACCAGTCTTGCAGCTGTTGGACGCGGCTCAAGACTCGCTGAACAGGTAGCCGATTGCTACTGTCAATGTTGACAGTCAAATCGGCTTTTTTGTGCGAACTATAGCGCCGGCGCCGCAATGGCCGGTGCGGGGGCCGCGTTCTTCAGTTGTTTCAACTGGGTCTTGATGGCCGGCGTGGCGCATTTGGCGTTGGCCTCCTCCGTGGACAGGTTGCGCACCGAGGTATAGAACAACTCGCAGGTTTGCTCCTTGCGTGTGACCTGCCAGGTGTTCATGCACGCCTTGAGCAACACATTCGGATCGCTTGCCGGTTTCTGCCCCATCCCGGCTTGCCAGCAGGCGGCGCTCAGATCCTGGCCCATCACCTTCAACCCGGCCTCGTCGGCTTTCTGCTCGTTGCCGTCGTAAGTGTCGGGGCTCGCGGCATACCAAATGTAACTCGGGTGGTTGGCGCCCAGCACCGGGACGGTCTTGCCGGCGACCGGGCTGATCTGCGCCAGGCCCAGCACCGCCACGGTCTGCCCGTATTGTTGCTTGATCCAGCTGCGCACCGGTGCACCGAACGCCACCATCGGCAACGCTCCTTTGGCCGGCAGACTCAGTTCCTGGACCATGCGCGTCTGGTATTCAGTGAAGTAGCCGTAGACGGTTTCCAGGTCCTTGCCCGCGTTGGACGGCGCGGCGATGGGCGCGATATCAATGATGGTCTGGTAAGCCGGTGTTTCAGTAGCCGGGATACCGTTCTCCGTGAGCAGGGTGGCCCAACGGTCGGTGGTGGCCGATTCCAGGTAGTCCTGGGCCTGGGTCAGCGAGTAATCCGGCGGGAAGTGCAGCAACTCGATGCTTTTGCGGTTCTCCAGGGCCATGCCCAGCGGCAGGAACAGGTACCAGTTATAGGCCCATTTGCCGTCGCTGTTGAGCTTGCTCGCGCCTTGGTAGGCCAGGTCAGCGGTGTTGAGTAGCGTGGTCAAGGGCTGGCCGTAGCCGTCCGGCACGCCGGTGAACGTCGCCGACACCTGCCCGTCACGGGTTTTGACGCTGACCTTGGCGCGGTTGTAACCGTCACGCTGCAGGCTCTGGTTCAAATAATGCTCGGCAGTCTGCTCGAGCGTCCACGGCCGGAAGCAGATCACGTTGCAGTTATTGGGGAACGCGAACAACTGGGTCACACGTTGCGTGCTGCCCAGTTGCACCTCGATGTCGGCCTGTACGGCCGCACTGGACAGCAGTGCGGCCAGGGTGAATGACAACCTGTTCGGTTTGAACATACTCGATTCCTTGTCAGCGAAAGCCCGTCTGCGCGGGGTGAAAGCCCACGTGCACACAGTAGCGGTTGACCAGGGAAATCGCGTGCTAAATCACCGTGCATGTCGCTATTGGATAAGAAAACCTACAGGTTGAACTGCAAGGCGTTGCTCAAATCACCCATGGGCTTCTGGCCACGGGCGGTCATCGCGTCGTCGCGCAGCTTGAGGCCGTCCAGTTTCTCCAATTGGAACACCCGGGTGATCAACCGCAGGATCGACGCCGTGTCGTAAACCGTATGGTCCACCGTGCCCTTGCGCGCGAATGGCGAGACCACAATCGCGGGAATCCGTGTGCCAGGGCCCCAACGGTCGCCTTTTGGCGGTGCGACGTGGTCCCACCAGCCGCCGTTTTCATCCACCGTGATAATCACCACCATGTTTTTCCACTGCGGGCTTTCCTGCAGCATTTTCAGGGCGCGGGTGATATGGCGATCGCCCGAAGCCACGTCGGCATAACCGGCGTGCATGTTGAGGTTGCCCTGGGGTTTGTAGAACGTCACCGCCGGCAGTGTTCCGGCCAGGGCATCCGCCATGAAGCGGTTGGTGCTCGGCTCATCGCCCAGGCCGCCATCGCGCAGGCGTTTGTTGCGCTCAGCGCGGTTTTCCGGGCCTTGCTGCTTGAAGTAATTGAACGGCTGGTGGTGGTACTGAAAGCTCGGGATCTTTGGAATGGCCAGCGAATCCTTGTGCTCGTCGATCGTGGCCTGCCAGGCACCGCCGTACCAGGCCCAATCGACGTTCTTCTTCGACAGCTTATCGCCAATGTGTTCGTGGGACTGCGGCACCAGCACGCTGGGCAGATCGGGCTTGGCGTAGTCCGGGCGCTCGGGATCGCGGATCCAGGTCGGCCAGTAGGGAGGTGCCATGGTGTTGACCGCATAGCCGTCCGGCGTCAGTGCGCTGGGGCCGAATTGCGGGGGGCCGGTCATGGCGCTGGCCGGGGATTGGTCCAGCGGCTTGAGGCGCGTGCCGGTCGGGTCGTCGCCCTGCAGCGTGGCGATCTGGGATTTGGCCACGGAATTGGCGGCGTCCGGGTAAAACGGCACCTGAGCGCTGATCAAGTACTGGTGATTGAGGTACGAGCCGCCAAAGGCACCTTGAAAGAAGTTGTCGCAAAGCACGAACTCTTTGGCGACGTCCCACAAGCGCAATGAGTAGCGCGTTTGCGGGTAGTGACCAAACGTCAGCGCACCCGAGTCGGCCCAGGCGACAAAACTGTCGTTCTTGCCACCATTGATCTGCATCTGGTTCTGGTAAAACACGTGCCACAGGTCGCGAGTGACCAGGCTCAATGGCAGGTCTTCGCCGTTCGGACCTTTCAGTGCGTAAGGTGCGTTGGGCAAGTGCTCCTGATATTGGGTGGCGCTGGGGTAAACCACCCCGTCAATCGTCTGTGGCCCAAGCTGAGTCACGCCGCCCCAGACTTGCGGCAGCGTGTCCAGCAGGCTGCCGTCGCGGTCGCGTTGCTGGTAGTCGGCGGGTTTGAGTGCGGACAGCGGGCTTTCCACACCAGGGAAATCGGCAAACAGGTTGTTGAAACTGCGGTTCTCGCCGTAGATCACCACCACATTCTTCACGTTGTCGTGCAGGGCCTTGTCCAGTTCGGCAGGCGTCAGATCACGTTGGGTGACTGGGCCTGGCTGATCTGCCGGGCTGCCGCAGGCGCTCAGGGTCGCCCCGGCGCCAAGCACGGCAACGCCGCCTAAAAAGCGTCGACGGCTGGAGTCGGGGAGGGTGTCGGAGGGCTTTTTTACGGAATTCTGGTCTTCTGTTTCGTTGGTCATCCGAGGCTTCTCGCGGCTGTTTTTAGTTTATTTGTTGCTGGATGTTTCGGTGAAGAGGCGGCAAATATGGCAAAACTTGAACGGTTCAGTCTATAAGGCGAGGCCTTAGGGCATAAAAGTTCTGAGGGTGACTCATGGGTTTTGTAGCGTGGCCGCGCTGCACTGCAATCCTGTGCACCTTGATCGGTGGCGTGCCGATCAAGGTGACGGAAGCGTGCCGGGCCTGGGGTGAAGCTTAGGCAGGAGATGTGACAGAAGCGTTTACGGCATCACGGGCGGCAGGTACTTGAGTGTCGTCCCCAGCGCCCACAGCAGGAACAGCACCAACGGCGTGTGCACCAGCAACTGCACAAACGAGAAGCCAATCAAATCCCGCGCCTTCAACCCCAATACGCCCAGCAACGGCAGCATGTAGAACGGGTTGATCAGGTTCGGCAGCGCCTCGGCCGCGTTGTAAATCTGCACCGCCCAGCCCAGGTGATACTGCAGGTCATTGGCCACTTGCATCACGTAAGGCGCTTCGATGATCCACTTGCCGCCGCCCGACGGGATAAAGAAGCCGAGCACCGCCGAGTACACGCCCATCAACAATGCATAGGTGTCGTGGGAGGCGATGGAGGTGAAGAACAGCGAGATATGGTGCGCCAGGGTCTGGCCGTCACCGCCCTTGACCACGGTCATCAGCGCGGCAATCGAACCGTACAGTGGGAACTGGATCAGCACGCCGGTGGTGGTGGGCACCGCACGGGCCACTGCATCGAGGAAGCTGCGCGGGCGCCAGTGCAGCAGGGCGCCAACCATGATGAACAGGAAGTTGTAGGTGTTCAGCCCCGAGATCGCGCTGATCGCCGGCTTGGTTGAAAACTCATGGAACAACCAACCGGCCGCCAGCAATGCCAGCAGGACGGTCAGCAACGGGCTGTGTTCCAGCCATTCGCCGGGGCGGGTCGGCGCCTGCAGCTTGGGCATGTTGAACGCCGGGTCGACACCGCAGGCCTTGGCATCACGTGCGCTGTTCGGGCCGGGGGCGGTGGCGTAGGCAATGATCAGCGAGACCACGATCAATGCCAGCAACAGCACGCCGGATTGCCATAGGAAAATGGTGTCGTTGAACGGGATCACGCCGGTGATCGACAGGATCGACGGCGGCAGGCTGGCCGGGTTGGCCTGCAACTGCGCGGCGGACGATGACAGCCCCAGCGCCCATACGGCACCAAGCCCCAGGTAAGCGGCTGCACCGGCTGCGCGGTAATCCATGCGCAAATCTGTACGACGTGCCAGCGCCCGCACCAGCAAACCACCGAATACCAGGGACAGGCCCCAGTTCAGCAAGGAGGCGACCATCGAGATCAACGCTACCCAAGCCACGGCCGAGCGACCGTTCTTGGGGATACGCGCCAGACGGTCGATCAGTTTCACCGCTGGCGGAGAACTCGCGACCACATAACCGCCGATCACCACAAAGGCCATCTGCATGGTGAATGGAATCAGGCTCCAGAACCCGTCGCCGAACGCTTTGGCGGCTTCGGTCGGCGCGGCGCCCATGCCCAGTGTCGCCACGGCGACGATGATCACGGCGAGTGCCGCAAACACCCAGGAGTCTGGAAACCAGCGTTCGGCGAAGTTGGAGCAGCGCAGGGCAAATCGGGCATAGCGGCTTTCTTCGATAGCGTCGGCCACGAGTCTTTCCTCTTATAGTTATTAGGGTGAAGGCTATTTCCCGGCATGTTCCGCTACGGCCATTGATATGGGAATGCAGTTATCTTCATCGATCCATGAGGAAAACAAATATATCTGTCGCGATTGCCATCACTGGGTTCAGCTCATAACCTGCACGCCATTTTGTTTGTCTGCCGAGTCTTCACATGACTGCCACCTTTCCTGCACAGGCGCAGCGTTTTTCCCGCTCCGACTACAAAACCCTGGGCCTGGCCGCCCTGGGCGGTGCCCTGGAAATCTACGACTTCATCATCTTCGTTTTTTTCGCGTTGACCTTGAGCCAGCTGTTCTTTCCGCCGGAAATGCCTGAGTGGCTGCGCCTGCTGCAAAGTTTCGGCATTTTCGTCACCGGTTACTTGGCGCGCCCGCTGGGCGGCATCCTGATGGCGCACTTTGCCGATCATCTGGGGCGCAAGCGCGTGTTCAGCCTGAGCATCCTGATGATGGCGCTGCCGTGCCTGCTGATCGGGATCATGCCGACCTACGCGCAAATCGGTTATTTCGCACCGCTGATCCTGCTGGCGTTGCGCGTGCTGCAAGGCGCCGCGGTGGGCGGTGAAGTGCCCAGTGCCTGGACCTTCGTCGCCGAACACGCGCCGACCCACCATCGCGGTTACGCATTGGGTTTTCTGCAAGCCGGCCTGACCTTCGGTTACCTGCTCGGCGCACTGACGGCGACCCTGCTGGCGCAAGTCTTCACCCCGGTCGAAATCCTTGACTACGCCTGGCGCTTTCCCTTCCTGCTCGGCGGCGTGTTCGGTGTGATCGGCGTGTGGCTGCGTCGCTGGCTCAGCGAAACCCCCGTGTTCCTCGAAATGCAGGCCCGCCGCCAGGCCGCCGCCGAACTCCCTCTGCGCACCGTGCTGCGTGACCATCGCGCCGTGTTGCTACCGGCGATGATCCTCACCTGCGTGCTCACCTCTGCCGTTGTGGTGCTGGTGGTCATCACCCCGACCATGATGCAGAAAACGTTCGGCATGAGCCCCAGCCACACATTCGCCTTGAGCGCCCTGGGTATCGTGTTCCTGAATATCGGCTGTGTGCTGGCCGGCTTGCTGGTCGACCGCATCGGCGCCTGGCGCGCGGTGCTCGTCTACAGCCTGTTGCTGCCAGTGGGTATTGCGGTGCTGTACGCCAGCCTGATCAGCGGCGGTATCTGGCTGGGTGCGGCGTACGCCGTAGCGGGCTTGAGTTGCGGAGTAGTAGGCGCGGTGCCATCGGTGATGGTCGGCCTGTTTCCAGCGCAGGTGCGGGTGTCGGGAATTTCCTTTACCTACAACATTGCCTACGCGCTGTGGGCGAGTACCACGCCGTTGTTGCTGATTGCGCTGATGCCGACCAGCCCGTGGATTTGCGTGGGGTACTGCGTGGTGATGGGGGCGGTGGGCGTGGTAAGTGTGGCGCTGTTCGGTAAGCGCCACACCCTGGCTGCCTAAGGCTCAGGTCAGGAAGTGCCAGAGCAGCAGCGTACCGACCAGGCCCACCACGGACACAATAGTCTGCAACACCGACCACACCCAGATCGTCTGCTTCAACTGCAGGCCAAAGTACTCACGCACCATCCAGAACCCGGCGTCGTTGACGTGGCAAAAGAACACTGAGCCGGCGCCAATCGCCAGCGCGACCAACGAACTCTGGGTCGCTGCGAGCCCGGCCATCATCGGCGCGAGGATGCCTGCGGTGGTCGTGGTCGCGACGGTGGCCGAGCCGGTTGCCTGGCGCAACGCCACGGCGATCAACCAGGCCAGCAGCAGGTAAGGCATGTGCGCGCCTTCGGCGACCTTGCTGATGGTCTGGCTCACGCCGGCATCCAGCAGCGTTTGCTTGAGACCACCGCCAGCGCCGATGGTCAGCAGCAATACGGCGATGGGCGCGAGGGCCTTGCGCAGTGTGTTGCCGACTTCCGCGCGTGGCATGCCGGCAGCCCAGCCGAGGCAGATCACAGCGGCGATCACGGCCAGGCCGAGGGCGATCAGCGGTTCGCCGAGGAATTTCAGGGTCAGGCCGATGGCGCTTTCAGCCGGCAGCGCGACTTTGGCCAAGGTGCTGCCCAGCATCAGGATCACCGGCAGCAGAATGATCAGCAATGACACGGTAAAGCTTGGCTGGCGCGGTGCCTTGGGTGGTGCGCTGAACAGCGCGCCGATGTCGGCCGGCTCGTCTACGTGGAGACGTTTGGACAGCCAGTTGCCATAGATCGGGCCAGCCAGGATCACCGCCGGCACTGCCAGGCAGAAGCCCAGCAACATGGTCAACCCCAGGTCGGCATGCAACGCGCTCACTGCGATCAGCGGCCCCGGATGCGGTGGCATCAGGGCATGCAGGGTGGTCATGCCCGCCAGCGCCGGGATCGCGATTTTCAGCAGCGGCTGGTTCGAGCGTTTAGCCATCACCAAGATGATCGGCACCATCATCACCAAGCCCACTTCGAAGAACAGCGGGAGGCCGATCACCATGGCCACCAGCGCCATCACCCAGGGCAATGCCTTGCCCTTGCCCAACCCGAGCAAGGTGGTGGCGATACGGTCGGCAGCACCCGACTCCGCCATCAGTGCGCCGAGCATCGAGCCCAGGGCGATGATGATCCCGGCTTCACCGAGGATCGCCCCGGCGCCTTTGCTGAACGCCTTGGCCACTGCTTCGGGCGGCAGCCCGGCGCCGACCCCGGCGATAAAAGTACCGATCAGGATCGACAGGAACGGCGGCAATTTGGTCGCACTGATCAGCACGATGATGCTGGCGATGGCCAGCAGTACACAGAACATAAGGCGGGTGTCGTGAACCATCCACACGGCAGTCGATAACTCCAAAACAGGGCTCCTCATCGAACAGGTCGGGAAAATTGTTTCTTTTTGTTTCCTGCTCGAAAAGCATACCTGATACGACGTTGGCCAAGTGCTTATGTGCCGTTTTGGTGCGATCAGCGGTAAGAGGCGGTGATGCCCGCCGCAGAGCCATTGCTGTCGGATTTGTAATCTTTGCTCCACCGCCTTGATAAGTCGCGACGGCTACATTGCCCCCGCTTGTACTTCATGGGCGTGGAACTCTTGTTATGGCAATTTCCGTTAAAAAACTTCTCGGAGCGGGTGTGTTGTGGGTGGTTGCCAGCGCCGCCCAGGCACAAACCCTGACCCTCGATTCAGCCCTGCAAACCGCTTTCGCCAACAACCCCGATTTGGCGGCCGCGCAATGGGAAATCGACATCGCCCAGGGCGGGCGTCAGCAGGCCGGTTTGATCCCCAACCCGGTGGCTTCCTGGGATGTGGAAGACACCCGCCGCGACTCCCGCACCACCAGCATCAAGATCAGCCAGGCCCTGGAACTGGGCGGCAAACGGGGGGCGCGTATCGACGTCGCGTCCCGTGTGCAGGACGCCGCCGCATTGACGTTGGAGCAGCGGCGCAACAGCCTGCGCGCCGAAGTCATCGACAACTACTATGGTGCGCTGCGCGCACAGGAGCGCCTCGACCTGGCGCAGCGTTCCATGACGGTGGCCGAACGCGGGCTGGTTGTCGCCAACGGTCGGGTGACAGCAGGCAAAGCCTCGCCGGTGGAGGCCACGCGGGCCCAAGTGCAGTTGTCGGAGATTCGCCTGGAACGTGACCGCGCGCAGATGGGCCTCACCGATGCCTATCGTCGCCTGGCCGCCAGCACTGGCAGCGCGGCGCCGAACTTCCAGGCCGTCGCCACACGAAACCCTTCCACACTGGCCGTGCCGTCAGCCACCCAGTTGCTGGCACGCCTTGAGCAAACCGCCGAGTTGCGCCTGGCCGAACTGAGCATCCTGCAATACGAAGCCAGCATCGGCTTGGAAAAAGCCCAGCGTATTCCCGACCTCGATGTGTCCATCGGCAGCCAATACGATGCCAGCGTGCGTGAACGGGTGAACCTGGTCGGTGTGTCGATGCCGATCCCGTTGTTCAACCGCAACCAGGGCAATGTACTCGCCGCGACGCGTCGCGCCGACCAGGCTCGCGACCTGCGCAACGCCACCGAACTGCGCCTGCGTACCGAAACCCGCCAGGCCGTCGACCTGTGGCAGTCCGCGAATACCGAGGTGCGCGTATTCAATCAGCAGATCCTGCCCGCCGCCCAAAGCGCGGTGGACAGCGCCACCCGTGGTTTCGAAATGGGCAAGTTCAGCTTCCTCGACGTGCTGGACGCCCAGCGCACCCTGATCGCGGCGCGCACCCAATACCTCACTGCCACCGCCCAGGCCACCGACGCCTGGGTGCGTATCGAGCGGATTTACGGCGATCTCGCCCGTTTTTGATTCTCTTTGGAGTCCACTATGAAGAACCGACACGGCGTCGCACTCGCCGTCGCCCTGGGCCTGATGCTGTCCGGCCTCACCAGGGCCGACGAAGAAGAGGGCGCACTCGAACTCACCGAACAGCAGATCCAGGCGGCCGGCATTCAACTGGCGATGGCTGAACCGCGTTCAATCGGCACGCTGCTGACGTTACCGGGGGAAGTGCGCCTGGATGAAGACCGTACCTCTCACATCGTCCCGCGTGCGGCGGGCGTGGTGGAGTCGGTGAAGGTCAACCTCGGTCAGTCGGTGAAGAAGGGTGAGTTGTTGGCGGTGATCGCCAGCCAGCAGGTGTCCGACCAGCGCAGCGAGTTGGCGGCCAGCGAACGACGCGTCGAACTGGCACGCACCACCTTCCAGCGCGAACGCCAATTGTGGCAAGACAAAATCTCCGCCGAGCAGGATTACCTGTTGGCGCGCCAGACGCTGCAAGAAGCCGAAATCGCCCTGAACAATGCCCGCCAGAAGATGACCGCGCTCAGTGGCAGTGCGGGGCTGGTTGGCGGCAATCGTTACGAACTGCGCGCGCCCTTTGCTGGCGTGGTCGTGGAAAAACACCTGGGCGTTGGCGAAGTCGTGGGTGAAACCAGTAACGCCTTCACCCTCTCGGACCTGTCCCACGTGTGGGTCACGTTCGGTGTATTTCCCAAGGACTTGAACAAGGTCCGGGTCGGCAAACCGGTCAACGTCAGCTCTACCGAAATGGGCACCGAAGTGCAGGGCACTGTGGCGTTTGTCGGCAACCTGCTCGGTGAACAAACCCGCACTGCCACCGTGCGCGTCAGTGTCGCCAACCCTGACGATGCGTGGCGCCCGGGCTTGTTCGTCAACGTGCAACTCGTCACAGATTCTTACGAGGCAAAGGTCACCGTCCCACAAACCGCAATCCAGACCGTCGAGGAAAAGCCCTCGGTCTTCGTACGCACGCCCGAGGGTTTCATCACCCGCCACCTGGAACTGGGGACGAGTGAAAACGGCTACGTTGAAGTGTGCCAGGGCCTTGAGGCCGGGGCACAGGTGGCTACTGTCGGCAGCTTCATCCTCAAGTCCGAACTGGGCAAAGGCTCGGCCGAACACGCCCATTGATCCCGCGAGTGATTCCCCATGTTTGAGCGCCTTATCCAATTTGCCATCGAGCAGCGCATCATCGTGCTGTTGGCCGTGCTGTTGATGGCCGGCGTCGGCATCGCCAGCTATCAGAAACTGCCCATCGACGCGGTGCCCGACATCACCAATGTGCAGGTGCAGATCAACTCGTCGGCGGCCGGTTTTTCGCCGCTGGAAACCGAGCAGCGCATCACCTTTCCCATCGAGACCGCCATGGCCGGTTTGCCCGGCATGCAGCAGACCCGCTCGCTGTCGCGCTCGGGTTTGTCCCAGGTCACGGTGATTTTCAAGGACGGCACCGACCTGTTCTTCGCTCGCCAGTTGGTCAACGAGCGCCTGCAGGTTGCCCGGGAGCAATTGCCCCTCGGCATCGAAACGCAGATGGGCCCGATTTCCACCGGGCTCGGGGAAATTTTCCTCTGGACCGTAGAGGCCAAGGACGGCGCACTCAAGGACGACGGCACGCCCTACACGCCGACCGACCTGCGGGTGATCCAGGACTGGATCATCAAGCCGCAATTACGCAACGTGCCCGGCGTGGCGGAGATCAACACCATCGGCGGGTTTGCCAAGGAATACCAGATCGCCCCCGACCCCAAGCGCCTGGCGGCCTACAACCTGACCCTGGGCGACCTGGTGACCGCGCTGGAACGCAACAATGCCAACGTCGGCGCCGGGTACATCGAGCGCAGCGGCGAGCAGTTGCTGATCCGCGCGCCGGGGCAAGTGGCGTCGATCGAAGACATCGCCAACATTGTGATTACCTCATCGGATGGCACGCCTATCCGCGTGAGCAATGTCGCCCAGGTCGAGATCGGACGTGAGCTGCGCACCGGCGCGGCCACCGAAAACGGTCGCGAAGTGGTGCTGGGCACGGTGTTCATGTTGATCGGTGAAAACAGCCGCAGCGTGTCGCAGGCGGTGGCGAAAAAACTCGAAAGCATCAACCGTTCGCTGCCCGAAGGGGTGGTGGCCGTCACCGTATATGACCGCACTACGCTGGTCGAAAAAGCCATCGCCACCGTCAAGAAAAACCTCTTCGAAGGCGCGCTGCTGGTGGTGGCGGTGCTGTTCCTGTTCCTCGGCAATATCCGCGCGGCGCTGATCACCGCGATGGTGATTCCGTTGGCGATGCTGTTCACTTTTACCGGGATGTTCACCAATAAAGTCAGCGCCAACCTGATGAGCCTCGGCGCGCTGGATTTCGGCATTATCGTCGACGGCGCGGTGGTGATCGTCGAGAACGCCATCCGCCGCCTGGCCCATGCGCAGCAGCGTCACGGCCGCCTGCTGACCCGCAGCGAGCGCCTGCACGAAGTGTTCGCCGCCGCCAAGGAAGCGCGCCGCGCGTTGATCTTCGGGCAACTGATTATCATGGTCGTGTACCTGCCGATTTTCGCCCTCACCGGCGTGGCCGGGAAGATGTTCCACCCCATGGCCTTCACGGTGGTGATCGCCTTGCTCGGCGCGATGATTCTGTCGGTGACCTTCGTTCCGGCGGCGATTGCGCTGTTCGTCACCGGCAAGGTCAAGGAAGAAGAAAACCTGGTGATGCGCACCGCGCGCCGCGCCTATGCGCCGGTGCTGGATTGGGTGATGGCGCGCCGCCCGCTGGTGTTTGGCCTGGCGGTGTTGAGCATCGTGGCGTCGGGCGTGGTGGCCAGCCGCATGGGCAGTGAATTTATCCCCAGCCTCAGTGAAGGCGACTTCGCCCAACAGGCCTTGCGCGTACCCGGCACCAGCCTGACGCAATCGGTGCAGATGCAGCAGCAGTTGGAAAAAACCTTGATGGCCCAGGTGCCGGAAATCGAGCGCGTTTTTGCGCGCACTGGCACGGCGGAAATCGCCTCCGACCCGATGCCGCCGAATATTTCCGACAGCTACGTGATGCTCAAGCCCAAGGAGCAATGGCCGGATCCGGGCAAGTCCCGCGAAACGCTGATCGCCGATATCCAGCGCGCCAGTGCGATTGTGCCGGGCAGCGCGTACGAACTGTCGCAACCGATCCAGCTGCGCTTCAACGAGCTGATTTCCGGGGTGCGCAGCGATGTCGCGGTGAAAGTGTTTGGCGATGACATGGCAGTGCTCAACGAGACCGCCGGGGAAATCGCCGAGACCCTGCAGAAGCTCGATGGCGCCTCGGAAGTGAAGGTGGAACAGACCTCCGGCCTGCCGGTGCTGACCATCAATATCGATCGCGAAAAGGCCGCGCGGTTTGGCCTTAACGTTGGCGATGTGCAGGATACGATTGCCGTCGCCGTCGGTGGGCGTCAGGCCGGGACTTTGTATGAAGGTGACCGCCGTTTCGACATGGTCGTGCGTTTATCCGACGCGCTGCGCACCGATATCGACGGCCTGTCGCGGCTGCTGATTCCGGTGCCGGCGCTGGCCGGGAATGCAGCGGGGCAGTTGGGGTTTATCGCCTTGTCCCAGGTCGCCAGCCTGGACCTGGTACTTGGCCCCAACCAGATCAGCCGCGAGAATGGCAAGCGCCTGGTGATCGTCAGCGCCAACGTGCGTGGGCGGGATATCGGTTCGTTCGTGGAAGAGGCGGAGGCGGCGATCAGCGCGCAGGTGAAGGTGCCGGCGGGTTACTGGACCACCTGGGGCGGCCAGTTCGAGCAATTGAAGGAAGCCTCCGAACGGTTGCGCATTGTGGTGCCGGTGGCCTTGCTGCTGGTGTTCGGGTTGCTGTTCATGATGTTCAACAACCTCAAGGACGGGCTGCTGGTGTTTACCGGGATTCCGTTCGCGCTCACCGGTGGGATCATGGCCCTGTGGCTGCGGGATATTCCGCTGTCGATCTCGGCGGGGGTGGGCTTTATTGCGCTGTCCGGCGTGGCGGTGCTGAACGGGTTGGTGATGATCGCGTTCATCCGCAACCTGCGGGAGGAAGGGCGGTCGCTGTCGGTGGCAATCAACGAAGGCGCGCTGACCCGTCTGCGCCCGGTGTTGATGACCGCGCTGGTGGCCTCCCTCGGGTTTATCCCCATGGCCCTGGCCACCGGCACCGGCGCCGAAGTGCAGCGCCCGCTGGCGACGGTGGTGATCGGCGGGATTATTTCCTCTACGCTCCTGACCTTGCTGGTGTTGCCGGCGTTGTACCAGTGGGCGCATCGCAAGGAAGAGGAAACGCCAGGCTGAAGCGGGTAAAACGCCCAGGCTGGCTGCTGACGTCGGCGTGCCCCTGATGCAACTGCATGATCGACTGCACAATCGCCAGCCCCAGCCCAGTGCCGCCTTCGGCGCGGGTGCGGCTGCTGTCGGCGCGGTAAAAGCGTTCGAACAGGTGCGGCAGGTGGTGGGCTTCGATCCCACGGCCCGGGTTGCCGACCGACAGCGACACGCAATGGTCGTAGGTTTCCACCAGCAGCAACACGGTGGAGCCATCGGGCGTGTGGCGAATGGCGTTGGACAGCAAGTTGGAAATGGCCCGCTGGATCATCAGGCGATCGCCCGTCACCCAGGCGTCGCCGCGCAGGCTGAGGCTCACGTGCTTGTCCTCGGCGCTCAAGGCGAACAGCTCCATCACTCGCTGTGCTTCCTCACCCAACGCCACCTGGCCAAACCCGGCCCGCGCCGCCGGGTGGCTGACCTGGGCGAGAAACAGCATGTCGGAGACGATGCGCGACAGGCGCTCCATTTCCTCCGTACACGACTCCAGCCCGGCCTTGTAGTCCTCCGAGGGCCGCTCGCGGGAAAGGGTCACCTGGGCCTTGCCCATCAGGTTGGTCAAGGGCGCGCGCAGTTCGTGGGCCAGGTCGTCGGAGAATTGCGACAACTGCTGCACCCCCGCGTCGAGGCGGTGCAGCATGAAATTGATGCCTTCGGCCAGCTCGCCCAACTCCTTGGGCAGGTTGTCCAGCGACAGCCGATGCGTGAGGTCCTGGGTGCTGACCTGGGCCGCCACCCGGCTGAACTGCTGCAGCGGCGCGAGCCCGCGTTGCACCAGCCACCAGGCGCCCATGCCGATCAGGATCAACAGCAGCGGCAAGGCAATCACCGTGGAGCGCAGGTAGGCGCTGAGCAAGGCCTCGTCGTCTGCACGGTTCAGCGACAGCAGCACGCGCACTTTTTCACCGCTGTGCAAGGGCATCAGGCGGGTGGCGCTGAGGATGCGGTCGCCACGGCCGTCCTCCCAGTTGAGGTAGGCCAGGTTGTTGCCCGCAGGCACATCCAGCAGCAACGGTTGCTGGGGTTTGGCGCCGACGCTGAGCAGCACCGGCGCGTTAGGGGTGGTGCCCATGATGGTCAGGTAGATGTTGTCATGGCCCATCACCAGGTCCAGCAGTGAATGGGGGCGGGCGCTGATGTCGTGGGGTACAAGGCCCTGGGCCAGGCTGTGTTCCAGCTGCTCCATCTTGTTTTCCAGGCCCTTGCGCGCGAGCTTTTCCAGCTCATGGGTCAGGGCCAGGTAGGCCAGGGTCGCCAGCAGCACAACCAGCCCGGCACCCATCAGGCTGACGGTCAGCCCCAGGCGCATCGACAGGCTGCTGGTCCTCATTGGCGCGCCTCCAGCACATAACCCACGCCGCGAATGGTGTGGATCAGCTTGACCTCGCTCTGGTCATCGACCTTGCCGCGCAGGCGGCTGATGGAGACTTCCACCACGTTGGTGTCGCAGTCGAAGTTCATGTCCCACACCAGCGAGATGATTTGCGTGCGGGTCATCACCTCGCCAGCCTGGCGCATCAGCACATGCAGCAGGGCGAACTCCTTGGTGGTCAGGTCGATGCGCCGGTTGCCGCGATAGGCTCGATGGCGGCGCGGGTCCAGCTCCAGGTCCGAGACGCGCAGCACGTCCGGCACGGGGATATGTTCGCTACGCCGCAGCAGGGTGCGCACGCGGGCCAGCAGTTCGGGAAACTCGAAAGGCTTGACCAGGTAATCGTCGGCGCCCATGTCCAGGCCCTTGATCTTGTCGGCCAGCCGCCCGCGCGCGGTCAGCATCATCACGCGCTGGTTGCCGTCGCGGCGCAGTTGCTCCAGCACCTCCCAACCGTCGGCGTTGGGCAGGTTCACATCGAGAATCACCAGCTCATAGGTGTGCTGCCGGGCCAGGTGCAGGCCATCGACGCCGCTGGCGGCGCAATCGACCACGTAACCACTTTCGGTCAGGCCTTGCTGCAAGTAGTCGGCGGTTTTCTGCTCGTCCTCAACCACAAGGATACGCATAGGGAATTACCTTCAAGGGAAACGAAACGGGCATGACCTCATAGAGGCATTAAGTAGGCTTTAGGACATTTCTGGGCGTTGGACTCTGAACGCTGAAGTAGCTACAGGGTCAAGCCGGGTGCGGCGATTGGTCGCTGAGCCTGCACGCAAAAAAAACGCCCCATGCGGGGCGTAAAAATCATCTCTGTTCCAAAGGAGCTTCACAAAAGCCGCAGAGATGAGGTGTATTCGACGCGCAGTATAAAAGTGCAACTTAACGGCAACGTGAGGCCAATATTACAGTTCTGACAGGCTGCAACTTGTTAACAGATGTAGTGCAACCGCAAGTGAATGTAAGCGCGGCTTAAAGAACCGCCAGCGGGTATTCGACAATCACCCGAACTTCTTCAAGGTCGGATTCAAATGCACTTGAGCGCACGGTGGCCTGGCGCAGTCGCAAGGATAAGTCCTTCAAACTGCCGCCCTGCACTACATATTTAGCTTCGATATCACGCTCCCAGCGGCGCTGGTCGGTGAGCGGGTCGCCGGCGGCGTCGCGGCGCATATACACCGCGTTGGCGTTGCTGTAGTCGGCGCCGGTGCCCTTGCCATAGCGGGCCATGAAAGACAGGCCGGGAATGCCCAATGGCTGCATGTCCAGGTCGTAGCGCAGCATCCACGAACGCTCCTTGGGGGAGTTGAAGTCGCTGTACTGGATCGAGTTGTTGAGGAAAATCGAGTCCGATTGGCGCAGGTAATCGAAGTCGTCATCACCGTTGTTGCGCTGGTGCGACACGGCCAGGCTGTGGGCGCCGACCTTTACCCCGACCTTGGCACTCCAGATGTTGTTACCGAATTCGCCCAGCAGCTTTTTGCCTTCGTCCACCGCCTTGTAATAGTTGAAGTCGCCGAACAGCGAGACGTCATCGTTCAAGGGGTAAGTGGCGGCGCTGCCGACGTAGTACTGGTCCCAGGCGTCCTTGAGGCGGCTGTTGTACAGGCTGACGCTCAGATGTTGGTTGACGGCGTATTCACCGCCGAAATAGCCGACCCAGGGTGAGTCGACCTTGCCCGCATAAAACGTCGCAAAGCCTTTGTTCATGCCGCTTTGCGTGGGTTGGCTCATGCCGCTCAGGCGCCCGCCCTGCAGGCTCAGGCCTTCAAGGCTGGTGTTCTGTAGCGTCACGCCGCTAAAGCTCTGCGGCAGTAAACGCGAGTCACCGGCGGCCACCACCGGCGTGGCGGGGAACACATCGCCGGCCTTGATGACCGTGTCCAGCACACGCAGTTTTGCCGCGCCGCCGAATTTGCTGTAGCCGCTTTCGGGGTGGTTGTCGCTGTCCACCGGCAGCACGCCGAACGAGCCCTTGCCGCCGCTGCGGCCGGTGCCCGAGTCGAGTTTCAGGCCGTACATGGCGAAGGCATCCAGGCCGAACCCCACGGTGCCCTGGGTAAAGCCGGATTCGAACTTGCCGATCAACCCCTGCGCCCAGGCTTCGGAGTAGCCATTGCCGGTGGGGCTGGACTGGCCCTTGCGGTCATCGCGGTTGAAGTAGAAGTTGCGCGCCAGCACGTTCACGCTGCTGCCTTCGATAAAACCTTCGGGTGTGTCTTCTACGGCCACGGCTGCCAGGGGCAGTGCGGCGAGCAATGAAAAGGGAAGGGTGTAGTAAGCAATGTTCATGGTTCGCTCCTCGGTGTTTGGCAGTTATCAGCTTCTTATAGAGGCGGGCGTTCTTATTGATTTGGCCCGGGCTGATAGTTGCAAACTGCGAATAACGGCGGTGTGGCGTGAACATTACAATTCTGGAAACTCAACGTTATCTAACAAATAAGTAATGTTCTGGTGAACATGGCGTCAGGATTGCCTGGTTAGTCTCCTCACTGACTTTTTCAATCGAGGAACTAACCATGAACTTTAATAACTTGGCCCTGGCGGTATTAACCCTCACGCTGTCATTCGGCGCATTGGCCGAAGGCGGAGGGGACCGCACCTTTGCTCAGATGATGGAACGCAACGAAAAAGCCATGGCTGAATACGCCGTGAGGAAGGGCAAGCCGGCACCCGAAGTACAGGCCTATCGCTACGGCATCACGCTGGACATCGCCAAGGTGGTCAACGTGACGCCGCCGATCAAGTCGTGCAACCCAGTGCCCTCGCGCATGACGTATGAAGACTCCAGCGGCAAGCTCAACACCCTGGAATACCAGGTAATGGGCGTATGCCGAAACAACGGCCGATAATGGATCCAAAAAAACAGTTGGCGGCGGCATTAAAGTCCTCTTAAGAAAACCGCGCCAGCGCCGATGCAGGTCAGTCCATCTCCCCCCAAATGACCATCGGTGCCCAATGTTCAACACCCGTTTGAAGCAGGAGCTATCGGCTCTTCGCGAAGAATTGTCCAGCTTGCAACAGGTAAAGGAGAGCCTGGAAAGCGAAATGTTATGCCTGACGCTGGACGCCGAAGGCCGTGTTGAATGGGCCAATGCCAACTTCCTGCAGGAACTCGCCTACCAGAGCGGCCAGTTGCTGGGCCGTGCCATCGACGACCTGGTGCCGGCCCACGTGCGCAAGGATGAGTTCCAGCAGCGCTTCAAAAATGCCCTGGTGCGCGGCGAGCATTTTGCCGGCACGGTGCGCCTGATGCGCGGCAATGGCCAGGAAGCCTGGCTGCGCTCAATCGTGCAGCCGGTGCGCAGTTCGGATGGGCGCATCCGGCATTTCTCGATTTACTCCAGTGACCTCACCCGCACCATCGAGGCCTCCCGCGAGCATGAAAACCTGATCACCGCGCTGGTGCGCTCCACCGCCGTGATCGAGTTCGACCTGGGCGGGCATGTGCTTACCGCCAACGACCGCTTCCTCGGCGGCATGGGTTACAGCCTGGCGCAGATCCAGGGCAAACATCACCGCATGTTCTGCGCGCCGGAGGAATACAACGGCGCCGAATATCAGAACTTCTGGAAACGTTTGAATGCCGGTGAGTTTGTTGCCGGGCGCTTCAAGCGTGCCGACAGCCATGGCCGCACGGTGTGGCTGGAGGCCACCTACAACCCGGTGCTGGATGCCAATGATCGGCTGTACAAAGTGGTCAAGTTCGCCACGGTGATCACCGACCAGGTCAACCAGGAACAGGCGGTCGCCGAGGCGGCCAATATTGCCTACAGCACCTCGCTGCAAACCGACAACAGCGCCCAGCGCGGCACCACCGTGGTCACCCAGGCGGTGGATGTAATGCGCGACCTGGCCAGGCACATGCAGCAGGCCGGTGAGGGTATCGAGGCGCTGAACGCTCAGTCTCAAGTGATCGGCAGCATCGTCAAGACCATCAGCGGGATTGCCGAGCAAACCAACCTGCTGGCGCTCAATGCGGCCATCGAGGCGGCGCGCGCCGGTGAGCAGGGCCGAGGTTTTGCGGTGGTGGCCGATGAGGTGCGCCAACTGGCGTCACGCACCAGCAAAGCCACTGAAGAAATCGTCGGCGTGGTGCGTCAGAACCAGGACATGGCGCGCGACGCCGTGGCGCTGATGACCGACGGCCGCCTGCAAGCCGAACAAGGCCTGGCCCTGGCGGCGGAAGCGGGCACGGTGATTGTGGAAATCCAGGACGGCGCGCAGAAGGTCGTCAGCGCGGTAGGGCAATTCGCCAACCAACTGTCGAGCTGACCCAGAGGGCTTGTGCTTGAGGTATCGTAGGTTTTTTCGCTTGAAGAGCCGACCTTCCATGAGCCCTACTCACCGTCGCCCCGTTCCGCTGTCCAAGGCCTATCGCTTGCTCAACCACGGCCCGACCGTGCTGGTGAGCGCGGCCCATGATGGCAAGCGCAACATCATGGCTGCTGCCTGGGCGATGCCGCTGGATTTCGAACCGCCGAAAGTCGCGGTGGTGCTGGACAAGGCCACCTGGACTCGCCAACTGCTGGAAAGCGCCGGTACCTTCGTGCTGCAGGTGCCCTGCGCGGCCCAGGCTGACCTGGTGCAGACGGTCGGCAACACCAGTGGTGCCGACACCGACAAATTCGCCGCCTACGGCCTGCAGACTTTCAATGGCGAACATACCGAAGCGCCGCTGCTGGAAGGCTGCGTGGCCTGGCTGGAATGCCGCCTGCTGCCCGAACCCCACAACCAGCAGACCTACGACCTGTTCCTCGGCGAAGTGGTTGCGGCCTACGCTGACGAGCGCGTGTTCAGCGACGGCCGCTGGCACTTCGAAGGCCATGATGGCTTGCGCACCTTGCACCATGTGGCGGGCGGGCATTTCCTCAGCATCGGCGCGCCGATCGATGGGCATCAGCTTTAGGCTTTAGTGGGAGCGGTGATCGCATTTCAACGGGGGCAATCAGCGCCCGAGCATCTTCACCCAGCGCGACGGCGGCATGCCGTAGGTGCTGCGAAATTGCCGGGTCATGTGGCTCTGGTCGGTGAAGCCGGCGGTCAGCGCCGCATCCACCAGCGACATGCCCTGTGCCAACAGACTGCGCACCAGGTCCAGACGGCGCATGGTCAGGTAGCGATAGGGGCTGGTGCCGAACAGCAGGCGAAAATCCCGCGATAATGCCCAGCGGTCACGGCCGCAGTGGTCGGCCATTTCGTCCAGGGTGATGCTGCGGCCCAAGGCGCTGTGGATAAATTCCCGGGCGCGCTCGGCGGCGATGTAATCGAAGGATTTACGGCTGATGATCGCGCCCGAAGCGGCATTCAGCGCCTGGGCCAGGTCGAATAGCGCGTCCTGCTCCTGCATCGGGTCAATCGGGCAGTCCAGGCTTTGCAACAACACTTCGCTGGCGCGGAACAGTCGCGGGTCGCTGGACAGGCCGTTGTGGATAAACGGCAGCGGCTTGCCGCCAAGGATCTGCTGGATCAGCGCCGGCTCCACATAAATCATGCGGTACTTGAAACCTTCCACGCTGCTGGCGCGGCCGTCATGGCTTTCATCGGGGTGAATCACCATGGTCGCGCCGGGCATGCTGTGGGTCATGCAGCCGCGATAGTGATAACTCTGCACGCCAAACAACGTACGCCCGATGGCGTAGGTGTCATGGCGATGGGGGTCGAACGCGTAGCCGGCGAAGTACGCCTCGATACGGTCCAGGCCACTGGCATGCGGGGCGCGGTGCAGCCAGTCGAGGGTGGAGGGTTGGCCCATGGTGACTTGTCACAAGTTTGAGGTGGGAAACACGTTAACCGAGTCTGCGGTGCTTGTCTGCCGGGGTCTTGTACGATTGTGCACGCGGTACCTGAGGCCTATGATCGCCGTTTGTGACCCGCGCTGAAGGAGTTGCCGCCATGGATTTTCTCAACCCCGCCTATGTGACGCCGCTGGTGTCGCTGGCGCTGCTGTGGACGGTGGCCGTGGTAACGCCTGGCCCCAACTTCTTCAATACCGCGCAGTTGGCCGCCAGCGTTTCGCGTCACCATGGTGTGGTGGCGTCGGCGGGCGTGGCCAGCGGTACGATCATGTGGGGGCTGGCCGGTGGGCTGGGCATCAAGTCGCTGTTTACCGCCGCGCCGATGCTGTACCTGGCGTTCAAGATCATCGGCGGTTGCTACCTGATCTACCTCGGGCTGAAGCTGTTCAAACGCTCGGTGCCGGCGGTGGGCGAGAACGTGCTGCCCGATGAGCCGCGACGTTCGTTGTTCTCTGCCTGGCGCTTCGGTTTGCTGGGTAACTTGTCCAACCCCAAGGCCGCACTGTTCGTCGCCACGGCCTTCGCGTCGACGATGCCGCCCTCACCCTCGCCCGCGTTGCTGACCCTGGCCGTGATCACCATGGCCAGCTTGTCGTTCAGCTGGTATTCCTGCGTGGCCCTGGTGTTTTCCAGCGAGCGCATGGCCAACCTCTACAGCCACTCGCGCAAATGGCTCGACCGCTTTGCCGGCGGTTGCTACCTGCTGTTTGGCGCACATCTGGTAGCGAATCGCTGACTGCCCGTGGTAAGAAGCCTTACTTTCAACAGTGAGGCCGGGTCATGAGCAAGGTGCGGGTAGGTATTATTTTTGGCGGCCGTTCGGCTGAGCACGAAGTCTCGTTGCAGTCGGCGCGCAATATCGTCGATGCGCTGGACCGCTCGCGCTTCGAGCCGGTGCTGATCGGCATCGACAAGGCCGGCCATTGGCACCTCAACGACACCTCGGACTTCCTGCTCAACCAGGAAAACCCGGCCCTCATCGCCCTCAACCAATCCAACCGCGAACTGGCGGTGGTGCCCGGCAAGGCCAGCCAACAAGTGGTGGAAACCGCGGGTAGTGGCGTGCTGGAACATATCGATGTGATCTTCCCCATCGTCCACGGCACCCTGGGCGAGGACGGTTGCCTGCAAGGCCTGCTGCGCATGGCGGATCTGCCGTTTGTGGGCTCCGACGTGCTGGGTTCGGCGGTGTGCATGGACAAGGACATCAGCAAACGCCTGCTGCGCGATGCCGGTATTGCCGTCACCCCGTTTATCACCCTTACGCGTCGCAATGCCGCGCGCACCGCCTTTGCCGACGCGGTGGCCAAGCTCGGTCTGCCGATGTTCGTCAAGCCAGCCAACCAGGGGTCGTCGGTGGGCGTGAGCAAGGTAGCGGACGAAGCCGAATACCACGCCGCCGTCGCACTGGCCTTGGGTTTTGATGAAAAAGTATTGGTGGAGTCTGCCGTGCAGGGCCGCGAAATCGAATGTGCCGTGCTGGGCAACGAAAACCCCATCGCCAGCGGCTGCGGCGAGATCGTGGTGAGCACCGGCTTCTATTCCTACGACAGCAAATACATCGATGCCCAGGCCGCCCAAGTGGTGGTGCCGGCCGACATCAGCGCGCAGGCCAGCGAGCGCATTCGCCGCCTGGCCATCGAGGCTTTTGAGGTGCTGGGCTGCGCGGGCCTGGCGCGGGTCGACGTGTTCCTCACTGACGATGGTGAAGTACTGATCAACGAAATCAACTCACTGCCCGGCTTCACCCGCATCAGCATGTACCCCAAGCTGTGGCAGGCGGCGGGGATGAGCTACAGCGAGTTGGTGAGCCGGTTGATCGAGCTGGCGCTGGAGCGGCATGCGGGGCGCAAGGGCTTGAAGCTCAGTCGGTGATCTTCAGAGGGTGGCCAGTAACGCCATCAGGCGTTACTGAGGACCTCACGGAAAACGTCCGGCCTTATCGCCGCAATGTGCAGCAGTGAGCGTGCTGCACCAGATGGAGAGCGACGCCCCTGTTCCCACTCTTGAAGGGTTCTCACCGAAACGCCTAAAAGCTCGGCAAATTTGGGTTGCGACAGCCCGGTCTTGCTCCTTGCTTCGGCAGCTTGAGTAAGCTCGACGTGGTGCACTGCACCGTAACGTCCCGCTTTGACATCCTGAATGGCTGCCAGTAACTCTTCGCCGATGTTGCGTTTGGCGTCACGTTCCTTCAGTTGTTTTTCAGTGAGTGGCATGGTTCATGTCCTTCGCGATTTTGTACAGGATGTGCGCTGGAATATTCTCGGTCGCGCCCTTACCGTAAATCAGTGGTGCTACTACCGCCCCGCACGCTAATTGTGTGGTGTAGATAATTCGCACTGACCCGCTTTTGCCGCGCCCCTCCAAGTTCCAGCGGACCTTTCGGCAGCCGCCCGAGCCAGGAACGACAGTTCCGGCGTCAGGGTGGCTGGCAAGAAACGCCATGAACATGCCTTTTTCATCCTCTGTCCAATAGTCAGGCCATAGTCTATTGAACAAAGGTGATTCGATGATCGTTAACACGCGAAATACTACGTCTATGACGTAGCCTCTGGCAAGAAAGGGCGGGCCAGAAAATCGCAGGTGAAAAGACGCTGCTCAAGGGGCTTTTTATCGCAAAAAATGACATGGCACTTTGCAGCCAGCCGCCTGAATAAGACTTGGGAAAGGAGGTTGTAGGCGTTTTTTCATAGGGCCGTAAGAGCCACCCACGAATAGATCAACGTCTTCGCCTCCAACACATTCAATCGCCCAGCGCTGCGCCTTCACGCCGAGGGTCGGCGCCGCCGCTGAGGCGCACCTTGCCCTGGGCATCCCGCGTGAGCACGATGGCCTGGATGCCGCTGGTCATGTCGATCTCGCTCAGGGCATGGCCCTTATCCTTCAAGGCCTGTTTCAACGCGGGGCTGAACAGGCCGGCTTCCAGTTCGGTCGCGCCATTGCGGCTGCCGAAGTTGGGCAGGCTGATGGCCGCTTGCGGGTCGAGGTTCCAGTCGAGCATCGCCACCAGGGATTTGCTCACGTACTCGATGATCTGCGAACCACCTGGCGAGCCCACGGTAGCCAGCAACTCGCCGCTCTTGCGGTCGAACACCAGGGTCGGCGCCATGGCCGAGCGCGGGCGTTTGCCCGGTTCGACGCGGTTGGCCACGGGCTGGCCGTGTTCCTCGGGGATGAATGAGAAGTCGGTCATCTGGTTGTTCAGCAAAAAGCCCTGGACCATCACATGCGAGCCGAAGGCGGCTTCCACCGTGGTGGTCATCGACACGGCGCCGCCCTGGTCATCCACGGCCACCACTTGCGAGGTGGAGATGCGCAGCGGCGAGCGGTCCGGCGCGTACGCCACCTGGATGCCGGCCGGCGTGCCTGGCTTGGCGATGCCCATGCTGCGCGCGCCGATCAGTGTGGCGCGCTGTGCCAGGTAATTCGGTGCGACCAGGCCGGCGACCGGCACGGGTGTGAAGTCTGAATCGGCCACGTACAGCGCGCGATCGGCAAAGGCCAGGCGGCCGGCCTCGGCGAGCAGGTGCACGGCTTCAGGCGTCGGCTCAAGGCCCGCTGGTGTTGTGCTTTCAACCGGCTTCATCGGGGCGATGGCCAAGCCTGGGTCGCGGGCTTGCAGCGCCTGCAAAGTGCCGAGGATCTGCGCCACGGCAATCCCGCCCGACGACGGCGGCGGCATGCCACAGACTGTCCATTGCTGGTAGCCGGTGCACAACGGCGCGCGCTCCTTGGCGCTGTAACCCTTGAGGTCCGCCTGCGACAGGCTGCCGGCATTGCCATGGCCCTGGACCTTGCGTGCGATCTCATCGGCAATCGGCCCGTGGTACAGCGCGTCCGGGCCTTCCTTGGCGATGCGTTTGAACACATTGGCCAACGCCGGGTTTTTCAACAGCGTGCCGGTGGTTTTGGGGGTGCCATCGGCATTCAGGAAATACGCGGCCATGTCCGGGGATTGGGGGATGTAACGGTCGGCGGCGATCAGCGCATGCAAACGCGGGGAAATCGCAAAGCCCTGTTCCGATAACCGAATCGCCGGCTCAAACAGCGTGGCCCATGGCAGGCGCCCGCTCTTTTTGTGCGCCATCTCCAGCGCACGCAATACACCAGGCGTGCCCACCGAGCGCCCGCCAATCTGTGCCTCGGCAAACGCCATCGGCGTGCCGTCGGGTTTTAGGAACAACCGCTCGGTCGCGCCGGCCGGTGCCGTTTCGCGGCCGTCGTAGGCGTGCACGGTTTTGCCGTCCCACAGCATGATGAATGCACCGCCGCCGATCCCGGACGACTGCGGCTCCACCAGGGTCAACACGGCCTGCATCGCAATCGCTGCATCAATTGCCGAACCACCCTGGCGCAACATTTCACGCCCAGCTTCGGCCGCCAGCGGGTTGGCGGCGGCGGCCATATGGCGCTCGGCGTGGCGGGTGGTGAGGTCGGTGCGATAGCCCGAACCCAGCTCCGGGGCCGGCGGTTGTTCCGTGACGGGGGTGTGGCACGCAACCAGGGCGAGCGCGGTGGCAATCACTGACAGGTGTAGGCGGGAAATCGAAAACACGCGCTGAACTCCGTTCATTTTGAGAATGATCTGTTGTCCTTGGGGTGGTGCTTTTTTACCGGAGGATCGAGCGCCCGATGCTACCCGGTAAACCGTGTTTAGCCCAATCGCAACAGCATCGCCCCGGCGGCGATGATGCAGGCGGCGACGATGCGCACGCGGGTCAGGTGTTCTTTAAGCACCCAGGCGGAGATCACCACGCCAAACAGAATCGACGTTTCCCGCAGCGCCGAAACGGTGGCGATGGGGGCGTGGGCCATGGCCCACAAAGCCAGGCCGTACGAGGCGACCGTGCCCACGCCGCCGACCACCCCCAGGCGCCAGTTGCGGGTTACGTACTCACAGAACACGGCTCGCCGAGTGGCTAATGCCCAGGCCGCGAGCGGAATGCCGGTCAACAAAAATATCCACAGGGTGTAGGCCGCCGGAGCGCCGGATTTACGCACACCCAGGCCGTCGATAAGGGTGTAGCCGGCAATCACACAGGCGTTGATCAGGGCCAGGACGAGGCCCTTTTTCTGACCCGCCGCAGGTGCAGCGGCCATGCTCAGGATGCCGAGGGAAATCACCGCAATCCCCAGCCACGCAAACGCCGATAACGGCTCGGACAACACCAGCACACTCACTATGGCCACCAGCAACGGCGCAGTGCCACGCATGATCGGGTAGGTCTGGCTCATGTCGGCGATGCGGTAGGTGGCGGCGACCAGGACGAAATACAGCACCTGCAACACCATCGATGCGCCGATAAAAGGCCAACTCTCTTTGGCTGGCAGCGCAAGAAACGGGAGCGTTGCCAAGGCAATCAAGGACGCAACGGCGGCGATCATGCAGGTGGTCAACAGCTTGTCGGCGCCGCCTTTGACCACGGCGTTCCAGGTAGCGTGGAGCGCAGCGCCCAGCATGATGATCGCGAATACGTCGAAACTCATGAAGGGCTCCTTTTTTGGGGGCTGTCAGTCGGTCACTGCAATGGCTTGAGCCAATTGCATTTCGGTCATGTGTGGCGCTGGGGAGGACGGGATGTTAACAGTTGGCGTTACTTTTCTGCGGGCATAAAAAAACGGCCTACCTTTCGGTAAGCCGTTTTTAGTACTTGGTGGCTACGCAGGGACTTGAACCCCGGACCCCAGCATTATGAATGCTATGCTCTAACCAACTGAGCTACGTAGCCAAGTGGCGCGCATTATTCGCGTAGAACGCAAATGCGTCAAGCGTTTATTTTTAATTTTTATCTGCGCTTTCAACTGTTTAACCGGAAATGCCGGTTTTCCGGGGCTGCTGCGCAGCCTGGCGGGAGCAAGCTCCCTCGCCACAGGGCTTAATGGGGGGCGTGGGGTGTCAGGTGATCGCCGGGGTGTTGTTCAGTCTGATGTTTGGTTTTTTTCGAGTTGGGCAATATCCCTGCCGCCCAACACGTGGGTTTTCCTAAGGGTATGTCGAGTTATGGGTGACGCGCTTCAGGTGCTCGCGCGCGCGCGACAGGCGTGAGCGAACGGTGCCGATGGGAATGTCCAGTACGTCGGCTGTGTCCTGGTAGCTGCCGTCGGTTTCCAGTGAGGCGTACAGCGTTTTGCGCATTTCTGCGGGTAGGTGGTCAATGGCGCTCAGGGTGTTTTCCAGGCGACGGTTGATCTCGAACTCCCAGTCCAGGTTTTTGTTTTCTTCCTGGCCGTGCCACAGCGACTCATCAAACTCGCAATGCACGGGCTTGGCATACAGGCGCCTGAAGTGATTGCGGATCAGGTTCTGCGCGATGCCGCACATCCAGGTGCTGAGGGTGGCCTGGCCACTGAAACGTTCCCTGTTACGCCAAGCCTCCAGGTAGGTCAGTTGCAGGATGTCATCTGCATCTTCGTGGTTGAGTACGCGTTTATGAATAAAGCGGCGAAGTTTTTTCTGTTGGTCGTCCGTCAGTTGGAGCATGAATTGAGGCGAGCCGCCAACGAGGTGCGCTAAAGCTTCAATAGGGATATTCACGATTTTTTCCTCAGGGTAGACGCTGTCGAAATGGTTTCGACGAGAAGCCCATAGCACCTGTTATGCCAAAGGAAAAAATCATGCAAACTATTGATTTGTATAAATAAATATCTTGAATTAGAGAGTTTTTACGCAAGTTTTTGCAAAAGGCGCTGAGGATTTGTGCCGGTGTTTTCATCAACTCCGGTGGATGGGTTTTTATGGAACCGTATAAGCAGGTCTTGCCACACAGGGGCACATACTTCCTGCCTTGGCCTGCTCATGAAAATTGAATCTCATCAAGATGTGCCTCCTGCCCAGCTGCAGGTTCAATCCGCCGTTTTGCCTGTTTCCCAGCCCGATCGGACCGGCGAGCTTGCTCATTATTTTGATCCGGGGGTGGTTGCCGCTCACCACGCCCTGCATGCGACCTCGATACACGTCCCGCCTGTCGAGCAGCTTGCGCAGCTTTACGAGTTGTTGGGCCATCCTGCCCAGGAGTCCATGGCGACTGTTTCTCGGCGTTTCAAGCATCAGTTGCAGCACAATCCAAGTGTCGACAAGTTGCTGGAGCTTGCTGAGGGGGACCCCGCGCGCGCGTACGTAGTGCTCAAGCATTTGGAGTCCCAGGCGAACAATGATGCGCGCCCGTCCGAAGCGGCCAAGGCGCGGGATGCCGTGGCCATGCTGTCGGTTGCTTACAAAGGCGAAATCCAGGCGGGTCTCAAGGTTGCTACGGCGCTGCTGGAGGCCGGTGGAGAACCTCAAGAGCGCGAAGCGCTGCGTGCTCTCTACTATGCCAGCGTGGCCACGCGCCAATCCCTGTCGACGATGATGCAGGCGCTGCTTGGCGTGCACGGTGGTGATACGTTTTCCTCCAGGCTCAGCAGCATGCGTAAAGCCTTGGCTGACGACATTGCGCACCTGGTTTCATCAATGACCACGCCCCGTTTGCGCACCTTGCTGCTGGCCCTGCAAAGTTGCGGGCAGTTGGGCGTCGTGCTGTCTGGTTGCAATGCGTTGACCCAGCGCTTGGGCAACGACTATGACTGCGTGGCTTTGTTGCAGCGACTGTTGGGGTACGCCGGCAGTGGTATCGATGCGAGTGAAATCCTGCGGCTTGGGAATGATCTGGCAAATGGCCTGACCACCCGGCAAGTGATCATCCTCAACGCGCTGTACCCCCTCATTCGGGATTTGCCCCCTGCGTTGTGGCCGGACAGTCGAGTGCGTCAGTCCAGTTTGGATACCTTTTTGGCGGTGATGGGGGAGCTGGACCGAGTCGACCGCGGATCTAAACGCTTTGTCGGTGGCCTTGGGGCGTCGGTGTGACCGCACTGTCGGCCATCAACAATGTATTGCTCAAAGTGGCGCAGCGTGCCGAAGTGCTGGGCGCCGTGGTGGTCCTGGGCATTGTGTTTATCTTTATCGTGCCGCTGCCCACCTGGCTGGTCGACGTCCTGATTGCGATCAACATTTGCATATCGTGTCTGTTGATCGTGCTGGCGTTGTACTTGCCGGGACCATTGGCCTTTTCGTCGTTCCCGTCGATTCTGTTGCTGACCACCATGTTTCGTCTGGCGCTGTCGATCGCCACCACACGCCTGATCCTGCTGGAGCAGGACGCCGGCCATATCGTCGAGGCGTTCGGTAACTTCGTGGTGGGGGGCAACCTGGCGGTGGGTATGGTGATCTTCCTGATCCTGACCCTGGTCAACTTCCTGGTGATCACCAAAGGTTCTGAGCGCGTTGCGGAAGTGGCGGCGCGCTTCAGCCTGGATGCGATGCCCGGTAAGCAGATGTCCATCGACAGCGACCTGCGCGCCGGCCTGATCGACGGCATGCAAGCGCGGGAAAAACGCGAGCAGTTGTCCCGCGAGAGTCAGTTATTTGGTGCCATGGACGGGGCCATGAAATTCGTCAAGGGTGATGCTATCGCGGGTTTGATCATCGTTGTGGTCAACCTGTTGGGCGGATTCACCACGGGTATGTTCCAGCACGACTTGAGCGCTGGCGAATCGATAGCGCTGTATTCCGTACTGACCATTGGTGATGGCCTGATTGCACAGATTCCAGCGCTGCTGATTTCCCTCACGGCGGGCATGATCATTACCCGTGTAGCACCTGATGGAAGCAAGGGCGTCAGTAATATGGGGGCCGAGATCGCCCGGCAAATGACCAGTGAGCCCAAGAGCTGGATGATTGCCTCGGTTGGGATGCTGGTCTTTGCGCTCGTGCCCGGCATGCCTACCCTGGTGTTTATTGTTATCGCGCTGATGACGGGCGGCCTGGGCTACTACCTTGCGCGTCAACGCGAACAGCAAAGCAAACCTGCTGACCCAGTCACCGAAGCCGTTCGCCCGGAAGAAAACGGCAGCGAAGACTTGCGTGGGTTCGACCCCTCGCGGCCCTACATTTTACAGTTCTCGCCGGCGCTGCGAGGGACGCCCGAGGTGACAGACCTGATTCATGCGATTCGCCAGGCGCGAAACACAATGGTCACCAACATTGGCCTGACGCTGCCACCGTTCGAAGTCGAGCTTGATGGCGCGCTGGCCGATGACGAGATGCGTTTCTGCGTGCATGAAGTGCCGATGCTCAAGGCGTCGGTTGTAAAACTTGTGGCCGTGGAGCGTAAAGCGCTGAAGGTCGAGCCTGAACATGGCGTGCCGGGTTTGGCCGAGCGCGATGAGCAGAACTGGGTCTGGCTGGCCGCGAATGATCCGTTGCTCGATGATCCAGCCATAGAGCGCTTCAGCGCAGCGAGCCTGATCGTCGACCGTATGAAACAGGCGATGTTGCTCAGCGGGCCGCAATTCCTCGGTATCCAGGAAAGCAAGGCAATCCTTGGCTGGCTGGAACACAACCAGCCGGACCTGGTTCAGGAGCTGCAACGCATCATGCCGCTCGCGCGGTTTTCGGCGGTTTTGCAGCGCCTGGCCAGTGAGGGGGTGCCTTTGCGGGCGGTGCGGTTGATTGTCGAGTCGCTGATCGAGTACGGCCAGCATGAGCGGGAGCCGGACGCGTTGGCCGACTATGCGCGCATTGCCCTCAAGTCGCAGATCTTCCACCAGTACAGCGAGCCCGACGGCCTGCATGCCTGGCTTCTCGCGCCGCAGACCGAAAATATCATGCGTGAGGCACTGCGCCAGACCCAGACAGGCGTGTTTTTTGCGCTCGACAACGAAAGTAGCGCCGCGCTGATCAGCCTGCTCAACCAAGCGTTTCCACAGCGGCCCAAAACCAAGTGCGTGATGCTGGTTGCACAGGACCTGCGCAGCCCATTGCGGACCTTGTTACTGGAAGAGTTCAACCATGTGCCGGTGCTGTCGTTCGCCGAATTGGGTAGCACCTCCAAGGTGAAAGTGCTGGGGCGTTTCGATCTTGGCCAGGACGAGTTGACGCGTGGTGAAGTGGCATGAGTAATCGTTACGCGCGGAGGGCCCGTTGATGTTTGAGCTTCGGGTACTTGATGGGAGGCATGAAGGTGCAGCGTTGCCGTTGTTTGGGGAGCAGTGGAGCATTGGTTGCCACCCGGACGCCGATCTTGTCCTGAGCGATTCGGGAGTTGCCGAGCAGCATGCGCGGCTGCGTCTTCTCGACGCCAACTGGTCGGTGCAGGCCGAGTCGGGTCTGTTGCACAGCAGTGAGGGTCAGGTCCTGGCACACATCGCCAACCTGCCACTCAATGCAGTGTTTTTGATCGGGGTTGTGCGGCTGTGTGTCGCCTTGGCCGATCAGCCCTGGCCCCAGGCCGCGGTTCCACCGCCACCGCCACCGCCGCCCGTCAATGAGCCTGTGCCGGTGTTGAAGTTGTCGTCCATCTCGCACTCGCAGCAAAAGCGCCTGATCAGTCTGGTATTGCTGGTAGCGGTGATCGTCGCGGTGGTGGGCACGGTTTCCACGGGGGAGCGCGAGGCGCAGGCGTCCTTGATGCCTCCCGTGGTCCGCAAGCAAGTCCTGGACTCGCCGTTTGAAGTTCGCCAGCAGTTATTGGGAATGCTCGGCGAGCGTGAATTGAGCCAGCGGGTCAGCGTGCAAGTGATCAATGGCCAGGTCGCGCTCAACGGTGACGTTTCCCAGGATGAGGTGGAGCTGGTGGCACGCATGCTCAGCCGTTTTGGTGAGCAGTTCGACAGCGCGGTGCCGGTGATCAGTCGTGTGCGCGTACGCGATGGGGCGCTGCCATTCAAGATTGTGCAGATTGTCGGTGGGCCCAACGGCCATGTGGTTCTGGATGAGGGCAGCCGGCTGTTTGTGGGTGACGAAGTTGATGGGCTGCGCCTGGTACTGATCGATAACAGCAAGGTGGTCTTTGACGGCGCGCAGCGCTATGAGGTGCGTTGGTGAACGAGCAATTGCAAGCCCGTCTCGACGCCTGGCAAGAGCGCCAGGCCCAGTCGCTGGCCACCTTTGCGCCGGTAACGATGCGTGGTCGAATCCAGCGCGTCAACGGCATGCTGTTGCAATGCCGGCTGCCCAACGCACGCATCGGTGATTTGTGCCAGGTTGAAAAAAACACCGACGAATACATGCTGGCCGAGATCATCGGGTTTGATCAGCAGGATGCCGTACTCAGCGCCCTTGGCAACCTCGAAGGCGTGCGTGTGGGGGCGAGTGTGCAGCGCCTGGGTGTGCCGCATCGGGTGCGGGTCAGTGATCAATTGCTGGGCCAGGTCCTGGATGGTTTCGGGCGGCCAATTGCGGGTGATGGTCACAGTGCCTTCGTCGAATCCGACGACCCAGAGGCGAGCACGGTGTTGTGCGAAGCGCCTTTGCCGACTGAACGGCCGCGGATCAATCGGGCCCTGGCGACCGGGGTACGCTCGATCGATGGGCTGTTGACCCTGGGTGAAGGCCAGCGCGTAGGCCTGTTTGCCGGTGCCGGCTGTGGCAAGACCACCTTGTTGGCGGAAATCGCCCGTAACGTCGAGTGCGATGTGATTGTGTTCGGCCTGATCGGCGAGCGCGGCCGGGAGTTGCGCGAGTTCCTTGACCATGAGCTGGATGATCAATTGCGGGCCAAGGCCGTCCTGGTGTGTGCAACGTCCGATCGCTCAAGCATGGAGCGGGCCCGCGCGGCGTTTACCGCGACAGCGTTGGCGGAAGGCTATCGACGCAAGGGTAAGCGGGTGCTGCTGCTGATCGACTCCCTGACCCGTTTTGCCCGGGCCCAGCGAGAAATCGGCCTGGCGGCGGGTGAACCCCTTGGGCGCGGCGGCCTACCACCTTCGGTATACAGCTTGCTGCCGCGCCTGGTGGAGCGCGCCGGGCTGACCCGCGACGGCGTGATCACGGCGATCTACACGGTGCTGATCGAGCAGGACTCCATGAGCGACCCGGTCGCCGACGAAGTCCGGTCGTTGCTCGACGGTCACATTGTCCTGTCGCGCAAACTGGCCGAGCGTGGTCACTACCCGGCGGTTGATGTACTGGCCAGTCTTTCCCGGATTTTGAGTAACGTCGCCACGCCTGAGCATATCCAGGCGGGTACGGCGCTGCGGCGGCTGCTGTCGGCGTATCAGCAGATCGAGCTGATGCTCAAGTTGGGTGAATACCAGCCTGGCAGTGATGCGCTTACCGACTTGGCGGTGGACACCCGCCAGGCAGTGGATCGGTTTCTGCGCCAGGACTTGCGTGAGCCGTCACCGATGGATGGAACCCTGGATCAACTGACGGAGTTGACCGGCTATGTTCCTTTCTGAATTGGAGACCCTGCGGCGCCTGCGCAAACATCGGGCGGACCGGGCGGAGCGCGCGTTGAGTGAGGCCAAAAGGCATCAGCGTGCGCTGCAAGTGCAGGTAGAGCAGGCCCATCAGCTCCTGGAGCAGACCCGGCTGCAGGAAGCCGAGGAAGCTGCGGCGCTATTGAGCAAGCATCAAGGGCAAGTGCTCTCCTTTCAGCAACTCAAATCGTGGGGAACCCAGGAGCGTTCGCTGTCTGCCGGTACGCAGCGCGAGCGCGCGCAGTTGCATGCGTTGAACGGGCGGCACGAGCAGCAAATGATCCACATCGACAGCGCGCAGAAGCAGGCCACACGCTGTTTGCGCGAGGTTGAAAAACTTTGGGAATTATCCCAGTTACTGGTGCAGGAAGAGAATGAAGCAAGAACCTGTGAGCAAACCTGATGCACCCCGCGTGCGCCAGCCCCGGGAAGACCGTGAGCCCAATGCGGCAGGGGTGGTGCCTTGGGAACATGGACGTTTGTTCGCCCAACTGTTCGCCCCTGATGATGGCGGCAGCGGCTTCGCTTCCGGCTTGTCGGGCCCTAAAGCATCGTCTAATAAAGCGATGATCGAAGCATTGACCGAGCAGTTGGCGCCTCGCATACAGGTCAGCGCACAGTGGCCCTTGCAGGCGGTGCTTTACCTTCCCCGGTTGGGGCGCATCAATGCCCGTGTGGGGAAGGGCGGGAGCGCCTGGAACGTTGAGCTGGATGCCGAAGAAGAGCGCACCGCGCATTGGCTCGGCGGCGTCAGGACGCGCTGTCAGGACGGGTTGGCCCAAGCGCTGGGCCAGCCTGTGGATATCCACATCGGGCACGTGGGCCTCACATGATCACGCCTTTGACACTGCCGTTGGTCAAGGCGGACAGGGCGGCAGCGGCACAGCGACTGGGACGCGGTTTGCGTATGCCGTTTCGGGTTGTCGACCAGGAGGGCGCGCTGTTGCTCGAGCCCGGCCGGGGCCCTGCGGGTGTTCGCCCGCTGTATTTCGAGAGCGCCTGCGGTGTGCTGGCATTTGCCGAGGCTGGGCCGCTGTTCAGCCTTATGGGCGAATGCCCCGTGCCCCTGGCAGAAGCCGGCAATGACCCGCAGTCGTGGCTCTGGGCACTGTTCCAGCATCATTTGAGCCCTCAGTTACAGGCGCTGTTCGGGTACCTGCGGTTGCTGTCGGCGCCTCAGAAATTGAGCTTTGGTTGCCGCTTCACGGTGACGCTGGGCCCCTCGAGGGTCGTGGGCTACCTGTGGCTGAGCCCGCAAAGCCTGTTGGCGCTGTGCGCGGCCGGACCCTGGCACGCCACAGCCGGCCCGTTACCAGCGGCGTTTGCGCTTTCCCTGGTGGTGACCCTGGGGCGCTTGAACCTGCCTGGTACGCAATTGGGCTGCCTGCGTGTCGGCGATGTGCTGATGCTTGAACAGGCATTTTTCGATGCGCGCGGCGAGGGTTATGTGCATGTCGCCAGGCGTCGTTTGCACGGGCGTATTGACGATGAATCCGGGCCGTTGTGCTTGAACCTTATTTCGATCGAGGAAACGTCCATGGACGAAGATTTCATAGTGGAAGCGTACACCGGACCCGAGTCGGATCAGCCGGTAATGGATGTGTTCGGGGGTGAACTCTTTGATGAGTTGAGCATGGCGCTGACCGTGCGCTGTGGTGCGCTGAACCTGACCTTGGGTGAGCTGCGCAATCTGGCACCCGGAGCGGTGTTGGGGATTACCGGATATGCACCCGGCATGGCGGGTCTGTATTACGGCGAGCGGTCCATTGGTCAAGGGCAGCTGGTTGAAGTGGATGGCCGACTCGGTCTGCAATTGTCTCGCGTGGTTTTTTCCCGATGATATTCCAGGGCATTGACCCCGTTGTGCTGGCGCTGTTTTTTGGCGCGTTGTCTTTATTGCCGATGTTGTTGGTGGTGTGCACGGCATTCTTGAAGATCGTCATTGTGCTGATGATCACACGCAACGCCATTGGCGTTCAGCAAGTGCCGCCGAGTATGGCAATCAATGGCATCGCACTGGCTGCCACGCTGTTTGTCATGGCGCCGGTGGGGTACGAGGTCGCCCAGGCTTTCAAGCAATCGCCCCTGGACATGAGCAGTGTTCAGGCGCTTCAAGAGACGGGGCTTGTTGCCACAGAGCCGCTCCGCGCGTTTATGAAGCGCAACACCGACCCGGACGTACTCACACACATGCTGGAAAACAGTGCGCGTATGTGGCCGCCTGAAATGGCGCAAAGCACCCAGCGCGATGACCTGATCCTGTTGGTCCCCTCCTTTGTGCTGTCGCAGTTGCAGGCGGGATTCGAGATCGGCTTCCTGATCTACATTCCCTTCATCGTCATCGATTTGATCGTATCGAACCTGCTGTTGGCCCTGGGGATGCAAATGGTCTCGCCCATGACTATTTCCCTGCCGCTGAAACTGCTGTTGTTTGTCATGGTTTCCGGTTGGTCGCGGTTGCTCGACAGTCTGTTCCTTTCTTACCTCTGAGTGCCCTATGGAACCGATCGTACTGTTCAAACAGGGCATGCTGCTGGTGGTGGTGCTGTCGGCGCCGCCACTGATCGTGGCGGTGATCGTCGGTGTGCTGACGTCCCTGGTACAAGCCCTGATGCAGGTCCAGGACCAGACATTGCCCTTTGGCGTCAAGCTGGTGGCGGTAGGTGTCACGCTGGTCTTGACGGGCCGTTGGATCGGCGTGGAGTTGATTCAACTGATCAACCTGATGTTTGAAATGATCGCCCGCTCGGCGTTGAACTGAGGGAATAAGCGTGCTGATTTATCTTGAGTATTTATCCAGCGTGCTGGTGGGCATGGCGCGTATTTACCCCTGTGCCATTTTGGTCCCGGCGTTCCTGTTCCAACACATACGCGGCATGCTGCGGCACGTCGTCGTGATGGTCATGGCGCTGATGCCGGCGCCAGGAATCCACGCGGTGCTGGCGGCTGAGGAATACTCGGCGTTGATGATCAGTGGGCTGGTGTTCAAGGAGGCGGCCCTGGGCATTTTCCTCGGCGTCTTGCTGGCCCTGCCGTTCTGGATGTTCGAATCCGTCGGCGCACTGCTGGACAACCAGCGAGGCGCGCTGGCGGGGGGGCAACTCAACCCGTCGCTGGGGCCGGACGCGACGCCTATCGGGCATCTGTTCAAACAGTTGGTTATTTACCTGTTGACCGCTGTGTTGGGGCTCAGCGTGCTTACCCAGGTGATCTGGGACAGTTACCTGATCTGGCCCGCTACGGCATGGGTGCCGATGCCGGCCGCCAATGGGTTCGGTATTTTTTTGGGCATACTCGGCGATACCTTTACGCACATGATGCTCTACGTTGCGCCTTTTATTGCGGTGCTGTTGTTCCTGGAATTCGGTATTGCGCTGCTGGGGGTCTACAGCCAGCAACTGCAAGTAAGTTCGTTGGCGCCACCGGTCAAGTCACTGGCGGGTATTGGTATTTTGCTGTTGTATTTTGCGTTGTTTCAAGACCTGATCGTGGGGCGTCTGAGCCTGCTGGATGACCTTAAACACTCACTCGGGCTGATGTTCAAGGACTCGACGCCATGAGTGACTCAGGCGAAAAAAAGCACCCCGCGTCCGCCAAGAAACTGCGCGATCAGCGCAAGAAAGGCCAGGTTTCCCAGAGCCAGGATGTGGGCAAGTTACTGGTGCTGACGGCCATCAGTGAGATTGCCTTGTATGCCGCCCAAAGCAGTATGCAACGCTTCCAGCAGCTGATGGTGTTGCCCATGTCGAGCATGAGTCAACCCTTCACGCGCGCGCTGGAAGAAGTGCTGTTTTCAGGGTTGGCGATGTTTTTCGCGTTTGCCTTGTTAATGGTCGGGGTAGCGATTGTCATGAAGCTGATCGGCAGTTGGATGCAGATAGGGTTTTTGTTTGCGCCGCAGACTTTGAAGCTCGATTTCAACCGCATCAACCCTCTCAATCAGCTCAAGCAAATGTTTTCTGCCCAGTCGGTCATCAACCTGCTGATGAGCATCGCCAAGGCGGTGCTCCTGGGTGTGGTGTTGTACGTGGTGATCAGGCCCTCATTGGGCGCGTTGATCAACCTGGCCACCACTGACCTGCAGACTTATATCCTTGCGCTGATCGTCCTGTTTCGCCACTTGCTGCATGCCTGCCTGGGGCTTCTGCTGGTGCTGGCGCTGATTGACCTGGCGATGCAGAAGCACTTTTTTGCCAAGCGCATGCGCATGACCCAGGTCGAGGTCGTCCAGGAGTACAAGAACATGGAGGGCGACCCCCATGTGAAGGGGCAGCGCCGTTCGTTGGCGTACCAATTGGCCAACGAAGAGCCCAAGGTCAAGCTGCCCAAGCTGGAAGAAGCCGACATGCTGGTGGTCAACCCGACGCATTTTGCCGTTGCCCTGTATTACCGCGCCGGTGTGACGCCGCTGCCCCTGCTGGTCAGCAAAGGTACGGATGCCGACGCCCGCCAGTTGATCCGGCAGGCCAAAGCCGCCGAGGTGCCGGTGATCCAGTGTGTGTGGCTGGCGCGCACGCTGTACACCCGCAAACTCGGAGCGAGTATCCCGCGCGAAACCTTGCAGGCCGTGGCGCTGATCTATCGCACGTTGCGTGAACTTGATGATGAAACCAAGCGCGAAACCCTGCAGCTGCCGGAGCTTGAGTTGCGCTGATCAGTCACTGGCGCTGCGAAACGCCTGGCGTTGATCGCCAGGCATTTTGCCAGGGCTTATCGTTCCAACGATATCGTCTGGTAGTCCGCCCGTTCGCCGGAAGGGCCAGGCTCGACGCGCATCTGCGGTGGCCACCAGATCACCATTCGATCCTTGGTCGCTTGTGGGCGTGAGCAGGAGTCGCCCTTGCAGGTTGGGGTGCATCCGGCGATAAGCAGCACTGTGCTGATCAGGGTGACGCACAACACGTGGTGTTTCATGGTGTTGCCTTCTTCGCTGGAGTGATCAAGGAGGGGCGGGGAACACCGATGTGTTCATCTTTCACCACTGGGCGCATGGCGATAAATACCTCGGCTTCTTCACCCGGTTTGAGCCAGGCGCGCGGCCACACGGTGACGGCCAGGGTTTGCGAATTGCTGCATTCTTTTTCGTCGATACGCACATTGCGCTTGAACTGGTTACGCAGCACCACCACCGCCACATTGAACTCCGGGCCGGCATACCACTGGCTGCGTTCGGTGTTCATTGCCAGTAGGTCACGGGTGCTGCACAGGGTGTCCAGGCTCAGGGGCATCGGTGCGGCCTTGAATGCCAGGGGCACTTCACCGGACACCAGGCGAGCCAACGTGCCGGTGATGTCACTGCGCTTGATCACCGGCTGATGTTCGGCATAACGCCTGGCCAAAGGCTTGAGAGCGGCTTGTAGCTCCACCTGATCGTCTTGAGGCAGATAACGTGAAGGGTCGGCCTGATCGCCCATGACGCGTGGGGTCAGGATAAACAGGCGTTCGCGGCGATTGTTCTGGCGTTCGGAGGAGGAAAAAAGCGCCCTGCCCAGCAGCGGAATGTCCCCCAGCAGCGGGACCTTGCTGCGTTTGTCAGTGCTTTCGGTGACATGGAAACCACCCACCACCAATGAGCGCTTTTCCGCGATGACCGCCTGGGTGCTGACCTTGCCGCGGCGTACGTCGGGCCCGATGCGATCGGGGTTTGATTCGTCGAAATTACCGTCTTCGATATCTACGGCAAGGTGAACCTGATGCGCGCCACCCGAGGTAGTCACCCTGGGCACCACCTGGAAACTGGTGCCGACGGTGATGGGCAAGATGGTCGCGACCTCATTGCCTGCCGTGAGGTACTGGGTACGGTTGAAGTCGATGACCGCCGGCTGGTTTTCCAGGGTGAGGACCGAGGGGTTGGACACCATGGTCGCCAGGCCGCGTTGCTCGAGCGCGCGTATATCGGCAAAGAAGCGGTCCCGGCTGGCGATCGACACTTGCGATGACGTGCCCGGCGCCATGTTCACGCCACCACGGAAGCGGCTGTTCTGGAAACCCCAGGTCACCCCGAATTCACGCAATTGAGTGCGCTCGATATCCAGGATGATTGCGTCGATTTCCACCAGCTTGCGCGCCACGTCGAGCTGGGTAATCAGTTCGCGGTACATCGCCTGGCGCTCTGGCAGGTCGTAGATCAGCACAGCGTTGTTGCGTACATCGGCTTCGACGCGAATTCTGCCTCTGGACACGGGCGCACGAGGGGTGAGCGTCGCACCGCTGTCCAACTGCCCGGCGCTCCCTGTTTGACCGAGCATTTGCCCCAGCAAAGGGTTGTTCAGCCGGGGAATGTTCGCAGTGATAGGCGAAGGTTGTGATGAATTGAGGCCCGTGTTCATCGACGAGAGGGTGGACGCTCCCCGCGGCTCCAATAACCCCTGCAGCATGCTGGCGACACCCGGGATGGTGATTTTTTCGCCGCGATAGTCAATTTGGCGATCCGCTGCGTTGGCGAACTTCAGCGGGTAGCTGAGTACGCTCTGCTTTTCGTCGGCGGTTTTACGCTGGCTGCTGAATTGCTTGATTTGGTCGATGTAGCGCTTGGGACCAGAGACCAGTACCACGCCATCATCAGGCAGTTCACCCCAGCCGAAACGGCTGTCAAGCAAGCCGATATCGGTCAGGGCCCGCTTGAGGTCGGCGACGGTCTCGGCAGAGACTTCCAGCCGCGCGGACTCCTGCAGGTCCAGCGTGCTGATATAGAGGGTATTGTTGTACAGGTACCACTGGAAGCGGTGTTCCACCGCCAGCCTGTCGAGCATTGACTGGGGGGTATTGGCGCGTATCTTGCCGTTGACGGTCCCGTCCAGAAGGCCGTCAATTTGCAGTTGCGTGCCAAACGTCTGAGCGAAGTCCTCCAGTACATCGCCCAGGGGCTTATGCTCGGCTTCATAGGCGTAGGCGGTATTTCTCCACTCCGGGGGAATGGCGGCAAGGGTGCTGTGCAGCGGTGCCAACAGCAAGGGCAGCGCTAGCAAACTGCGCCAGTGAACGCGTTTTACCAGGATGGCAGGCGAATTTATGCGCAAGCCGGAGTGCTTGTTGATCTTGCTATACATGACAAGTTCTCTGTTTCAGTGCGGTAGCGTACGAAGGGGAGTGGGCTGCAGATCGCACCCAGCCTTAGTCAGGCGCGCAGTTACGCCACGCCGGGTTTCGCGTTGGTTGAAAAGGGCTTCCAAAACATTCCGCAGGTACTCCGGCCTGACGTTTCGTGGCGGGCATCCCACCGGCCGCAAGTGGCCAGCGCCTGGCGCCGAGGCAAGTGCGCCCTGGACATGCACCAGGCTGGACGGAGTGGCTTGGTTTGAACGCAGCAGTTGGGTGCGTAGCACGTTGACCGAGCACCTGAGAGCGCTGCATACCACCACTCAAACAGTCAGTCAGAAAATGCTGTGCGGCACTAGACGACATTTATGGCGCTTTTTACAGTTTCGTGCTGATAGCTGATGTAGGCCGCGGTCACTGTATAGCTGACACCATCGTTGATTTTCCCTTGCAAGATTTTGTCGAAGGCCATGGAGAGCTCTTCGTCTGCGCCCCCGTTTGAAATATCCTCCTCGATTTGCTTGGAAACAGTATTGGAACGAGCTTGCTGCCTGTAGAGACCATCAAGAAAGCGGGCGTCACTCATCGCATTAACTCCAGTGGGGTTCTACTCCTATGTGGCAACCGATGGATGACCGGTTCCTCCCACGGATTAAATTGTTAATAAAAAAATACTGAATGCGCTGTTACTTGTATCGACCTTCGGGGGGAATGATCACCAGGTTGTTGACGGCATCAGTCCAGTTGATGTGAAACCCGCCATCTTCGGTTTCAAGAATCAGCGACCTGGCGGCGAGCCCGTCCTCGACGCGCAGTGCCCATGGCACATCGCAGTGATTGCTCAGCCATTGCTCGACATGTTCGCGGTCCAACGGATGACACAGCAGGTTCGCCTCGACAGTCGGAAGTTGGGCAGTCAACAGCTTATTGAGCAGTACCGTAAGGCGTTGAGCGGGTACGGTCTCCTCCAGCAAGTTGCGGATAGCCATCCTGATAACTGAGCTGGCGGCAGTTTCCAATTGGTCGAACATCGCTTGTCGGTCCGATTCCCAGCGATGAAGTTGAGCGTTGGCGCGCTGCCAGAACTCATTGCTTGCACTTTCCAGTATGTGCTCGCACTGGCTTTCGGCTTGGCGTATGAGTGCCTGTGCCTGGGCTTCCGCGTGTTCGAGGATTTCACGGGCCTGGGTATATTCGGCAAGCATTTCCCGAGGAATCAAGGCTGTCGACAGGTCGCTCGAGCGGGCGTTGAGCTCGACTTTATGGGTGCAAAACATGGTTGGCTATCTCGGGGGAGGTGCGCAGCGCTTCATCTACGGAGGTAGAAGTTGCACGCCAAATAGCGGCTTGCCACAGAATGTCCAGGCGGCCTTGAGCGTCCACCAGCGTTGGGTGCTGCTCCAATTCAAGCACCCTCTCCAGTGCAAAGTTCAGGCGCAATCGCTGCCATGTAGCGGGTGTGACCCACGCGCGCAGGTAGTGCAGGGGGTCGTCGATGCTCAAGGGTGTCGGACCGGGTGGCAACGCTTTGGCCAGGCGCTGGCACCAAAGTAGCTGTCCTTGGCTCAAGCGACTGTCGTAAGGCGCGTTGTATACCTCATTGACGAGTGTGAGTATGAGGTCTCGTTGTTGCGAGCTACTGCGCACCAGTTGCAGCAAGGCCGCAGACACGGGTGGAGGAAGTTCGGCTTTGATGCCGAACAGATTGCTCGCCCGGGCATGATGGCTGCGAGAAAGTGCCGTTGTTTCAACAAAGCCCGTTAGGGTAAGCCAGTCAATGTGGGCGTTCTCCCATGGGCAGGCCCACCATTTCGCCCAGCGCAGATCATCACTCATGAGCGTGTGCTATCTCAGGCTTGGGTGCCGAAGCGGGCCTTGTCCTGCGGCGCCAAACCAGCCAGGCACCGGCACCCAGCAAGAGCCCGAGCACAGGCACGAAAGTGCTCATAAGCCAGATACCGAGGTCTTGTTCCGGCACCAGGAAAGGGCCGAAATAGGCAAGCTGTTGCTTATCTATGTAGGCCGTGGCGGGTACGAAAACGACGGTCAGCTTTGTCGTATTGTCTATAGCCGAGGCCATGCCGGGGATACTGCTGGCCACCAACCTGCGCACTCGCGCATTGATATTGTCAGGGTCCAGGCGCGGGTCATGCTTGATGAATATAGAGGCGGATGCCGGCTGAACTGGCTCTCCAGGCGCTATTCGCTCAGGCAACACCACATGCACCCGTGCGACGAGAACACCGTCAATATTGGATAAGGTCGCTTCCAGTTCCTGGGACAGTGCATAGATGTAGCGCGCGCGCTCTTCAAGCGGCGTCGAGATGACCCCCTCTTTGCGAAAGATTTGTCCCAAGGTCGAGCGTGCAACCTTGGGCAGTCCAGCGGCGTCCAGGGTACGAACGGCTCGATTGATGTCACTTGCCTTGACGCGCACAGCGACGCCGTCTTTTCCCGGAATCTTCTGGGCGCGAATCTGTTTGTCTGCCAGTTCCGCGATGACTTCATTGGCTTCCTGTTCGGAAATATTGCGATGCAGTTCTACACTTTCACCGCAGCCGGTGAGCAACAGCGCCAATGAAAAAAATAAGAGGGTGCTTAGGCGGCGGTACATGCACTACCCCATGGTTGAAATTTTGTCGCAGGCTTTTGCGATTGCGCCGACGACCTTGACCTGTGAAATCACATTGACATGTGATTCGGCAAGCAATTGGGGTAGCTCATTCATACGCTTGTTCTGGCTAGCGTCCCGAAAACCTTTGGAGAGGCGTCTCGATATTTCCGACGACTCACGACTGCCCCAGCCTGAATCAGTAGAGGCCACGGCGCGAGGGTGTCCTTTATCGGGTTGATCGGTCTTGTTCATTTCGGCCAGGAAAAAGTTGACCTCAGAAGATCGATGAGTCTCGGCAGGGGCATCCGGCGCTGTGTTGATCTTTCCGTTCGTGGTGAAGTATTCGTGGGTGATGAGCATATGTCCCTCTATCGAACGTATCGAGTGTGGTGACCCACGTTAAGTGAAGCCCTCTCAGCGGATGAGTTGAGAGGGCTTGATCTGCTTAGTAACGTACTGCTTTGGTGTTGGCTGCCGTTGCGTTGAATCTAGCGATATCCGCTTCTTCCTTGGCCTTTTGTACGCCATCCCATTTCTTTTGTTCTTCGATGCCTTTTGTAGCTATTTCTTGTGGACTGGTACCCAAGCCGCCTATTGCCATGATTCACCTCTTGAACTTTAAATCGATAGCGAGCGTTCGCTGTCGGGGGTTTATGAGCGGCATTGAAATCGCTCGTTGTATATGTGGCTTACACGAGATGAAACGTTCCAGTTCTCCTGCAGGGCGGGTGTGGATAATTATTTCTTAATGTTTTTTTATCTGAATTACGTAACGGCAGGTGCACGCAGGCAAGTTTCGGCATTACGTCCATGCGCTTTATGCCAGCTGTACGTCGAGCTGTTTCATCCGGTAGTAGAGCGTACGCTTGGCGACCTTCAGCTCAGCTGCCACGCTATCGACACAGTGGTCGTTACGGCGCAGCGACTCTTCAATCAAGGCTTTTTCAATTTGCTGCAACCGCGCCTTCAGGCTCAGTTCATGAACATGGGGGTTGAGTATTGGGGGGGAAAGGGGTGGCAGGCCCAAGACGAACCGCTTGGCTGCAGAGCGCAATTCGCGGACATTGCCTTGCCAGGAATGACACAGCAATTGCTGCAGCAATTCACCGGGCGGTGTCGGGGCCGGGCATTTGAAGAGGTCGGCTTCTTGCTGGATCATCCCCTGGAATAACGGAATGATCCGCTCTCGTCGGTCTCGCAGGGCAGGAAGTTGGAAGCTGACGACATTCAGGCGAAAGTACAAGTCACGTCGGAACGTGCCTTGTTCGACCATTGCCAGCAGCGACTGCTGGGCCGACGCAATAACGCGCATGTCCACAGGAATGAAGCGGGTTGAGCCCAGGCGCTCCACGCCACGCGTCTCCAGTACGCGCAGCAGCTTGGCTTGCATGCTTAAGGGCATGCTGTCGATCTCATCGAGATACAGGGTGCCCAAGTGAGCAGCCTCGACAACGCCGGCCCGCGATTGCAGTGCGCCTGTATAGGCGCCGCTGTTGACACCGAATAACTGGCTTTCGGCGAGACTTTCCGGGATGGCCGCGCAGTTCACGGCAACAAAGTTACCTCGGCGCCCCGATAGATTATGTATTCGTTGCGCCAAGGTATCCTTGCCTGTGCCGGTTTCACCCAATAGCAGTATGTCAATGCTCAGAGACGCGGTGTTAACGAGTGTACTTTCAATGTCCGGGCTTTCGATCAATGAGATATATGTTTCATTTTCCTGCAGAGGGGCGGCCGACGTCAAAAGGGTGCTCCATTATTGCTTTGCGCGATTAGGGAAAGTGTCAGCGGGCGCGTTTTAATAGAATGGAAAGCATAAGTTTTTTCTTCCTGAATTGAAGTAGGAACTTGCGCAGTTGGCGTAGGATAAGTTAGACCGTTGCAGGTTTATTTCTTTTTAAGGGGTAGTCAGTAGGGGAAATTAAAAATCACAGGTATCTAAAAGTTTTTTGGCCGTGTGTGTAATCGTTGCCCACAAAAAAGCCGATGCATTGCATCGGCTTTTTATTTGCGAGGTAAACCGCAGGTATTACTTACACGTTGAAACGGAAGTGCATCACGTCGCCATCCTTGACGATGTATTCCTTGCCTTCCAGGCGCCATTTACCGGCTTCCTTGGTACCGGCTTCACCCTTGTACTGGATGAAATCGTTGTAGGCGATGACTTCGGCGCGGATAAAGCCTTTTTCGAAGTCGGTGTGGATCACGCCGGCGGCCTGTGGGGCGGTGGCGCCGACCTTGACGGTCCAGGCACGTACTTCTTCGACACCGGCGGTGAAGTAGGTCTGCAGGTGCAGCATTTCGTAGCCGGCGCGGATCACGCGGTTCAAACCAGGCTCTTCCAGGCCCAGGGCCTCGAGGAACATGTCTTTCTCTTCGCCGTCATCCAGCTCGGCGATCTCTGCTTCGATCTTGTTGCACACCGGCACCACGATCGCGCCTTCTTCGTCGGCGATGGCCTTGACCACGTCGAGCAAAGGGTTGTTCTCGAAGCCGTCTTCAGCGACGTTGGCGATGTACATCACTGGCTTGGTGGTCAGCAGGTGGAAGCCTTTGATGACTGCCTTTTCGTCGGCATTCATGCTCTTCATCAGGCTGCGTGCCGGTTTGCCCAAGGTGAAGTGAGCGATCAACTGCTCCAGCAGGCCTTTCTGGACCACTGCGTCCTTGTCGCCGCCCTTGGCGTT
>Ga0256410_1000383_pt1 | contig 46224 bp, 67 predicted proteins | sample PhyWR1_FD_185983 | JGI IMG/M metagenome (GOLD analysis project Ga0256410, IMG submission 185983) | Leaf surface microbial communities from wheat plants in UC Gill Tract Community Farm, Albany, California, United States - DLSL W.R1 | ecosystem: Host-associated > Plants > Phyllosphere >... | reverse complement strand
GCGGCATGTCCGACAGCGTGAATACTTGGCCCTGGGCCCAGTAGGTCATGCCGCGGTAAATCGCCGAGATATCGCGCAGTAGCGACCAGGCGTCAGCCTTGCTCTGCAGGTTCAAGTTACAGAGGAAGCGCGGTTCCATACCGCCCTTACCGTCCGGCACCGGCTGGTCGCAATACTGCGAGATGCGGTACAGCTCCCACTTGTCCACCATCCACGGCTTGATGCGACGGCCCAGGCCGAAACGGTCGTTCGTAGTGATGCCGTAAGTGTGCCAAACAGGATTGTCGGTCCAGGCCTCTTTGAATGTTCCGTCCCAGACGCCCGTATAGGTGCGCGACCTGGTGTCGTAGTTGCTCGGCACCTGCCATTTCCGACCATCGCATTCGATCGTCACCGCCGGGATGCTGCGGAACTGCTCAGCAGAAAACTCGATGTAAAGCAGCGCGGTGTTCGGGTATCGAATCTTCGCGTCGATCACCTCAGTGAATCCGGCAATCTGCATGGTGTCGGAAATTTTGTTGTTGTTCTGGTTGGCCGTCAGTCGAGTGATGCGCAGCAGCCACCCGGTTGTCGCGCGCGGCAAATTGATGCGGCGGGTCCGCTCGTACAGGCTGGTGGTCTTGCCAGACACGGCCTCGTTCAAAACCTCCTGATACGTGTCCCCGTCCGTTGCCAGCTCGACCTTGTACCCGATCGTGTAACCGTTGATGTTGCCGCCGGAGTCGACCGATTGGAGCGCAGGCCAAGCAAAGCGCACACGGACAGCCGAGAGCTGGGTATTGGTGATCGCTCGAACCCACGGCGTGCCGCTGCGCAGCTCGGTGCTGATGGTTGTTTCGTTCTCGACCGATGGGATGCCCTGGATGTAGGACTGGTCCACAGCCCCGCTGCGCCACTCCCACTTCACGTTTGGGAAGTTCATATTCCCCTGCGGGTCTTGCAGCGGCGTGTTGTCGAGAAAGATGTCCTTGGCGGTCGGAACGCCTTCAAACTCGCCCTCACCTACCGCAATAAGCATTTTCGCAATGGCGACGGAACGCAGGCTGTCTGGTGCCTCGGTTGGAGTTTTAGGCTTCTCGGAACCGCCCTTGGCGCCATAAACATCGATCTTGCGTGCTGCGCCCATGTTTTTCTCCAGGCATAAAAAACCGCCTCTTGGGCGGCTTCAGTTTTCGAGTGTTGGCTACATCTGGTCTTCGGCGTAAATAGCGGCACTGATGATCGCGCCCCCCCAGCGCCGGCGGCCGGCACACAGCGACACAGGATTGCCGGAGGCCGTTGTGTTCTTGGCGCTGCCGAAGGCGTAGCCGGGTGTGTTCTCGGGCGCCGCGCTGGTCTTGAGGCCGCCAGCCTGCGGACTGAGCATTTGAATCACACCGCCAAGGACCATGGAGCCGCCCATCATGATCAGCGCTGAACCGAACGGTGCGCCTGCGCCGAATGTGCCGCCGGTGATGACGAGCCCGACAACAATCAGTACTGCACCGATGATTGTTTGCAGCGCACCGCCTCGCTTGCTGCCGGTGATGATCGGAGCAATTCGGATATCACCGCCGCCCGCAAACCCAAGCTCCTTTTCTGCCAGGTTCGTCCTTCCTCGGAATACTGCAAACTCAATCCCTCGGGATTTGGCGTTCGACAGGAAGCGTTCAAATCCGGGGATCTGCACGCACAGCGCCTTGATCGCCTCTGCGGGCGACTTCACTGCCATGCGGAAGGATCGGCCAAACTGTCGAAGCTGACCGTAAAGCAGGATCGTTGTCATTGGCTGATAATTGATGGCAAGTGCCGCCATGTGCTTTTCTCCAGGCAATAAAAAGGCCCGCCGAAGCGAGCCTTTGATGAAGTGGTGCGGACTATAGGCAGCCTTGCAGCGCGGCCAATCGCTTATTCGCAATCCAGTTTCCGACCACCACGTAATACTTCGCTTCGGCCCCCGAGCCTTTAGGCTGGATGTCAACGAAGTACTGGGCGCCCTCGGTGAACACGGTGTAACCAGTGTCGCGGCCAGGCTGAAGAGTTGCGCCAGGCGTACCGCCGAATATCGACTGGTTCTGCCATTCGTACTGGACACATTTAGCCAGCGCGGCGTCCGTTTTTTTGGAAGTGAGAACCTTGTAGGGGCCAGATTGGCGAGCCTCGTTCATGGTTGGCGCCATACACCCCGCCAGCATTGCTACTATCGCCGCAGCTATCAAAATCCGCATGTCGTTCCCTCTTTGGTTTGGTGGGACTGTAGCACTGAGGGATGAATGCAAAAAAGGCCGGCGCAAGGCTTGGCAATGATTACCAACCCCTCTGCCTTTTATCTGTACGATAAAAATTGCCTGTACCCTCCAGCACCTCCGGATACAAGTGAAGGTAATCCCATGCAAGCTCCGTAATGTTGTGGGCGAACCCCTCCATCAAATTCCCCATAGACGCGGCCCGGTAAATAATTCGGTAGGCAACCAGTCCTTGAACCACGCCGTCATCCACCTTGAGCACATTGGTACGCGTGCCTTCCGCCAGGTAATAACGAAGAATTTCCTTTTCTCCCTCCGTCAAAGATCGAAGCTTTCTGATGGTACGAGCTTTATTTTTCCTCCGATAAAACGCCCGCTTAACAGCGCCCCAACAAGAAACAATGACGAATACCCCCCAGAGCACAGTGCTGACCAGCAGCACGAGGCCTAGCCACTGCTTGTTATCGTCCGCAAACTTTTCCACTCCTAGCCGGCTCAGCCAGTCCGCAGGCATAAAAAGTAATCCAGCAGCAACTACACCAAGCGCCACAAAATACCGGGGGGCCAACTTCAATAGTTCAAGTGCAAATTTCAAAAGTTCAGCAAGCATTTAGGGATGTCACTCGCAGTTGGCGAAGCTCTTATGGCTGCGCCAATGAGCCGTAGATATGATTCTCGGCTCTACGATAGCACGCCCAAAAAATCAAAAGGCCACCACCTGATTCTCAGCTGTCCAGGCATCCAGCGTGGATGGAATGCCAGTAACTGACTTCTGGATTGCCGTAGTAGCTTTGTGCCTCATTTCTAACCAAGGCAGGATGGAACATGGCGCGCTATACCTCGGAAACAGAGCAATATCTCAAGAAAGCTCCGGTAAGCCTTCTCGGCTCGCTAGTATGGAATACGGTGCACTCCATTGGAGACAACGTTCCCGTATCGGGAATTTACCGATGCGAGACGTGTGGCGATGAAATCACATCCAATAAAGGCACGCCATTTCCGCCGCAGAACACACACCAACATCCCGGGTCAGCGAAGACAATTGGCTGGCGTCTGATCGTGGAAACCCAAACAAAAGGCTAGTGGATTTCCCAGTCCTTCGCCTGCAAGCCCAAGGACTGGGGTTGCGCCAATATCGGCGCGTTTATGACCTGGAGGTCAAAATGGCAATCGATCCAAATGAGCTTACCCGCCACGACGCATTCAATCTCGGACTGACCCGCGCAGTACAAGCGCTGGCAGCAATTGTTTATCGCGACGCTCCGGAGCGTGAAAAGCTCGTAGAGCAGCTGAAAATCTATCTCAACAGCCAAGACACCGGTTTCGAAGGTCACTTGCTTGGATACTACAAAGCACCCATTGACGGCGCCCTCAAGGTTATTGAAGAGATAAAGGCTGCACAGCCGAAGAAGTGAGTTTTGTGTCCGCGATTTGAACTCTAAACCAAGCCAGAACATCGCGCGAGCCGGTTTTTTTCGAACCTTCGGCTCGCGCGCCTCCGGTAGCTTTCCGGTCAGTTTCATTGATCATAATTTCACCCTGCGGCCCTGCCGCGTCATGTTGGTTATTTTGCGTATTTGTGCCTGAGGATCAGGCGTGTTCGGTCGTGCCACGGGCCGCCATAAACGATGATCTCGGACGGCCTGCCGTACAGGTGGTGCAGCAGGAACGGGCCTGGCCCGAACGTGCCAGACTCTTCGCCAGGTAACGCCGGCTCAGTGCCCAGGTAGATCCCGGCATGGTTCGGGTGAACTGTCCGCCCGACGTGCATGACGATCATGTCACCCCGCTGTGGGCGGTCGACACGCACGAAACCTGCAGCCTCGTAGTTCGCCTCGTACAGGCTGGTGTTCTCTGCACTCTCCCACCAACCATCGGTGCGCTGGAAGGCTTCGAATTCCAGGCCCCACTCGCGGGCATACCAATCAGCGCACACCTGCCAGCAGTCCCAAGCGCCGTGCACGAACGGGCGCTTGAGTAGCGGCGTGCTGCCGGTTGGCGTGATCGTGCGCCTGTCGCCTTCGGGCCACGACAAAATGTGCCAGGGCAACGCCGTGGCCTCGCACATGGCCAAGTCATGCGGTGACGGCCTGCTGGTGGCGTCCGGATGCGAGTGAACGATGCCGATCACTTCGCCCAAGTCTTCCGCCGCGGAGTAGTCCTTGGGATCGAGCCTGAACTCTTCGTTCGGATCCGTGGCGATGTTCCGGCACGGGTAATACTTCTGCGCTCGCCCGACGGCAAGCAGCAGGCCGCAGCACTCGCGCGGATATTCCGCCGCCGCGTGCGCCTGGATCGCCGCAATGATGTGCTTGCGCATGGTCAGCTCCGGGCTATGAGGGAAACGGCAGGGAATCCACCGAAGGAAAGTTCGTTGTTCTCGCCGAAGCGCAATTTGCACGACGACAGACAGCCTTTGCACTGATCCTTGGCCGGGTCATCCGTGGGGTTGTCCTCGTCGTCGAACATGGCCGCGCCGGTGTAGCCGCAGTCCGGCCCTCGATAACCATTGGTCATGGCCCAATGGCAAAAGGTGGTCATCTGCCGGCCGGGCAGCCCGTGGTTGTCGATCTCGCCCGGCGAAGACAGCTCCCAGACAACGGCTTCGCCGTCCTCGCTGGTTTTCTGGTCGATGTACCAGATCTCCAGCGCCTCCTGGGTCGGGTCGGCGGTTGGGTTGCCCTCGGGGAAGTTGGCTGCGTCCAGGTACTTGGCCAGAGTCTCGCGGACTGTCAGCTTGAACTTGAGCATGTCCTCGAAGGCCAGGCACAAAGCTGTAACCCGTCCATTCACGTTGCCGGCGGCGAAAGTCGGCCGAGAGGCGGTGCCGTCACTGCTCGAGGAAATACCCTCAATCTGCACCGGCCAGGCTGCGTACTCCTGCCCCTGCCAGATAATAGACTTGGCGGGCAGGTCCTCTTCGGAGCCCTCGTAGGCCAGCAATTCCTCTGGCGTATGCGGGATGGCGTGACCGTGGAAGCGCAGGTAATCGGCGCCGTATTCCGTCCCGTCAATTTCGAACAGGCGAATCTCGCCGCCGGGCTCCAGCTTCTGGATGTCCGTGATCAGTGCCATGGGGGGTTATCTCAGGGATGAAAGGTTTGCTGGAAGGTCGCGGTGATGGCGTAGACCTGGCCGCCGCGGTGCACTGGCTTGTAGCCGTTGCACTTGTAGAGCCCAAGCACGCCAAGAGGTGGCGTCCAGAGAAACGCCTTTGCCCCTTTGTGCTTGTCGAGGAACTTCCTGATCTCCAGGATTCGCGCGGCCATTCCGGTAAACGTCACCGGCCAGGATTCCGACTGATTGTTCAGTCCGTCCTCGACCGTCTGCTCATAGCCATCGCCAAACTTTTTGGCCCGGACGCGCTGGGTGATATCACCCTCCGCGCCCTTCTCCGTTGCCCAGATGAATCGCTCGATAGTCATCATCGCCCCTTGATTGCATTGTTGATGACGCCGCCCTGGCGCATATCCTTAGAGCGCAGTTCCTGATATTTCTGCTCTACGAACGTCGCCAGTTCCTTGCCGAAGAGGTCGTAGCCAGGTGTGTCGGCGGTGGACGATGCATTGCCATCGCCATCGATGTGCACCTCGACATTGATCAGCGTTCCGCCAGCCCCACCGCCGCCCATGGCCATAACCCCAAGCTTGCCGCTCGACGTCCGGGTCAGCGGCATGATTGCCTCCTCACCAGCTTCTCCCATGATGCCGGTTTTGCCATTGGCCATCCCGAAAGCCGTGGGCTTGCTGACGATGGAGTTCGTGAACGCACCGCCGTCGGCAAACATCTGCACGCCGCTCGACCACGCGCCGCCCTTGGCTTGCGGGAAGTAGGTGCTGGAGTATCCGGCAGATGATGCCCCGAGGTTTGACGACGTGGCACCGGAAGACCCGGCGGCCATGCCATTGCCTCCACCAGCAGCGCTACCACCGAAGTAGCTCGCTGCTGCGCCAACCAGGCTACCCAGCAAAGCCGAACTGGCCTGGCGGGTAGCGATACGCGCCATGTCCGCCAGGATCGACTTGGCGAAGTCCGAGAACGACGCCTTGCCAGTCATGGCGAAGTTGACGATGGAGTCCTCCATAGAGCTGAAGGCATTACCGAACAGGCTCTTGGTCTGGCCGGCGATGTTCTGCGCCGAATCCAGGTAGTTGTCCCACGCAGCAGTCGCACCCTTGGTCCAATCGCCCTGGGCCGCCTCCACGTCCGCATAGTTCTGTCGGATCTGGTCCGTCGCGGCTTTGTTCGCATCAGCAAGCGCCTGCGACTTACGCTTGAACTCCTCTTCCGACATGTTGCGCGACGGGTCGGACTTCTGGTTGGCCAACTCCAGCGACTGCTGCACAAACCGGTCCTGCTGGCTGTTCAGCTCGCCGCTGAGCGCGTTCTGGCGATCGCCCCGCCCCACGCCGAGCACTGCGCGTTGGCCTGCCAACTCCAAGGCCCGCTGTTGCTGCCCCAGTGCCTGCACGTACGTGCTGATCGCCCGCTCCTGCTTTGCCAGGCGCCCGGTTTCGTTCGTGGCCAGCACTTCAAGCTGGCTGTCGGCATCCTTCTGCGCCTTGACCATTCCTGCGCGCGCGTCGGCGATCTTCTGGTCCAGCTGGATGCTTTGCGCAGCCGACGTGGACTTCTTGCCCTTGGCGGCCTCAAGCGCCGCAATCTCTGCTTCGTAGGCTGCCGTTGTCTGGTCTAGCTGATTCCCGATCAGCGCCTGGCGCCGCAGCAGATAGTCTTCCTCAGACAGCAGGCCAGCCTTCTGTGCCGCCTCCAGTTCCTTCTGGTAGTTTTTGTAGGTGTCGGTGATCGCTGCCAAGTCGTTCTTGGCGTTGTTGAAGCTGGTCAGATCAACTTGGGTGCCGGCGGTTTTCGGGTCCTTGTTTTTATCCTCAAGGCCTTTCAAAAGAATGTCGTATGCACCACCGGAAAACTTTTTGCCGTCGTAGCTCACACCGTCCAGCAGTGGCGACTTCTGTCTTGCCTTTTCTGCATTCTCGTAAAGCGCTTTGAACTGGTTGTTCAGCTTTTCCAGTCCCGCTTTGCGCTTGTTCAGAGGGTTGACGTTGTCAAGTTGCGCATCCAGCGCCTTCTGAGCCTCGATTGCCTTCTGGTTTGCGTCGGCGTTCTCACCGGTGACGATTGCCAGGTTAGAGCTGGCAGTCTGTCGGGCCTTCAGGTCGGCAAGTTTTTTCTCAAGCGCCTCAGTTGAGTCGTCATGCTCACCGGTGCCCAGACCAAGAGCCGAATTCAAAGAGCTCAGCCCGTTAGAGATGGCGCCCGCAACTCCGCCGCCCTTGCGGGTATCCAGAACGCGCTGCGTGATCTCGATCTGCTTGGCCAGGTCAGGGAATATCTCCGACCGGACTTCTGTGTAAGCGCCTTTGATGGCGTTCTTGATCCTGTCCCAGTCGCGCTCTACGTCGGATAACGACTCGCGGTAAGTCTTCAGGCGCGTCAAGGCGGCCTGATTCAAATCTTCGCTGAGCACATCCAGGGCACGCTGGCTGTCGCCCTGGTCATCCAGCCCCTTGATCACCTGGTACTGCTCGAGGGTGATCAATCCGTACTGACTGCTGATCTTGCTGGCAGATTCAGTTGCTGTATCGCCAGCGGTGGCAAAGGACTTGGCGAGTTCACCCGCCCCCTGACCGGTAACTTCACTGACTGCGGCTGCAGCTTCAGCCAGATTGCGCATCTGGGTACCGCTGGTGGCCGCGCCAGACGCAAGCGAAACAACGGCCTCTCGCGCACCGGACAGGTTACCGGTGACACGCCCAGCGCCGTCGGCCATATCCTTCAGGCTGGCAATAGTTTGCCCCGCGCCGTTCGTACCCCCGCTTATTGCAGCATTGAACTCGCGCGCCTGTTTCATCGCGTCGAAGTAGGCATAGCCAAGCGAACCGATCACAGCGACCAGCAGGCCGGCAGGAAGCAGCATCCCTGCCAGGCTCTTCGCGGATTCACCGGCGCCAGCACCCAACTGAGCGATCGCGCGCGCCCCACTGCCCAGATCGCCTGCCTGGATCGCGTTAGCCAGTTGCATGACGTTTTCTTGGGCTTGGCGGGTACCGAGCTTCAGTTTGTCGAATGCGCCGGTTGCCTCAGTCAGCCCAGCCCGATCCTTACCGATTTTGGCCAAGGCCTCGTTGTAACGGTCGGCGTCGATCTGACCAGACTTGTGCAGATCATTGAGCGCCTTCTCCTGAGCCTCCAGCTTCGCCAGCTTGGCGGTTACTGGATCAATACCGTTGACGGTGCGCTTCAGAGCCTCAATTTGGCGATTCTCAGCCTCGATCAGCTTTTGCTTCTGGGCCAGCTCTTTGGCTTCCGCCTTTTCAATCTTGTCGTAGGCCTTTCCCAGCTGATCCTGGTACTTCGCCTGCTCTTCGATGGTGACCAAGCCGCCCTTGCGGGCGCGCTCCAGCAAACCCTCGGCCTGAACCAGCGATTCCATGCTCGAGATATTGCCCGTCATGGCCTTGTCGAGCTGACTGATGACGGAGATTTCCGCTACTGCGCTGTCAGTGGCTTTGCGACTCGCCCCGGCTTGACGGTCCCTCGCTGCCGTTGATTTATCGACGCTTTGCGCAACGTCCGCTTCGGCCTGGGAAACCTTTTTACCGGTGTTGGCCAGGCCTTCGCCCGTTTTGCCCAGATCATCAATGGCCTTCTGGGCGCCTTCAGCGGAATCGACCAGCTTATCCAGATCATCAGCAGCCTTTGCGGCCTGCGACGACTCGACCGCAATACCCAGGGAAGCGAAGTTGGTGCTCATTTGTTTTCTCTCTGTTCCGCCATCACCTGCAGGGCTTCAGCCTCCATGCGGCGGAAGTCGCTGAAAATGGTTTGTCGCTGGCTGATCGGTACGCCACACATCCGAATAACCCCGGAGAGAACGCTGTAGTCCATGCCTGTTGCGCCGCACGCACCTGTGCGCCACTGGGTGCTCATGGCCTCGAAGACTCTGAAGGCGTCCCAGTTGTCGGGCCAGATGCCGACTTCCTTGTCGGGGATGTCCTGGCGAGACAAGCCGAATGCCATCAGATCAGCATCTGACGGCCCTGGCTCATACAGCGCGCGCGAGGCGCTTAGGAGTTTCCCAGGCGGGCCTCGCTGAAGGCTTCGGCGTAGGCGTTCAGAACGGCCTTAGGCGCCGAGTTGATCGAGTTGACGAGGATGCGCACATTTTCAGGCGTGAACTCCTCTTCGATGTCCCAGCCCACAACCACATCCAGCAGTTGATCGGCTTGCAGTGCGATCTGGGCAGCGGTGAAAGCTTTGAGGTCCATGTCGCCGACCTGCTTGCCCAGTTCGTCGTGCCGCTCGTTCCAGCCGGTGTACAGTTCGGCGAGAGCAGTACGGTCCAAGTACTTAAACTCGAACTCCACCTTTTCGGCGCTGTAGCCCGCCCGCTGGATCATCACCGGCGCTTTGAAGGTCGGTTTCTGAATCAACTTGAACTTAGCCATGGGTTACACCGCAGCCGCGTAACGGGTTGGGCGGCCGGTCAACGCCAGGCTGATCACGCGGGTCATCAGGTTGTTGCGGGACATGGTCGGGGTCGAAGTGATCGACACGTAGCCGTTGTAGATAATGCTGCTACCGCCCGGGAGGTTCAGGCGAAGCAAGCGAGCCTGCTTATCATCGTCCGCCGCCTCACAGACGGCCACATAAGGCTTGGACGGATCGTCGGCGACGGTGAAGGTCAGCGTGATCGGGTTCTTTGTGGTCGGCATCTGGCGATCATCATCGTCAGCCAGGAAGCCGAAGGTTAGGAACTGTTGATCACCACCACTGGAATTCATCTCAGTAATCTGCGAGATCTCGGTGAAGGCCGTCACCTCGCGAACGGAACCAATCCCCGAGCCCGCGGGATACTGTTGAATGCTGGTCGTATTGACGCTCTCCAGCGCGAACGTGCCGCTGGCGATCTCCCCAACTCGCACGCCGCGACCATCCAGTCGTGTCCAGCCAGAATTTACGGCAATGACGTCGCCCTCGGCCAAGCCGTGCGCCGCAGCAGTCGCGACGGCTGGATTGGCGTTGGTCAGAGCGGTGAATGGGATCGCCGTGCCGTAGATGGACGCGATCTCAAGAGTGGCGCCGTTGGGCATTTGCATGGGTGTTTCCTCTTTTCAGAAATGACAAAACCCGCACAGAGGCGGGTTTCGGGGTTTTGCCCAACGGGCTTAATCAGGTGGCGATGTCTGCTCGGTATTCGAACGACACAGGCACGGTGAACGTGGGTGGGTCGGGTATGCCGGGGCCAGGGTCTACCGGTGACATCGTGACGACGGTGACGCCCGCCTTCGTGTCTCTCGCGTACAACGGAAACAGTGCGGTCAGCTCAGCTACAACCGGGTTCGTCTTGGTCTTGCCGGTATTGGCCGGGGCCACAATGCTGACCTGGTAGACGCCGATGAACGCCCGATGGTCGCCAGCAAGCGTGCTACTGGCGGTATCGCCTGGTAGCGCGAATGCACGAAGGTAGGTCTCGCCGTCCGCAGGGTCATACTGGATATTCTCAAACACGACCTTGATGGGCTCTGCCCGCGCCTTGCTCCAGGCAATCAGCTTGGCCTCGTAAATGGACGCAATGATGGCGTGGCTCATACCTGGTTGTTCCTTGTGGCTTCGTCGACGATCTGTTGGAAGCGGGCCAGGGTAATCCGGACCATGCCGCCAGGAGCTTGGGTCGAATGCCCATACTCCAGCGGGATGCCGTACGGAAGATTGTTCACGATGTAGGCCGTCTCGCCAGCCGTAAGTGCCTGGACCTGCAGTCGCAGCTTGGCCAACGTCACGCCACCAGCAGGATCAACCTGGTCAAGCGTGCCCTCCGCCGGCGTGCCGATGGAAAACTGCCAGTTCCCCCGAAAACGCCCGCCGACGTAGTCCCTACCCGCGACCAACCCGTTCACGTTGAAGTTCTGGTCGCGCTCGGTCTTGGTCAGGGGCTTGGCGTACTTCACGCCGCGCCGCAACTTGCCAGCCTTAGTGAAGTTCGATTCGTTGAGGTTGATGATCGTGTTGCGTACTGCAACCTTGAAGTCGTAGTCATCGGCGGCCCGCTTGTTCGCCTGACGGTGAATGACGTTCGCAGCCCAGATCTCAGGGTTGCCCACCGGAGACATGCGGATGACGCTGCTACCGATTTCGATGACGATCTCGCGGATGGTTGCGTCGATTCCGCCCTTCGCGCTCTCAGCAAAGTCACGAATGTTCTCGGCAAAGCTTCCGTTCATACTCGAATACTTGTTCGTCACGACCGCACCTGCAACTCATACAGGATCGGCGTACCGGCAGGGTTGACCTCTTTCAGCGGCGGCACGATTGACCAGGTACGACCCTGAGCAACCACTTTGTCGAGCAGACCAGGCACCCAGGCCAATCCCTGCGCGGCGATCTTGAGCTTCTTGTCGCCCTGCTTGATGAGGCTGTTGTTCTGGAATTCTTGTCCGGTGAAGTCGAGCAGGATGCCTTGGGCGATCTGCTCGACGGTGGCACCTGGCGCTTCGCCGCCCGTCTCCGGGTCGTACTCGCCCGGCTCAGTTTTGCTGATGGTCACAGGCTGGCCGAACTCTGTGATCATCTCCAGAGCCATCACGGCCATTTCGTCGTAAAAGGCCATGATGGTCTCCGCTGTGTCTATGCGCGTACTGCGAACAGCCCGCGCTTTTGTAGGTAGTCGGCAAACTGCGTAGCACTCGGCCGGTCTGGCGCCGCCGGCATCAGCCGACCACTGGTGTTGGAGATCGTCGCGTACTCGCGTGTTACCGCGCCTTCGACACGCTCCAGCGTTACCGCGCCTTTGCGCTTCTCCACTGGGTCGATGTCGTCCTGATGGATCTCGGCGGCCAGGGCCATCTGGCCGTACTGGATCCGTGCCGGCAGGTAGTTATCTGGCTTGATCTGGCAGTCCAGCTCAACACCCCGGCGCGGCCAGGCCAACGCCTGCTCGCTGCTCATCTTGCGGCCTTTCCAGGTTTTGCTATCCATCGCCAAGGCAGCCCGGCGCAGCAGCGCTTCCTGCTCGGGAACACCGGCGGGGATGACCGTGCCGAACTTCACGGCATACAGGGCAAGGTCCTCGGCGCTCGCGTAGCTTTCGGCGTCCGGCTTACCGGTACCGTCCTCGATGATGAGTGTCATGCGTCAACTCGCTGGAATGGTTTGAAAATTGGCCACTGGATCACCGGCAGCCAGCATTATCAGGCCTTGGGCAGATCAGCGACGAGCTTTTCCAAGGATTCTTTCGAGGCGTTGGCCCGGTATGGAACCTTGGCTTTGTCCAGCTTAGCCTTCAGGTCGGCGATTTCCTTCGCGTCCGGGTCGTCCAGGCGAGCCTTGGCGGCTTGCTGGAGAAGGTCGTCTACCTGCAGTTGCAGAGCCTTAACCTTTTCAGCTTCGCCATCACGCTCACGGATGAGGCTTTCCACGCCGGCGTTCACCGCCTCGAACACCTGAAACAGGCGATCAGCGATAGGGCCAAGCTCGCCTTCTGGGCGTGCCAGCGCTTGGTCAGCGAATGACTCGACGATCAGGCCGACAGACTCGAGCTCAGCGCGTAAGGCCTCGATATCGATGCTGGAACTGCCACCATCGATCAGCAGCATCTTCGGCAACTCCTTGACTGTCACGTCAGGCACTTCTTCTGCTGCATCTTCACGACTTTCGGTAACGCTTGCGTCGACGATGCGCAGGCCATTCGCCTTGGCCAGCGCCTTCACGTCTTCCTGGTACTGGTGGAATGGACCAGGCAGATACCAGATGTTTTTGTTGCTCATGATCATGTCCTCGCCAAGCCGGGCACTGGGCCCGACTCAGCTGTCAGGGTTACTTGGAGGCGTCACCGATCAGAGCCACACCGGCGGTGTGCTTGATGCTGGTGGCGGTCTTGTCCCAGTTGGTACCGGTCGCCAGTTCGGCATCGGTTGGCGACTTGCCGCCGGTGGTGGTGTCCCAGGTGTAGCCCTTCAGACCAAGGCCGAAGGTGTAGTCGGTCTGGAGCGTGGTTTCGATACGCTCCTTGCCGTTGGTGGTCTGGACGTTGCTGATGATGTCGCGGCCGTCGTGGACCAGTGCAGCGCCTTGCACCAGGGACAGGATGATTTCCTTGTTCGGGGTGCCGGCCTGCATCAGCGCCGGGGCATCCGTCACAACGGAGATTTTGCCGAGGATGTCCACGACGCGGACGTTGCCAGCCTGGAACAGCTGCTGCTGGTTCGCCAGGTTCTGCCCGACCAACTTGTGGTAGCTGGTGCCCTGCATCACCTGAGTGACCAGGTTCTGGCTTGCGTCGCCGAACTTCGCGTGGGCGTTGTTCAGGCCGGCGTAGGTGATGCCAGCTGTAGCCGACACATCGTTGACCGCTGCGGCCTGGGCAGTGATTGCAGCAACCAGCGCGGCGATCGCAGTGTTCAGCTGGTCCTTCAGCAGGATTTCAGCGAACGCGCGGCTGGCAACTTCGATGCCTTGCGCGGTTGGGCGCTCCAGCCAGGTCATCTGCGATGGCTCGTAGCGGATCGGACCGAAGCCGCCGGCTACCTTCACCGAAGTGTTCTTCAGCTCGGTCAGGTCGGTGGCAGCGACGGCGGCGTTCGCACTGTAGCGATCCACGCGACGCTGGGCAGCGGCCAGGGTCTGGAAGAACGACTCCTGCAGGAAGTCACCAGTGAAGCCGTCCGGAGACAGCACGATTGCGCCACGGCTGGCGGCGTTGAAAGCGGCGAGATACTGATCCAGCGTCTCGAGAGTCGCCGGCATGATGTATTCGTTGAAAACCTGCATTTGCGACAGGGACATGAGTTATTTCCTTACGATTGTGGGAGATCCGGGAACCGGCTCGCGATTGCGGCCTGTCGTTCCTCTTTGGTGCCGCCGATTTTTCCTTTTGCGGCCCCGCCGCCACCTCCAGCACCAGCAGCCCCGCCGCCAGACGCCTTGCTACCCGCGATCAACGGCGCGAAGGCCGTGTCGTTTGCGAATTCTGCTTTCAGCTCGTCCAGCGTTGCCGCCGAGAGCTTGCCCTGCTGGTCGAGCACGACCACAACAGGCTTCCCATCGCGCTGCTCGACGCTCAGACGGCGCTCGATGTGCGGCAGCAGGGCTTTGGCGCTGCCTGGGATTGCCAGGGCAGACGCGATGTCAGTAGCGGTACGGCCGACGGTCAGATCCCGGATCTGAGTGCTCAGCGTTCCACGCTCCTGTTCCAGCAAGCCGTTCAGCTCAGCTTCGCGGCGGTTGAATTTTTCAGACCAGGATTTTTCAAGCTCTTCGACGTTGCCGGACTTGCGAGCGGCCTCTTCACGCTCAGTACGGGCCAACTCTTCGGCCTCGCGTGCTTTCTTCTCGGCCAGTTTCTTTTCGCCGAGCAACTCATCAACCTTGGCCTTCAGGCCGGTGACATCTTCTTGTTGCGGCAGACCTTCAATGCCGAGTACGAACTTGCCGTCCTTCTCGGTGTAAAGAGCGCGCACGGCTTCATCCACCCCTTCCAGGGTATCCAGTTGGAATTTCAGCATTGGTTGTCTCCCAGAGACGTAGGTGCAGGCCCTGCCTGCGGGCATAAAAAAGCCCAGCATTAGCTGGGCTTAAAGGTATTCAGAGTTGGTAAGGCGCTACCGGGTGAAAGGCAGCACTGTGTAGGCCGTAGTGTCGCGAAGCTTGAGACGGATAACCACTTCACCGTTGATATGGGCTACCCGTGCTGGAACCCAGTTACCATCGTAAGCGTTACCAGTCCCAACTCCAGCGTTGTATATCTCCTGCGCCTGCTCGTCAGTCAATTCATAGGTGTTGAGCGTGGTTTGCGCATAGTTTTTCGTGAACTGTTCCGGAGTCTGCGCGTTAAGGTCTACCTGTACCGGTTCCAGTTTCTCAGAGTAATGATAATGCTCGGTCATTCTTCGCTTCCTTGTGACTCTAGATTAGTGGCGAAGTGATGCTACACCAAACACTCAAATTATTCCCGCCCGCTCGAACGCCAGAGGCTCAAGAGCCTTCATCTGTAAGAGGGTCAGAGGTGAAAAGTTGCGATCAAGCTGCAGCTCGGCGAAGCGCTGTACGCTCAGACCACCTTCACGGAACAGCTTCGCCCGAACCGGACCAATGGCCTTGTCCTGGAACGCCGCCGGCTGGTGCTTGAGCCAGTCGTAGTAGCTGAGCTCTGCCCTCACCTGCTGAGCGCCGCCGTCACCGATCGATGGCCGCGTGGCGTCCTTGGCGAACAAGGCGCTGAAGCGCGTCACAGCAACCACCGTCGAGCGGCAGTTGATGTGGATCGGCGGTCGGGGCCCCTCCGTCAGCTTGAACCGGCGCTTGTCAAGCGTCCGGCACTGGCTGGTAGTCTTCGAATCCAGCGTACTGACCCACTCCACCGACTGCACGACGTCGCTGTTTTCCTTCAGCGTCTCCATGCGCGCCTGGGTGGCGACGTGCTGCACCGCCGTCCGCACGATGGCGCCGGCATTGCGGTTTGTCGTGGCCAGGATGCCGTCGTTGTACTGGAGTGCTTTGGTGCCCCGGATATTCTTGATGATCTGGAAGTTCGTCTGGCCTTCGAAGAAGCCCTGCCTGATCGCGCCCGTGAGGCGTTGCCGCTCGGTAGCGGTGAAGCCATCAATGAACGACTTGAGCAGCTTCCCGCCGTCAGCGCCGCGCACGCTGAGCGGATTGGTGAGGATTGCCGCCCTGATTGCCGCAGCACCTGGCACCGCCGCGTCGAAGGTGACGCCCACAGGTGCCGCCCGGGTAAGGCTGGTCGCTTCAAACTCGGCCTCGTAGTTGGCGATGTCCACCAGGTCGAGGTTCAGCTTCTCGCTGTACCGGTCGAAGATGCCCAGCAGCAGACTATCGACCTCGCTCAGCAGCCGCTCCAGGCGAGCGACGGTGTAGTCCGTCAGGTCCGCCCGCGTCAGCCGCTCACGAATCGAGCGGTCGATCTCCTTCAGGAAGGGGGCGAACTTCTTTACCTCTCCCGACTTCAACTGCTCAAGGAACACCGCGTGCCGAATGGTAGCGTCAAGGATTGCTTGGTTTGCCGCCATTCGGAATTACCTCTTCGTCATCCAAGGCTGGCCCGGCGCTCTGCGCTTCGAGCTCGTCCCGGATCTCTTCGTCCGTCTTCTCCGGGTTGATCACGCCGCGATCGCGCAGGTACTGCCAGAAGTCGCCTTCGGGCAGCTTGCCGCCCTGCACGGCATTGAACAGCGCCGCAAGGATCGTTGCGTCCAGAGTGATCTGGCTGAAGTCTTGGTTGAGCTTGTAGACCACCTCGCCGGTGGCGTTCACGAACTCGACCATCCAAACCAGGCACTGGCTGTACGCCTCGCTGACGTTGCTCACCACTAGGGAGAGAACGCTGTGTTCGGCGGCGCTGTCGTTGTCGGCCTGGGTTGCTGTCTTCACTGCACTTCCACGCTCGATCAGTCGGGCGCCGAGCGACACCATGTCCTGCTTCTTGGCGTCCATGGCCTCTTTGGCGACGGTGTTGGGCTGCGCCTGCCATACGCCACATGCGCCATTCACAGGGAGCAGCCAAGGCGCCCTGGAGCCCAGGAAGATCCCGGCCTTTTCGAGGTGGTCGCGCCATTGCTCATCAAGACCAGACATCCATGGTTGGGGCTGGCCCACCAAGTACGCTGCCTCTTCATAATCCGCGCTGTTGCGGTAATGCCCGATGTTCACTTCGGCCATGTCGTACAGCGGCGAGTCGTCGATGCTGGTGTCGTTGTTCTCGCTGCCCAGGAACTGGAACGGGATGATTCGCCATGGCTGTCCGGCTCCGTTCAGCGGGGCAAATGGCGCTACGGTCATCTCCGTTTTGCTAGAGCCCTCCTCCCATACTTCCTGGGTGTACACGCCGGACACATCCAGGCGCAGTACGCGATATTGCACAACCTGCTCACTGCCGAACCCGTCGTCAGTATCAACGTCGATCTTTTCGCGCAGCACAACCAGGCTCAACAAGTGCTGACCGCCAACCTGGCGCGTCTTCCAGTTGATGATTGATTCAGCCGGGTAACTGGCGACGTTTGCACGGGCGCGACCGGCCTGCTCGTCTGCCTTGCTCACAGTGCCGGGCTCAACAGCGGCGTAATCCACCAGCAAGCCGTGACGGCCAACTTCGAGCAAATGCCCGATAACCGACTGCGATTGCTGGTAAACGCTGACGCCTTGCCCGTCGATGTCCTTTGTCACGTAGTCGAGCGCACCGGGAACAGTCAATGTTGGCCAGGTACGGAACACCGCTCCCACCAGGCTGTGTTTCGTGCGCCCAGTTGCGTTGTAGAACACAGCGCGCTTCTTGTACGCGTCGTACCGGTCCTTGTTGTCCTGTGACTTGTCCGAGGCGTTCGGCCTGGGCAGGTAGTAATCGCCAGCAGCCTTTACTGTTTCCGAGCCCTTGCAGACGTCGCGCACCAAGCGCCAGCGGTACTTCGCCGCCGTGTACTCAGGGCGGGTGAAAGTGACGTCCGTCATCGAGCGACCCCCATTTTCATTGCGGTGACCGGTTTGATGATCGGGTACTCGCGGTGGATGAAGTAGCCACCGGCGTCGTTCGCGTGATCGATGCCGGCGGTCTTGTCTGGCTCCCCGTTTGTGCCCCACACCTGCTGCTCCAGGCCATCGGCATAGGTTGGGCAGGTGAACGGGTTGACCAGGTAGCGGCGCTCGCCCTGCGCATTGCAGAAGACGGCGTTCATTGCGTTGATTCGGTCCTTCACAGGCGGGTTTGCCGCTGGAGCGATGACCGCGAACCCGGCCTGCTTGAGCATGGCCAGGTCGGTGATACTGGCGTTCACGGATTTCCGCGAATCGCCCGAGGCATCCGGGTAGATCCTGATCTCGCAAGTCTTCTTGAAGTCGTTGCCGTCGTGCTGCCAGTAGCGCTCTTTGATCCGGCGGATCATGTCGGGCGTGTCGTAGCCGTCGATCAGCTCATCCACGGCCCTGGGCAGCCCCTGGTCACGCTTAACATGGGTAATCGCCGCCATCTTGCCGACGTTGAAGTCCATCCCGATGAACAGTGGCTCACCAGGCTGCACGGTGTCGAAGCATCCATTGAGCTTACGGTCGTAGGCGGTGTAGATCGTGCCGGACGTCAGGTTGACGAACTGGCCTTTGAGGTACGCCATGATCAGCTGCGGCGGATACGACTCCATCAGGGAAGCGATGTAGTCCTCCGGCAAGTTCAGCTCGTTGTCGAAGGTGCTGGCCTGCACCAGGCCGTACATCTCCTTGAGCGACGGCTTGTCGCGCAGCTGCTTCACGAACTGCAGGAAGACGAACTTGAAGCCCTCTGGCGTCGTGGTGACGTCCACCCCGTTCTTCAGCCCGGGCAAGTTGTAGCGCATCCGGGCGATGATCTTGCGCCAGGCCTGCTGAGCCTTGAGGGCAGTCAGCACGTCCAGCTCATCCACCAGGGCATGGCCGATCTTGAAACCGACAATCGTCTGCGGCTTCTCCATCGACCTGCAAATCACAGTGCCGCGGTACTGCCGGCCGCTGTAGATGTGAACTTCGTGGTTCGCCTGGTTGATCTTGGTCTTCAGCCCCCAGTCGTAGGCCACCTCATCCATCGTCGGATAGAAGATGTCCCGGATCTGCGGGTAAGTCGGTGCAAAGTAGCCAGCGTTAACGCCGGGCCACTCCATGAAGTGCTTGCTCAGTGCGGAGCAGCCCACCCAGGTCTTGCCTGAGCCGAACCCGGCAACGAACGCACGGAATTTGTGGGGCAGCGTGAGGAACTGAGCCTGCGGAACATTAAGGCTCGGCATTCGGCTTCCTCGCATCCACCACGTCGACCTGGATGCGGGTCGGGATCACCGGTTCATCGCCCACGTCTTCCTTGCGCACCCGGTTGACGTAGATGTCGCCGGTTTCTTTCGCGGCCTGCTCAAGGATCTGCATGGCAAGGACGATGTTCTTCATCGTCTCAGCCTTCTCCACAAAGCGGTTCATCGCGCGCAAGCGAAAGGCGCGGTTGGCAATGGGTATGTCTTCAGTTTCTTCGCGGAAACGTTTTCTGGTCTGCTCGAAGAGGGTCTTCCATCTGTCCGCGAGCTTCTTGCCTGAAACCTTCGTCGGGTCGTGGGATTCGACCTGCTGGCGGGTGATGCTCAAACTGAATTCTTTATGGACCGCCTCAACCACCTGAGAAGGCGTATCGAAGCAAGCGAGAGCCTGTACTACAAAGGTCTTCACCTCACTGCTTAGAGCTGCCATAGGCGTTCATCCGTCCAAACCTGTCCAAAATCAGGCCGACTTGAGCAGACAGGTTCCGCAGGCCCTCGCAATGTTCAATTTCCCCACCTCAGCAGGACTGTTTGCAGCATCCACCAACGCTTGAACGTCAGGGCTTGCACCGTAGCGGCGGACAACACCGACAAACTCTTCAACGTCGTGTCCGCGCATCTCCAGCTTGGGCAATCCTTCCTGGGTAAACTTGGGTGCGCCGTACTGATCTGTGGCCTGGGCGATGTGATACAGCTCATGCTCCACCAGTGCGCAGAAGTCAGCGTCGCTGCACTGGGCGCAGTAATCGGCAGCCAGGGTGATGATGTAGGCCGGCACGTCTCCGAACCAATCCAGCATCTGCTGTTCCATCCGAGCCTTCTGCCAACCACCAGCACGGAACGCTACCTGCTCGGCTTGGCCGACGACCGTGCGCCCCTTCTTCGTAAAGGCGGCAGATGCCCACATGACTCTAATGTCCGCATCGATCAAATGGGCATGGTTTTCGTTGTGAATACTGCCGGTGTCGGCAAGGATCTCGGCATGAAGCCAGTCCCAAACCTCGGGTGCCGGGGTCAGGCGGATGCCGAAGTCTGAAAGGTCGGACAGTTCAAGCAGTGACAATGGAGGGTATGGCCTGTCCATGGATCACCTTGAGCTTGAATTAGTGGCGTGTTGCCGGTATTGGTAAATATCAAATCAAAGCAAGGAGGGCACTATGTCTGAGGCAATCAAAGCGGTTTCTGTTATCGGGAATCTGTCGTACGCAAAACTCCAACCCAACTCCCAAAGGGCAATTGCTGTTGGTGCCGCGCTGGAGTTGATTTCTAACCGAGTATTAAGCTCGGCGTCCGTGCATCTAAGCCAAGAGCTGGACAACCTTTCGAAGTATGCAGACCAGATTCAGGAAGCCCTGAATACCAAGTGATGCTCCTGTGCCGCACTCACCTGCGGCATACCTACCCTTCCGCGTTATCCAGTAGCACATCAATCAGCTTCTGTTCACCCAGGCGCATCGCACCGAGACATTGGAGGTCATCGCACTTGGGGCCGAGGCCGAACACCGTTACCTCTCCCTTCGCGCCGATCAGCGTCAATGCGCCTACCGTGCACTCGGGATGCTCGCCCGCGTCGAGGTCATCGGCGATCTTCCGCAGGGTCTTGGCTGCATCGCGCCAGTCCTCTCGCTTGAACTCCAGAACTTTGACGGTCATTCGCTCACCATCTGATGGGTTTGTGCATGGGCGTGACCGTGGAGCAATCCAACGATCAGGCCTTGGGGTAGCCCAGCTTCCTTGGCAGCATCCACGGCATCTGCAATGGCCTTGTCGAGATAGCTCACAGCGACGTTGATATCCTGGCCCAACGGAAGCGCGTGCCGCAGTCGAGTGACGTTACTCATAAAACACCCTTGCATAAAAAAGCCCCGGCGGTTGCCGAGGCCAATTTGAGAGTTACTTCGTCTACCGCGCGCTTGTATGCCGCTTGGTTCGCACCACCCTCATAGGCAGCGCCGCTGCATACGCAAAAGCCTCTTCACGCGTGCGGAACGAGCCGAGCCGGTCAGCATTCGTGCAGACCCTCCAGGGGCCGTGGTTTACGCTTAGGACGTCGTAACCATTGATATGCATCTTGGTCAGGATAGGAACACTCATAGTCACCTCCTTTTCTAGAGACAATCTAGGGCTGTCCTGATAACCATACACTCGCTTTTTGGATCTGTGACTACCGAATGTCGCGCCACGATTTGGCGCATTCGAAAACGTGGCGCGGACTAATCGATCTTGCGACTGGGCAGCTTGAAGTCAGTCACCCTGTCAGCAATAGACCGGATCTTCTCCACACCCAGGAAGCCAACCCAGCCACCCGCAAAGGTAGCCATGCTCTGGGGTAGGCCGAAGAAGTCCAGGCCACTGATGATGGTCAAGGTGAGGCCGCCACAAATAGCGCCTTCCACCAGCATCTGGCGCCGCGTGCCGCCGCCGTAAGTGATGCGCAGGACAGCCATGGCGCAGGAGAGCGCAGCCGCATAGAGGATTGGCGAATGCTGGCTCAACCACGCAAGCGCAATCGCCCAGGTGTCTGGTTTGTCTGGCATGTTGGACATCTCGGTTCCTCCCCGTCAGGGAGTTAGGAATACGACAGGCCATGACCTGCGGAATTGAATCGGCTCACACAGCACTCCCAGCTCGGGGCTATGAGTGTGTGGGGCCGAAAACGAAAAGGCCCCGATCAATGTCGAGGCCCTGAATAGGTCCCTCATCAGCGTGAAAAGTCAGAGGCTCTGAGGGCTTGGGGAAATCTTTGGCACAAAAAACCCGGCGCTTGGCCGGGTTTAAGGTTTCGTGTGCGTTTCGCGTTACTTGTGCACTATGGGGAAAGTACATCAAAAACCCCAACACGACAACACCTTTATGCCGCCACTTCTTCTTTTTCTGCGTGAATGACCTGCCACACCGGCTGTTGTACACGAATATCCACTTCTTCAATGGCGCCTCGCAGGAAATTCCACGCCTCCTTCCAGTCCCTATCCCACACTTTTGGCTCTATGTGGACTCCGTAGAGCTTGAGCATACCCTCAGCGATACGGGCGGGCCCCCACTGAGCGCCGTCGTGAGCCTCGACCTTGTAGGACTGCAGGGCCATCGTCACAAGGCAATGCACCTTCGCTTCCTTTGCTTCGGTCAGGGTGGAAAAGTCCACGCAGCTCCAGATCAGCTTCTCGGCGTTGAGCACGTGAGCGAGCGTCATGCATGGGTGGTACAGGTAGTGCCCGAACTGTTGCTCCTGGAATGGCAGGGTACCGATGGCGCGCAGGACTTTACCGATGGTGGCCAGGTGTGCGGCTCGGGCCGTGGACTTGCCAGCGGATGTGCGCCGGGTTTCGCTGATGCTGATCCGCTGCCCAGGCACGGAGAAGCGCCCGGCCTCCTCTCCTTTCTCGCTGCCCATAGCCGGGAACTGTGCGTCACGCTTGCCGATGCGTCCGCCAGTCTTCACTGGTGCCGACTCTGCCCGGTCGATTGCCACAGCGCTGATCGACGCGTTCGACTCGTGCTGTGCTTCTGTCCATACCTGCCTTGCGTTGATCAGCTTCATGCGGCTTGCTCCTTTTTCAGTTCTTTGGTCTTTGCCCGGTATTCGGCCTTGATGGCTTTGATCTCTTCCACGGTGTACTTGCAAGGCGGGTGTAGCCCCTCCAGCCAAGCCACCTTCTCGGCGCCGATGCGCAGCACCAGGCGGATGCGGTACTCCACGGCGTTGCCGGAAAGGTTGCGATTGCACTTCACACACTGGCGGTGGATGTTCAGCGGCTCGAAGCGCAGCTCCGGACAGGCGCCGACGGATCGGTAGTGCCCGGCATCCCACCGGCTGCCGGTCATGAGGTCGTTGTCGTTCGGCGTCGAGTCACAGCTGATGCACGGCAGGTGCGCGTCACGCAGGCGCACGTACTCGTTCACCGCGGCCTGGGCTTCGCGCAGGTGATCCGCCCGAGTCTTCAGCGTCTCCTTGCGCACCTTGATCTCGCGGCGCCCCAATTCTGCCAATGCTTTTCCAGCAATAGCTCGTCCCTTCTCGGACTTGCCGTGAGCGATGGCGCACTCAATTTCCCCACACACAGCTTGCGTGGCGCGGGCCGGAGTGAACATCACCCGACAGGAAGGGCAACGTTTACGCCGCGGTGGACCGGATTGAAGTGGGGTTTTGCGCTGTAGTGGGGTGCGCTTCATGCGGCCTCCTTGAATGCTTCGAACTCGGCCATTTCGGTCAGTCGCTCTTCCGTGAGCGTTGGCCAGTCATGGAGCACCAGGTACGCGCAGCACTGGCGCCAGAAGTCTTGGAATGTCTCCTCCCCCATTGAGTCGTAGGAAAGGCTGCGGGGTGTCTTGCGGGTGAGCTGGCCCAGGCCCGGGATGTCGAACGCTTCCTCATCGCAGTACACGCCCGACTCCAGTTGCAGGGCCTTGATCGCGTCGTGGGACTGCTTGCCAGAGAACCGGTCGATGTTCTGGCTCAGCACCCGGCCCAGGCCGTGGACCAAGCCGTTGAACCGTGGGTTGCGTGGCTGCTTGAGGTCGGCGCGGATCTTCGTGTTGATCCGGAAATCCCGCTCGCGAAGGATCGACCGGTCTGCGTCGGAGGACGGCACGAACGCTGCCACCTCCTTGCCGGTGGCAGGATCTACCAGGCGGCGCAGCACCAAGTACACGGGCATTGGGCGGGGCTTGGCTGGCTTTGTCATGGCTTCACCCTCACTCCTGCAGCCGTCACCCAGCGGCGAACGTAAAGCTCGCAGCCACTCGTTAAGCAGACACCGTTGGCAAACCCGGTGTGTGTTTTCGGCATGCCACAGCCGCAGTTGCATTTCGGCTTACGGCCTGGGCGCTTGGGCCGCAACTCCATGTACCGGATGTGTTCAGCCAAACCGCCGACTTGACCCCACCCGGAAGTGCCGCCACGCATTGCGGCAGATCGAGCCGCCGGCGAGAGTTTATTCAAGTCAGTCATGACTGCTCTCCCTTGCCCATGGCGGTGTCGAGCAGCGCGTCTAGGTCTTCACCGGTCATCCCGGTTGCATGGGGGCCAATCCATTCCACGACCTCGATGTATCCGCTACGGGACTGACGCAGCCATTCATACCGCCCTGAACTTTTGCGCAGCGCCTCGTTTTCGGCCAGCAGCTCCAGCGCCACCTCGCCCATAGTTTTCTCACCCAGGAACTCATCCAGCGCCTCGGTGTTGCACTTCCAGTCGGCGCAGTCAGCCCGGTATGACGCGGCTTCGGCCCAGAGCAGTTTCTGAAGTTTTTGTTTGTCGATGGTCATGCTCGTTGCTCCGCGGTCTTCTTGCCGAACTTGGCCATCAGCTGGGCGCGGGCAGACATACCATCGGAAGGGATGCCCTGCTGAAGGATTCGCGCCTGGGTCTGCTGGTCGGCCAGTTCGTTGGCCAGCTCGAATTCGGTCTTCTGGCTGTCATGGCCGATGCCGGTGGCGATCCGGCCGTCGAGCTGCTGGCCGGCCTGGGCGCGGCGAAGGATGATTTCGTAGTTGCGGTCGAACCTGGCGCGCAGGCCCTTGTCTTCTTGTCGGGCACCGCGCAGATCGAAAAGACCGGTAGCCTCGGCGGCCAGCTTCACCGCTTCATGACTGTACGTGGTCATCAGCGCCTCGATCCAGGCGTCCGCAACGGAAGGCATGCCGAAGTCTTCAGGCCCCGGCACGCACAGCGCGATGAACTCTCCAACGCTCGGCGCGAAAGGCTTCTTGAGCTTGCGGCACTTCTGGATGCCGAACTCGATCTGCTCCAGGGTGCGTATGCCCGCGTCGGCGAATTCCTTGATCCATTCAGCCTTCGCAGCATCGAGCGCTTCGGTGGACGGCCACGCCTGGCGCCATGCAGGGAAGATCCCGCGCAGTCGGCGGAACAGGTCGTTCACCACCTCAACAGTTTGCGGCGCAATGTCGAGCGGCTGGACATGGCTTTCGGCGGGCAGGTTGCCCATCGCCGCCATCAGTTGGTTGACTGGCTTCATGGGCGAGCCACAAGGCCGTCAGCCCACGCATTGCTGTTGAAATCCGGTTCGCCAGACTGAGGGCGCGGCGTGAACTGGTGTACGTTGCTACCGGCCGGCGATGGATCAGGCACTTCGTCTTCCCAGCGCTTGCCGTTGATCCACGTCGATGGGTGCGGGATGAACCGGCCGTCGTCCTTGAGCCAGTCTGTCGTGAGGCACTGCGCCCCCAGGGCCTGAACCAAAGAATCGAAAAGCTCGTTGGTCAGCTTGAGCTTGTCCCACGCCTTGCGTGCAGCCTCCTTGCCCACCTTGCGTGGATACAGGGCCCAGAACTGCGCGAACAACTCAGCGTGATCGACCTCATCATCGCCATAAGGCTTTTGTTCTTTATCTTCTCTTCTCTTCTCTTCTCTGGTCCGCAAACTGTCCGCATCACTAGCGGACACATTGCGGACATTCTTCGCCTTTCTGTCGTTGCGCTTGCGCTCGTTATCATTGGCGCGGCGCTTGGCGCTGGCCCCGTTATGCTCTTCAAAGCGAGGCATTACGAGGCTTCCGTCGTCTTGGATGCCCGCCCATTCCACGTCAATCATGGCCTGGGTAAAGCCTGGCCACCCCACCACAGCATCCATTGCGTCCACGGTGTAACCGACCAACACCCCATCATCACAATGGGTGTCGAAGATGCTCCAAGCGATGTGCAGTCCGCCGATTATCCGCAACCTGTCCGCTTTCAATGCGGACACCATGCGGAATACTTTCGGATGCGTCTGAAGGTCGATGCGCATTTTTATCCAATCTCCGGCCATTACTTGGCTCCTTTGCCGACAAGGCCGGCCAATTCAAGGAAGCGATCCACGTACCAGTGAGGCTGCGTCTCGCGGGGGCATTGAGGGCTAGTGAGGTTTTTGCCGTAGGCCAGGCCTTTCTCGGTCACGGACCAGAAGTCGACAGTTTCCTGCTTGGAGTTTTTGCGCTGGAGCAGCGTCAGGAAGCCGTGGGCCCTGAGAGCGAGATTGAAGGCGCGCGCCGTGCTGGCGATGGAGTGATCTTTGATCAGAGCGGTGATTGCCTTAGTAGGCATCGAAGAACCGCCAGCGGCGTCAGGGGCGGAATCTACGGCATAGCCCGGCAGGAATTTGGCATCCAGGCCGTTATTGGCGGCGATCTTGGCCAGCATCATCATCTTGCTGGAGTTTGCAGGCTTCAGCAGACGATCGAAGCATTCCAGGATGGCCAGCTCACCGACGATTTTGGAGTTGTTCGGGCCCTGGGCAGAAAAGGTGCCGGTCTTGCGGATGCTCGGCAGGACCTGACCCACCACCCACTCTTCGAACTTCTCGGCGGCAGGCAGCTTGGACTTCATCACCAGCCGGTACAGATCGCGCTCAGGAATGATCGTCATGAAACCACCACCCTGTTTCGGGGTAGTGGTCGCGGCTTTGCAGTGGCGGGCCACGGCATTCTCTGGCTTGGAGTATCCGAGGGCGTCGGCGACATCGCGCGCGATAAACCACGGATCGCCGAGCTTGTCGGTAATGACCCGGATCGCGGCGCCGTCGAAGTCGAACGGGATGACTGAGGAATTGCGCGCCACGTTTTCAGATTGCGAAAATCGTGGCGCGGGAATGTTGGGGCTATTGATCGTTTGGTTGGGTTGGTGCATGATTCGCTCCAGTTGTTTACCGCTGTAGAAAAAGCCGACCTCGTACGTCGGCTTTTTTGTGCCTGGAATTCAGGCGATTGATTTCAGTGCAGGCTTGCCGTTGATCAGCGCCTCAGCCTTACGGCGCAACTCCCCTGCCTTCGCTTCAACCTGGCGGCATTGCTTGGCGAACGCTGGCAAATGCGGCAGGTCCTGCTCGCACATCACCTGGTCGTCAAACACTTCGCTGCCGGTGTCGATCACGTCGCCCAGCGCGCGGATCAGTGCGCCGAAGCTTTTGTTCGCGCACTGATCGCTGGTCATCTGGCGGGCGCCGGTCAAGCCGTGGCGGCTCGCCAGTTCGTTCAGGCAGTGGTCGCGGAATTCCGGCTCAAGGGCGTTGACCCAAGACTCTTCAAGCCAGGACGGCATTTCCTGATCGCCGTTAAGCCAGCGTTGAACACGCTTGAGCCAGCGGCCGGTCGCCTTCACGAACTCATTCACGTCGCCGGTCAGCTCGGGCGAATTGAAATCAGGGACGACCTTTTCCTTGGCGCGATCAGGGATCGACATGTGCAGCTCGCGGCTCAGTGCCTGGGCGAAATCGTCCTGGCTAAGGCTGGTGCGCGCGATCTGATTTTGAGCATGGGCGACCAGCACCTGATCACGGGTTTGTACGGTGTGTCTGGAACTGGACGTTTGCATGGGGACTGCTCTCTTCTAATCTGGCATCAATGGAAAGGCGGACAGGGATGTCGCTTAGGCTGCCTGCGGCCTTTTCACCCTTGGTGGGTAAAGGTCAGGGCGAAGCTCCGAGCGATGAACCCCGGTTAATTTCTCGATCTCCAGCACTCGCTCAGCAGGAACGCGCCCGGTGGCGCACATCTTCTGCACTGCTTGTGGCGTGACCTTCAGTGACCGAGCTAAGGCGGATTGGCCGCCGGCAGCTTTCGCGGCCTTCTGGATTGCTGTCTGCGTCATACGCACCTCAAAGTTACAGCTACAACCTAAGGTTAACCCATGGACGTATTTATCTACAACTCAAATTCGCAATTACATCTACAACCGTTGTTTGTATGATTCGGCGATGAAAAATATCGGTGAGCGCATCGCGCAAAAAAGAGAGGCGGCAGGCCTTAGCCAGTCGGAGCTGGCCCGTCGTTTGGGGCTGAGCCCTCAGGCTGTCCAGAAGTGGGAGGCTGGTGTTTCTACGCCGCGTAACAGCAAGCTGGGCGACCTGGCTGAGGCGCTCGGAACTTCAATGGGCTATCTAATAGATGGCGGTCCCGGCGAAGCAGGCAGAACCGCGCCCTACTCGAATGCCAGCTCCATGAAGCCCATTGATGGCTGGGACGAGAAAACCCCGCTCGACGATGACGAGGTTGAGGTTCCGTTTCTGCGCGAAGTCGAACTGGCTGCAGGATCGGGCCGGTTCGTGATCCAGGAGGACGAAGGGGAAAGCCTTCGCTTTCGCAAGAAGAACCTCCGCGAAAACGGTGTTCAGTTCAGCAACGCCAAGTGCGTGACCGTCCGGGGCAATAGCATGACCCCGGTTTTGCGTGACGGTGCGACTGTGGGAATCGACTTGGGCAAAACAAGCCTGGGCGACATCATTGATGGCGACCTCTACGCCATAAACCATAATGGCCAGATGCGCGTTAAGCAGGTTTTCAGGCTTCCGTCAGGGATCAGGTTGCGAAGCTTCAACCGCGACGACCATCCGGATGAAGACTACAGCTTCCAGCAGATGCAGGACGAGCAGATCGGCATCCTGGGGCACGTTTTCTGGTGGGGTATGTACGCTCGGTAGGGGCTAGACTTCGCTACACGCATCCGGAAGGGCAAAATTTTAGCTTCACTTAACAATGGATTGATGCGCCACCCTGGAGAGCATGGGCTCTCTGACATGGAAGTGTCTGCTGAATCGATCAGGCCTTCTGCACTTAAATTTGAAGTTTGGGGATAAACTTCCATGCCGCAGAATGTACCGCCAATGGCACCGCCACCTCCGCTACAACCCGCACCGATTATGCTTACTACTCACCAAGTGGCGAGCGGATTGGCAAGATGGGCGATTAGCAGAGGCTTGATCGAGCATCTGCCGCCCGAGGTCGATGACGTTTACTTGACCCCTACCCCCCCTATTCCTCTATCGGCAGATGCCGAGCAGATATTGCGGCACAAGGAAATTCAGACGATTTCCTTTAACTCAACAAGCAGAACAATTTACCTCTATACCAAGAAAAAGGTTACGCAAAAAGACTTGCATACGCTCCCAACGAGCATACAGAGCAACGGAATTGCATATCCTCAGGGGCATTTGGATACGATTGGGAAAAGCCTTGGCGCTGCCCAAGGCGCGACATATGCGATTCATAAAGCGGCCTCGGGGAATGAGTTCTACAGCTGCGGCTCTTCGATTTCGCCTGGTAACGATGCCTCTGCCGGCACGATGGGCGCGTTGGTGAAAATGCCCGATGGTCTTTTGTACGGACTCACGAACAACCATGTCAGCGCGCTATGTAGTCACGTACAGCCAGAGACCCCGATCTTGGCCCCCGGCGTGGTAGATGTTGGTCCTGGCGGAATTCCTCCATTCACTCTGGGGTATCACACGAAGGCCCTGGAGATGAAGGTGGGGTCCTTAGGCAATGTCGATATTGCAGGCAATTTAGATGGTGCGGTTTTTCGTATTCACAACGTTGGGATCGTAAGCTCTATGCAGGGCAATGCTTTCGATACCCCGCTCGTTGTCGCAGACCCTGTGGACGGCATGAAGGTTGAAAAGGTCGGTCGAACGACTCGACATACCAAGGGTCACATTGTGAGTAGGGAGCTGAGACCTGTCGGGATAAATTATCAAGCCCAAAACTACGGTTTTACCGGCGTAATACGTTTTGCCAATGTTTTCACAATTCATGGCCTACAATCAGAGTTTTCCACATCTGGTGACTCGGGATCACTCGTCGTGCAAGTTGATGATCATGGAAGGCCTATAGCGGCAGTCGGTCTCATTTTTGCTGGCGGGCCTGATTCAATGGCTCCTGGTGGAGCTAAATCACTGATGCTGCCCCTGCGCCCTATCCTGGACGCGCTTGGAGCAACTTTAGTAGGAGGGTATAATGTGTAGCGACCGCAAGGACCCGGTGGTGGTGGCAGAACACCTATTTCAGGTGATTAGCCCTCCATCTGACTGCGCAGTGTCGATCTCAACCTTTTCGCGCCCAGGGAAAAGCATGGCGATTAAGGTTTTCATCCTCCCTCAGTATCGGTATTTGGAATCTAGAGTCCCAAAAACCCTGGATGGATTTGAAATTCTTCGTGAAATCGCTTCCATGCCGACCGCAAACTGAATAAACACATAGAGTTTATTTTTTCGATGAGAGCCCGGCCGAGCGCCGGGCTTCTTGTATCCGCCCTTTCCCTCAGGTCCGGTTACGCCTTTCCGCCATATCTCTGCCAGGCCAGCAGCGTCTCCTTCATCGCGGTTTTCTGCGAATCCGGGAGAACGAAGTCGTGATAGTACTGGCGCCCGTCATAGCGAATCACTACCTTCTTGGCTGACAATATCTTGTTCAGCATAGCCATGTCCGACGCCCTGGAGTCAGACCACTCCCAAATGCTCCCGGCAGCGTTATCCCGCTCAAAGTCTAGTTTGCCCAGATCAAAAACCTGATCATCGGCCTTAATGGTTACGCTCTGAACGAACAGCCAGCTGTCGGCGTAGTAGTTGAATTTCATGCGCAGCGGGTAGGCCGAAGCAGATCCATCTTTCACACCGAAGTACAGAGACATGTAATTGTCGAGCACCGGAACGGCTTTGTGTGAGATCCAGGTCACACCCTTAATTTCATCGGTTCTCTTGATCAAATTGGCATCAAGGCGAGCAAGCGTTTTGCGGTTTTCCTCTGCGACCTTTGCCGCCTCAAGCTGTCGGGCTTTCTCAGCAGCGGCGATCTTGAGATCCGTTTCAGCCAACAAAGACTTGGCTTCCAGGGCTTGCGTTGATTCCGGGAAGCGCGAAACCAGATCAGATAAGCTTTTCTTTGCAGCAGTCAAAGAGCCCTCAGAAATCTCGTTCTTCGCCTTCGCAAGCGCCCGCAGCGGTCCATTCCGCTCCGCATCAAGCTCTGCACGCAACGAGCTCAATTCTCCCTGTAGCTTGCCTACCTCCTGCTGAAGCCTGGCAGCATTTTCCTTATCGGCTTGGCCGCACCCGGAAAGCAACGCAGCCAGCGCGGTCGCGATAACAATTTTCTTCATGAATCCATTCTCCCTTTAGATCTCACAATCTTATCAAATCGCCATCACACGCCCAACGACGCGGGCTTTTCCATGCCCGCGATTCAGGACTACAACCATGCCCACAACCAACAACAACTTTAAATCGAAAAACCTACAACCAAAAAGCTTGCAAGCTGTAACTTATGGTTGTAGATTTAACCCATCGCAGCGACACAGAGCCACTGCGAAGGGCCTCCACCCGCCGCTCTTTAACAACATGCGCCATACACGATTACCCGGCTCACGCTGGGAGGTCAGCCCCGGCTATCACCTGTGGGGCGAGAGGAAGTCAGGTGAACAAAACGCGCTGCCACTACTGGTGACCGGCGACAGACAGGCCCGAAAGCCTGCCAACGATGGGATACCCCATACGGCTGTCGAGGTGTTGACCGAACTGGCGAATGACCTGGTAAGCGGCGCGGGAAGTACCCACAGATTTACTGATGCCGCTTCTATGAGGCGGCATTGGAAATCAACGGAGGGCAAGACGATGGCCTACTACAAGACAAGCGATGCCGGTGTTCTGGCGGCTTGGAAGGCGTACAGAGAAAGCGCGGATCGCTTGCAGGTGCTGGGCGAAGAGTTTGCCCAGCGCTTTGTAGGCGCCACCGCACTGTTCCAGACCAGCATGCACAGCGGCCGTAACTTCTACGGCCTGAAGTTCAGCCCAGCAATGCCGCAGCCGCTTTGGACGAAGCCAGACCCAAAGGCTGATAGCTCGCAGTTCCCTCGTTCAAGTCTGCCGCCGGGCACCAAGGGCGAAGAGCGCAAAGCGTTGAAGCTTGAACTGGAAAAGCTTCAAGAGGAATTCAAGGCGCACAAGCCAAAGGATAGAGCTGACCTGCAGCCGTTTCTGGATGCCATGGGGCTTGGCGGTGGATCGCTGTTCTTCTCCAGTTACAAGCATGTGGTAACGCCTGACTGCATCTACGTCAGCACATCGGCAAAACCGAATGGTGTGATGACCGAAATCCTTGGCAGCGAGTATGAAGCTGCTGAAGCCGCGAGGAACTGAACAACCAGCGCCATGACAGCCGGGAAAGACCGGCACCTACCTTTCCCACCTCTATTACGTCAGCACTCCTCCCCCGCGCCCATCGGCAACCAGCGGGAGGCATGAATGTTGACGAATACAGGTGAACAACCCGCCACTTTGGAGGCGACCATGAGCGCAGTATTGAAATTATGCCAAGAGCGTTATGACGCTCAGTTACCTCCAGAGATCAGCGAGGCGGACCCAGAACGAGAGTGGCTGGAGCACTCGGCCGAGCAGCTGGTGTGCGGCGTCGACATTCAGTGGAAGCGCCGCCACGGCCAGCCGCAGGTGGTGACGTTCGACAGGTTCTGCACCTACCTGCAAGGAATCCTAAACCAGCGCCAGATCGACGGATTGGATCAGCGCGATTCATTCGCCAGGCTGTTCCTGTCGTCGATCCTGGGCAGCCAGGCAGACTCGCGCGATCATGCTGCTGACTTGATTGGCCAGACCCGCCCCATCGAAGCCGCAGAGCGCATCGCCATGGACCTGCTCAGGCCATACGCCGCCGATGCTGTGGCAGCGGAGCGAGAAGAGGCCGAAGACGACGTGGATGCCGATTTATGAGCGCCCACATCCTGATCGACGAAGCGCTCGAAAGTTTGGCGCATGCCTCCAGCACCCAGGAAGAGGCATTGATCGTTCAGGGGCTGATCACTCAGTTCCTGATCGACCAAACCATCACCCTCAAAGAGTTCGACCACTACTGCGCGCGCCTCAACAAGGTTTCGCGCAAGGAGGCAGCATGACCACTGCACCGGTTAAATCGCTGATCGACGAGCAGTTCGACGACATCGAGCGCCGCATTGCCATCCTGGGCTTCGGCCTTCCCTTCAACGAGCTGATTGGTCGAAAGCGTGAAGACCTTGTGCGGGATCTGCCTCAGCGCTTGGCGCCAACCATGAAGGGCGGTCGGATTGCGGTGAGGGTTCGGCCATGACGATGATTTGCGGGAACTGCAACCAGGCCGGTATTCGTTGGGTTGGCCCATTCAGTAACTTGACCCACACCGAATGCCCGCACTGCGGCGGCACCAACTGCCAACTGGCTGACCAGTCAGATCAGTCAGCGGAGGAAATCGAGGAGGAAGTTGAGTGCGGGTGCGGGCGCAAATCCGGCCCCCCGAACTTTGATGATGGTCGCTACTACTGCGGCAGCCAGTGGTGTATGCCATGACCACCCACCAGCGGCACCGGCGCCGCGCCATCCGCGCTCTGTCGGCCATCGTTGGCCTGACCTTCCTCACCATCGTTTTCCTGGGCCCCGCCATCGGCGGTCTGATCACTCAATAACCAACACCTTCAATCGCTGCGAGCATCGCGGCAAGGATTCCTCATGTCCGCAGTAATAAAGCAGGACGCCAACGCACCTGCGATGTCGGAGGCCGCGCTTGTTGAAGTGCTGAGCAGCAGCCTCTACCCCGGTGCCGAAAAGAACTCAGTCGTGATGGTGTTGGCTTACTGCCAGGCCGCGCACCTGGACCCAATGCTGAAGCCGGTGCACATCGTCCCGATCTGGAACTCGAAGACGAAAAAGATGCAGGACACGGTGATGCCTGGCATCGGCCTTTACCGCATTCAAGCGGCACGCACTGGCCAGTACGCCGGAATCAGCGAGCCTGAATATGGTCCTCCAGTAACGGCGAAGCTGAGCGGCGTCGAAGTCACGTATCCCGAATGGTGCCGCGTGACGGTCAAGCGGCAGATGAGCAACGGCCTGGTTGCCGAATACACAGCCAACGAGCGCTGGCTTGAAAACTACGCGACATCGAGCAAGGACACTGCGGCGCCCAACGCCATGTGGAAGCGTCGAGCATTTGCCCAGCTCGCCAAATGCGCCGAGGCACAGGCCCTGCGCAAAGCTTTCCCTGAAGTTGGATCAGCGCCAACGGCCGACGAGATGGAAGGCAAAGCGTTCGAGGAGCCGGCGCGCGATGTCAGCCCACGACAGCAAGCCCAGCCTGAACCGGAAGCGCTGCCCGCCTACTCCGACGAACTGCTGACCGAGAACATCGTGAAGTGGCAGCCATTGATCGACTCGAACCGCACCAGCCCTGAACACCTCATTGCGACCATCAGCAGCAAGTACAAGCTGAGCCCCGCGCAGATTGAAAAAATCACCAACCTCAAAGCCCTCGATGGAGACGCAGCATGAAAATTCACAACGTAGCTCAAGGCTCCGCCGAGTGGCTTGCCCTTCGCGCTCAGTACCGCACCGCTTCAGAAGCCCCGGCGATGATGGGCGCCTCGAAGTACCAAACCCGCACCGACCTGCTCGCCGCCAAAAAGACCGGCGTCTCACCAGATGTCACGCCGTCTCAGCAGTTCATCTTCGACAAAGGCCACGCAACCGAAGCCATGGCTCGCCCGCTGGCCGAAGAACTTATCGGCGAAGAGCTTTATCCGATCGTTGCCACCGAAGGCAACCTGCTCGCCTCCATGGACGGCGCCACGATGCTCGGAGAGACCCTGTTCGAGCACAAGCTGTGGAATGAGTCGGTCGTGGCCCAGGTGAAAGCTGGCGATCTGGCGCCGCACTACTACTGGCAGCTTGAGCAGCAACTGCTGGTGAGCGGTGCCGAGCGAGTGATCTTTGTTTGCTCGGATGGCACGCCGGAAAACTTCGTGCACATGGAGTACCGGCCCGTCGCCGGGCGCGCGGCCCAGTTGATCGAGGGTTGGAAACAGTTCGAGGCAGACCTGGTCAACTTCGAAATAGCCGACGCTCCTTCAATCGTAGTCGGCAAGGCACCTGACGAGCTGCCAGCCCTGCGCATCGAGCTGACCGGCATGGTTACCGCCAGCAACCTGAAGGTGTTTGAAGATTCGGCTCTGGCCGTCATCGACTCGGTGAAAACCACGCTCTCCACCGACCAGGACTTCGCCGATGCGAAGAAGGCGGTCAAGTGGTGCGGTGATGTCGAAGAGGCCGTGTCGGTCGCCAAGAAACAGGCTCTCTCGCAGACCCAAAGCATCGACGAGCTGTTTTCGTCGCTGGATCGCATCAGTGCCCATGCTCGCGAGACTCGACTGAAAGTCGACAAGCTGGTGAAGGCTCAAGAGCTGCTGGTGAAGACCAACATCAAGCAAACAGCCGAGCTGGCGCTGGCGGATCACATCGCCGCCATCAACAAGACGCTGGGCAAAGTCACACTGCCTCATGTCGTTTCGGACTTCGCCGGCGCCATGAAGAACAAGCGGACCATCGCCAGTCTCCAGGACGCAGTAGATACCGAGCTGGCCCGGGCGAAGATCGACGCAAGTCAGGCAGCGGACGGCATCCGCTTGAACCTGACCAGCCTGGCGGAGCTCGCCGTTGATCATGCCTTCCTGTTCAGCGACGTGCAGCAACTGGTCACCAAAGCCAACGATGACCTGGTGACGCTGATCAAATTCCGAATCTCCGAACACCAGAAGGCGGAGCAGGCAAAGGCCGACGCGAAGCGCATCGCCGAAGAGCAGGAAGCCCAGCGACTGACAGCCATCAAGCCAGAGCCAGTCGTGGAGAAGGTGGCGGCCCCCGAGCCAGTCCGCGCCACGCCAGTCCAGACGGCGGCACCCGTCGCCCAGGCTACAAAGCCAGTAACAAGCCACGTGGTCGAGCAGGTAGCGCTGCAGGCCAGCGTGACGGACTTCGAGGCACTGATCAAAGCGGTGGCATATGGTCAGGCGCCGATCACGCTGCTTTTGGTCAACTGGGAAGCGCTCGACGCGATGGTCGCAGCGCAGGGTGCAAACTTCAGCATGGCCGGGGTGACACTCGGCAAGGCGGCAGCATGATCAGCAACCTCAGATCTGATATCGAGTTCCGACGCGAGAAGGCACTAGAGCTTTCCAGTCAGGTCCGTCGGCACTTGGCTGCCGGCGGCAATCTCACAATCGGCGAGAGCCCGGCGATCAATCCAAAGCCGGCCAAGCGTTCGGATGTGATCGACCCGACAACCATCCTCAAGCGCCGCAAGCCGCCCATCACCCGGGCCGAGCGTGAAGCGCTGCGCAAACTCGCGGAGGCATTATGAGCAAGCGCAAGCGGCATAACTTGCAGGCACGCATCGCCCGGTCGTGCCGCTCGCTGCTGGCATCCAATCACGTCGCAGTGGTCAACATCGACCCCAGCGGCCGCCAGGGGATGATCAACTACAAGTCGCTGAAGAATATCGCGCCGGGGAAGATTGGCCAGGCCGTCTGCGGCATCCCCCACCGGTGGACGATCTACCTCAGCGCCCTCTGCATCGACGCCCGCGGCGACCGCTACAGCAAGTCGGTGGAGGTGGCGCCCGATGGTGTTTACCTCTCAGACCATCTGGAAGACGTGATCGAGCATTGCTACAAGAAGCTGCGCGATGAGGCCAATCAAAGCCAGATGGTGGCTTCGGGCTGGATTGCCATTCCTGAAGCGATGTCGCTGGACGAGGCACATGCTGCGCGGATCTTCGAAGCCGTCGGTGCTTGGCGCCAGGTGAAGGTCGATTCATGCGCCGCATAGCCCGCACCCAGCAACGCAAACGTCAACCTGGCTCGCACTGCCGGCCAGCGGAATAGAAGAGGTAGGCCATGGCCATGGATCAGAAAGCGCGATCTGCAAAAAGCGCGGCGAAACGGAAGGAGCTTGGCGAGGAAGAGCTTCGGCACCGGGTTCGGGCTGGCGAAAAGCAGATGCTCGCCGACCTGATGGAATGGACTGAAGACACTGAGCAAGCATCGGTAATGGCCGGAACCCTGCGCTACGTCCACTCACTCGGCCGCGATGGCGCACGGGAGGCGCTTCGTTCGCGCCACAAAATCGTCGTTAACGAAAATGTGGCGGCAGAACTCTACGCCATCGGCCAGCGCCAAGCATCAAGACTCGACGCCGAAGAAGCATAACGGGGGCGTAAGCATTAAGGGCTACGTGTTTCTTCGGCCATAGGTCTAGGTGCTCCGGTCGAAGCTGCCGCTGCGCAAACCGTAACAGCAATCGAGAGATGATCGTTGACTTCGGCCAGCATTCCAGCCCACCTTTTGTGCATAATTTTACGCCCTCTTGAAGGGTCCCAGGAGGGATGCAGAAGTATGGCGACTGCATCGTCGGAGAAAGTCTGAATCAACCCCAAAGCCCTTGCGGACCTCTTTGCAGCGTGACCTTCGAGATGAAGTAGCGGGTACAGATCTTCTACTGAAATAGACCTCGCCATGACCTCAAGCATCTGAATTTCCAGCAGAACATTCGGATGCTGATCGACGAAGTCTTCTCCTTCGAAACTGAAGTGCGCGTATAGGGCAGCCGCTTTACGCTCTAACGTCATAAGCGGGCTGAGCATCTTCGCAGCAGCCAATTCTGAGCGATCCTTTTCTGACCTTCCATTTGACCTGACAGACTGAACGGAAAACCACAGCGCAACTACCACTGCCGCAAGAGTTCCTACAGCCGATAGTGCGTTCCACCACCACCCATCCATTACCTGCTCCTAATTCACTCATCCGGCTCCATGCCGGTCACCCGTAATACCCCATATCAACGAATCACGCCAGCCGGCGAGGATCCCCTATGTCCGCACAACAGAAGAAACACCCCTTCGATTTCAAAACCCAATACGGACTCGGCTTCACCCCTCAGGACGATGAGATCGTTGTCGACTTCTTCTGTGGTGGTGGCGGCGCCGGTACCGGGTTGGAAATGGGCCTGGGCCGCACGGTAAACGTGGCGAAGAACCACAGTCCGCAAGCGATCAGCATGCACACCGTGAATCATCCAAGCGCCAGACACTTCACCACTGACGTGTTCGACGGTGATCCGGACACCGAGTGCGGTGGCAAGGCTTGTGGCTGGTTCCATATGTCGCCTGACTGCACACATCATAGCCAGGCCGCTGGCGGCCAGCCGCGCAAGCGCGAGATCCGAAACCTTTCATGGATCGGCATCAAGTGGGCAGGCATGAAGCGTCCGCGAGTGATCAGCCTCGAAAACGTGAAGCAGATTCTTCAATGGGGCCGATTGATCGCCAAGCGTGACAAGGCCACCGGCCGCGTCGTAACGTTGGATAAGGTTCCCCATCCGACGAAGAAAGGAAAAACCACTAATCGAATTGCGTCTCCCGGAGAACAGGTTCCCGTCTCCAATCAATTTCTGGTGCCGGACCCCAAGCAGCGCGGCCGGACCTGGCGCCGATTCGTGGCCCTGCTGGAAGGCATGGGCTACGTGGTTGAGTGGAAAGTCATCAAGGCTTGCGACTTCGGCGCGCCGACCAGCCGGGAACGCCTGTTCATGATCGCCCGGTGCGACGGCCAGCCAATCGTTTGGCCGGAGCCGACCCACGCCAAGAACCCCACCAAGGGCCAGCAGAAGTGGAAAACGGCTGCTGACTGCATCGACTTCAGCGACCTGGGCAAAAGCATCTTCGGCCGCAAGAAAGACCTGGCCCCGGCCACCCTGCGCCGAGTTGCCAAGGGTATGAAGAAGTTCGTCATCGACAGCGCGGCGCCATTTATCGTGCCGATCGCCAACTGGTCAGGGGAAACGGTGCAGTCGGCCGATGAGCCGCTGCGCACCGTCACTTCCTACCCGAAGGGCGGCGCCTTCTCGGTGGTCAGCCCAATCATCGCGCCGGCCACGCACCAGGGCAGCGACCGAATCAACGACCCGCTCGACCCGTTGCCGACGGTGACCTGCGCCAATCGCGGCGAGCTGACGCTGATCAGCCCCACACTGATTCAGTCGGGGTACGGCGAGCGGCCTGGCCAGGTGCCGCGAGTGCCTGGTCTGGATCAACCACTGGGCACCGTGGTCGCTGGCGGCGTGAAGCACGCTCTCGCAGCCGCGCACCTGGTGAAGTTCCGATTCAACGATGCGGGCAAGGCGCTGGACGAGCCTCTGCCGACCATCACCAGCGGCGGTAACTATCAGCGCCCGGCCGGTGCCGCTCACGCTATGGGCATCTCCACGGTGTTCATGGCCCAGATGAATGGCGGCTTCAACACCACCGACGCCAAGAGCATCGAAGACCCGATGACCACGGTCACAAACACCGGCAGCCAGCAGCAACTAGTGGCGGCGAACCTGGTGCACCTGCGCGGCAACTGCGATGCACGGGACGTGAACGACCCGCTACACACCGTAAGCGCCAGCGGCCAGCACCACGGGCTGGTCAGCGCTTTCATGGAGCGGGCATTCGGCGGCAGCGTGGGCCAGGGCCTGGATCATCCAGCACCAACCATTACTGCTGGTGGCGGGGGCAAGAGCTCACTGGTATCGCTCACGCTCTCGCCAGAACACGAAGCCGGCGCCCTCCGCGTTGCTGCGTTCCTGATCAGCTACTACGGCACGGAGAACATCAGCGCTTGCGACTCGCCGGCGCCGACGATCACCACCAAGGACCGCTTGGCGATGGTCACCGTGATGGTCAAGGGCACGCCCTACGTGATCGTCGACATCTGCCTGCGGATGCTGAAGCCGTCGGAACTGTACAAGGCACAGGGCTTCCCGGCGGACTACATCATCAGCCACGGCGCCGACGGCAAACCGTTCACCAAGACTCAGCAGGTGCACATGTGCGGCAACAGCGTCAGCCCGCCGCCGATGGCAGCGCTGGCACGGGCCAACGACCCATGGCGAACGGAACAACGCCGATCGCAAGCGGCTTGATGATTAGCTTGAACCAGGCGGAATTCCGTCCTTGTTGAAGTCCTTCAAACGCTCCCGCTCTTCCTCAGTCGAGTGCGCCGGGGTTTCTTGCTCGGGTTCTTTACTCTTTTCTTCAGTCATTGCTATGTCCTCTGGGTGGTAGCTGTTTCGGCACCCGGTGGAATCAGCAGTTCAAATCAATCTGCTCCACCGCCCGGGCATGGCCCGGCAAGGACTTCCAATGTCTACGGAAACGCGCAGTTGTCGATAGGAGATCGGCTTAAACGTATAAAAGCCTGGTGACAATATCCGAATTGATTAATGGGGGGCAGGACTCATCCTGCTGATCAGCTATCCACCGACGTGCCAGGTATATATCGAACTCCCAAGGATGCAGCTTAAGCAACTCAATTGCTGTGCCGGTAATCCGGTAGTGTCCACAGGCCGGGCACGAATACTCCTCAACGTCCGGTAGCACTATAGGCGCAACGTTATACCCGCATATATAGCAGCTCATGACTACCCTCCCCGGTAATCGCTGAACTTTAACCGCTCTCTGTCTTCCTTCCAACACCCGGGCTTGGCCCGGCAAGGACTCCCCATGCCTACAGAAAACAAACCGGCTGATCCAAAGCCAACCGGCCTGTCACAAGGTTGGAACCTGACACGCAAGCATGACGGCTTTGTCGTGGGCCACCAGGCGGTGGCATATCCGCCTGACAAAAAGGCGATTGAGCGTGCAGAACGTGACGGCTATGTGTGGGTGCCGTTCCTCGTGCCAGCCGCCCAGCCCGAGGGCGAGCCGGTGGCACATATGCCGGTTGAACGCTGCTACGACGTTCGGGCAAAGATGATCATTGCCTTCAACGAGGCCAAGAAGGCGGGCGGTGATTTGGATGACGCGCTCGACTCCGCATACAAGTCAGCCCTGCGCTATTCGCCTAACCCGCTGAGCGCCGAGCAGGCCGATCGATCACCAGAGGCCTATGCCATCGAGCACGCCGAGTACATGGCCAAGTCAGCCGATGACGTCCTAGCGAAGTTCCAGGCATATGGCCTGGCCCTCTTGGCCGTAGATGAGGGTGGCGACGACGGCAAAGACGAGTTTTTCGAAGCGATCGATACCGCCCGCGGCGATCTGCAGGAATCGCTGGTGGATCTGCGCAGCATGGTTTACGAGTTCCGTAAGCGAAGCGCCAAATCCCGATTAGGAGTACATCCGTACTCCGCTACGCAATAACTCGCCTCCCCCTTAGTCGGAGGAGGGTGTTAACGATTCGGCCGGTCGGCCATCAAACGCTGGCATCGGATCTATCTGAACTCCGGTAAGGATCGAAGCCCAAGCTTCATAAGCCAATTTCTGCCGCATCAAAGCTTCGCTCCATCGTGGACCTGAAACCTCCGCTGCAACCACCAGCATCATCAGCTGGTTTGTGGTTGCGTCTAGATCAAGTAGGTGTTGATGGGCTTTGAATCGAAAATCATCACTGGTATGCATTTTGGACACGCAGTCCCGAGAGGTGCTGGCTCGGAGCTACGAGCCGCTATTCCTATGCACTGAGTATGTCACCGACTCCGGTAGTTAGATACGAATAGCCACCCCCTTCAAGGTCAGCCGCTGCTTCGACGACGAGCTGGGCTTGAAATAGCGCCTACGTCAGCAGCCAGTTTACGAGCTCGACCGACACCCCAAGCCAATGCCCTGGTCATCGATTCGCGTGGGTGTGAGTCATCAGCCTCTTCATGCAAAGCCATTCCGTCAGGACCATATATCCCGATGAACATTTGTGTTTCACCGGTGCGCGATAGTCTGACCTGCACATCGATGTGAGTCCCATCATTGAAAGTTTCATCGTGTGTTCGGCTGTGGATCTCGGGGTCTGCCCACTCCCAAAAAATATCGCCTCGAAGTCTCATAGGGCCCTCCCGCCCAATCATGTGATGGTCAGTAGAGAACAAAACTAGACCCGTGCAAACGAAGTGCAACCGTGTGGAAACGGTATCTGATAACTGGTCGCAACATCTGTACGAACAAAAATTTTATGTACAACTTTCAGCCGCTATAGCGGCAAGGACGAAGTCATGCCCAAAGAAAAGTATCCGCTCGCCGTCGAGAGCGTTGGCGGTGACACCTACATAGTAATGAGCCGCGGGCACCACGACCTGCGCGTGTTCATGGCAGAAGTCATCAAGGATTACGGCGACTGGAATCTCGGCGGTGCGCAGCACGTCTGGATCAAAACAACCCCTACCAAAGGCGGCTGGAACTACAACATCGTAGACCAGAACACCCGCGGCGCCTGGCCGGCGACCTATTGCTGGGAGTACGGCGAGGGGTATGAAGAGTGGCGGCAGGTGAAGCCATGCGCCTGAAGAAAGCTGAGCGCGAGCAAGTGCGCCTGAAGTACGACGGGCACTGCGCCTACTGCGGGGTGCTGCTGGGCGACCGATGGCACGCCGACCATCTTGCGCCGGTGGTGCGTGAGCTGCTGTCCAAGCAGACCGCCGCCGGCGCCTGGAAGCTGGTCTCCGGCAAGCCGCTACGCCCTGAGCATGACGTGCTGGAGAACATGATGCCGGCCTGCGCGCCCTGCAACATTAGCAAGGGCGGCCAGACGCTGGAAGGTTGGCGCAGCTGGATCGCAAGACACGTCGAGTCGCTGAACAACTACACACCAATTTACCGCCTGGCCAAGGCATATGGCCTGATCGCCGAGACTGGCGCGCCGGTGGTGTTCTACTTCGAAAAGGTGACCCCGTGAGCGAAATCAAAGAACGCCCCATCCTGTTCTCGGCGCCGATGGTGCGCGCCATCCTGGAAGGCCGGAAGACGGTCACGCGGCGGGTGTGCAAACCTCAACCCAGCCCAAATGCACACACCACCTGCGCATCTGGCATCCCAATGGGAGCTTGGTGGGAGACCGGAAAAGACATCAACCGCTGCCCCCACGGCCAGCCAGGCGACCGGCTGTGGGTGCGCGAGACCTGGTACTGCGATCACTTCGAAGTCCAGAAAGGGCCATACCTGCAACCTGCCGATATGCATGACCTTGATCAGTCACGCGAGGACGGAGAGCTGGTGTACGCCGCTGATGGTCTGGCGCCGTACGAGCAAGAGCAGCCCACATGGAAGCCGTCGATCCATATGCCGCGCTGGGCCAGCCGCATCCTGCTGGAGATCACCGACGTGCGCGTCGAGCGGCTGCAGGACATCAGCGAAGAACAGGCCCAGGCCGAAGGCTGCTTCTTCACCGACTACGGCCGCAAGTGCGGGCACACCGGCAGTGGCTGGACTGAAGTCGGTGATTGCCCGGCGCCCGAAGCGCATCACCCGCTGCGCAATGGATGGATGTGGGACAAGACATCCAGTCCTAACGAGTGCCTCGGCACGGCGACTTGGGCGTTCGCCAACCTTTGGCAAAAAACTGGCGGCGACTGGGACGCCAACCCGTGGGTCTGGGTGGTCGAGTTCAAGCAGGTGACGCCATGAGCCTACGCCAGCGGATCATCATCTACATGAGCGGCCCGGACGCTACCTGGGATAACTGGTTCTGCACCTGGTGGTTCCGATTCCATATCGAGCCGTTCACCACCAAACAGATCCGCCGCGAGTTGGAACTGATGAAGCGCGAAGGTCTGGTCGAGTCGGATCACAGCCAGACGAACAACACCAAATGGAAACTGGTCGAGGTGACGCCATGATCGCCACCCTCCGGTTCGCCTACGTCTTCATCTACAAGGGGCCCAGGCCATGAACGCAAAGACTGTAGTGAGAGTCGCCGACCTTACCGGCAAGGCTTTGGACTGGGCGGTAGCTATTGCGACCGGGGCGGAGGAAGTCAAAACCACCGAACACGGCGTCAGCTGCATCTACCAGCTACCCGAGGGCGGATGCTGGACCAATTTTTACCAGCCATCTACTGACTGGAGCCAAGGCGGACTGCTGATCGATGTTTACCGGATCAGTTTTGTAACCTCAGGCACCGGCCCACAAGATGAGCAAGGAAACGAGCCCATCGTCGCACTTACCAGCGCGCTGCATTACAAGGTATGCGCGGGTAGCACCCACCTCATAGCCGCCTGCCGAGCCATCGTAGCCACCAAGCTCGGCGAATTAATCCGCGTCCCTGCCGAGCTCATCTAACCCCAATCCCCCTACATGCCGGCGAGCAAGCCTATGGCAACTGGCTGTCGATCCAGCGCTCAGCAGCGGCCATCGCTTCATCAAGTGCGGCTGGATAGTCCGGCCAGGGCCCGGTCAACTCAGCAGCAACTTCGCCAAGGCCGTCAATTGGTGCGGGCTCGATGATCTTCGCGGCTACCGGTGCGTCGTCGTTCGGACGTCGCCAATCGAACTTGAGAATCATCGTGTGCCCCCGGTACGCGTGTGAAATCGGAAGATCTAGTTGGTGTGGCACGCGCCCTCCTGGCGGCTGGATGGAATGAATACTCGTTTTACACCCATCCGAACGACACAGATATCTAGGCAAAACGCTATTACTCCATCCCCCTACATGCCTGCCGGTGAGCGGCGGGCGAGGTATTCGCATGTCTGAAACTATAAAAACCACTTTGGCCTTCATCATGCCTAAGTCTATCAAGTGCCCGAAATGCAATTACACCATGCACGCCAACCAGGGCGAAACATTCTGCCCAAAGTGCTATTCCGACTTCCTGCGCCTACATATTCCAGTAATGGTTCCAGACCCATCGGGCACACCATTCAACCCTAACGACCAAGCTGTCACCCTGTAACCACCTTCTGCCGCCCAGCGCGGCAAGGACACCCCATGACCATCACCAAAATCATCAAAGGCCCACACCGATTTGGCGGTTACTGGTGGGTGATCGCGGAATGCTGCGGAATCAAGCAGCACATGTCCTTCCGCACAGAACAGCAGGCACGCGCCGTCGCCCCGGGCCAGGACAGCGTGACTATCCACTGAACACTCTGCCGCCGCACGCAGAGTAGATCTTCACCATGAACATCATTAAGACGCTGCCCAGCATGGGCGGCAGGAGGAAGGTATGGGCGCTCAACAGCTGATCCCGCGCTTCATTCGAGCCAAAGAGGCTCCGGGTTATCTGGGCATGTGCCGGGCAATCTTCGACGAGACCGTCAGACCCTTCGTCAGCGAGTTCCCAATCGGCGGGCGTGGCGTCGGGTTCGATCGGCAAGAACTGGACGACTGGGCCACGGCATACGTCGAGGCAAAGGCGATTGATAAAAAAGGCGCAACGGAGCAACAATCGCCCCGCAGCGAGCGCCAGAAAGGAGATAAATCATGGCGCGAAAATCGATCACAGGCCTCTCCCAAAGGAAAGGTATCTGGCATATCGACAAGAAAATCAACGGAGAACGACTTTACGAAAGCACTGGAACTGGTGACCGGGAAGAAGCGGAGCGCTACCTGATTTATAGGTTGGAGCAGATCCGGCAACAGAAGGTGTATGGAGTAAAGAAGGTAAGGACGTGGCGGGAGGCGGCAACTCGCTTCCTGCTGGAGTTCAAAGACCAGCCGTCAATCAAGCTATCCGCCCACCACCTTTCACAGCTGGACCCATTCATTGGCGACATGCCGCTGACCCACATCGATGACCAGGCCCTGGTGCCGTTCATCAAAGACAGGTTGGCGACGAAGAAGCTGGAGAACGGGAAGATCAAGAAGGGCGTCAGCAACAGAACGGTGAACATTTCGATAGAACGCGTGGTTCGGGTTTTGTCGTTGTGTGCCAGGAAGTGGCGAGACGATGAGCGCAGGCCGTGGCTGGATAGCGTGCCGATGCTCACGAAGCTGGAAGAGAAGAAGTCGAGCCGTAAGCCATACCCAATGTCATGGCCGGAGCAGTCGATTCTTTTCGGGGAGTTGCCGGCGCACCTGCAAACGATGGCGCTGTTCAAGGTGAACACCGGCACCCGGGAGCAGGAAGTCTGCAAGCTGAGGTGGGATTGGGAGATCGCGGTACCGGAACTGGGCACCAGCGTATTTCTGATACCGGCCGACTTTGGTGGCCGGCATGAGCGCTCTGGCGTGAAAAATGGTGACGAAAGGTTGGTGGTGCTGAACAGCGTGGCCAGGTCGATCATTGAGAAGCAACGCGGCATCAGCAAGGAGTGGGTCTTCCCATACAACGGAACCGCGATGCACCGCATGAACGACTCAGCCTGGAAGAAGGCGCGGGTGAGAGCGGCGAAACTCTGGCAGGAGGAAAACCTTCGCCCCGCTCACCCTGGGTATGCATCCATCAGGATCCATGACCTCAAGCACACATTTGGCCGCCGGCTGCGCGCAGCAGGCGTAACCGAAGAAGATCGCAAGGCCCTGCTGGGGCACAAGAACGGCAGCATCACCAGTCACTACTCGGGCGCTGAACTCGGGCATCTGATCGAAGCTGCGAACATGGTATCAGCAACCGATTCTCGCGGACCGGTCCTGACAATTTTGAAGAGGAAGCAGGCGTGAAAAATATAGAAGTCACGCAAAAGTCACGCACATGAAAAAGGCCAATGCTGTGAACATTGGCCTAAGTCATTGAAAAATATGGTCGGGACGGAGTGATTCGAACACTCGACCCCTAGCACCCCATGCTAGTGCGCTACCGGACTGCGCTACGCCCCGACTAGGCGTGTTACTGGGTACGCTTCTTGACGAAGCGATCCGGAATATACCGCAAGCTT